>Ga0302326_10019325_pt1 | contig 14080 bp, 6 predicted proteins | sample Palsa_T0_3_FD_202264 | JGI IMG/M metagenome (GOLD analysis project Ga0302326, IMG submission 202264) | Peat permafrost microbial communities from Stordalen Mire near Abisko, Sweden - Palsa_T0_3 | ecosystem: Environmental > Terrestrial > Soil > Palsa > Peat permafrost | place: Sweden: Abisko... | reverse complement strand
CCATCGAGGGAATGAAACCGCCAGCGCGGGAGTGACCGACGATGTAGCCCGGGTTGCCGGCAAAACCAGGGCAAATACCAAAGACTTCGCTATTGGGGATATAGCTCGAATAGCCGGTGACAGACGAGCCACCGCCGGATGTGGGTACGCACCTGATCCAGTCAGCCAAATGGCCGCCGTTGTGGAGAGGGAGTATTTCGTCCGATGGACAAGTGAAGATGTCCTGCAACGGACCGACGCCGATGGCCGCTTCGATCGCGGTCGTGCTGTTCGTAACAGGCATCGCCTGGCTGCCGAGATACGGCGCCAAGGCCGCCGGCAACGGCATTGGGCGATGGACGGCCCCGTCAAGCAGGTAGTCATATTTCACCATCGTGGGATCGTCGCAACCAGCCGGAGTGTCGTCCAACGTGTTCCCCGGAGCCGATGCCACTGCGGGGCTTTGCTGTCCCGCCAGCGGCATGTATTGGTGGTGTTCATTGGCGTGCATCAGCAGCGCCTGGCCGATCTGGCGCAGGTTCGACTCGCACTGGATCGACTTCGCGGCCTGCCGGGCAGCGCTCAGGGCGGGTAACAGAATCGAGATGAGCAACGCGATGATGCCGATCACCACCAGAAGTTCGACAAGGGTAAAACCGCGCCGTACTTTGCTCGCCGCAGACATCTCGATGCGCCAGACACCGCATCTGGGCCGAGGGGACTGGGAATCCGTGCCATCATGAATTGAGGCGTTCGAGCTCGTTGAGCGACCGTGCATCGAAGAACTCCTTGCCAATCCGAGGAACAACCTCATGAATCCGCTTATACACTACCCTCTTCGAGTTGTCTCCGCTTACCTGCGCGCGCCCATTTCGAAGGCTGCGTCTCCCAGAAGGATGTCCTTGGACTGCCTTCCGGTACCGGCATCGGTCACCACGATTGTCAGAAACCGATCTGAATCGCTCAGGGGAACCTCGCCAGACAGAACCGCCGGTCCCCGGACGCGCAGCTGCGAGCGTACCTTGCCATCGACAATGAAGAAGACCATGGACGGCCCCGCGACCGCCGCACCCCGGGAGAAGACGTTGCCGATCTTTGCGTGAAATTGCTCAAGCGCCGATCCGGGGTGCAGTGACCGCAGCGCCGCCAGATCGAAGGTGAGGCCGACATTGGCGTGCAAATAGAGGAACCAATGGTCTGGTTGAGAATAATCAACACCATTGAGAACCGGAGAAATGGGCCAGCCGTCCGCCGGCACGGGAATAAAGTTCCCGCTGAAAATTCGATCGTAGGTTTTGCCATCCGTTTTCCCAACGGCGCAGCGGTCACCGGCCGAGTCAACCTGGACTGCCTTGAGGCCGCCTTTGGGGATAAAGCACCCGTCCAGGACCGGCATGGTGGAGATGCGATGGTATTGCGAATCGGAATCAATGTCTGTTGTAAGCGGCATCGGTCCCGTGCGTCCGGTGGCTGGGTCGACCGTGCCGCCCCGTCGATGGGTTGTGCCGTCACCCCCGGCAAGCAGGTCGGCGACATCGAGAGCCAGCGGTCCGCCGCTGATGTTTCGCACGAAGCGCTGCGGGACGCTGCCCCCGCGCTCGACGCGCAGGGCGTTGTTTTCGACGGTGGCGCTGTCTCCGGCCGCGAGATCGGCCGATGCCGTCGGTGGCTGCCGCCCGGTCGGGGTAACCCGCACCGACCCCCGGAAAACATCGACCCGCGTCTTGCCGTTGGACGGATCGACGCTGACGCCAAATTCCGTCCCCAGGTCGGCGATGATGCTCGAGGGAGTTTGCACGACGAACCCCTTGGCTCCGCCGGTCATTGCCGCCGTCAGCTTCCCGTCCTGCAGCACGATTTGGTTTCCTGACTGCGCGGTGAAATGAGCGGGCCCTTCGACAATGACCTGGGTTCCATCTCCGAAGCGAAGGCTGCAGAAGCCGCTCTTTAGCGACAATTGATTGCCTGCTCTGACGACCGCCGGCGCGGCGGAACCGTTGTCCCAAGTGGCGTAGACCATCTGACCCCATGTGGCAACAAACGCCGGAGCAATGGCAACGGGTGCAACGGTTGGCGAGCGGTGCAGCACGATCGCCGCCGCCACTGTTATGGCAAGCAACACGGCCGCGGCCGCTTTTTTCCAATGCGCGGCAACTGGCGATCGTTGCATGCGCGGACCCGCGATCGGCGAACGGATGACCGGCACTGGAGCTTCGAAATCCTCCTTCCGAGCGACCTCGGTAATGGCTGGAAGCACTACCGCGGAGTGTCGCCAGTCCTCGCTCAACTCCGCCGGCGATTCCTCGAGGCGGAGCGCGCGCTCGCCGTGAAAAATGTCATAAAGCTGCCGATGGAAAACAAGCTCCAGCGTCACGCATTTTGCGCTCTCTGAATCTGCCATGACAGCCTTGCGAAGCCATCGCGCTTCGTCGGGCGCGAGACGTTCGTCGATGAAGGCGCTGGTCAGCGATACCAGGTCCGTGCCTCCACGCTCCTCCCGCTTAAGCCACTTCTCCATGCACTTGCGAAGCGCCTCGCGAATGCGCGTCAAAGCCACAGTGGTGGCATTGGGATTCGATCCGATTCGTTTTGCGATCTCGCGCGGCTTCAAATTCTCGCCGTATCGCATGTTCAACAGCTCGCGCGCTCGCCCTTGTGCCTTCCCGGCGCAAAAACGAAGGGCTTCAACTCGCTCGTCAACCGCAGCGCCGAGTTCTTGGTATACCTCGGCAAGGCTTTCCATCGCCGGCTCATCGAACACCAGCCGCTCGACCTGGAAGCGCCGCCGACGGGAAAAAATTTCCGTGCGTGCGACGCCGATGGCCCACGACAGGAATGGTCGCGAGCCGTCATATTGCGCAAATTTTTGCAGCAGTACCGACGCACATTCCTGCAGAATGTCCTCCGCGTCATGATAGTTCGGAACCATCGCCGAGATGTAGGCCGCCACGCCCGATTGCGCTGATGTCCAGAGGCGTACGAAGTCGTCTTTGGGAGGGGACATTGCCTTGCCTAATCTTGAACGCAGTGCCTCTGCTAATACTCTGCGGTGAAGGCCGGATTCTTACACAGAAAATCGGCAGGCCCATCGGATTACGGGATTTGTTCGACGTAGGCATCCGATACCGGGGTTGCACCTCGGTCCCCAACGCAGCCTGACGAGCTGATCGCGTCGGGTCCGTTGGAGATCAGAATTTACGCTAACCATCGACATTGCAGTGTTTTATAGCGGGACATGCGCGTGTCACTTTTTTCATGTAAGAATTCGAAGGTCAACGTAGATATTACTATGAAGGGACCGCCGTCTCTCGACGTGGCGAGAGGGCGGCTTTGGGAATGGAGATTGCAACAGCATCCGGAGACGAGAATGAGAGTGCAAAGGCAGGGTCTGTACGGTTCGCTGTTCATGGGTGACAGCACTGGCCGCAAACTGACTGGAAGAGCGCTTCTGGCGCTTTCGTCAGCGGCGGCCGCCGCGATTTCGTTCAGTTCTGTGCACGCATTTGCCGCGGCGGGCCCTGACACCTGGCTCGGAAATACTACTGGCGCTGCATTCGCTGTCGGCGCAAACTGGAGCCCCGCCACAAACACGCCTCCGGCCAGCGGCGACTCTCTGGTTTTTGGCTCCGCAGGCACCGCGGGCTCGACGCTTTCCGACAACCTGATGACTTCCGGCACTTTCACTCTTGCGGGCATCACGTTTAACAGCGGTGCGGCGAGTTTCACCATCAACCCGGCATCGTCGGGCACGAACGGCCTTACGCTCTCTGGAAGCATCATTGACAACGCCGTGAACACGGAAACCATCAACGATCTGATTACCCTGGCAAGCGGCAATCAGACGATCAATACCGCGACCAATGGAAGCATGATTTTTGGAGGCGTGATTTCCGGCACCAGCAGCGGTGCCTTGGTCGAGACTGGTAGCGGCACACTCATATTTTCTGCTGCGAACTCATATACGGGAATCACCACGATTAGTGCTGGAACGCTGCAAATCGGGAATGGCGGAACCAGCGGCCAGGTCGGCAACAACGCATCGTCGATTGTGGACAACAGCGCTCTCGTATGGAATCGAACCGACACGTCGGGCAGCACTACCCTCGCCAATCCCATCAGTGGAAGCGGGACCGTGACTTTCAACGGCGGCGGCTACGTCGTGGCCACCGGCGGAAACTCATATTCGGGAATTACAACGATCTCAAACGGCTCCCAGGTGTCGGCATACAACTCCAACGCAACCACAGCGATCACCAACGCCTTTGGCCCGGATCCCGGTTCGTTTGTCGCCAACCAACTGTCGTTTACGAACGGCGGAGGGACTCTGGCCAATCTAAATTCAGGCGCGACCGCCGGAAGCAGTCTTGTGATCGGCACCAACCGCGGCATCTCCGTCGGCAGCGGCTCGACTGCGGTGTTTCGGACAGGTTACGGCAGTGTTAACATCACGGTGGACAGCGTTATCAGCGGTGCAGGAAACATTGCGAAAACGGACACCAGCACTGACTCCCTGATTTTGGCAAACGCAAATACGTTTACGGGAACCACCTCGTGGACCACCGTCACTGGCACGGCAGTAGCCGGATTGATTGAGCTGGACAACGCGTTGGCGCTGCAAAACAGCACGGTGATCGAGAACGCCACCGGAGGAGGAGGACTGACATTCAACAATACCGCCAGCGGAGGCAGCTCCTACACAATCGGCGGCTTGAGCGGCAGTGTCAGCCAGGCGCTGACCAGCACGAGCGGCAGCGGCGCCGCCGCGGTGGCGCTCTCGGTTGGCAACAACAACGCCAACACCGCGTATTCGGGCACGCTGAGCGGGGCCGGATCCCTCACCAAAATCGGCAGCGGCTCGCTCACCCTCTCGGGATCAAGCAGCTATTCCGGGGGGACAAGCATCGCGGCCGGCGCGCTGATTGCCCAGAATGCCAAAGCCCTTGGTACTGGCAACGTCACCGTCGCGGCAGGAGCCGGGCTGAATTACGCCGCTCCCACCGACGCTCAGTTGTCCATCGGTGGCACCCTGGGGATCACGGGCGGCACCAGCACCACCATCGGCGGATCCATCGGTTCCACGACCACCAGCTCCGAGATCAACGTGACGGGCAACGCGTCCGACACCGCGGCCGCCCTCACTGTGAACGTCTACGGGATCAATGGCGTTACGCCTGCCGCAGGCCCCACCATCTACACGCTGGTCAATGGCGCCAGCGGTTCCACGTTGAGTACCGCTACGTCGCTCACGCTCGGCAAGGTTTACAACAACACCAACTTTACCGTAGGCGCCTTAGGAGACACCAGCAGCACCATTACCGCGTCCATCAGTTCTGCAACCGCTCTGAGCACCGCCTATTGGATAGGGGGCCTTACGGGCGCCACCACCGTCTGGTCCGCATCCAATGGCAGCTCGAGCAGCAATTGGAGCCAGAGTTCTGGCGGGGCGGTGCAGGGCTTGGTGCCCGGGTCCGCCGCCGCCGTAACTATCGACAATAACGGCTCCTCTCCCGCCAGCTTGACGCTGGGGGACAACATGGCGATCAAGAGTTTGACGATCGCCGACACCACCAATGGCCTGGGTCTTAATGCCGACGGGAACACCCTCACCATTAGTAACGCCGCTGGCATCACGATGAACGCCAGCGTTCCAGCCAGCGCGATCGGCGCGAATGTCGCTCTGGGCGCCGCCCAGACCTGGACGAACAACTCGGCAAGCGCCCTCACCGTCAGCGGTGCCATCAGCCTCGGCAGCTTCCAATTGAATACGGGGGGCAGCGGCAACATCACACTTTCAGGCCCCATCAGCGGCAGTGGACAGTTGTGGGCCGGTGTGAGCCCCGGGAGCAGCAACGGAACACTCGTCGTCTCGCCAAACAGTGGCTCTGCCGGCCGCACCGGCAACACGGTGATCACGGGTGGCGCAACGCTCCAGATCACAGACTTCAGTAACAACACCTTCGGTACGGGCCAGTTGTTCTTTGACACTAACCTCGGTGGTACGCTGAATTATGTCGGCACCGGCGAATCCACCTCCAAGATCGGCGATACCAGTCCTGCTGGGGGATATGGATTCCAAGGCAGTGGTACAGACACCATTAACGTGGTGAACTCGACGGCCAATCTGAATCTGACGACCAGCTTCGTGGCTACCGGTAACAGTGCAAGTATCGTCAAGGCGGGGGCTGGCACTCTCACCCTTTCCGGCTCGAATAGCGTCACCTCGACATTCAGCATCAATGCCGGCACGCTCCGGGTTAACAACACAAGCGGATCCGGCACCGGAACCGGGACGACGGTCACGGTGCAAAGCGGCGGAACACTCGGCGGCAGCGGCTCCATCGGCACCTCCGGAAGCTCCAACGGGGCGATTACCGTCAACAGCGGCGGCACCATCGCCGCGGGAGCAAGCACCGGTGCAACTGGACGCTTAACCAGCTATAGCACCAGCGGGGTGGCGCTGGGCGCCGGCAGCGGCTATACGTGGAAAATAAACGCCGATACCACTCATTCCGGCACGGCGGGCGGAGCGACCGGCTGGGATGAAATCGCCACACGATCTATTGCCTTGGGAAGCAGCGGCACGCCGCTCAGCTCGGGCAGTCAGTTCACCGTCAATATCACCGGCTCTCCCTCAGCAGGCTTCGGAGCCGGAACCCAGAGCTTCCCCATCGCCACTGCCGTCAACGGCATCTCGCTAAATGGAACTGCCGTAACCAGCGGGACAAACCTCAGCACCGCCGACTCCAGCGATTTCGTGCTCAGCACCAGCGGTTTCACCGCGCCAAGTTCCGCCAGCGGCCTTACCTCGTCCTGGCAACTGGAAGTGGTCACCGACTCGGGCTTGGGCGGATCATCGGGGCAGGACCTTGATTTGGTCTACAGCGCCACCCCTGAGCCCGGCACGGCGCTGCTCGTGCTGGCAGGCGGGTTGCCGATGCTTCTCTCCCGTCGTCGCCGCAAGAATGTGAAGACCTCAGCGTAAACCGCTCAGGCGCAGGGAAGAGGACGGCCAATGAGCGGTTTTCAAGAAGCTATAGCGCCCCGACCGCCGGCGTGGCCACTTTAGTGGCCATGTCCGAACGCGGGCTCGCTCCTCCATCCTGGAATTTGCCAATGGTCAGCCCAACCTGCTACCTCCCTATGACTTTCGGGCGCACCACGAGAAGGACGCACATCAGCAGTCTCATGCTGCCGCTCGCGCTTATCGTATGCCTCCATTTGGTTCCCGCTTCGTGGGGTCAGGATACTCAATCGCTGGCTGAAGGAAAGGACCAGGCGTCGATACAGATCGTACGCGACGATGCGTTTCGGACGTATCGACTCACCACCAACGTCCGCTTGCGCGACAACAAGCGGCCCGACAAGCAGATTACGTTTTCCGAAATTCCGGAGCACGCGAGCATTCGAACCGGGAATCCGCTCTTCGACGGACTCTACGCCATGGCGATTTCCGAAGCGCTGGCGAATTCCGTTTCCCAGATTAGCGACCGCAATTTCGGGAAGGGCGCCCCGGTTCAGATCGACGCATTTCAGACAGGCGAGGCGTGGCCTTATGTCTGGACCCGCGACGTCTCCTATTCGATTCACCTGGGGCTGGCCGGTTTTGATCCTCCGCGAGCGGAAAATTCGCTTCTCTTCAAGTCTTCAGTTCTCAAGCCCTCGGTTGTCGGGGGCGTTCCCAACCAAATCATCCAAGACACCGGCTCGGGCGGGAGCTACCCCGTTTCCACGGACCGGGCGGTGTGGGCTCTTGGGGCCAACGAGACGCTGAAGTATCTCGCGGGAACCGAGCGGGAGAGTTTTCTGGAGAAGGTCTACCCGATCTTGTGCGACACAATCGAACAGGACCGCCGGCTGATCTTTGACGCCGAAACGGGTCTTTATCGCGGCGAACACTCTTTCCTGGATTGGCGCGAGCAGACATATCCCGGCTGGACGAAGGCGAACGTGCTGGCCATTGCGATGTCGGAAGCGCTCTCGGTCAACGCCCTTGACTATTTCCTGCTGCGGACCGCGGCCGACTATTCGCGCCTGCTGAAGCGGCCCGACCAGCAGTCTCGCTACTCCAAGTGGGCGGACGATCTGAAAGACTCGATCAATCACCAGCTCTTCGACGAAAAAGCCGGTCTTTACAGCACGTATCTGCTTTGCGACGGAAATCAGGGAATCAAGGTCGCGCGCTATGATCTCCTTGGCGAATCGCTCGCCATCCTGCTTGGAGTCGCGGATCGGGAGAGGGCGCAGGCGATCATCAGGAATTATCCGGTTGGTCCGTACGGACCCCCGGTCGTCTGGCCGCAGGAGCGAACTGTCCCCATTTATCACAATCAGGCCATGTGGCCCTTTGTCACCGCCTATTGGATCAAGGCCGCGAAAAGCGCCGAGATTCCCGCAGCGGTCGACGCCGGGGTCCAGTCTCTTGAGCAACTGGCCGCCCTAAACCTGTCAAACATGGAGAACGCCGACTTTGTTACCGGCCGATCGCGTGTGAAGGACGGTCCCCGCAAGGGTCCGGTTGTCGATTCGAGTCGTCAACTCTGGTCGGTGGCCGGTTACCTCTCGATGGTGCAGGATGTGGTGTTCGGGTTGGAAAGCTCCTGGGAAGGCATTCGATTCCGCCCGTTCCTCACGGCGAAAATGCGAAACGAAACCTTTGGTTCCACCGACGCGATCGAACTGCGCGGCCTGGCATTTCAGGGCACGCGAAGTCGTGTGCGCGTACATCTTCCGCCGGTCAATTCGTTTTCTCAGGGGGTCTGTGTTGTCGATCGTGTGGAACTTAACGGAAAGCCGATCGGCCCGGAGTTCGTCAAGACGGATTCGCTGCAACATGAGAACCTCTGGGAGATCTTCCTCAAGACGCCCGCACAGACAACCGGTGACGCGCCGCTTCGAGTGGTCGACGTCTCGAATGAGCGAGCGATCTGCGGACCCCTCCAGCCGCGATGGCGTGACGACCCGCAAGGCGGCATCGCACTCAAAGATGGGCACATCGTCCTGAGTTATCAAGATGACGACGGGGCGAACGTCACCTTCAACATCTACCGTGACGGCCAACTCTGCGCCCAGGGTATTGTGCAGACGACTTGGACTGATCCCGGGTCGGACGACCACCGAGCGACTGTGCATTCGTACGCCGTGGAAGCGGTCGATGCCCGGACCGGTAATGCCTCTCATCTGACCCCGAGCCGGTCCTATCGGGACCAAGACCAGCAGCAGGTCATCCCGGCCAAGGCCATGGAAAACATCGGTGGTGATTTGGCGGAAGATCACCATTTCGAAAACTGGGGTAAATCGAAGGATGAACTCCAGACACGCGCTTTCACGGTGAACCTCCGCGGGCGTTATCAAGTGCGGGTGGAATTCTCAAACGGCGCTGGGCCCGTCAATACCGGCATTACCTGCGCCGTAAAGAGACTCGAAGTTCGCAAGGCCGGCTCGGCCGACGCGATCGCGTCCGGCTATCTGGTCATGCCGCAGTCGGGTGATTGGAAGCGATGGGATCTGTCATCGCCTGTCATCGCGGATTTGCATCCCGAGGAGCAATACACCATTCGAATTTCTGAGGACCAGTATTCCCGCAACATGAGTTACCTGAGGAACAATGAGCGATACACGGGATTCGGAGGAGCCGGAGGAGGCGCGCAAGCGTCCAATTACGTCAACATCGCGGCAGTGCATCTGCTCTACGTCGCCAAGGGAAATCCCTGAGTGGAAGAACAAAGGACGCGAACGATTGCGTCATTGGTTTTCAGTTTTCAGTTTTCCCACTGAAAACCGAAAACTGAAAACTGAAAACTCCCGGACCAACGAGGCTCATTCACTCGGCGGACTTTTGGTTACTGCTCCGCATCACTGTCGGAAGGGCGAACCACAGTTATTTGCGACGACCCATCCGGGCATACAAGCTTGGTCACACGCTGATACGCGGCGGCGTCGTAATGCCCGCCTTCCGCGGTGGCGGGGATCCACCGTGACTCGCCGGGTTTCTTTACGTCCATGGGATAATAGTCGACACCTGTGCTCGGCGGGCTGCCGGGATGACGATCCGCGTAGTCCTTTATCTCCGCCGCGATTCTCGTTAACTGAGCGGGGGTGTATTTCTTCAGATACACTATAAACGGCTTCCCGGTCAGGCAGCGGTAGACTGCGGCGCCATAGGCGGTTTTGCCATCATGGTCAAAAGGAGGAAGCTTCGAATCGTCGTCGATAAACCAGGTCTTCCCATCATCGTCGGAATAGAACGCTTTGTGCGCGTCTGCCTCCGCCGCGGAACGGCCGCCAAATACGTGCCAGATTATCAGCAGGCTAGCGAGAACGGCGGCGGCCGCGATGCCGGCGCCCAATCGCGGGCTATCGTTGATCGACTTGCGGATATCCATTTCTCAGACACACGACAACTTATCGGGGGAAGCTGGTGTTATCCACGTAGATACTGGCCATATCGCCGCTGGCGACGATGCCGGTGCCGGTGGTCGTTCCTGCAGTATTCAGAATGGTCACGTTCTGCACGTGGCCATCGAGCATCAACACGTTCACCTTCCCCCGGTGACGCAAAAGGTCAAAGACAGCCGGCCCACTCGAGCTGACTCCGTTGTAAACGTCGGCCAGCGTGGCCGGCGTATTGGTCGCATAGTACTCAAAAAGCCGGCCGCCATTCCCGTCACAGAACAGAGAGACATTGGTCGGATCGCCGCCCATCGAGGGAACGAAACCGCCAGCGCGGGAATGACCGCTGACGCCGCCGGGGTTGCCGGCAAAGCCCGGGCAAATCGTAAATACTTCGCTGTTAAAGATATAACTCGAATAGCCGCTGACAGAGGAGCCGCCGCCGGCTGAGGGTATACACCGGATCCAGTCTGCCAAAGAAGAGCCTTGGTGAAGAGGGAGTAACTCATCCGATGGACAAGTGAAGATTTGCTGCAACGGACCGACGGCGATGGCCGCTTGGATAACGGCTGTGCTGTTCGTAACAGGCATCGACTGGCTGCCGAGATACTGCGCCAAGGCCGCCGGCAACGGCAGTGGGCGATAGACCGACCCGTCAAGCAGGTAGTCATATTTTACCATCGTGGGATCGTCGCAATTAGCCGGAGTGTCGTCCAAGGTGGTTACGGTCGGGGGCGGGGTTGCGGGTGTCATCTCCCCCGCCACCGGCATGTATTGTTTGTGGTCATTGGCGTGCATGAGCAGCGCCTGGCCGATCTGGCGCAGGTTGGACTCGCACTGGATCGACTTTGCGGCCTGCCGGGCAGCGCTTAGCGCCGGTAGCAGAATCGCCACGAGCAAAGCGATGATGCCAATCACCACCAGAAGTTCGACAAGGGTAAAACCGCGCCGAACTTTGCTCGCCGCAGACGCCTCGACGACCGAGGGACCGCATCTCCGCCAGCGGGAGGGGGAATCGGCGCCATCATTCACTGAAACGTTCGAGCCAGCCGAGCGACCGTGCATCGAAGAACTCCTGGCCAATCCGAGGAACAACGTCATGAATCCGCTTTTTACCACTCGCTTCGAGTTACAAACCGCGCGGCTGCGGCGGCGAAGCCGCCACCCAGTCGCGGGCTATCGTTGATTGTACTGCGATATCCATTTGCCGCACACAAATCCTATTCGGCGAAGTTTTTATCCACGTAGACATTGGCCAGAGCGCCATTCGCGACGATGCCGGTGCCGCCGACGGTTCCCCCGTTGCTCAGGATGGTCAGGTTCTCGACGTGGCCATCGAGAAACAGCACGTTCATCGTACCGTGATGACGGATGAGATTGAAAACAACCGGCCCGCTCGCCCCGTTGGCGTTGTACACGTCGGCCAGCGTGGCCGGCGAATTGTGGGCCCAGATGTCGAAGAGACTTCCGTTGTTGTTTCCGTCGCAGAGCAGAAACACTTCGCTCGCAGCGCCCATCGCGGGGATGAATCCGGCAGCCCGGGCATGACCGACGATGCCGCCGACGCCGTCCGGGCAAAATCCAAAGGCTTCGTTATTGTCGTCATAGCTCGAAAAGCCGTAGACGAAGGAGTTGCTGCTGTTGCCTTCGTCCTTCGTCCACTTCGCGTAGTCGTATGCCGATGTTGTACTGCGGAAAACAATGTTCTCATCCGATGGACAACTGAAAATCGTCTGCAACACACCGGTGCCGATGTCCGTTTCGACATCGGTCGTATTGTCCGAACGGACCTCCTGGCCGATGAGATAGGGCGCCAAGGCTGCGGGGAGAGCGGTCGGACGCAGGTCGGGAGTAACGGTCGTGTCATGCACGTAGTCGTACTTTTGCAACTGCTGATCGGCGAGATTGGCCGGGGTGTCGGGCTGGTTCCCGGCCTGCCCGGCATACTGCGCTCCGACCAGCGGCATGTACTGGCGATGGTCATTGGCGTGCATCAACAGCGCCTGGCCGATCGTCCGCAGGTTGGACTGGCACTGAATTGACTTTGCCGCCTGCCGGGCAGCGCCCAGTGCCGGGAGCAGAATCCCGATCAGCAGAGCGATGACGCCGATTATCACCAGCAGTTCCACCAGCGTAAATCCATTGCGCTTCGCCTTCTTTCCCGCGGGCGACTTGAAACAGGCCAAACCACCGCGCAAAACGGGCGCGTGAATGGGACAGGGACGAAGCATGGGGCAGCCATTGATTATAAGTCGCTGCTTTCCGAACGTCTCCCAACACGTTTAACTCGGCGACGGCGAGCCGTCAGCATCGGCACGACCCCGCCGAGCATCAGTAGAGTAGTGCCGGGCTCGGGAGCGGCGTTATAGGCAAAGTCGAGGTCGAAAACGCCCGTCGATGGCTCCAGCAGTTCCAGCTCGTAATTGCCGGTGCTCGAAGAGGTGCTATTGGCCGTCGCGAACCCGGCAGTGTTGAGGGCAAAAATACCCGAGTCGCCCGTTGTGACCATCGGAGCGCCAAATCCGCCGTCGGTGGCCAGAACCGTCGTGCTGCCGACTCCGCCGCTCGCCTGGGTGATTCCGCTGATCGCGGTCGCCGTGGCGATCTGCCAGATGTCAGACGTGGTGGAGCTGAAGCTGCTGGCAGCTCCAGGGATATTCCCCGACGTCAGGCTGACCGGAGTCACGGTGAAGGCGTTCCCGCTTACCGCGGTCACGGCAAGTGTTTTGAGCACGATTTGGTCCCAGTTGGTTCCGGCGTTGGTCGCTCCACTGGCGTTGGAGCTGTCGATTTTCACGCTATAGTTGCTGCCGCCGGCAAACGTCGTGGTCTTGCCGGTGGAATTGATCGTCAGCGTCCCCGGCGCGCCTGTCGTGGCCGAGCTGCCGGCAGTGATCGTGCCGTTCACCGTGACCGAACTTAGAATTTTCCCGGTGCCCCCGAGCGTTCCGCCGCCGGTGACGGTAAGCAACCCGGTGCCGTTGCCAGTGGCACTGGTGCCGTTGTTGGCGAGGAGGATGCCGCCGCCCACAGTGGTCACGCCCGAATAAGTATTTGCGCCGTTAAGAATTACAGTTCCAGCGGCGGTCAGCGCCGTCGCGCCGGTGTTATTGGCGATGACGGAGTTGATGGTGAGGGCATTGGACGACTGATTGTCGAGAATCAGCTCGCCGGTGGGGGTACCCTCCAGCGTGCCATTATTGCTGCCCGTGCCGATAGTCAGCGCACCCGCACCGTTGGCTTGGAGAATGCCGCCGGCGACCAGGGTTTGACCGGCGGGGTCGATCGTGGCGGCGCTGGTGCCGCCCGAAACGCTCTGAAGCAAAGAACTAATCGTCGTCGTCGCCGCCGCCAGCGTGATGTTGGCCGGTGATCCCCCCGTCCCCTCGATCACGCGGATATTGGCGGTGGAAGTGTTAGGAATCGCCTTGGTGCCCGAGCTTTGGCGCGTGACGTCGGTATAGCTGTTGTAGGCGGAGATCAGCCCTCCAACGGTAACGCCAGTATTCGTGTTTGTGGAAGTGCCCGAAAGCGTAATCGCCGAACCGCCTCGCGTCAGCGAAAGCCCAGTGGCTGTCCCGGTCGTTAGAACGTAGTAGGGGGTGCTGGTGCTCAACCCTCCCGGGATGCCGGTTGAACTTGTAAAAATGAGCTCGTTGTTTTGGGTCTGGGAGGCAGCGAACGTGACGGCGCTGGTTGTCCACGACGCGAC
>Ga0302326_10019324_pt1 | contig 14080 bp, 13 predicted proteins | sample Palsa_T0_3_FD_202264 | JGI IMG/M metagenome (GOLD analysis project Ga0302326, IMG submission 202264) | Peat permafrost microbial communities from Stordalen Mire near Abisko, Sweden - Palsa_T0_3 | ecosystem: Environmental > Terrestrial > Soil > Palsa > Peat permafrost | place: Sweden: Abisko... | reverse complement strand
ACTTGAACGTCCGGCGGCCGATCGCGCGTGGCGATGATGACGACGACGAGAACGATCAGAATGAGAAGCGCGCTGAGCAGTGTCCAGGAGCGTTTAGTCAATCCCGCCATGTAACGCCGGTTGCGCGATGCGCCGGCATCTCCTCCAAAAACACTGGATTGTAACAGAGGGATTTATGCTTGCCTACGAAGCCCTTGCGGCGATTTCGATGCACTATTTAAGACGGATGCTTTGTCGCCGCTTCGGGGATGCCAACGCGGACGAGGCCCGAATCCGGACGCCCGGGTCACGCGAGCCGTGATAAAATCGCGTCATGAGCGAGACGCACGCTACCAACGAGCACGCCGAAACTACGAGCGATGGCAAGCCAAAGCCGAAGATTCACCGCGTGTGCATCGGCTGCAACAATATGTTCGAAGTGACGCTCGACAACTACGAAGCGAAGCATTGCCCGGTCTGCCACAAGGGTTGATGGCGGCTTTGGCCGAATTCTTCGGTTTTTCCGCGCGCCGCAAACGGACCTCGTGCAAGAACTGCCGGGCTCACGCCCAGAATTTTCGAGGGCCAGCGCTAAAGCGCATGATGATAGCCAAGGCTCCTAGCGGAGCGCTGAAGCGCTCCTCTCCCGCATAAATGCGGGGGCTCCCTCCGAAAGGCCGGCGAACGATCTGGAAATTGGGCCTGCGTGTGTGTCTTGAATGCTGGATGGAGTGGAAAGCCCTCTGCTTCAGCAGGCGAGCTGGACTTCGGCCCGACGAAAACAGAAATCGTGCTACAAATGCCGGGCTGAAGCCCGGCGCTACAAGTGCCATCGATTCCAGGTCGGCGCCATTGGGACTTGCGTGCTGATACGGTGATCCAGCAGCGGGGCCGCCGGGCCTGAGCGCTGGCGCATCGAGAGCGATTTCTACTCCACGTATAGTTCCGCTAGAATGCTGCCGCGATTCTGAGGGACACGAATGAAAATTTACACGGACGTTTTGACGTTTCAGTCGGCGAAAAAGCGCGAGTTCATCAACATTACGCCGCAGGTGAAACTTGCGCTTGAAAAGAGCGCGTTTCGCGATGGGATTATTCTTGTGTCGGTGACGCATTCGAACGCGGCGATTATTGTGAGCGATGACGAGCCTGGACTGCTCGAAGATTTGCAAGCGTGGCTCGAGCAACTGGCGCCGGAGCGAGAGGATTACAAGCATCGCGGGCGATTTGAGAGCAACACCGGCATTCATTTGCAAAGTTTGCTGCTGCATCACCAGGTGGTAGTGCCATTCACGGAGGGGCGGCTCGATTTGGGGCCGTGGCAATTCGTATTGTTCGCGGAGCTGGACGGGCAGCGGCCGAAGCGCGTCGTTATCAAGGCGATGGGCGAATAGCGGCGACCTAAGAAACATTCAGGACGACGCTTGTAATATTTCCGCGGCGGCTTGCGTAGGAGAGCGATGGACGGGCGTGGCGGATTCCCTGCGACGAGTAAGCTCAAGGACGAGATGGAAAATGTAGCGATGATTCAGGCGACAAATCTCAGCAAGGTTTTTCCGGCGACGAAGAAAACCAAAGAGATTCGCGCGGTGGACGGCGTGAGTTTCGAGTGCCAGCCGAGCGAGATCTATGGCCTGCTGGGAACAAACGGAGCGGGCAAGACGACCACGCTGCGCATGCTCGCGACGATTCTTGAGCCGACCGGCGGGACTGCGAATGTGGCGGGCTACGACATCATCGAGGAACCCGAAAAAGTGCGTGCGAACGTCGGATTTCTTTCCACGGCAACGGCGCTTTACGGGCGGCTAACCGCGAAAGAGATGGTCGAATACTTCGCGAGATTGCACGGCATGGACGGTGAGGGGCTGCGCAAGGCGATTGACTCGCTTTTCGAGATGCTGGGCATGAACGATTTTCGGAATCAACGCTGCGAGAAGCTTTCGACGGGGCAGAAGCAGAAGGTGTCCATCGCGCGAACGCTGGTGCACGATCCGAAAGTGATGATTTTCGACGAGCCGACGGTGGGGCTCGATGTGATTGCTTCGCGGACGATTGTCGGGTTCATCCGGCAGTGCCGCGATCGAGGCAAGACGGTGATTTTCTCGACACACGTGATGACCGAAGTGGAAAAACTGTGCGACCGCATCGGCATCATTCACCGCGGGCGATTGCTGGCGGAAGGATCGCTTGCGCAATTGCGCGAGCGCTTTGGAAAGCAGGACCTCGAAGATATTTTCGTGGACGTCCTCGGAGACCAGCCATGAGCCTGCGAGATATTGGCGTCGTCTATCACAAAGAGCTGATTGATTCGCTGCGCGACCGCCGCACGGTGATTTCAATGACCGTCGTTCCGCTACTCCTGTTTCCGGCGTTGACGCTCGGCATGGGATTGCTCGGCGCGACGTTGATGAGCCGGGCGAAGGGCGAGGTGCCGCTGGTGATGGTGGTCGGCGGCGAAGATTCGCCGCGTGTTGTGGAGGCGCTGAAGAGGAACAAAAAGATCGAGGTCGTTCCCGGCTCGGCGGATTTCGAAGATCAAGTGTCGAATAAAACTGTGCGCGCGGCGATTATTCTTCCGAAGGGATTCGATGCGGCGGCCGAGCATGGCGACGCACAGACGGTCGGCGTGGATTACTACGAAGGAGACATCAAGTCGGAATTGGCGCTGGACACGGCGGAAACATCTTTGAAAGATTACCGCGTGACGCTGGCGAAGCAATTGGTGTCTGAACGCGGCGTGCCGGGTAATCTCGTCGAGCCATTCAAGGTGGAGAAAACAAACGTGGCCCCGCCGGAGAAAGTGGCAGGAAGTACGCTCGGCGGACTGATTCCCTACTTCGTCATCATTCTTTCGCTGACGGGCGCGATGTATCCGGCGATGGATTTGACCGCGGGAGAAAAAGAGCGCGGGACGATGGAAACTATTTTGACGAGCCCAGTGTCGCGGACGGATTTGGTTCTCGGGAAGTTTTTCATGGTGCTGACGGCATCGCTCGCTACGGCGTTGCTTTCGCTAACTTCGATGGCCGTCTCGTTTTTTCTAGCGAGGAACATGATTGACAAGCTGGTGTCGGAGGACAATCCGACCGTTCACTATGCGATCGATCCGGTAGGCATACTCGCCGTGCTGCTGATGGTGCTGCCGCTGTCGGTGTTGTTCGCGGCGACGCTGCTGGCTATCGCGCTTTTTGCGAAAAGCTTCCGCGAGGCGCAGACGTACCTTTCGCCGCTGACTGTGATCGTCATCATGCCGGCGGTTGCGGCGCTGCTGCCGGGCGTGGAATTGAATACGCGGACGGCGCTGATTCCGATTCTAAGCACGACGCTGGTGGGCAAAGAGCTGATGGCCGGGAATCATCCATGGGGATTCATTATGCTCATTTTTCTGTCGTCGTGCGTCTATGCTTCGCTGGCTATCGCCGCGGCGGTGACGATGTTTAATCGCGAGAGCGTGCTTTTCCGCGCGTAGTTTCCAGAACTCGAACTCGATCGCGATTGCGCGTGTAAATCTCGCGTTGTGTGATTCTGCAGTTGCGCGCCGTGTGAGATAGAATCATCAGTCCGATGGCTGAGCCTCTGATTCAGGTTCGCGAACTTTCCAAACACTTCCGCACATACCACCGCCGCGAAGGCATCTGGGGCGGACTGCAGAATCTATTCGTGCGCGACTACAAAACGATTGCCGCGGTGGATCGCGTGAGTTTCACGATTGACCGCGGCGAGATGGTCGGCTACATCGGACCGAACGGGGCGGGAAAATCCACGAGCATCAAAATGCTTACCGGGATTCTCGTGCCGACTTCGGGCGAGGCTGTCGTAAACGGATTCGTTCCCTACCGTCAGCGGCGGCGTTATGTGAAGACCATTGGAGTTGTGTTCGGGCAGCGTACGCAACTTTGGTGGGACATCGCGGTGATCGAATCGTTCAAGCTGCTGCGGCGGATTTACGATGTGTCGCAATCGGATTTCGATGCGCGGATGGAACTCTTCAACAGCATTTTGGGGATTAAGGATTATCTCAATACGCCGGTGCGGAAGCTGTCGCTTGGGGAGCGGATGCGTTGCGACCTAGCGGCTGCGCTGCTGCACAATCCGCCGCTGCTTTTTCTCGACGAGCCGACGATAGGACTTGATGTCGTCGCGAAGCACCACATCCGCGAATTTCTGCGCGAGATCAATCGCGAATTTCATACCACCGTGCTGCTGACGACGCACGGCATGGACGACATCGAAGAACTCTGCCGCCGCATTCTCATCATCGATCACGGCAAAGTCCTGTTTGACGGCGAACTGCGAGAGCTGAAACAGCGGTTGCTGCGCACCAAGCAAATAAAGTTTGTCGTGAAGGACCGTGCGGATGGCGAAGGACTCAGCCGGTTCGCGGTGAATGGAGTCGAACTTCAGCCGGTGGATGAGTTGACGTACCGCTTTCGCTTCGACCGGACGAAAGTTTCAGCCGCAGATTTGATCCGGCAGATTTTGGCGAGCGTCGAGGTGCGCGATCTGCTGATCGAAGACGAGCCCATCGAGGAAGTGATCAAGCGCATCTACGCGGGCGAAGCGACTCTCGAGGTGCCGGCATGAACGCGCTCGCGCCTTATCTCGAATTCGCGCGCGTTGGATTCGTGAATATTCTCGCGTTCCGCCTGCGTTATTACACCGGAATTCTCACCTACATCATCAACGTGACGATCTACTACTTCATTTGGTCGGCGGTGTACTCAGCGGGCGGGAAAATTGCCGGATACGACCTGCCGCAGATGGTGACCTACGTGAGCGTCGGATGGATTCTGCGGTCGTTCTACTGGAACACGATCGATCAGGAAATGGCGTACGAGGTGATCGAAGGCAAGATCGCGATGGATTTGATCAAGCCGGTCAATGTCCTCTGGATGTGGTTTAGCCGGGCGATGGGCGAGTCGGCATTTCGCCTGTTGCTGCTGACGGTGCCGACGGCAGTGGTAGTGGCCTTGATATTTCCGGTTCGCGGCCCGGCGTCGCCTCTTCATCTTGCGCTTTTTTGTGTCGCTGCCGCCGGCAGCTTCGCCATCATGGGCGCGCTCAATTTCATGGTCGGGACGTGCGCGATTCCGCTGAAGTCCATTCTCGCGCTGATTCGCGCGAAGTATTGGTTGATCGAGCTGCTTTCCGGGCTTTTACTTCCGATTACATTTTTCCCCGCGCGCATTCAGAAAATCATGGCGTGGCTGCCGTTCGAGCACATTGCTTATACGCCGCTGCAAATTTATCTCGGGAAGCTTGACGCGCACGACGCGCTCGTAATGATTCTGCGCGAATGGATTTGGGTATTCGCGCTGCTGTGGCTGGCGGAGGCGTGGTGGAATCGAGCGGTGCGCAAGATCACGATTCAAGGCGGCTGACGTGGACGTGAATTCGCTCGCACAAAATCCCAGGGAAGATTCGCGGCAGGGCGCGACGCAGGCGCGGCAGGTGTGGCTGCACGTGCGGCTGCTCTGGGATTATTTTGCGCAGTACGCGAAGGTTCGTTTGGGTTATCGCGGTGATTTTTTTGTGAGCGTTACGGCAAGCATCACCGCGACGATTTTCGGGTTGATCTTCGTCGTGGTGCTGTTCAGCAAGGTGCGGAACCTTTCCGGCTGGCGATTCGAGGAAGTGACTTTCCTTTACGGCTTCGGGTTGATTCCGTACGGGCTCTTCAACGTGCTCAGCCTGAATCTCTACGAGTTCGGGAACACGTACATCATGGAAGGGAAATTCGATCGCGTGCTGCTGCGGCCGATTTCTTCGCTGTTTCAGGTGTTGTTCGAGACGTTTCGGATCGAATCGCTTCAGGAAGTCGTGATTGGTTCAGTCGTTGTTGTCTGGTCCGCGGAGCGCTTGGGAATCCATTGGACGCTCGCGAAAACGGCGCTGCTGATGAGCTGGGCTGTCTGCGGCGGCGTCATCTACGTTTCGTTTTTTCTGCTGCTCAGCACGTTTTCATTCTGGTTCGAAGATCGCATTGGAGTGCATCCGCCATTTTGGAACGTCATTGGGTTCGGACGTTATCCACTTTCAATTTACAGCAGCTACATTCAATTCATTCTGAGCTGGATTATTCCCTTCGGCTTCGCGACGTTCTACCCGAGCGTGCACCTCCTGGGCCGGACGGAGTTCGCGCGCTACGCACCGATTATTCCGCTCGTCGCGGCAGCGTGCCTCACGATCGCGATCTGCGCGTGGAATATCGGCTCGCGCCACTACTCGTCGACGGGATCGTAGCGACACAGATCGTAACGCAGCCACCCCCGAAACATCCCGGTTCTGCCGCGCGTATCTATAGATGTGAGCGTCGTTCGCAGTGCAACCAATGTTGGATTCGGCCTCGCGATTTTCATGCTCGTGGGCGCAGCGGCTGCGGGCGCTACCATTGGGGCATCTTTCCTGCATCCGGGGCGTCGCGCGTTGACGCCCTCGGCGATTTCCAGCGCGAACAATGCGTTTCGTGAAGTCGGCGCACACTCCGAAAATTTCGACGTGAAGACTTCTGATGGCACGCTGCTGCACGGATGGAAGGTCCGCCCGGCAAACGCCAACGGTGACTGGGTCGTCCTGTTCCATGGCGTCGCCGACAATCGTACCGGCACTCTGAGCTATGCCGAAATGCTCAGGCACGGATACAGCGTTGTGATGATGGACGCCCGCGCGCATGGCGAAAGCGAAGGCTCGATGGCCACATACGGCTGGCTGGAACGCGACGATTCCCGCTCCATTGATGACGCCCTCTTTGCGAGCAACGAAGTCGGGCATCTGTTCTATCTGGGAGAATCGATGGGAGCGGCGATTGCGCTGCAATCGGCGGCAGTCGATCCGCGAGTCGCGGGAGTTGTCGCCGAAGCGAGCTTCGCAAATCTGCGCGAGGTGACTTACGATTACGCGGGACTCGAGATCAGTCCGCTGCTCGGAAAAACGCTTTTTCGTCCGGCGACGATGGTAGCTCTTGCGGCCGCGGAAAAAGAGGGCGGCTTCAAAGCTCAGAACATCTCGCCCGTGAAGGCTGTGGCCGCGCGGCCGTTCCCCGTATTTTTGATCTGCGACGCAAACGATCGAAGAATTCCCTGCCGCCATTCGCGCATGATTTACAACGCTACAGCCGGACCAAAAGAGATTTGGGTGGTGCCCGACGCGGGACATACCATGGCGTTCGGGACGCATCCGGAAGAATTCGAAAGTCGCGTCATCGCATTTTTCGAGCGGATTGCCGGTCAACCCAGCGCGATTCAAACAAAGGAGAGCGTTCGGGAGTAAAAGACAGGGGTTATCGTCAACAGACTGTCAACAAATTCAGCCCTTCTTTTGAGCCCGTATCTTGGCCCACCGAGCTTTTTGGGCGGCTGCGATCGACCGGCGTCCTGCTGCCGACATTTTCTTGCGGCGCTTCTTCGGACCCGAATTATCGGACAGTCCTGCAAAAGCTACTAAAGCCTTCTTGATTTTTCCGAGTCGATTCTCCAGAGCCTTCTCTTCGGCGCGAAGTGTCTTTGCAATTGAATTCAGGTTGATTGGCATCTCGCAAATCTATAATGAGCATCTCCTACCGTCAAGGTGTATGCCACACGGGCGGGGCGAACTGTCGTTAAGCCAGCGTAGATGATCGGGACCGGAGGCCAGCGAGTCAATCTGTTCATGTTTCGGTCTTGAACCAGATCTTCGTATAACTGTGCAATATTGGACAGACACCAAGTTCGGTCTACATGCTATTTTGAGTGATGGTGTACCCTGCCGTTCAACGTGTATCCGCCAAGATCCCTCGCTCTCTCCGAAAATCGAGTTTAAGAAGACCTGCGTTCGATGTGAAGTCGTTTCTCGACTCGATAGGTCTCGGGAGAAAAGTTGGCAAGTTTCAAAGAAAAGAAACCGTCTTCGCGCAGGGCGATTCCGCCAAGAGCGTCATGTACATTCAGGAAGGCGGCGTGAAGCTGACGGTGGTGAATGAGTCCGGCAAAGAAGCCGTTGTGGCGATTCTGGGTCCGGGCGATTTTTTTGGAGAAGGCTGCCTGGCGGGCCAGTTGATTTGCATGGCGACGGCAACCGCGATTGCACCCACCACTGTGCTCGTCATTGAGAAAAGCGAAATGAATCGCGTCCTCCACGGAGAACACGAGTTTTCCGACCGTTTCATCGCCTACATGCTGGCGCGAAACATCCGGGTAGAAGAGGATTTGATAGACCAGCTCTTCAACTCGACCGAGAAACGACTGGCGCGTACCCTGCTGCTGCTAGCGCGCTATGGCAAGCAAGACCAGCCTCAAAAGGTCATTGCTAAGATATCGCAAGAGACGCTCGCGGACATGATTGGCACAACGCGGTCACGGGTCAATTTGTTCATGAACAAATTCAGGAAGCTCGGTTTTATCAAATACAACGGCGGAATCAAAATCAACAATTCCCTTCTTAGTGTTGTTCTGCACGAGTAAATTAAGCGAATCGCAAACGATTTCATCAGGTGGATGGTCGTGATGACGATTCCTGAAGGGGCAAGCCAATGCACGCGACTATTTGGCCTGGCTGTATCGACATCTATGCGGTCAGGGCGATGTCCGAAGAAACATGGGAACGTTTGCTGGACGAACTGAAGGCGGAGGATGTTCCTCCGCTTACACCGGCTGGAAAGCGGATGTCTGTTATGCAGACCGCAAAGGGGCAAACGAATGCCACTGTTTATCGAAACGCTGGTATGCCAGACCAAGAAATCATTCGCATCTTCAGAAAGTACGGAATAGAAGCGACGGTCTGTGCCAGAAGCCCTGTCTTGGCGTGACCGTTAGTTGTGATCCGCATTTTCAGTTTCACGATTTCTTAGCACGTCGAATTGATTTCAACGGTGTTGAATCTCGTAGCGTAGAACGTCAGAAGATCGCGCGCTTACATTCCAGCAGGATAGAAAGAGCCTTCCCAGCCTGCCGCCGTGAACGCGGAAGTGCCGATTCGAAGATCTGTCATAGAGGGATTGTAGCGCACCCCTGGCACCAAAAAGCTGAGTCCGATGAAACGGAGAAACATATGGGGCGGAGCGCTTGGTCGCGGTTCATCATTCGCAGCCGCGGCCAGGCATAGTGCCGCGCGATCACCCCAGAACTCACAAGGCTCATCAACGTGCTAATTCCAAATAATGCGAAAGTGTTCGTCGTTGACATCCCAGCCGTAGCTAGATTGTAGCGCAAGAGCAGTTAAAGACGGGAAGCAGCGTTTCCGTTCGAGTGTGCGCCGCTTCCCTGTTTGACGTGAGTGCCTGCAAGTTAAATACGAGCTGTTGAAAAAGGTTTTCACCCGAGGGCGATACTTCCAGCGGGGACTTGCGTGAGCGACCGGCGTCTACTCTGTGATTCTGCCGCAGAAATAACGGGCTGTACATTTGATCGAAATTTCGTATCATATTCGCGGATTCATTTGAATTAAGGCGGCGTTCGAAATAGCGGTCCCCACCTCGAACGCGGTTCATTCTACTGACAATTAAGGACAAATATGGCTTCCACAGGCTTGTGGTGGGCGAAAATGCGCACGCGAGCACATGCGTGTCCCCAGTGCGGCAGCGGGTCGGTACATCGGTCGGCACGTAAAGGCATGATTGAAAACGTGCTATTACGGCCGGTTGCGATTAGTCCTTATCGGTGCTCAAACTGCGACAGGAGATTTCTGGACATAATCACTCGATCGCCTAGGCGGTCAGTTTGAATTACAAAATCACGAGTCACGCTGTCCATTTGTGAGATGAACGCAGCGGAGTATCACTTGTTCTCCGATCAGACGGGGACGTATGGAAGAAAAGATCAAGCGCGGGCTGGGGCGGCTCGGGCCTGTCGAAAGCGTCGAGATAGACAGCGGAATGCTTCCTGTCGAATTTGAGATCAGGTACCGACATCAACCGGCTGAGGATCTCGGACTGACGCCGCCGGCATCGTCATCCGAACTCCTCAGTGTCTGGATTTCAGCATTGAACGACGAAGAAATTCCACCAGGCGAATATTACCTACACGCAGAGCACGGCGAACCGGTCCTGGTTTCGTATCACGACGGCAAATGGCAACTGCTGCCGTGGAAGAATTAGACAGGTGGTGTTTCTCGAAGATCATGTTCTTTTTAGGCGAGGCTCAATTCACCCCGCCATAAGTGTTTTCAGAGTTGGATCGCCATCACCGCAGATAGGGAGTTTCTGGTGCCCTTGCTTTTCCTCATCGGTACACTCTCTTGCTCTCGCGCTGACGTCTTTAGAAACCGCAAGGATTTTAAGGCGTCCACTATTGCTAACCGCTCATCATTATCCCTGTCGTCCGGGAAGTTTTCTAACCGTTCGGCACGCTGCAATACTGCGGCTTCTGCGCGATCGATAAGCGCAAGAAATTTTGGCGGATCAAATTCTTTCAAGGCGTCGACGCGAAACGATTGCCAGGTGGGAAACCGAAGGTATTCCATCGTGCGCTCCTATGGTCCAACGCAATTGAGCGTTTGGCCTGGATGAAAGGAAGGGTTTGAATGCACTTAGTGGCGTTGCTATCTGCGGCTCCATTTCACTCAGTTGCTAAATATTTTGTTCCGTTCGCCCGTCTCGCACGGTAACTGAATTGCGCTTCATGCTCTTGAGAAGTGAGGTGTGATTCCAAACGTCCAGGTATTTCGAGTAACCAAGCACGTCGACGTCGCCCTTAATGTGCGCAGTTTCCCTCAGAACGACAGGGATCAACACTCTTCCATGCTTGTCCATGGTGACAATCTGACCGAAATACTTCGCGCGGATAAGAAGTTTCTGCGTGTTACCGTTGTGCGCGGCTGTACTGGTGAGCCGTCTCTCGACTTCGTTCCATATCTTCAAGGGATAGACATGCGCGGACTTGCCATCTTCGCTCGTGATGAAGAACTCGGTGCAGCCGCCCAGTGCGGAGATAGAATTCGTAGGAATTCGTAACCTTCCTTTCGCGTCGATCTTTACTGAATTGCTCAAATTTAGCTCCTGCGGTCTTCGGAATTTCACCGCCTTAAACGCGATAATCCATCGCCCTTCGCTGTCATGATGGATAGCATTGGCGGAGTCCGTCTGTTCTGTTTTGCACACAATTACCAATTATTCCAGGCGAGCGCGCATATGGCTTACCGAATTTCAGCGGTAGTCTTTTTCCAGAAGTCGCGCTCCGCTAAGGAGGTTCAAAATGAAACACAATCGAATGCATCCGATCGCAAGCCTTGTGCGCGTGGATGCTGAAAGTGTCCGAAGAGGCCCGCAAACAGGTTTCTACCAGGCCACGATCTGAAAAAGGCACACCAAGATTCGGGCAAACTCAAATGACACCACGGCGAAGTAACAGGAGCCCGGCGAGTCGACGCGCGCGCCGGCAAGCTGGATGCGTCGATTCCGATCTGCAATCCCACCCCCTCCGCCAGCAGTCACATCTTGCATAGCGTGCAAAGCTGAAAATCGAGAGCCCGTGTTCTACGCGCCACGCGAAACGTCCGGGTCGCGTGGGGGGTCGTCAGCGTAAATCAACTTGACCACAGTCTCAGTCTTAAGGTTGCGGTGTTTCGCTTCTCGAAGAATGGATTCGTCCGATACTCCGGCGAGATCATTAACCGTCGACTGTCTGAGAAGCTCAGTCAACGTGTCGAGAGATTCTCGACAGACTCGGAGAGCCGCGACGGCACCTCGGTTATCTCCTTCCGCTTCTAGATTGCGCGATAGCTGCCACGCCTTTTCGAAGATGCGTTTTGCTTCTCCGACGACGTCGGGGCGCTCCGCGCTAGCGGCCGAGCCACATGCGACTTGCGATGTGGACGTTCGCGATTCCGGTTCCGGCAGCTGACGATCACGCTCCGGATCAGTTCCGGTGGATGTCCCAGATGAAACAGAAGTTGGGACAGCTTTTTCCGCAGCCAACAGATTCAGAGCAAGGGTCTTAGCGCCATCTTGGGGTGGTTGTCCCATTCTTTTATTCCTAGGAGGCGGGACGCGGGGACGCTTCGAGCGCCTGCCCCTGCGACCACCTCTGCCGGAGCCTACCAGCTTCGCTTTTACTGATTGCCAATTGCTGCGCAACTTCGCGAACGCTCAGCCGCGCGGCGAACAAACCCGCGGCTTGCACTGTCTTGGCATCTTCGAGGTTGCGACACGTCCACACCGCACGACCGTCCGGTCCGCTCCCTAACGAAACTTCGAATGGCATTGCCGCTTCGCCGAGCATCGATCGTGTTTTCTCGAAGTGGACCTCGCAACGCAAGCCGTCATTTGGGCGATAATCCACGGAGTGTTTAAGCGCGATCACAGTATCGAGTAAATCTTCGCGCCTCGATGTCCCGCGCTGAGATCTATTCTTGCCAGCGTGGTGGATAAACAATACCGATATGCCGCGACGGCGCAGGTCCAAAGTCCATTCCTGAATTGGTAGCCACGCCTCACCCTCATTCTCGTTTCCGTAACGACACAGAGCCGACAAGTTGTCGAGCACCAGCAGATCGATTCCGCCAAGGTGCTCCTCGATTAGGCCCTGGCCTTCCAGCGTCGCCAGATCAGGCATCGCACGATCTTGGATGTCCGGCGTAATGACTCGGAGCGTGTCGGGCGCGGGCTCACAGTTTTCCAACCCGGCCAGTACCATGGCGAATCGTTCTTGCAGCGTCTTCGCTGGAAGCTCGCCGTCGACGTAGAGCACGCGGCGCGGGCGCGGCGCCGTCCAGCGCAGGAAATTCCCTCCGCTTGCCACAGCGGCCGCGATGCCGAGCGAAAGGAAAGTTTTGCCGATGCCCCGGCAGGAATACAGCATCGCAAGGCCCTGCTCCGGAAGAATCGGTTCGAGCAGCATTTGGCGCGGCTTGATTACTCGAGCAAGTAACTCCTCGACGGCAAGCGCGACGAGTGGGCTCTCTGATTTGCGTCCAGGTACGGAATTAGCGGGTGGTAAGGTTGCGTCAACAGAAGAATTGCCGTCCGAAGTAATCACATAGCCCCCCTAAGTTCGCTCGGCTAGCGCCGGCGGCCTTTTTCGTCAATCGATGCAGACGAAACCCCGTAGGGGAGCGCTGCTGCTGCTCACGTTCAGGGAGCTGACTCTTACAGTATCGCAACGAAGCGTTTTGTCAAGCCCACCGTGCGACGTTGTTTCTCTCCGCCGCACAACGGAATCTCAAAAGGAATTACATGGTCATCCTATTGGATTGTTCGAGTACTTCGCAGCAGCGAGCGCTTTGAAAAGCGAAGCCGTTTCCAGCGCAGCATCGCGATTAATGCGCTCGCGACATATATCGTGTGTGGCCTTCGCCGTGGCCCGGAGATCGGGAAAGTCCAGGTAGACAGCGATGAGTTCGGAGCGCCGCAGAAACCCAGCAGAAAGCGCGACGAATCGATGGGAACGGCATCCGTCGGAGCTCAGGAATTAAAGAGCGGCGTTCGTGGGCCTTCGCGGCGAAGCTATGATCCACTGCAGACGTGAGTGAGCACGATGCTCGAAATTGAGATCTCGTCTGTTAAGCACTCACAGCTTGGTCGATCCCTGCTGATTCAGTCCTTCGGGTCTTGCGACTGCGTCACTTCCTTGGGTTGTGTTTCCGCGGCACTTCGCTCGCTCCATAGTTTCTCCACGGTCGCTTCCAAATAGTTTGTAATCGACCGCCTTTCGCTCTTCGCCAGTTCGGCCAACCTTCGTTTGAACTCGCCCGACACGCGCAGGCTCAATGTTTCCGTTTTTCGCATCGCGCCTCTAGTGAATCCGCAAAGGGATGCTACTTGAGCAGGAAGAGGCCGTCAAGAATGACGCTAATGTCCGCGGTGCGACCCAATTACCGTTTCCTACACCGTGTCCCTTGGTGACCATGGGAGAATGACTATGACAAGGAGCGTCGCGATTGAAGAAAATGGCAGCGGGTTTTTTTAAGGCGCATTGTCTTGCGGTCATAGACGAGGTTCAGGCAAAGCGGGAGACTGTGGTCATCACGCCCCACGATGTCCTACCGATCTGGCGGCGTCCCTGACACTGATTGACTTGCCGTAGGGTGCAGAATAACATTCGCATTCATGCCTGATTCCTCTCCACTCTCCGGACGGACGATTTCCCACTATCGCGTCCTGGAAAAACTCGGTGGCGGCGGGATGGGCGTC
>Ga0302326_10019323_pt1 | contig 14081 bp, 9 predicted proteins | sample Palsa_T0_3_FD_202264 | JGI IMG/M metagenome (GOLD analysis project Ga0302326, IMG submission 202264) | Peat permafrost microbial communities from Stordalen Mire near Abisko, Sweden - Palsa_T0_3 | ecosystem: Environmental > Terrestrial > Soil > Palsa > Peat permafrost | place: Sweden: Abisko... | reverse complement strand
TGTACGCGCCGCGTTCGAGGCCGGCCAGTCGCTGCTGCAGTTCCGGCCAGGCCAGCGAGGAGTTGAGCGCCGTCGCCGGGATGCCCGCCGTATCGAGCGCGTCGACTTGGTCCTTCATCAGCGCGATCAGCGGCGAGACGACGACCGTTAAACCGTCGCTCAGCACGGCCGGAAGCTGATAGCACAGTGACTTGCCGCCGCCGGTCGGAAGGAGTGCGAAAACGTCGCGGCCCGCCAGCACGTCGCGCACGATCGCTTCCTGCGCCGGCCGGAACGACGGAAAGCCAAACCAGCGCTCGAGCGCAGCGCGCAATTCCGTCACCGAGACCATCGCGATCAGCACTTCGCCGCGACCTTCGAACCGCCCGGCGCCGCGCGCGCTCCGGACACCGGGAAGTCGGGACGGCGACGGCGTACAAGGGCCAATTCCATCGGGCGTTGTCGCATGGAGGGTGTGCTTTGCGACGTGGGGCCTTTCTTCGTCAATTGGCCGAGTGGTCGGAGCGGCCGTGCCTGCTCACGATTTCGGTTCCCTCGGTATCGAGCCGCTTGCGCGTGACCGGCATCTTGCGCGCGTATTACAGTCTCGCTTCGATGCACGGCTGGGCGCTGGTTCCGCCGCAGCAGCACGGCGGCTTCGCGACGATGCGCATGACGCAGCTGTGGTTCGATCAAGCCACCGTCCGCGCGCTGCTCGTCGACGGAGGCGAGCGGCGCCTGCGCTACGTCCTGCGCGGCGAGGCGGTCTTCACGATCGAGCGCGACGACGCCATGCTGACGGCCCCGCCGCGCACGATTCGCGGCGGACGGTATCTCTACGTCGGCGGCCGGCGCCGGCGGGTGCCGGAACCGTGGATGCTGGCCTGAACGCAGCGCGCGGCCCGGCGGTACGAAGGAAATCCGTCTTCCGCGCGACCACCAGGGCTCGATGCTCGCGCTTTTCGTCCTCGCGCTCGAAGCGCTCGCATGCGTGCGCGTCGTGCTGCGTTTGGCGGGCACCGCGGGTGGAACGCCGCTCGGCCCGGCGATCGACGCGGCGGCGGGGACGATCGCCGCGATCGTGCCCGTGCTCGACGAAGAGGCGCGGCTGGGACCGTGTTTGGCCGCGCTCGCTGCGAACCGCGGTTCGCTCGAAGCGATCGTCGTCGTCGACGGCGGCTCGACCGACGGGACGTGCGCGGTCGTGCGCGCCGCGGCGAGGCACGATCCACGGCTGCGGCTGATCGAGGCCGGGCCGCCGCCTTCAGGCTGGAACGGCAAAGCGTGGAATCTCGAGTGCGGGCTGCGCGCGCTCGACACGGATTGGATCGTAACCGTCGATGCCGACGTGCGGATGGGGCCGAACCTGATCGCCGGCGCTGTCGCGCGCGCGTCGCGCGACGGTCTGGCGGCGCTCAGCGTCGCGACGCGGCAGCGGTTGCCCGACGCCGGCTCGGCGCTGCTGCATCCGGCGCTGCTGACGACGCTCGTCTATCGCGCCGGACTGCCCAACGTCGCGACCGCACGCCCGGAGGAGGTGCAAGCGAACGGCCAGGTCTTCGTCGCGCGACGCGCCGCGCTGGTCGCGGCAGATGCGCTCCGCACCGCACGCGCATCGCGCTGCTAAGTCGTGACTGCCGCGCGCGCGCTCGCCGCCGCCGGCGGACGCGTCGGCTTCTACGAAGGGGACGCGGAAGTCCGGATGTACGACTCCTGGCGCGCGTGCGCGGCCAACTGGCCGCGCTCGCTGACGCTGCGCGACCGGTTCACCTCCGGCGCGCGGACGTGGACGGCGCTCTTGGAGCTGCTCTTCGCTCAGGCGCTCCCGCTGCCGACGCTGGTACTAATCGTCGCCTTCGGCAGTGCGCTCCCGGCAGCGGGGATTGCGCGCTCGGTCGCGCTGGCGCTGGTGATGGTGCGGTTGGGCGTGCTGGCGGGGACCCGCCGCGCCTATCCGGGAGTCTCGTTCGCTTACTGGCTCTCGCCGCTGGCGGATCTTCCCGCACTCGCGCTGCTGTTCCGCAGCGCGCTGCGCCGCCGCCATCGTTGGCGCGGACGGCTGCTCGTCGACGAGGGCCTCACCTGAGCGCGTATCCGACCGTCGCGATGCGCGGGATGCGCATACTCGCGGAATGGCAGCTGCGCCGGCGCACGACCGCGGTCGCGATCGAGGGCAGCGAGCATCTGCCGCCCGCCGGCCCGGTGCTGATCGTCGCACACCACTATCATCATCTGCTCGACGGCGTCGTTCTGCTCGCGCGGCTGGCACGTCCGGTGCATATCGTGGTCACGCTCGACTGGGTGCGCAGCCGTTCGCAGCGGGCCTGGATGGAACGTGCTTGCCGGGCGGCGCGCTGGCCCGTCCTTCTCCGTCCCGCACAAGCGACGGTGCCCGACGTGTTCGAGCCCGCCGACGTCTCGCGCTATCTGCGGCGCGGCCTGCGCGATGCGATCGACCTGCTGCGCGAGGGCCGGGTCGTGGTCATTTTTCCGGAAGGCGCGCCGGTGATCGACACGCCCGCGCACGCCGCGACGCCCCTGCAGGACGCCGGCGAGGTCCGGCCCTTCGCGCGCGGCTTTCGTACCCTGGCGCTGCTCGCGGCGAAGGCGGCGCCTGAGCTGCGCATCGTTCCGCTCGGCTTCGCCTACCAACGCACCGAGCGCGGCTGGAGCGTACGCGCGCGCTTGGGGACGTCGCTTCCGCCCGACGCTTCGGTTGCCGAAGTCGAAAGCGCCGTGCGCGAACTCTCCCGCTAGGGCGTCGCGGCCGGCTGGGTCGTCGCCAGCGCGTGCTCCGCGATCGCGCGTTCCTGTTCGTCCGCGGATTTTGCCGCGCGCGCCAGCACCGCGCGCGCCTCGGTCGAGCCGCCCAAACCGGCCAGCGCCAGGAGTGCCGCGCAGCGCAGCGCCGGCGCCGACTCTTCTTCGTAGGCCTGGGCCAGAATCGGCACGCACCACGGCGCCCGCACGATCCCGAGGTCGCCGAGCAGCCGCGCACGCGCCTCGTCGTCGAGCGGTTCGGCACGGCCCACGACTTGCGACGGCCAAGCCGGCGCGCTCGGAGCGCTCGGCGGCCCCGCGGGCGCAGCGGCGACGACGGTTCCGGAGGCGGCGTCGTCAACCGCCGCCGGCAGGACCGTCATCGGCATCGGTGACTCGATGGCGAACGGTTCGCCGGCACTCGAGAAGCCGTCATCGAGGAACGAGCCGCTCGACGGTTGCGCGCTCACCGGAAGATGCTCGCTGCGCGCGGAGCGCTGGAGCGCAAACACCGCGATCGCCGCCGCCAGCGCAACGATCGCTACCACAATGATGGTAGCGGTCACCGGCTACGCGGGGACGTTCCGCTGCTCCGCCAGCGCACGCAGCAGAGACTCGCGCTCAACCTCGAGGTCGACGTCGCCTGGCTCGTGGAGTGCGGCTTCGAACGCGGTCGGCGAGAGGTCGGTCAGCGCGGCGAGCGCCGCACCCAGCGCGTCCCGGTAGGCGCGAAAATCCGCGACGACGACGCCGTCGCGCCGCAGCGACGTGCCCATCAGCGCGCTGACTGCGCGCCACGGTGCAGCCGTGACGAGCTTCTCGCGCTCGAGCGAGGCGGAAAGCGCGTTGAGGCGTTCCGCTTCGACGGCGCCGAAGAGCCGCAGTCCGCTATCGTCGAGCCGTTCCGGCGCCGGCTCGCGTGCAAGCGTATCGAGCACGCTGCGCAGCGCGTCGCGTAGGGCTTCGGTCTCGAGGTCAGCGCGTTCGAGCGCAACGTCCGGAAGGCGCAGTTTGATGAACAGCCGGTCGACCAGCTCGCCGAGCAGTTCGCCGTAGTGCTGCAGTTCCGCCGTGCCTTCGCGGCTCGCAGCGCGCGTCGGGAACAGCGCGCGCAAGACCATCAGGTGCGCGACGAGCCCGCGAAAGCGGGCTTCTTCCAAGTATTCCACGATCCACTCGAGCCGTTCGGGCGGCAGATCGAGCGCCAGGACCGCGGCGGCGACCGGCGCCGGCGCAAGGCGCACCTGTTCGGCGTGCGGGAGTGCGTCGGCTTCGCGCGAGCCGTTGGTGCGCACGGCGGTCGCCGCAGGCAGCGGAATATAGGTCATCTCGCCGGCCAGCGGCTCCGCGGGAACGATGCGGAAGCCCGCTCCGGCGCGGCCCGCCGCGGCATCGAGGACCGAGAACGGCAACTGCGGATCGACGATCGGCAGCGCGTGCGCGGAACGCACCCGCAAGGGCTCGGAACGCAGCGTGAACTCCGGCGTCTCGTCGAAGCTGACCGCAGCCCGCGTCTCGATCAAGCTGCCGGCCGGGAGCGGGGTGTTCACGATCGCGCGCAGCCGCATCACGACCTCGACGCCGGGACCAACGTCGGCCAAGGTCAGTCCGCCCGGGGCCAAGAGCGGCGAGGTGCCGGCGAAGTCGAGCAGCGGCACGTCGTTGACCGTCGTCGTACCCGGCGCGTACACGCAGTTGCTCGGCGCTTCCAGCCGCACCGTCAACCGGCGCGCGGCGCCATCACCGCAATTGCGCAGAGCCAGCGTATAAAGGATGTCGTCGCCTGCATCGACGGCCTCGGCGGGGACCGAACTCAGCGTCGCGCCCTCGGCAAACGCCGCCTCGGCGTGGGTCGCCAGCTGCATCGGCGCAAGCGAGAACGGCACCACGTTGATCCCCGAGACGCGCGCCCCGACCTCGAGCACGTCACCGATGCCGATCGCGCCGACCAAACGCACGTTGAGGCTGGCTTCCGCTTTTGCCTGGGCCGGGATCTCGCCGAACACGACGGCCTCGCCGTCGCGTGAGGCACCCTCGACGCTCTCCAGGCGGAGTTCGTCGGGCAGCTGCAGCCGTACGCGCACGTCGCGGCCGCGATCGGTGCCTTCGTTGACCAGCGACAGCACCGCGACGGTGGTGCGATTGGGCCGCAGCACTTCATTGTTCTCGAGCGTCAGGCGTGACTGTGCGGCGGAGAAACGCGGCCGCGAGGCGGCGATGTACGACGCAGCGCCCAGGTCGGTCTCGCCGAGTTGGGCGGTCCGCAGCGTGGCGCGCAGGCGCAAGGGGCTCTGGTCCGGCAGAGCCGAGGCGACCGTCGCCTCGACGTGCAGCGTCCGGCGCACGTTCGGGTCGAGCGTGCCCAAAACCAGCACGCCGTCGTCGCCGACCGTGAGCTCGCCGTCGCGCTCGGTCACGCGCAGCCGCTCGAGCCCGGCGTCGACTTCGAGCTGCAGGCGCGCGTCGGTCGCGCTGTCGGCGCCGTGGTTTTCGAGCCGGATCGTGAACGCCGCGACCTCGCCCGGCACGATCGCTCGCGCGCGCTCCCGGTCGACGCGGTTGAAGGCCGCCGGAAAGGCCGGCGCCGAGCGCACGGTGATGGTGCGTTCGAAAGAGCGTTCGCCTTTCGTCCACTCGAGCCGCGCCGCCACGCGGAGCTCGGAGCCGTGGGCCGCCGGCGCACGCACGACGGCGTAGAGCGAAACCTCGACCGCGCGCCCGGGCTCGAGGTCGCCGACTTCGAACAGCCCGGGCTCGCGTTCGCGGTCAACTGCCGGCGCGCCGTCGATCGCGCGCGTTCCGGGGCTGTACGCCAATCCGTCGGGAAGCGTGATCTTGATCTTGACGGCGCGCGCCCGGCTGGTCCCGGAGTTGCGTGCGTGCATGACCAGCCGAATCCGCTGTCCTGCGCTGACGTCGTCGTCGGAGTCGACCCGGAACGCCGTCGCCTCGTCCTCAAAGGCCGGCTTCGAGGGAATCTTCAGCGTCACCGGAGGGAGCGCAAACTCCGCCAGTTCCTGCGTACACACGGATGCCTGGGCGACGATCGGGGTCGCGTCCTCGAGCGTCGCATCGACGCGCACGCGGTACGCCAGGTCGAGCGTCGCACCCGGCCCCAACGTGGGCGCGACGATCGCCGGACGGGCGCTTCCGAAGGGTTCGGCATCGGCGCCGCTGGCTGCGGTACGCCCGTCGACGCGCGCGCTTTGCGGCACGTACGTCGTGCCCGGCGGAACCGGCAGCAGCACGATCACGTCATGCGCGCTGCTCTGTCCCGAATTGTGGACCTGGACCGCCAGCTCGAGCTCGGCGCCCGGTACCGCCTCGCGGACGGCCCGCAGCGACAATCGGGTCGACGCGCCCTCCAGGGTCGGTCGACTGCGCACGACCAGCCGCACGACGTTCGATCCGATCAGCGGCACCTCGAACGACGCGACCGCAGCCTGGAGCGCGATCTGCGTTCCGTTCTCGATCGTCGGCGCGACGCTGTACGCGAGCGACACGCGCCGCTCGCCGCCGGGCGGGACGTCGCCGAGATCGGCGCCCGAACTCTGCAGCAGCGAGGTCAGCCCGCCGCGTTCGTCGATCGGCGTTTCGTCGATGCGCGCGGTACCGACCAGATACGTCAGCCCTTCGGGCAGCCGGAAGCGGACCCGGAATCCGGTGGCCGTTCCGCCGCCGAGATTGCGAAAGGTGAAGTTTGCGTGCACCGTCATTCCCGGCTCGACGAAGCGGCTAGGAGAGACGTGCAGCGTGCGAAGTCCTTCGGGCAGCGGCGGTGTTCCCGGCGCGAAGACGTCCGTCAGCGTGCGCATAGGCGGTATCGGTGCGGAGCCCAACGTCGGAGAACCTTTCGGACGGTATAATTCCTGTAAGCCGCGATGCAATGACCCCCGCGCACGTCGAAGAGTGTTCGCCATGACCCGGTTCCTTCTCTGGGCCGCGCTTGCGATTGTGCCGTTGGTTGCTGCGATATCGCCGGCCGGCGCCGCCGAGCGCATCGCGATCCTCCATGGCTCGGGCAGCCCGCAAGTCGTCGTCGGTCCGTCGCGGACGGAACGCATGACCGTCCTGGTGCGCGGCGTGACGCGCGGCGCAGGCCTCGCCTATCCGGCCGGCGGCTCATTCCTCGGGCACGCGGTGGCGGCGGTCGCGCTCCCGCCCGATTTGCGTCCCGACGAACCGATCGTGGTCCGCATCGAACCCGCCGATATCGGTCCGGCGCACTTGATTGGAGCCGATGATGCGTTGTACCACGCCGTTGCGGCGGCGCGGTTCAGCGGCCTCGTGCTGGGCATTCTGCTGGTGGTCGTGCTGGTGCAGATCGGGGCTTTCCTCGCGAGCCGCGAGCCGAGCATCCCATGGTACGTCGCGCTGATCGCCGGCCTGGCGTCCATCGTATTGGCGCGCGACGCCGTGCTGCCGTTCGCATCGGGGGCGTCGGCCGTGCTGGTGCTCGATGTGTACTGCGCGATCGCCGCGACGGGTTTCGTCGCGGTGTACCTGCGACTCTGGCAGCAGGCACGTCCGCTGTTCTGGGCGCTCGTGGGTGCCTGCGCCGCGATGGTTTCGATTGGTCTGGCGGGTGCGGCCCTGGCGGTGCTGCGGCCGCATTCCGAAACGCTGCGCGTCCCGCTGGTCTTTCTCTTTTGCGCGGTGACGCTTGGGGTCACGGTGCTGCGTGCACGGCGCTACCCGGCGGCCTGGATCGTCTTCAGCGGCACCTCACTGATGGCCGCAAGTACGGCCTACCGCGCGCTGCGCGTGGACATCGGCACGCCGTTCCTCGACCACTGGGCGTTCGAAGTGGCGGCCACGCTGGACGCCCTCATCTTCGCCAGCGCGATCCTCGTCCGCGTGCGCCATGCGTTCTTCGAGCGGCGTTCGATCGAACGGCGCCTGCGCGAGGCGACCTATGCAGCGAACCACGACTCGCTCACGGGTGCGCTGAACCGGCGCGGACTGTTCGCACGTGCCGAGTCGCTGCACGGCACGCTGTTCTCGATCGACCTCGATGGTTTCAAAGCGATCAACGACCGCTACGGTCACGCGGCGGGCGATCTGGTCTTGGTCGAAGTCGTGCGTGCGCTGCGAGGGGCGGTCGGCCAGACGGACCTGGTCGCGCGCGTCGGCGGCGACGAGTTCGTCGTCATAACGGACGAAACCGATCCGCGCCGGTTGGCCGAGCTCACGCGCTGCTTTAGCGAAGGGATCGCCGCGATCGCGCTGCCGGGAGGGGAAGGCGAGCCGGCCGGTGTCGGCGCCTCGGTCGGCTATGCGCAACTCGCGGGGGTCACGTTCGACCGCGCGCTGCGGCTGGCCGACGCGCAAGCCTACGACGCCAAGGCTGCCCACCGGCTCGCGACCGGGTAGCTCAGCCGGCGTCGGCCGCGGGGTTGCGTGCGGCCAACTCGATGAAACGGCACACGCCGTTGGCAATGCGCACGTCCTCGATCGACGAGCACGGCACGTCGAGCAGATCCGGCGAGCAGACGAGCACGGCCAGCGCCCGCGCACGTGAGACCGCAACGTTGAAGCGCTGCCGGTCGAAAATGAACCGTGCTCCGCGCGGTGCATCCTGCGCGGTCGAAGCGCCGGTCGAGAAGAACACGACGTAGGCCTCGCGGCCCTGGAACTTGTCGACGGTACCAACCTGGACGCGCGACGAAGCACCGCCCCGTCGTTCCAACGTGCGCCGGATACACCGTACGTGCGCGTTATAAGGTGCGACGACGATGATGTCACGGTCGCTCAGAGCGCGCTTCGTGCCGTCGGGCGCGGTCACCGTTCCCCCCAGCAGACGTTCGATCTCGTCCGCAATTGCAGCGGCCTCTTGCTCGGAAGCTTGATCGTTGCCATCGTGGGCGACCGTTATGAGTCGCAGGCCCGTACCCGATAAGCCGCGACCCCGAACGTCCTGACGCTCACGCCCCGGCGCGGAGCGCAACCGGCTCTCATACATCGTCTCGGAGATGAATCGGCATACGTCGGGATGCATGCGGTACGAGTCTTGCAGCAATATGCCGCGCTCGGGTGCGACCGTCGCGCGGTCGTCGCCCAGGAGATGATCCAGCACCGAGATCCCGAGGTCGCCCGGATGGCTGGTATGGCTCACTTGCGCGAGCTGCTGCGGATCGCCCAGCAACACGGCGTTGCGCGCCGACGTCATCGCCGCCAACGCGACCGGGAGCGCCATCTGACCGGCCTCGTCGATGAACAGGTAGTCCAGCTGCTGATCCATCGAATCCGGCCCAAACGCCCAAGCGGTGCCGGCGACGATGTCGATGCCGTCGAGCACGATCGTGTCGCTCGTGCTGCGAATCGCCTCCGACTCGTACACCGACTCGGCATTGCCGTCGGTGCTCCTCTTGATGCCGGTAAGGGTGATACCGCGTTCGCGCGCGGTGCGTTCGATTGCCCCAAGGAGGTTATGAATCGACTTGTGGCTGTTGGCCGTGATCCCCACGCGGCAGCCGCGCTCGATGATACCTGCGATCAAACCCGCCGCCAAGGTCGTCTTCCCCGCGCCCGGAGGGCCTTGAACGAAGAGGTAGCTGTCGTCGAGCGCATCGACTACCGCGCTTACCGACGCTTCGTCGGTAACGGCCGGCTGCAGCACGTCGCCGGCGCGGCGACCGCGCAGCCGCGGAGCACCGCCGGTGATGACGTCGAACGCGGCGCGGTACCTGAACGGCGAAGCGTTCGCGAGCAGCGCCTCACCGAAGCGCGCGATCGCGTCGATGACCGGGCGCCGGCGGGCCGTGCTGCACACGGTGATCGCCTTCGGCAACGCCACATCGAGGAGCTTCGGCCCGCGTCGTAGCGAGAGCAGGCCGCCGTTCTCGTCGTCCTGCATCGCCACGAGTTCGCCCGCCGATCCCTTCGTCGCCGGATCGAAACAATCGTCGCCGGTGTCGAGCTTGTGGAGTTGGGCCGGAAACGAAAAGTCCTGGATGGTCGACTTCTTGTCCGGACGCGACATGCCGAGCGGCTCGAGGCCGATAATCGTTTCGGTATCGGTGCCGAGCTTCCGAGGATCGTCGCGATAGGTCTCACACCGATCGTGAAATTGCCACCAGACGGGTTTGTCCTCACGAGCGTGATATTCGAGCATGTGGCGCGCGAGAAAGAACGGCCGGACCGCAGCGTCGCGCGGGTCCGCAGCGGGGTCGTAATCGACTGGAATTCGCGCATCAAGCCGTGCACGAAGTTCATCGAATCGGTCGGGCTTCGGTTCGGGCTCGGCGGGCGCCGGCCGCCCATTGAACCACGGTACGGCAGCTTCCCATTTGTCCTGCGCCTCATCGCGGAGCCGAAGCAGCCAGTCCCGCAGGTCACGCGTCGAATAACAGTCGTAGGCATTGTATCGCTCGAGGTCGGCGAGGATGGCATCGTCGCGTAGGCTCGCATCGTTGCGCGTGGTGAGCCATTCATCAAAGCGCAGAATCGACTCACCGCCGCCCGTAACGCTCGTTGCGTGGCCGCGCTTGCCGTAGAAGTCCTCGATTTTCTTGATCGAATAGCTGGGCTGACCCACGACGATCGACTGCCGGACAACGCGGTAGAGATCAACCAGCACGTCCTCGCGCACGAGGGTGTCGACTTCGCGTTCACGGGTGACGTGGCGCAGCGCAAGTTTCAAGAGCGTAGTTTTCTCGTAGGACGCGTAGTGGTACACGTGCAGCCGCGGATAACGCCGCCGGCGCTCGACGACAAAGTCGACGAATTGCTCGAAGGCGCGCTTCTCCGCCGCGCGATCATCGGTGGGCCGATCCGTCCGATCGCAGCCCCACAAAGAGCGAAACTTCCCGTCGTCTGCAGTAACCCAACCGAAAAGGTACTCGAGCCCGGTCCCAATCGCGTAATACGGATCGCCCTCCATATCAAAGAAGACGTCGCCCGGCGACGGCTCGGGGAGCAGCGTGAAGCCACGACCATCGGTGATGGACTCCTCGAGCAGTTCGTATCGGTACGGTTCGGGCTCATTGCGCGCAAGCGCCAAGCGCTGCTGGTGCTGAAGCCGCGCTTGGCGCGCGACCGTCGCGAACGTGCGCGCTTCCATTTCCTCGGGGACGGGCTCGGCGGGCGCGAGCGCCAGCTCACGCAGCGTGGTGATACCGCCGGCAGACAGCCGAGCGATCTGCAGCCGCGAGATGTTGGCGACGCCGCTGAGATGGTCGTCGGCAGCCCGCCGGCCTTCGCAGATCGGGTTCCACACGCAAAAGGCGCAATGGGAATTGGGCTCCGGATAGGTTTCGATAGCACCGCCAAGGGCACTCAGAAATTGCGCCTTCACGCTCCGGTAGTAGGCCGAGAACTCCTCGACCCGAAACTCATGCGTCGATCCGTCGCCTAGGACGACGCGCATCCAGGTTGGGTCGATGCCTTGAATGCGCGCGACGTGTTCGCTGTAGTAGCAGAGCTGCAGTAAGAAGTAGGGCTCGGTGTGCCGCGCGAGCTTCGTGTCCTCGACCTCGTAGTGCCAAGCCCAGCGCCCGCCCGCCTCCGGTGCGTGAATTCTCTTGCGCAGGAAATCCGCGTGACCGAGCCACGTTCCGTCGAAGAATGTCCCCTGGTAGATGACCTCGACGCCTCGGCCCATCGCGTCCTCGGTGGCAGCGGCTGCCGCTGCATATCCGGCGCTGTCGTCAATCGTCTCGATCTGGAGCCCAAGTTCGCTGCGAAGGTACGCGAGGTAACGCTCCTCGTGCTGCTGACCGAGCTTCGCCAGCAATTCGGCTTGCGGCGGTTTGACGCTTGGACGCGGCGGGCCGCCGCGCAGCGCTGCGAGATCGAGCGTGGTCAGGTGCTCGCAGGCCAGATAGTTGTTGAGGTCGGTCGCGGAGAACGCCGGCGCGTTACCGAGCAGCTGCACGACACCGGCTTTCGCTCACGTCATCGTCCCGCTGCCATTGCGCACCTTGGCGCAGCAGTTCTTCCACCCGCCGGCGGGACCCCGTGCCGAAGAGCAGCTCCCAGACGGCGATCCGTAATGATTCGTCGAGGAATCGCCGGGACGGGGCGGTCGCGGCCGGAACAGTCGTCATCTCTCCCCAAGGATGCGCCGCCGCCGTGCCACACGGGTGGCATTGATCGATTAGGAGCGAACGGAGAGCGCCGTTTTCGCGGTTGAATCGGCCGCCCGTTCGAGCCATTGCTGCACGCGCCTGTCATCGCAGACCGCGATATTGAACCTCAACCACGGCGAGCGTTCCAAGTGCGGACGAAACACATGGCCCGGAGCAAGCAGGATACCGTCGCTGATGGCCCGTTCGGCCAGGGCCATCGAGTCATCGATATGCGGAAACCGTGCCCACAAGAACATTCCGTCCTGCGGCTCGACGAACAGCTCCAGGCCGACCCGCTCGAACGTTCGCACGACCGAGCCGCGCGATTCTTCCAGTCGTTGCTGCAGACGACCGATGTGCTTGCGATAGTGTCCATCGACCAGCATGAGATGAATAAGCCGTTCCGTGACTTGGGAGCTGGTGATGCCGGTCAACATCTTGACGTCGACAAAATCGTTCACCAGCTGTTGGGAACAGGCGAGAAACCCGACGCGCAAACTGCCCGAGAGCGTCTTCGAGAAACTGCGCACGTAGATGACCCGGTCCAACTGGTCGAGCGCTGCCAGCCGCGGCGTATGCTTCGTTTGAAGGTCGCTGAAAATGTCGTCTTCGACGACGTAGAATCCGTAGCGCTCGGCAATCTGCAGCACTTTGAAGCACGCATGCGAGCTCATGTTGGTACCCGTCGGGTTCTGCATGGCCGACTGGGTGAAATAGACCTTCGGCCGGTGCTCGGCCGCGAGCCGTTCCAGGCTCGCCAAGTCGGGGCCGTCGGGACTGCGCGGCACGCCCAGCATCCGCACGTTACTCAGCCGCAGATTTCCGAAGAGGTTGTAGTAGCCCGGATCGTCGACGAGCGCGGAGTCGCCCGGCGCGAGGAGTTGCCGGATTACCAGTTCGAGAGCTCGGCTCGTGCCGTCGGTTAACACGATTTGCGAGGGGGCTGCGCTGATACCGATTTCCCCGAGCATGACGGCGAGGTGCTCGCGCAACGGAAGATACCCGTACGGGTTGCCGTATTCAACGAGAAACGGGCCGCTTTTTCGTGCCAGCGCGTTGAGCGTCTGCCGTATGCCCTCTTCATTGAGCCACGCATTGGGAAGCCACGGGCCGCCCGCAAGAGTCATGCTCCCGTCCGCTTCCAGCAATCGCCGAACGAGCCAAACGAGATCCTCGTTGTGCTCACGCCCGGTCGACGCGTACTCGGGGTTCGGCGTGAGCCCTTGAGCCGTCGCGTAGAAGCCATCCCCTCGCCGCGATCGCAGATATCCCATGGCGACCAGCCGGTCATAGGCCTCGACAACGGTGAAGCGGCTGACGTCGTGCAGTTTCGCAAAGCTCCGGATTGAGGGCAGCTTCGCCCCCGTGCGCAGGTTGCGGTCCTGGATCTGGCGGCACACGCCGGCAACGATCTGGTCGACCAGTGGCCGGTCATCCTGTTTGCTGATGGGGAGCGTTAGCATACTGCCCTCGAGACCGGAGATTCGTTGGCCTGGTCGTTGAGCCGGTACAGTCACCGGGCGGCCACCCGAAATTGTCTATGTTGACTCTTCCAAGTATTCGGTATTGTCAAGCCCACTGTCAACTATCAACCGAAGGGATAGACTCAATGAATCACCGCCTCAACGCGAGCCTTGGTTTGGGCATCGCGTGCTGCTTGTTCACGGCTCCGGTCGTTGGTGCGGCCCAAAGCAGCGCGGCTGCGCCGACGATCGTGCGGGCCGATCAAGCCAAATACGGGTCGCCGCCGGCGCCCTATCCCGCCGGCGCGACGATGGCCGTGCTCTCCGGCGATCCGTCAAAGGCGGGTTCCGAATACGCCGTTCGGCTCAAGCTCGTCAATGGAACCAAAATCGGGGTTCACACGCACGGCGATACCGAGAACGTCACCGTTATCAGCGGCACGCTTCTGGTCGGCGTCGGCACGGCGTTCGACGCGGCAAAGATGCTCGCACTCAAGCCGGGAGACTACGTTTCCATTCCATCCGGAACGCCGCACTTCGCGATGGCGCGCGGCCTGACGGTGGTTCAGGTCAACGGTGTGGGGCCTGCTTCCATGACCCTTCTGAAGTAGCGAGGAAAACCGCCGCGGCGAGTGCCCCAGCAACGTCGGCGAAGGCACAAAAGCAAACGGGCCCGGCAGGGATTGCCGGGCCCGTTCTTGCTGCGCCGTGGTGCGACGGCTAGAGGTCTTCGGGGTTGATTCCCTTGGGCTTGTACTGGGTGCGGGCCGAGGGGGCCGACACCGTGACTTCGGGCTCGTAGTCGCCCTCG
>Ga0302326_10019321_pt1 | contig 14082 bp, 11 predicted proteins | sample Palsa_T0_3_FD_202264 | JGI IMG/M metagenome (GOLD analysis project Ga0302326, IMG submission 202264) | Peat permafrost microbial communities from Stordalen Mire near Abisko, Sweden - Palsa_T0_3 | ecosystem: Environmental > Terrestrial > Soil > Palsa > Peat permafrost | place: Sweden: Abisko... | reverse complement strand
TGGTCCCGAACGATACAGTACGGAACTATCAGGACGGTAAACCGGCCTGAAAAGGGGAGGGACGCAAATGAAAGCTTCGAAACTGGTACTGGGGACCCTAGTTTTGGCAGCCGCAACACTTCCGGCACATGCACAGAAGTTGGTAGGAGCAGGGACCGGCTATCAGGCCTCTGGTTCGCAAGTGAACACGATGGCGATGGCCGCGCCCAACGCGCAACCGATGGCCGCAATCTTCGCGCCGCGCACCGCGGTCTCCACACCCGACGCCTTGGCGGTCACCCTGCCGATGGTCCGCAACTCGAGCCCGGCGCTGCTCGGCATCAGGCGCGCACCGAAATTCCAGACCCTCACCGTGTATAAATTTCCAGCGCACGCGATCAAGCCAGTTCGCACCAACGTGTTTCCTGCGGCCAACTACGTCGCGCCGACGGTGCGCTTCCACGTCGCGTCAGCCCAGTTTCCAGTGCCAAGCTTCGTGGCGCCGTCGGTGAAGTTCCACGTGGCTCCAGCAGGATTTACGGAACCCAACTACATCGCCCCGTCGGTCAAGTACCAAGCCAGCCCCGCGGGATTTGCGGCACCCAACTACCTCTCGCCTTCGATGGCACAGCAACTCGAGGCAGCGGAGTTCCCAGTGCCGGTTCTAGGGGACGGCTCGATTCAGGAAATCAAGTAACCGCACTTAGCGCAGCCGACCGGCCTTCGCCAGCGAGAAGGCCGGTTCGAGGAACCGGGACATCAACACCAGGTAAGCGGTGGTCGAACGCAGCACCGAAGCAAAGAAGCGAACCGCGGCAAGCCCCGATACTCGTGTCAGCACGGACGTAGATACTCAGTCTTCCCATTCGCCAACGCGAGCACCGTACCGGCGCAGTGGGCGTAACGGCACACCAACCGCCAGCTCATCGCTACCCCAGCAAGCCCTCGGCACCCCGACGCGGGTATACAAAACGACTCAAACCTAGCATTTTCATAAACTTGATCCGTACCCCGCTAGTACTAAAAACGGGTCCCCGTCGGTACTACCAAAACGGTACAGATAGGCCATTTGGCTAGTCCGTCCCGAACGCTACAGTACGAAACATCAGGAACGGCAAACCGGCCTGATAAGGGGAGGGGACGAAAATGAAGACTTCGAAACTGGTACTGGGGACCCTGATTCTGGCAGCCGCAGCACTTCCGGCAAGCGCACAGAAGATGGTAGGAGCGGAGACCAAGGCCGCTAGCTCGCAAGTGAACACCATCGCGATGGCCACCAACGATTCGCGCGCCGCGATCTCCACTTCGGACCTCTTTGCGGCGGTCAGCCTGCCGATGGTCCGTAACGCAAACCCGGCGATTACCAGCACCAAACACGCACAGAAATTCCAGACCCACACCGTCTATCAATTTCCGGTGCACGCGATCAAGATAGTCCGCACCCCGGTGTTCTCATCGGCGAACTACATCGACCCCTCGGTCCGGTTCCATCTGAATTTGGGCGCGTTTGCCGCACCGAACTACATCGCACCGTCGGTTCGCTTCCACATCGTGTCGTCGTCGTTTCCTCTACCCAACTTCGTAGCCCCGTCGGTTAAGTTCCACGTAACCAAGGCCGGATTTGCAGACCCCAACTACGTTACCCCGTCGGTAAAGTTCCAAGTAACCAACGCGGGATTCGCCGCCCCCAACTACGTTTCGCCTTCGATGAGACTGCAAATAGCGGCAGCCAACTTCCCAGCAGCGGTGGTGGCAGGCGACTCGATGCACGGCGGCAAGTAGTAGCGTGGAGCGCAACCAACCGGCCTTCGCCAACGAAAAGGCCGGTTCAATGAACCGGGAAATAAACACCAGACAAGCGAACGCTGAAAACGTAGCACCGAAGCAAAGAAGCGAAGCGCAGCAACGATCAGCAATAAAGCTTGGTTCTTAAACGGAATCGCTCCGCCGCAAACCGAAAACGCCCGTGCTTGTACCGCCGCCATCCCTCGCCGCAGGAACCCAAAAACTAAAAATCGAAAACTTCTCCGCTCTTCAACGCAAGACTATCTCCGAACCAGCAGCCGTTGTAGCGCCGACACTCATGCCGGCACGAACCCAAAATCCAAAAACGTCTCCGCTCACAATCGCGACTGCCATGTCCAAAACCGTTGGTCCTAGCTCGTACTCGCGTTTGGTGAGTGACGAAGTTTTAGGTTTTGCCGTCAGTACCACCACCAGCAACGACGCTACAACGGCAACGCATGTCCGACCCAGCGCCACTGTGGACGCAACCGCCGCCCGGCGGCGCAGACCCGTGCAGCCTTCCACATCCCAAGCGGAAGGGCCCAAATCCAGCCGTTTCATGAGGTTCCGCTGTACCCCGTTAGTACTAAAAAAGGGGTCACCATCGGTACCACCAAATCGGTACAGGTAGGCCATTTGGCTGGTCCGTCCCGAACGCTACAGTACGAAACATCAGGAACGGCAAACCGGCCTGATAAGGGGAGGGGACGAAAATGAAGACTTCGAAACTGGTACTGGGGACCCTGGTTCTGGCAGCCGCAGCACTTCCGGCACACGCACAAAAGATGGTAGGAGCGGAGACTAAGGCCGCTAGCTCGCAAGTGAATACGATGGCGATGGCTGGAGCCAATACGCAACCGATGGCCGCACTCTTCGCAACCCGCGCCGCGATCTCCACGCCTGACGCCTTGGCCGCGGTCAGCCTACCGATGGTTCGCACCGCCAGCCCGGCGATGATCGGAATCAAGCGCACACCTTTATTCCAGACCCTCACCGTGTACCAATTCCCAGTGCACGCGATCAAGCCAGTCCGCACCAACGTGTTTCCTCCGGCGAACTACATCGGCCCTTCCGTTCGATACCGCCTGAATTTGGGAGCCTTCGCGGCGCCGAACTACATCGCGCCGTCGGTTCGCTTCCACATCGCGCCGGCCTCGTTTCCGCTTCCCAACTTCGTAGCGCCTTCGGTGAGGTTCCACGCAACCCCGGCCGGATTTGCAGACCCCAACTACATTGACCCGTCGGTGAAGTTTCAGGTCGCCTCGGCGGGATTCACAGCCCCCAACTACGTTTCGCCTTCGATGAACCTGCAACTAGAAGCAGCCGAGTTCCCGGTGCCGGTTTTAACCGAGGGTGGCAAGTAATCGCCCAGAGCACAGCCAACCGGCCTTCACCAACGAGAAGGCCGGTCGATGAACTGGGAAATGGCGCCAGGTAAGCGAAGCGAAGGACGAAACGCAGCACCGCAGCACAGAAGCAAAGCAAAGAATGAAACGCAAAAGGTTCAGCCGGTCAAAGCGCCGATCGAGCTACAAACGAAAACTCCGGCATCAGTACGCAGTCAACTCTCATCCGATTCCCGACCCCTAAAAATTAGCCAAGTTGCGTAAGACGCTCCGTCAATTTCACCTGTTCCGCACTGCGACCTTCCAGCTTCTGGCGGATATCGGCGATCACCTTGGCCGGAGCCCGGCTCAGGAATTCCTCGTTGGATAGCTGCGCGGTCTTCGACTGAATATCTTTCGCGATCCGCTCGAGTTCCTTCCGCAGCCGCGCCGTCTCGGCCGCGAGATCCGTGGCACTGTCGTGAACGATGCGGATGTCCAGCACCGCCGCCGCAACCGCGCCCGACGCCGAATCACTGGGCGCTTCGCCCGCGGTTATCGTCAGTTCGGACAGCGAAGCCAGGCGCATCAGCGTCCCCAGGTTCGCCTCCACCAGCCGCCGCGCGTCCGCATCGGCAATGGCCACGGTGGCGGGAACTTTAGCCTTGGGATCGATCTTGCGTTCCGCGCGCTGGTTGCGCACCGCCTCGATTCCCGCTTGCAGATACTGCATGTCTCGCTCCGCTTTCGCGTTGCGCCAATCCTCGCGCGCTTCCGGGTAGCGGTCGAGCGCGATCGATTTGGCGCCGTGGGGCTGAGGCAGGCGGTGCCACAGCTCTTCGGTGAGGAACGGCATAAACGGATGCAGCAATCGCAGCGCCGCATCGTACACCGCGAAAATATTCCGCCACGCTGCTTCGGCGGCATCACGGTCAGGATCGGCGATATCCTGTTTCACCCACTCGATGTACCAATCGCAGAAATCTCCCCAGAAAAAGTGATAGATCACGTGCGCCGCTTCGTGGAACCGGTAATCTTGCAGGGCGGCGTTCACCTGCGCCACCACCGCCGAGAAGCGCGAAAAAATCCACGCGTCTGCGAGCCCGATTTCGCCTCGGCGGGGGTAAGGTGCCCCGGCTCGAATTTTCGGCGCGGCGATATCGTCCAGGGTCAGCCCGCTGGCTTCCGCTTTCTCCAGGTTGAAAAACAGGAACCGCGCGGCATTCCAAATCTTGTTGGCGAACGCGCGATAGCTCAGGATGCGCTCTTCGCTCAGCGCGATGTCGGTTCCCGGTGCGGCCAAAATCGCCAGCGTGAAGCGCAGCGCATCGGTGCCGTGTTTTTCGATCACCACCAGCGGATCCACCACGTTCCCGCGCGTCTTCGACATTTTGGTCCCGTGCGGGTCGCGCACGATCGCGTGCAAATACAAATTGCGAAACGGCACGCGCTCGGAGAGCGCCAGGGCGCCGGTGAGATGCAGACCGGCCATGATCATGCGCGAATCCCAGAAGAATAGGATGTCGTAGCCGCTGATCAGCAGGCTGGTGGGATAGTACGTGCGCAGGTCGGCAGTGTCGTCCGGCCAGCCCAGCGTCGAAAATGGCCATAGCCACGAGCTGAACCAGGTATCCAGAACGTCGGGGTCCTGCGTCAGTTGTCCGCTGCCGCACGCACTGCACTGCGTGGGAACGCCCGCCGCCCGCGCGTGCCCGTCTACCACTTCCACTCGCGAATCCGTGGCCGGGACCATCGCGCCGCACGCGCCGCAGTGCCAGATCGGAATGCGGTGCCCCCACCAAAGCTGCCGCGAAATGCACCAGTCACGGATGTTTTCAAACCAATCGAGCAGAATCTTTCGCTGGTTCTCCGGAACAACGCGAATCCACTCTTCACGGACCGCGGTGGTGCCGCGCGCCGCCATGGACTTCATGCTGCAAAACCATTGTGCCGAAATCCGCGGCTCAATCTCGCTTCCGCAGCGGTCGCAAGTTCCCACCGCATGCGGATGATTTTCCACCCGGTCGAGCAAGCCCAGTTCCGTGAGGTCGGCAACGATTTTCTCGCGCGCGGCGTATCGATCGAGTCCGGCGTACGCTCCTCCGCTGGCGTTGATGTGTGCGTCCTCGGTAAAAACATCGATCGGAACAAGCTTGTGCCGCTTGCCCACCTCAAAATCGTTTACATCGTGCCCGGGAGTGATTTTCAGTGCTCCGGTTCCGAATTCGCGTTCGACGTAGCTGTCCGCGATCACCGGAATTTCCCGGTTCATCAGCGGCAGCACTACCTTCTGGCCCACCCAGCGCGTGTATCGCTCATCCTCTGGATGCACCGCGATGGCCACGTCGCCCAGCATGGTCTCCGGGCGCGTGGTCGCCACGGTGATGTACTCGCTCGTTCCCGCCAGCGGGTAGCGCACGTACCACAATTTCCCCGCGCGCTCTTCGTGCTTGGTCTCCAGATCGCTGATCGCCGTCTGGCAGCGCGGGCACCAATTCACGATGTAGCGCCCGCGGTAGATCAGCCCTTCGTGATACAGGCGCAGGAACGCTTCCAGCACCGCGCGGTACAGCGCGGGCTCCAGCGTGAATTTTTCCCGCGTCCAATCGCACGACGTCCCCAGGCGAATCATCTGCTGCTTGATCTTGCCGCCGCTTTCCGCCTTCCATTCCCAAACGCGCTTCTCAAACGCTTCGCGCCCCAGTTGTTGCCGGGTCAGCCCCTGCTTGGCCAGTTCGCGCTCGACCACGAACTGCGTGCCAATCCCGGCGTGGTCCATGCCCGGCAGCCACAGCGTGTGATCGCCCAGCATGCGATGCCAGCGCACCAGAATATCGATCTGGGTGTGCTCCAGCATGTGTCCGATGTGAATCGAGCCGGTGACGTTGGGCGGGGGCAGCACAATCGAGAAAATCTTGTCGCCCGGCTTAGCCTCGGCGCGAAACAATTCTTCATCGAACCAGGCCTTCGCCCAGCGCTCTTCGATTTCCTTTGGCTCGTAAGCTTTCGGAATTTCAGGTGGCATCAGCGAGCATTCGCCTTTCAACGGTTTTTCTGCGGCAACAAATCAATATACGGGGCAGGGAACAGCCGCGTCAAATCGCGTCTGCGTTTGAAGGCGTTCGACATGCTGGTGGAGTACGGCTGAGGCGCGTGCCGCCGCCTCGGTTTACTTCTTCTCGAGTTCCTTCTGCAGGGCGTTTTCGATCAGCGGGCGCAGCACACCGTTCGAAAGGATTTCGTGCAGGTGCGGCTCCAGCCTTTCGAGCACGCGCTTCACCGCCGCTTCCATCACCGCGGCGTCGATATCCAGATGCGCCGCCGGCGGAGCCGCAGCGGCAGCCGCGGGCGCGGCTGGGATGCTTGCTTGAAATTCCGTCGCCACTTGGGGTGTCGGCGGCGGTGGTGGTTCCGGAGCATTTTCCAATGGCGAGTGCAGATCCGCAGCCTGAGAGCCTGCGAAATTCACCGCCACGGTATCTTCCACATCGAGCTGGGTGGGGCCTATGGTGTATTGACTGGCGCCCTCATCCGTCATGCCTTCAATTGGTGTCACCAACCCCGCGTCGGCCGTGCTATCACCGCCGGTCGCCGAGAGGCCTTCGACTTCTGCGATTTCCGTGCCCGATTGGTCTGCGCCGTATGAACTGACGCCGTCCTCGTCACCTTCGAACTCCAACCCCGACGGACGCGTTTCAGACTCGGCCGCGGCTTCCGGCGACCCATGGGAAACTTCGCTCGCCGCCGCTTCCACCGATGAAGAACTCAATGGCGGCGCCACTTCAATCGCGGCCGCGTCGGCGGCAACCGCCGCCGCTTCCGCAGAGACCAAGCCCGTAAACAAACGGCTCATCTCCTCCGCAATGCTGGAATCGCTCGGAGCCGGGAAAAGCTTGGCTTCCGTGTGCGACGCTGCCGAGAGCCCGGTCGCCGCTCCGACGCCGCTGGGACTTGGGGGCGCCAGGCGATTCGGCGCCCAAGGCACCGAGCCCACCGGGGAGTCAACCATCACCGTCCATCCGCTGGGATTCTTCACCGGAGGAGCTGGCGCGACCACGTTCATCCAACCAGCGCCCTTGGGATCCTTGCCGAGAGAAACGGGCTCCGGCGCAAGCGCAGCAGCTTCGTGCGCCGCAGGCGCGACGGAGGGTTGATCCGGTTCCGGCTCGCTCACCGGAGCCGCAGCCAGTTCCGTGACGTCCGAGTGCGCGTGATGGTTCGCGAATTCAGCTCCCACCGTGCCAATCGAAGCCGTTTCCGGGAATGACGCATTTAGTTCAGCCGCAGCCGCGGCACCCTCTTCGGGTCCGGCATCCAGAAATGCTGGGGAAGCCAGCGCAGCCCCGCCGTCGGCAGGCGCGGGCGGATTCGACTCGGAAACGGAAGCTTCAAACGCCGCCGCGGAAACGCCGTCGGGAACTTGCAAATCCATGGCGCGCTTGCGCCAGCTTGGCGTGGTATCCAGCCCCATCTGCTGATCCTGCGAATCGATCAAATCGGCGCGTCCCGGGCCCATCTGGTGTGAGTCCTCAGAACCGGAAGCGGCAAGCTCGCCGAGCAAAACCGTCGGCGGCGGTGGCAGCGGAATATCCACTTGCTTCACCGGAGGCGGCGCGGCAGCCGCTGTAGCGGCGGCCTCCGCTTGGTGTGCGGCGATCGATGCGTTCTTGCATCGCTCGAGCGTGCCGACCACCATCGCAATCAGCGGATCGGGAGGAACGAAAGGCTTCTTCAGGATGCCGTCGGCGGCGACGCGATGCGCTTCTTTCTCGTCCAGCGGATCGAACGCGCCCACCAGCAAAATCACCGGTATGTGTGCGAACAGCGGGTCGTTCTTCACGAACTCACAAACTTCATAGCCATTCCGTACCGGCATGAACACATCGGCCAGAATCAGGTCCGGCTTCACATCCGGCAGCCGGCGCACCGCCACTTCACCATTCCCGACGGCGATAACTTCCATTCCATGTTCCGCCAACGCCAGCGTCACCATTTTCTGGATATTGCTGTTGTCGTCGGCGACCAGAATTTTCGGCACGAAGAGTCCCCTCAGCTGGCGCCCGGGCGCACAACCCTACCGATTGCAATCTTCAATTCGTAACACTGCGGCGTGGGAGACGTCAATCGAAAGGGCGCGGCAAAGTGTTCCAACTACCAGCGGCAGTACGAAAGTACTACCAAGGAACGAGCTTGTGCAGTCCCTTCTTCTTTTTGCTGGTGGATTCGGTTTTGGGATTCGCGGCGCACGGCTGGCTTGAATCAGACTGGCCTGAACCGCTAGTCGCCGTCGAACAATCGGCGCTCTTTGCCGCCGCGGTCTTCGCGGCGTCCGTTCCAGGCGCGGCTGCGGGAGCGGTCCCGCTGGAGCTCTCCCCGGGGGTGGCCGTGGCCCCAGCCCCGGCACTCGTCCCGCTAGCGGACGACGTAGCTGACCCAGTCGCTGCTGGCGGAGCAGACGACCCCGACACGGCTGAGCCCGGCGCCCCAGTGGACGACGCTGCTGGCGTCTCGGCAGGCGCCGTGGTGGGCGGCCCCGCGTCGCTCGGCAGCTGGGAGTTTGAATTTCCGACGATCGAGCCGGACTGGCCCGATACCGACGCCGGAACTCCATCCGGTGACACGCCCGTGTCTGGCGGCGATCCAGCATCCGGAACATCTTCTGACGGCGCGCTCGCTCCGGCAGGCACCGTCTCGACCGCCGTCGAATTTTCAGACCCACCCACCGCTTTAGCTGCGATTGTACTGCCCGCGGCGGTAGGCTTGAGCACCTCGCCCGCGTCGATATCGCTGGGAGGATTCAGATTAGGATTGCCGCTTTTCGCCGCATGGGTGACGTCTGGGCTGCTCTTGATCGCGGCAAACCCACGGCGCATTACCGTAGGACGCGGATCGTTCGCAGCGCTCAGTTTGGCCCCTTGCATTCGCGCCAGCGCGGCGGGATCGGGTTGCGGCACCGGAACGCCCGCGGCCATCAATTTCTTCTTGGCCTCCGCGTTATATGCGGAACCGGGATAATCGCGCACGATTCGCGCGTAAAACTTATCGGCGACCTCGCGCTTCTCGGCCTTGTCGTAAATCGACCCGATCATCCACAGCGCCTGATCGCTCTCGCTGTAAAGTGGATAGCGCTCGGTGACTTCCAGCAGCCGCGGCACCGCTGCGCGCGAATCGCCTTTCAGAAAATAGAAGCGTCCGATGCGGTAGTCGCTTTCCGCCAGCACTTCCTGCACCTCGCGCAACCGTTGGCCGGCCTTGGGCGCCAGCGGGCTTTGCGGATACTTCAGCAGAAATGTCTGGAATTCGTCCTCCGCGGCCTCGGCTTCGGTGCGGTCGCGGTCCGCTTTCTCCATCATGCGGTAGTGCGCCATGCCCACTTGCATTTGCGCGTAAGTAGACTCTTCGAGGAACGGAAAGAAGGTGATGAAGTCTTTGTACTCGTTGATTGCCAGCGTCAGGTTGGAAGTGCCGCTCTCTTTGTAATACGAATCGGCGATCGATAGTTTGGCTTTGGCCAGGTATTCGCTGTCGGGATACGTATTGATCAGGGTTTGCAGGCTCAGCCGTGCTTCGGTGTAGCGGCCCTTCTTTTGGTCGGCCATGGCGCGATCGTACAGCGCCTTGTCGGGCTCGGCGGATTGCTTGTTGTCTGTCTGGCTGGTGTCCTGCTTCTTCTTGGTCTTTTTCGGGGGAGCATTCTGCGCGAAGCTGCAACTCGCCAGAACTCCAAACGCCACCGCGGCAAAAATCCAATTCCGTTTCTTTTCTGCAAATAGTCTCATGATGCCCTTTGCACTAGCGCTCCGCGCGCCAGGGCCAGCAACTCTCTGACCGCCGCCGCCGGATCCGCCGAATGAAAAATGCTGGTTCCCGCCACGAAGGTTCCCGCCCCGGCGGCCACTAGCGCGGCGATATTCTCCGTCCCCACGCCTCCATCCACTTCGATCCGATACCGATATCCGTGCTGCTCGCGCAGATCGCGAAGCTCCCTGATTTTATCGTACGAATACTCCAGAAATTCTTGCCCGCCAAATCCGGGATTCACCGACATGACCATCACCGTATCCACATCCCGCAAAACTTCCTTCAGCGTGGCCACTGGCGTCGCAGGATTAATCACCGCGCCAGCTTCCGCCCCATGCTCCCGGATCAACTGCAGCGCGCGGTCCAGATGCGCGGTAGCTTCCTGGTGCACCAAAATGCGGTTAGCCCCGGCCTCCGCGAACGCACCGATGAACTCCTCCGGCCGCTCGATCATCAGATGCACGTCTAGTGGCAGGGGGGTTGCCTTGCGCAGTGACGCCACCACCGGTACTCCCAGCGTCAGATTCGGCACGAAGTGGCCGTCCATGACGTCGACGTGGATAACTGCCGCGCCTCCCGCCTCGGCCTTGCGCACTTCGTCCGCAAGGTAAGCCAGATTAGAGGCCAGAATTGACGGCGCGATCTCGATAGTAGGATGAGCGGTTGCCACCGCAGTAAATTCTAACACAGGGACAATCGAGCCTTATTCGGCAACTTGCAATTCCACCGGCGCGCCGGAGTCCACTCTCGACCCCCTCACCGGCAACTGCGAGGTAACGGTACCGCGTGGCGCACCGGTCAGCGGCAGCAAGGTCACCTTTCCCAGCCTCAGGCCGCCGGCCAGCAGCCGATTCTGCGCCTCGAGCAACGGAAGTCCCGCAAGTTCGGGCATGGTGTAGGCGTTCGAGCCCGCTGCAAGCGCCACGAGCAGGTTCACTTGCGGGCTCGAAGCGGCGGTGCTGCCCGGCGACGGGTCTTGTTGCAGCACCACGTCCTCCGGCGTGTTCGGCAATCGAAAACTTGAAATCTCGCCGATCTGCAATCCATCGCGCAGGATTTCGATCCGCGCCGCGCGCAAACTCTTATCGACCAAGGCCGGGACGGTCACCTTCTGCGAGCCCATGCTCAGCACCACGTGCGCGAACTGGCCGCTCTTCACGTGCACTCCGGATGGCGGACTCTGGCGCACCACCGTGTCCACCCCCTGCATGCTGTAGATTCGGTCTTCCACCTTGAGGAAGAGCCCGCGGCCTTGCAACGTTGATCGAGCTTCCTGCTCCGTCTTTCCCACGATCGCGGGCATCACCACCTCCCGCCCCTGAATCGCAAAACGCATTGCCGTGATCGCACTAAGGAACGCCGCCGACGCCAGAATGAACGCCAGCAGCACCATGCGTCCGATCCACTGCACGCGTTGTCGCATTTCCATCGGTGGTCTTCTTCGGAATTCTCATGGGCTCACGCCCACGCTACGCAATGATGCTAAATGACGCGCTGCCGGACTTCAATCGTTCCCCGACGCCCTTGTATCTTCCAGTACTGCCGCGAAAAACCCGTCCGCCTGATGCGTAGGCGGAAACGTAGAAAAAAATCGCCCCCGCTCGAAAAATGAGCCAGTCGAAACTCCCGCCGCCAAATACGGCGCAGCAGTCGCCGCCACGGAAGCGGTAGACGCCACCCGCATCCGCGCATTACCACTCAGCACCTCGTCCACCACGTCCTCATTCTCTTCCCGCTCCAGCGAGCACGTCGAGTAGATCAGCCGGCCCCCTGGCGCCAGCGCCTCCAAGGCAGGGCGCAGTAGCCCAGCCTGCTCACCGTGCAGCTTCCCGAGATCATCCGGCCGCAGACGCCACCGGATTTCCGGGTGCCGTGCCAGCGTCCCGGTGCCCGAGCAAGGAGTATCCACCAGGATGCGATCGAATTTTCGCGAGAAGGGGAGCGCCCGGGCGCCATCCACCGCCACCAGAGTCACGTTGCCGGCCCCGCAGCGCTCGAGTTGACTTCTCATCGATCGCAACCGGTGCATGTGCAGATCGGTGGCGATCACGCGCCCCGCTGGACCCGTCGCTTGTGCCAACAGCATCGTTTTTCCGCCCGGAGCCGAGCAAACGTCCAGCACGCTCTGTCCCGGCGACACGCCTAGCAACAGCGGAATCAGCTGCGAGGTTTCGTCCTGAATAGAAATTCGTCCCTGCCGCAACGCGTCGGTCTGCGAAAGGCTCCCGCCGCGAACGATCCAGGCCCTCGCCAGCAACTTGCCGGGTTGCGTTTCCAGATTTTGCCCGCGCAATTCGCTTTGGATTTCGGCGTCGGTTACCGCCCCGTTCAACCGGCACGCCATGTTGGCGGGACGATTGTTGGATTCCAGCAGCGCGATCGTCCGTTCCTCGCCGAAGCGCTCGATCCAGCGTTCCACCATCCACGTGGGATGGGAATGAATGATCGCCAGTCGTTCGACAGGCGACCGATTGCTTCCTAGAAACTCGTCAACCGCGCGCCTCGGGTTCCGGCTCGCCCGGCGCAACACCGCGTTCACCAGCGATGCCGCGGACACCTTGCCGCAGCGCTTGGCGAGTTCCACACTCTCGTGCACCGCGGCGTGCGCCGGCACCCGGTCCAGAAATCGCAATTGGTACAAGCCCATCCGCAGCGTCACCGTCACTTCCGGATCCAGCCGCGACGCGGGCACCTTCAAATAAGTGTCCAGTTGGCAGTCCAGCAGGCGCCGCCAGCGCAGCACCCCTAACGTAATTTCCGTGGCTAGCGACGCATCCGCGGCAATCGTCCGCGCCCCAAGCGCGTTGTGCAGCAAGTCCGAGGCGTACGAGCCCTCCAGATCAACGCGCCGCAGAATATCGAACGCAATCGTTCGTGCCGGTGAAATTGTCATAGTGAGATTTGCCGCGCAGATCTACAGAGAAAGCATCACCCGATCTCAACTTCTTACAGCCCGCCCGAATTATCAAACCGCTCGCCCGCCTGAATCCGCGCCCCGTTCAAAAAATCCCGCGATGTAACCCGCCTCCGTCCCTGCAACTGCACCCGTTCCACGCGCAACGCCCCGCCCTCGCCGCACTTCACCAGGATCTCTCCCGCTCCCGCGATGTGAATCGTCCCAGCAGGCGCCGCCGCCGGAACGGCCAGCTCGCTAGGCACGCCCTCGATGTGGCAAGTCTGCCCGCGAAACCATGTGAACGCCCCCGGCCACGGATCAAGCCCGCGAATCCGGTTGTAGATTTGATCCGCGGTCTGGTTCCAATCGATGCGCCCATCCTCCTTCTTCAGTATCGGCGCAAAAGTAGCCTGCGATCCATCCTGCGGCTTCGCAGCAATCTCGCCCGCCGCAAGCCTCCGCAACGTATCGGCCATCAACTCCGCCCCCGCCTCCGCCAATCTCCCGGCAAGCTCCGGCGCCGTTTCCCCCGCGCCGATTTCCGTTTCGCTCTGGAGCAACAACGCTCCGGTATCCAGCCCGCGATCGATCTGCATCGTGGTCACCCCGGTCCGCGTTTCGCCGTTGACGATCGCCCACTGGATCGGCGCCGCCCCGCGATATTTCGGCAGCAGTGATCCGTGCAAATTAATCCACCCCAGCCGCGGAATCACGATCAGCGATTCCGGAATGATCTGCCCGTAAGCGATGATCACCACCACGTCCGGCTGCACCTTACTAAAAAAATCATGCGCCGAATCCGATCGAATCTTTTCCGGCTGGTACACGTGCAGCCCCGCGGCGAGCGCCGCATCCTTTAGCGGCGAGCTGAACATCTGCCGGCCGCGGCCGCGCGGACGATCCGGCTGGGTGATTACCGCCTCGATTTGAAATTCGGGTTCCGCGATCAACCAGCGCAGCGACGGCAGCGCGAATGACGGCGTACCACAGAACACCAATCGCAACGGCACGGCGCGCCTACCACTCCCCGGCTTTTTTCAATTTGCGGATTTTGCGCTTGATCAGGTCGCGCTTGAGCATGCTCAGGTGGATCAGGAAGAGATTTCCATTCAGGTGATCGATTTCGTGGCAGAACGCGCGCGCCAGCAATCCCTCGCCGCGCATTTCGAATTCCTTGCCGGTGGCGTCCTGCGCCCGCACCGTTACGTACTGCGGCCGCGCTACGTACCCGCGCATTCCCGGCACCGAAAGGCAGCCCTCTTCTTCGCGCTGCTCGCCTTCGATATAGACGACCTC
>Ga0302326_10019319_pt1 | contig 14083 bp, 10 predicted proteins | sample Palsa_T0_3_FD_202264 | JGI IMG/M metagenome (GOLD analysis project Ga0302326, IMG submission 202264) | Peat permafrost microbial communities from Stordalen Mire near Abisko, Sweden - Palsa_T0_3 | ecosystem: Environmental > Terrestrial > Soil > Palsa > Peat permafrost | place: Sweden: Abisko... | reverse complement strand
CGCCGGCACCGTCATGGACGCGACGACCCAGGTCGACGCCGAGGCCGGGTTCCCGGGCGACGCTCTGGACGCGTCGGCGGATTCGAGCAGCTGTGTCACGAGCCCCATTGTCGACTACTGCGTCGGCGTACCGTCGCTCCCCGCGGCGCCGGTGATCGACGGCGTCCTCGATCCGTGCGGCCCCACGCTCGTGCCGATCACACCGGTCGGCTGGGTCGGCCCGTCCCCCCTGCCCCCGCTGCCGGCGGGGAACTCGTCCGAGCTCGCCGTGGCCTGGCGCCCCGACGGGCTCTACGTGTTCATGTCGGTCACGACGCCGGCCTACTTCCCGTCGCCCACCGACGCAGGAACTCCCATCTATTACGGGGCCGGCGTCGAGGTCTTCGTCGACAGCACGGGCGTCTACACGGACCCTCCCGCGGTGAACGACCCCGGCGGGATGCAGTTGATCGTGACCGCGCCGCCCAGCACGACGACCGACGGGCACCGCGCGGACTACTACCGCGACTCGGTCAACGAAGGACCCTGGACCTCGAGCCAATACGGCACGTTCCCCACGCCAGAAGGATTCAACTTCGAAGGCTTCGTCGTCGCCGCGGATCTCGGACTCTCCACATGGACGCCCACGGCCGGGCAGAGCATCGGCTTGGACGTCGCCGTGGACGTCTCGTACACGTCCGAGTCGATGATGGGAACGCAGGGCTATCGGGTGGGGCAGTACTTCTTCCACATCGCCCCTCCCCCTGCCGACGGGGGGGTCGCGATTGGCTTACCGTACGCCGACCCTCGCGCATGGTGCACGCCGACGCTGGCTCCCTGAACCCTACGGGAGCATGCTCCGGACGTACTCGCAGGAGGAACCCTTCGGTACGCGGATGGACGTGAACGACGTCGTGCCCGAAGGGGTGAAGACGGGTTGCGTGTTGTCGACGAACGCCGCCTCCGACGAAGCACCCGTCGTGCACTCACCCCCGTCGAGGAGCTCGCACCCGAGGACATGCGAATCGATGGCCGCCTTCCCGTCGATCGTCTGGATGCCCACGGTGCCCGTGATGGTGTTGCAGTCTTGCACCGTGCCGATCGTGGTCGTCACCTGCCGGATCGCCACGTAGAGGCTGCTCGCGAGGTTGATGGGCATGAACGGCGCGGGCACGCCGGTCGGGATGTACGAGTAATCGGTGGCCGTCGTCGTGGGCGTGGCGAGCGGCCCTTGCGCGACCGCGATCGTGACGCCGGGGTTGCCATCCATGTCCTGATCGACGGCCGTCGTGACGGTCGACGGCCAGGGGTCGCTTGCCGGCGACATCATCGTGAGGCCGAGCAGCACCGCGGTCGGCGTCGTGCTGTACGAGAAGGTTCCGTTGGACTGCAGCGTGAGCGCGCCGTTGACGGTGAAGGGCGGGATGTAGCCGTCGTCGAAGAGCGAATCGGGGAAGCGAACGCCGTAGACTTCGTTCAGTCCGAGCGTCGTGGCCTGGAAGTCGGGCAGGTCGATGCCGCAGGCGACCGAGTTGTCGCTGAGCTGCAGGGGCGCGGCGGCGGTTTGCACGCGCACGCCCTTGACCCACTGCGTGATGGTGCCCGAGCCCGAAGCAAGGATCACGCTCGTGAGGCCTTGCGGCTCCCACGTCACGTCGATCTTGATCTGCGTGGCCCAGGTGCCGTTGAAGTCGCAGCCGCCGTCGAAGCCGGGGGTATTCACGGCGGCGCCGTCCTGCGTCGTCGCGTCTAGCGTGGTGGTGGCGCTGTCGGACGTGTCGGCGTCGTCGCCGCTCGAAGCCATCGCGTCGGGCGCACCGGCGTCGTCGGCCGGAACTGCGCCGCTCGCGTCGGACTGCGGATCGAACGTGACCGCGGGGAAGCTGCACGCCGCTCCGACCCCGGCGATCGCAAACGCCGCGACGGCCGCGACGAGACCCGCGACACCCGCCGTCGCAACGCGCGCAAACATCAGAATGTCCCCGCCGCGCCGACGCCGGTTGGCGTGAGGATCAGCGCCGACGAGGTGGATGGCGAGTGGCTGATCGCGAAGAGCGTGATGCTGGCGACCGAGCTCGCAATGCCGACCACGCCGAGGACGCTGAACGCGGCGCTCGCGACCCGGCCCCGGTTCACATCGGACGTCACGGGGCCCTCGCTCGATGCGGGACACGGCGCGGCGGCGTAGACCGAGCAGCTGGACGCGAGAGAGCCGAGTGCGGTCTGCCGCACGACCAAGCTGACCGCCGCCCCCGCGAGGCTGGCGACGCCGACGCCGAGCGCGATCCACGCGCCCGTACGCAGGGGCGACGTGGACGACGAAGGCGTGGAGGGCTGCGGCTCGGCCGGCGCTTCCGACGATTGGGTGTCGGGCGCTGGCGGGGGCAGCGCCAGCGCCGGCCGGAGCGTGACGTGCAGCAAGACGTGCTGGCTCTCTCCCCCACCGAGCATCACCGCCTGCACGTCGGGCCCGACGACGCCGGCGCCCGAAGCGCGCACCACGGCCGATCCCGAATCGTGCTCGATGACGGTCCCCAGGCGGTCTTTGGCGAGGGGTTGCCCGTCGACCGACACGCTGATGCCGTCGTCTTCGCGCGGTGCCCGGGACGGCCCGCCCGCCGAGTCGGTCACGGCGACGTCGATCTTGAGCGTAGCAATGTGGGACGCGAGCTGCGAAAGCTCGTGGTCGGCGTCCTCCAGCCAGCCAGCGTATTTGGGGTCGGTGCTCCCGGTGACGGCACGCCGCAGCTCGAGCCACGCCGAACGCGCGGCCGTGGCGTGACCGAGCGTCACGTCACACACCGCGACGTTGCGCAGACTTCCGAGTCCCGGCGGGTAGAGAGCGTAGGCCTTCTCGAAGAGCGGCAGCGCTTCGGCGCAGTTGCCCTGGGCGCGCAGGTCGCGCCCTCGCTCGAAGAGCTCTTTGGCCCGGCCGGCGTCGGTCGCGCCGTCGGCCCGCGCAGCGCCTGGGCAGGCGCAGACGACGAGTGCCCCGAGCAGCACGGCGGACGGCGAAAGGACCCTCACGATAGCCCCGGTCCCGCGCAGCCTAACTAACCGGATCGGGATAGTCGAGCCGGAACCGGTCAAAAGACGTCGTTGCGATCCGCGGCGGGCTTGGGCGCCGGCCGGGCGGGGGGCGCAGGAGGCGCGGGAGCGTCGGGAACCGCCTTGGGCCGCGTGGACACGGGCACGATCACGGGAGTCACGGGCGCGATGCGCTCGCTGTGCCCACTCGCGCCGCGATGCGTCGAAGCGCCCGGTTCGATCTTTTCGACGGTGGGCGTGGCTGTCGGGAGCGTCGGGAGCACAGGCACCCACGCGGCCATCGTCGCGGGGACCGATTGTGCAGAGCTGGGAGGGCTCGCGGAGGTTGGGCCTCGGACCATCGCGCTCGCCGCCGGAGCCGCGGAGGGGAGAGCAACGGCGTTGGACGCGACGGGGTGGCTCGGACTGTTCGGCCACGCCGCGCGCACTCCAAGGATCGCAACCCCGAGCGCGACGACGGCGGTCGCCGAGGCCACGACGCGCTTGGTGGGCTTCCGGTTGTAAGCCCGAAGCGCGTCGCCCGCGAGCGTCGACGAGAACTCCGTGGCCGTATTGCCCGTGTGCTCGGGCATGCTCGGCACCGAAGGAGGGATCATCGCGCCCGATGTGCCACCTCCGCACGCGAGCTCGAACATCTGCGCGAGCGATGCCGCGCCCTCGAACCGGTCGTCGACGCGATCCGCGAACGCCCGCTCGAAGAACGCGTCGACCGCCTCGGGCATGCGCGGGTCGCGCTTGCGCAGCGGCACGATGCGGCCCGCGCAGACGTTCTTCATCACCTCTTCGGCGTCGCTGCCGTCGACGGGCAGGTGGCCGGTGAGCATCTGATAGGCGATCGTCGCGAGGGCCCAGAGATCGCAGCGATGATCGAGCTTGGGCGACGCGCGCGTCTGCTCGGGGCTCATGTAGCCCGGCGTCCCGAACACGAAGCCCCGCTCGGTCGTGAACGTCCCCAGCAGGTGGTGCGCGCGGATGGTGCGCGCGATCCCGAAGTCGAGCAGCTTGACGAGCAGGCGCCCGTCCTCGTCTCGCGAGAGAAACACGTTGGCCGGCTTCAAGTCGCGGTGCGCGACGCCCTCGGCATGCGCTTGGCCGAGGGCACGCGCGATTTGCGTGATGATCTCCGCGACCTCGACTGGCGCGATCGTGCCGCGCGACCGGAGCGCGGCGTCGAGCCCCTCGCCGTCGAGGAGCTCCATCACGATGTACGGCAGCCCGTCGTCCTCGCCGTAGTCGGTCACGCGCGCGATGTGGCGCGTCTTGCGCGAGAGCCGCGCCGCCACCTGCGCCTCGAACCGGAAGCGCTCGAGGGCCACCGAGGGATCCTCGGTGTCCTCCCCCTTCGGCGGCCACGCGAGGATCTTGATGGCGACCTGCTCGCGGAGCGTCTGGTGGTGCGCGCTCCACACCTCGCCCATCGAACCACGGCCGAGCAGTCGCACGAGCTCGTACTTTTTCGCGACGACTTGGCCCACGTCGATCGGCATCTGCCCGCCCTTATCGTAGCGTTTTTGGCTCCCTCGTGCTCTACACTCGGGCGTCATGGGCGATCGTCCGGGCGCATGGTCCACAGAGCCGAAGGCCTTCGCCGCCGTCGTCGGCGAGGGCGTCCGCCGGCACCGCCAGGCGCTGGGGTGGACCCAGGTGCAACTGGCCGAGGCTGCAGGATTATCTCCGAATTACGTGGCTCGCCTCGAGCGGGGCGAGCTCGGCGCGTCGCTATTCGTTGCGTACCAGCTCTCGCGCACCCTGGGCATCAGCGTGCGCGACCTCGTCGAAGCGCCGGCCCGGACGACGCGCCGGCGCATGGCCGGCTGACGTCGTTTTCTTCGCCGATTGCCTCCGCCACGCCTCCCGCCAGTCTCCTCGGGGGCCCCGGCATCGTTGTGCCTCGACTATCCCGATCTGGTTAGTTAGGCTCCGGGCCTCGAGGTCTCGAACACGATGAATCCTCTCGACCCTCGCGAGGTGCCGACGGCGCGAAAGAGATCTTGGCCGCCGCCCCCGAGCGAATCCGACGCCCTCGGCGCGGCCAAGCGCGACTCGCTTCACGGGTCGCTCGTCGTGCTCCTTCGGTCGCAGCGAACCGTGGGCCGTCAGGCGCCTTTGGCGATCGTCTCCAGGGTCGTTGCGGGGATGCTGCGGCGGATCCCTTCGGTGCACGTCTCGAGCGACACGCCATCCGATGTCTACGGCGCGACGGTCGTGCTGTGGGAGTCGCTTACGGGCCGTTCTTTCCCGCCGGGTGGCCCGGACGAAGTCCCGCCGCCCAGTCGCTATCGGGAGGGTCTCGACCCGGCGATCGACGCGATCGTCGTCAGGGGCCTCGCGAGCGAGCCCGCCCCTCACTTCGAGTCGGCGGGCGAGATGGCCGTCGCCCTCGAGGCTGCCCTGCCGCCGGCGACGCCATCGCAGATCGGCGCGTGGGTCGAGTCGCTCGCCACCGAGTCGTTCGACTCGCCCGCCATCCGGGCGGCCGCAGACTCGACGGTCCCAGCGCAACCCGCGGATCTTCCTCCCAAGCGCGCCTCGGTCGAGCCCGTCCCGGCGCTGCCGTCGATCCAGATCAACCTCGAGCCGGGCCATATGGCCACCGTGAAGATGCAGGTCGAGACGCGTCGCGCACGGTCGTCGCAGCCAGCGCCTCCGCAGCCGGCTCCGCTGCCCTTTGGCTCGCTCCGCTCGCTCAGCGCAAGAAGCGGCGCGATCCTCGCCGCCGCCTTCGGCGGTGCCGCGCTCCTCGTCGGCGTGTGCGTCCGATACGCGGGAGGCGAGCGCGCGGCTCCGTCGGTGGCCCCATCGGCGACGATGACAGTCGCCACCAGCGTCGCGTCGGGCACGCCCGTGCAGTCGCCCGCATCCGCGTCGTCCGCAAGCGACGAGGTCCCGTCGTCGCAACCCTCACTCGTGGCCGCGCCGGTGGGCAGTGCCGAGCCGCGCCCCATGTCGAGCGCCGCGACGCCCCGCTCGGCCAGCACGCCGAAGGCGAAGCACGCGCCGCGGCTCACGCGCGACGACGTGCTCTGAGCGCTATTTCTCGTCGTCGGAGTCGAGGGCCACGTCGCTCGCGCGCAGACCGAGGCGCGCCAGCAGGCGCTGCATGAAGCGCCGGTTGACGCCGGCCAGCTCCGCGGCCCGTGTCAGGTTGCCCCCCGTCTTCTTGAGCATGCTGCGTACGTAGATGCTCTCGAAGCTCTCCGTCCACGCCTGCCGCGCATCCTTCAGCGGTAGGTGCAGCGGCACGAAGCTCTCCATCGTGGAAGGGAGCGACGGCGGCGGCTCACTCGGCGATCGCAGCCGGGCGGAGTCCGCGTGGATCGATCCCAGCGACACGCTCCGCTCGATGAAGTTGCGCAGCTCACGCACGTTGCCCGGCCAGCTGCGCCGCACGAGCATCGCGACGAACGCCTCCGGGAGCGACGCTTCGGACCCCGAGAAGCGCCTGAAGAAGTGGGCGGCCAAGCGCGGGATGTCTTCGACACGCGAGCGAAGCGGCGGCAGCGTGACCTCGACGACGGCGAGCCGGTAGTACAGATCCTCGCGGAAGGTGCCCTGGTTGGCGCAGATGGCCAGCGGGCGGTTGGTGGCGGCGACGATGCGCACGTCGACCGGTCGCTCGGTGTTGCCGCCGACGCGCCGGATCGAGCGCGTCTCGAGGGCGCGCAGCAGCTTGGACTGCACCGAGAGAGGCATCTCGCCGATCTCGTCGAGGAAGAGCGTGCCGCCGTGCGCCTCTTCGAAGACCCCGCGCCGGTCGCTGACGGCGCCGCTGAACGCGCCCCGCACGTGGCCGAAGAGCTCCGACTCGATGAGGTTCTCCGGGATGGCGCCGCAGTCGACGGGGACGAAGGGCCCCGCGGCGCGCTGCGACCCGGCGTGCAGCGAGCGAGCGGCGACGTCCTTGCCGGTGCCCGTCTCGCCCTCGACGAGGAGCGTGGCGTTCGTGGGCGCGATCCGCTCGAGGATCGCGTAGACCTGCCGCATCTCGAGGCTGGCGCCGACGAGCTCTCCGAACGCGTCGTTCTCCGAGATGGGAACGACCGAGCTGCCGTCGACCGACTCGATGCGAAAGACGCTCTTGCCGACGCGGACGGCCGCGCCCGGCCGCACTTCGCCCTCGCGCACGTTGACGCCTTCGACGTAGGTGCCGTTGGTGCTGCCGCAGTCCTTGATGGCGATGGCCGTCGGGTGGACGCGGATCTCGCAGTGGACGCGCGACACCGTGAAGTCGGCGAGCGAGAGATCGCTGGCCGATGCGCTCCCCACGCGCGCGAACCCGTCCTCGACGCGCACGCGCGCCCCGCGTGAAGGCCCGTCGATCACGACGAGCTCGATCGCCGGGATGCTGATGCCCCGCGGCGCGACCCGAATGCGCGAAGTGCCGGTCTCGAACACTGTGGACTCGTCTCCCTCGTGCAATCCGCCGCGCAAACCTAGCCCAACGCCGGCCCCCGCGCCGTCTCCAACACCGCACGCATCACCCGCATCAGCGCTGCGACACGCTCGTCGCGCCTCGAAGCGCTGCGTCACGCTGGGGTGCGACGCGGCTGTCGCAGAGACGCTCCTCAAGCCCGGAAACCACGGGAAAAAGCGCCATCGGTGCGTGTGGCGCGGTGGTTGCTGAGGGGCGGTGCCCGTCCGCACATAGCGGACACCAAGGAGCCTGCGCATGAAGAAACTCAGCTCGAGGTGGAGCGTCGTCGCCCTGGTCGTAGGATCGTCGCTGGTCGCGTGCTCCGGAGCGGACGCGCCGACGACAGGGGGAGCCGCGCGACCTTCACCCGGCGGCAACGGCGACTCCCCCGCCGCGTCGTCTCCCAGCGCGTCGACAACGGGAACCCCGGCGTCTGCGGCGACCACCGGCGTCGGGCCTCTCGCGTCCGCGCAGGTCGCGCTGGCCACGGTGACGGGCACGATCACCAACCAGGGTCCCAGCACCGTGCCGCTTGGATCGGTGGGGCTCGCCGGGCAAGGGACGGTGTCGGCGGCCACGTCCGTGCAGCTCGCAGCGCTTTTGCCCGGAGGAACGTTGCAGGCGCTCGCCCAGGCCGCCGTCACCGCCGGCGGCACCTTCTCGCTGCAGGCGCCGATCAACGCCGGCCTCACGATCGTGCAGGCCCTCGATGCATCGGGCAGCGTGCTCGGCTCGGTCGTCCTCGGCTCCACGGGGTCGACGGCGGGCGCCACGCTCGTCGCCGCGCCCATCACCACGCAAACGTCTCTGCAGTCGCAGGTGCTCACCTCCGCGGCCACGTGCGCGCTCGGGTCGGGCGGCAACAGCGAGCCGACCGGCTCCGATGCGAGCGCGACGCCGGCAGCCGCGCCTGCCGCTCCCGCCACGAGCCCCTCTGGATTGAGCGGCGCCACGCTCGCCCTCGACGTCACGACCCTCGTCGACGCCCAGGTCACCGCGGCGGTCGCCGCCGCGGCGGCCCTGCAGGGTGATTCGGGCGCGGGCGTCAGCGCCCTCGTTCAGGCCCTCTCCGCGGCCGTCGTGACGGGCGCCGAGGCGCGCCTCACCGTATTTGCGCAGGCCGGCGTCACGCTCGATCTCGACGTGTTCGCCAGCGCCCAGGCCACGGCGCTCGCCAACTTCAACGCCGGGCTCGCCGGCGTCCTCACCGGGCAGACCAATATTGCCACCGTCATGGCGCAGCTCGCCGCCTCGCTCGACGCGGCCGTGCAAGCCTCGGGCGGCGTCTCGATCGGTACGCGCGCCCAGGCGCAAGCCGCCGTCTCCCTCGACTTCTCGGCGTCGCTCAACGCCTCGCTCGCCGCCAACGCGGCGCTCGACGTCAATGACCTCGCCTTCGCGGCCATCCACGCGGCGGCGCAGCTCGAGGCGACCATCGTCGGCAACGCGGTGGTGCAAGTAATCACCGCCGCGGGCGCCCCGCAGGCCACGATCAGCGCCGCCACATCGGCGAGCGCCCAGTTCGCCGCCAACGTCACGGCCGCCACCAACGTGCAGGCTCTCACTTCCGCCCGCGCGACCTTCGCCGCGGCGCTGGGTGGCGGCGGGTCCGCGTCGGCGAGCGCCGGCGGCGGCGGCCTCCTCGGCGGCCTCGTCACCGCAACGGGCAACGTCACGGCTTCGCTGCAGGGTGTCATCGACGACGTCGTCAACCTCGCCGGCAATCTCGACGGCGACCTGACCGCGAAGCTCAGCGCGGTGGCCGACGTGAACGTCTGCGTGAACATCGACGCGCAAGCGTCGGTGGGCCCCAACGGCATCGACGTCAACGTGGGGGCCGCGGCGGAGGTGATCGCGCAGTTCGTCGCCAACGCGGCGGCATCGGCGCAATCGGCGGACGCAGGCGCCGGGGCCCAGGTGGGCGTCGGGGCAGCGGCACAGGCGATGGCACTCGCGGAGCTCTCGCTGCGCGTCGCACCGTAGGCGCAGGCCCATGGTGAAAAGGGCACGATCGTGGGTTCGCGCGGGGGCCTTCTGCGTCGCCTCGGGCATCGGATTGCTCGGGGCCTCCTGCGGCGGCGTCGGCGACGCCGGGCTGCTCGACGCGTCGCACGGCGACGGGGCAGTGTTCTCCAGCTCATCGACGGGGTGCGTGCCCCGCTCGTGCCAAACGTCCGGCTACACGTGCGGCCAAAACGCCGACGGCTGCGGCAACCTGGTCGCGTGCGGCACGTGCTCCGGCGACGATTACTGCGGCGGTGGAGGCTTCAGCCGTTGTGGTAACGGCGACGGCGGCGCACCCGGCGACGCGGGCGCATGCGTTCCCAAGACGTGCGCAGAGCTCGGTCTGACCTGCGGAAGCAACGCCAACGGGTGCGGCGGCGTCCTCGATTGCGGCACGTGCACGGCGCCCGCCATCTGCGGTGGGGGAGGATTCAGCGTGTGCGGCGGCCCTGCTCACGCCGAGGGCGGGACCCTCGCCACTTGCGCGCCCGCGACTTGCTCTTCGCTCGGGGTGGGCTGCGGCACCGCCGGCGATGGGTGCGGCGGCACGCTCTCGTGCGGCACCTGCACCGCGCCCGCGTTCTGCGGTGGGGGAGGATTCAGCGTGTGCGGCGGATCGAGCGCCCCCGGCGCCACGCCGGTGTGCGCGCCCGCGACGTGCAAGAGCCTGGGGTTCAATTGCGGGCCCGCCGGCGACGGTTGCGGCAATCTCCTTCAGTGCGGGACATGCGGCGGCGCCGACGTCTGCGGCGGCGCCGGCACGCCTGGCGTGTGTGGCCACACCTGCACCGGCTTGTGCACGCAGCAAGTCGCCTGCACCGGGACGCCGACGACGATCACGGGCCGCGTGCTGGCCGGCGTCTCTTCGTGGGTCCCGCCCGGCACGACGCCTGACCCGGTACCCAACGCCGTCGTCTACGTGCCGAACAGCGCCATTCAGTCGTTCGGGTCCGGTGCGCAGTGCACCCAGTGCGGCGCCGACGTCTCCGGCGACCCTCTCGTCTCGACCACTTCGGCGTTCGACGGCACGTTCACGCTCACCAACGTGCCCGTCGGATCGCAGATCCCCATCGTCGTGCAGCTCGGTCGCTGGCGACGCGAGGTCTACGTCGACGTCGCCACATCCTGCGCAGCGACCGCCGCGGGCGACATCCACCTGCCGCGCACCGAGAGCGAAGGCGACATCCCGCTGACTGCGATCTCCACCGGCGCCGTCGATTCGATCGAGTGCATCCTCTTGAAGATGGGCGTCGACGAGAGCGAGTTCTCCGGGACCGCGAACGGCGGCACGGGCCGCATTCACCTGTACTCGGCCGGCTTCGGCACCGCCGACATCAACGGGCACGGGTCCGGGGCTTCGCTCTTCGACTCGGAGCCCGAGACGTCGCTGCTCGCGTCGGGCGGCTCGTACATGAACTACGACCAGATCATGCTCCCCTGCTGGGGCGACGAGTTCCTCAAGACGAGCGACGAGCTGGCCGATCTGGTGACGTACGGCAATGGCGGCGGGCGCTTCTTCGCTACGCACTTCAGTTACACGTGGCTCTTCCAGAACAGCCCCTTCGATTCGACGGCCACCTGGGACGTCAACGCCAATCGCAACTCGACGGCCAACGCGGGTCTCGGTGTCCCCTTCACGGGGAACGTCGATGTCGCCGGCAATCCCAATGGAACGGTCTTCGTGCAGTGGCTGAACCTCCTGGGCGCGCTCTCGAACGCCAGCCCTCCGCAGGTCACGATCCAGGCGGGCCGCCATGACGTCGACGCCGTCCTCGGCTCGTCGATCGACTGGATCGACGGCACCGATCCCAACCCGCCGAGCGCGGCCCAGTCGGACATGCTGCTTCACTACACGTTCGACACGCCCGTCGGGCAGGCCTCGCAGTGCGGGCATGCGATCTTCAGCGACTTCCACGTCAATAACCAGGGATCGACGAACGCTTCGATCTTTCCCGACGAGTGCGACACCGACGCGCTGACGCCGCAGGAGCGCATCCTCGAGTACATGATCTGGGACCTGCAGTCGTGCGTTCCGCCTCCGCCTTCCACCACCTGCACGCCGCGCACATGCGCCGAGCAGAGCCTGAGCTGCGGGCCCACGGGCGACGGCTGCGGGAACGTCCTTCAGTGCGGGACCTGCACGGCCCCGCAGACATGCGGCGGCGCCGGCGTCGCCGGTCAGTGCGGCGCGCCCCCCGCCGGAGGGCAGTGCACTCCCGAGACGTGCGCCTCGCAGAATGCCGCGTGCGGCTCGATCGGCGACGGCTGCGGCAATCTGCTGAGTTGCGGCGATTGCGTCCCTCCCCTCACGTGCGGCGGTGGGGGTGTGCTGGGCCAGTGCGGCGCGGCCGACGCCGGCGTGCGCTGCAGCCCCGCCACCTGCGCTTCGCAAAACATCACCTGTGGACCCGCGGGCGACGGCTGCGGCAATCTCCTCGATTGTGGAACATGCAGCCCGTCATCGACGTGCGGCGGCGGCGGAGTGCCCGGTCAGTGCGGTCCGACCAACTGCAAACCGGCATCCTGCGCCGCCCAGCACTTGCAATGCGGGCCCGCCGGCGACGGCTGCGGAGGCGTCATCCAGTGCGGCGAGTGCGCCTCGGGCTCCTGCGGCGCGGGCGGCTTCAGCCAGTGCATCGCGGTCGCTCAGTAGACACGCCGTGCACCGCCGTCGAGATGAGCTCAAGGTTTGCTGTCATCCTGAGCGCAGCGAAGGACCCCACGGAGAACGCGGAAGGGCGTCGTCCATAGGGTCCCTCGCTACGCTCGGGATGACAGCAAACGTTTGAGGCCATCACGACGACGCTACGCTACGGTGCTCTCGCGCAGCGCATCCCGCCGAACTGACCGCGGTCGGATGGGGGGGAGTTGTTGCCTCGAACGGCGGGGAACAGGATCGACGCGGTGTCGGCAAAGGCCCCGCCTCGAATCACTCGGTAGGACGCGGCTGTGAGATCGGCGCAATCGGTACAGGGGTCGGCGTAGGGCGCGTACCAGTCCAGGGTCGACTCCCACAGTTCGCCGGTCATATCGAGCTGGCCCCAGAGCCCAACTCCGAGCGTCGCGGTGCCTACCGGCGCGACGTTCAACGAGTTCCCCGGATAGTGATTGCCGTAGATCGCATACTGATTGGCCGTCCCAGGCCCAGTACTGCCCCATGGATACTCGCGCTGCTGGTCTCCGCCTGCCGCTGCGTATTCCCACTCCGCCTCACTCGGCAGGAAGCCTCCGTCCCAGATGCAAAAGGCGTAGGCCTCGTACCAGTTGACGCAGTTGATCGGCAGGTTCTCCTGGCTGCCGGGCACGCTCGTCCACGTGTCGAACAGAGACTGGCACGCCAAGTTCGCAGCGGTTGGCGCGACGCTGCTGTTCCATGACGTATCCCAGCCGATCTCGAACGTTCCTGGGTTCCCGCTGTTCGCGAGGCCTTGGCCCCCATTCAAGTGGTCATGCCTGCCGGCACCGGGCGCTGGCAACCATCCCGTGCCGCCGTCGGGCGGGAAGACTGCGTTCACGAATTGTCGGAACCGCCCCACCGTGACCAGGTACTTGTCGAGCCGAAAACCGCTCACGGTCGCGGGATCCGCCTCGCCAGTCGGACCTCCATCCGCGGCAAGCATCACGCCGCCGTCGGTTGCTGGGGGGTCGTAGGTCCGGAAGTACGTTCCACCGGGGACTTCGAGGCTCGTGCAGCAGCTTTCTCTGTTGGCGCCGCAATCGGTCAGCCCCGCACCGCCGGGAGAACAGCTCGGTGGCCCGCCGCCCTTCCCGGTGCTCGCGACCGAGCTACCGCATCCCGTCGAGCCGCCTAGCCAGGCTGCTGAAAAAGGCGTGAACGAGAGAAACCACAAGGACGCGAGGGCCACCAAGTGAGAGATTCTGCTGGGTTTTGAGCGATTCCGCCCTCGTGCGTTTGGTGTCCTGGTGGTCAAGGTGTCGCCGTGCATCCCGATTCATTCCTTTCCGGGGCCGGCGCGTGAGGAGACGACATCGACGGCGATCGCCCACGAGTTACGCAGGGCGAGCGCGATCAGCACGAGCATGCCCACGGCAACGAGGGTGAGCCCGCGCTGCGCCTCGCGGCACAACAAGACCCCGCCCAAGACGAGTAAGCCATAGGCCGCGAAAGGAATGCCGGCGTATTGGATCATATCGGAGGGTTGCTCGTATCGAGCTTTCCTGCCGCCTTGCCCGACGACCATCGAGGCCGAGTAGAGCAAACCGACCACGCCGACGAGGCCGCAGCAGAGTGCCGCCGTGAGTGGGGTGTGATTCGGGAAGGTCAAAAGCGCGGCGACGCAAAGGGTGGAGGCGAAGAAGACGACCGTGGGCGTCAGGTACAGTTGAATCTTCGCGGCCTCTTCTTTGCGCATTCGCTCTGCGGCAAGAGTGATGACGACGAACAACAGACCGATCAGGGTCGCCGCGGCGGTCGACGTGACGAGATAGAAGTTCGCCCACCGGTCGAGTGACAGCTCGTCGCCACGCATCTCAGGCGAGCATACTCGACAGCCGCCACCATGCCTGGATCGCTAAACGCCCCCGCTCGACCCACCGCTCGAACTGCCAACGGTCCGCAGGCTCCCATCCAAGCTCGGGGAGCTCGCGTCGCCGACCAGGGGCCCACCGCTGCTGCTC
>Ga0302326_10019318_pt1 | contig 14084 bp, 13 predicted proteins | sample Palsa_T0_3_FD_202264 | JGI IMG/M metagenome (GOLD analysis project Ga0302326, IMG submission 202264) | Peat permafrost microbial communities from Stordalen Mire near Abisko, Sweden - Palsa_T0_3 | ecosystem: Environmental > Terrestrial > Soil > Palsa > Peat permafrost | place: Sweden: Abisko... | reverse complement strand
CAAATGCTTTTTTCGATAGAGAGAATCCTCTCTTTCGGTGCCAATACACCTGTACAGAATATCACGATCTAAGTGAAGTTAAGATGGCTATGGGCGCGACGATGACGAAGTATCCGGCCGGTCGCGCCTGGGGTTCTTGATGCGGATTGCGCCTGAGTTACGGCGTATCCGGAAGCTACCCCGCGCGGCCTTGTGGGACACGGCCCCATACGCAGCATGAACGCCCTTCAGATCGCCAGCCCGTGTGCCAAGGCCGCGGCGTTGGTGAAAACTTTTGCGATGGTAGTGCATTTTCTATTGTTCATCATGCTATCCTACGCTTTCAGTTTTGGGACCGCCCCGCTTTGCGACCGCGTTCTCGCTGCACTCATTCACACTGAGACCAATACATGAAGCTCACTTGGACCAAGACCGACGAGGCACCCGCACTCGCGTCGTACGCGCTGCTGCCCATCTTACGAGCGTACTTCAAGGGGACAGGGGTGGAGATCGAAACGCATGACATCTCGCTCGGTGGACGTATTATCGCCAACTTCCCTGAGTGTCTACGGAACGACCAGAAGATTCCCGACGAGTTGACCCGCCTGGGTAAGCTGGCGCAGACACCGGAGGCCAACATCATTAAACTCCCCAACATCAGCGCCTCGATTCCGCAACTCCGGGAAGCGATTGCGGAACTCCGCGGAAAGGGCTACAACATACCCGACTATCTCGAGGAGCCGTCTACGGAAGAGGAGCGTGCGCTGCAGGCTCGCTTTGCCGTGGTCTTGGGCTCGGCGGTGAACCCCGTATTGCGCGAAGGCAATTCGGACCGTCGTGCTTCGAGGTCGGTGAAAGCGTTCGCGCAGAAGCATCCACACAAGATGATGAAAAACTGGCCGAAGTCCGGTTCTGTGACGCGTGTTGCCCATATGAGTGACAAGGACTTCTACGGCAGCGAGAAATCCACGACGGTTGGTGCCGCAACCAACGTGCGCATCGAATTCGTGGACTCAGCCGCCGCGGTGAAGGTGCTGAAGCAAAGCATCCCGCTGCTCGAGGGTGAAGTCATCGACTGCGCGGTGATGAACGTGGCGGCTCTGCGGAAGTTCTATGCGGAGCAGATGGCCGCCGCCAAAGCTGACAACGCGTTGTTGTCGCTGCATCTGAAGTGCACCATGATGAAGATCTCCGATCCGATCATGTTTGGGCACTGTGTGGCGGTGTATTTCGCCGATGCCCTGGAGAAGCATGCCGGCGCGATCCAAAAAATCGGCGCCAACGTCAACAACGGACTGTCCGACGTCCTCGGCAAACTCGACCAGCTTCCGGCCGGGAAGAAGGCCGAGATCGAGGCCGATGTCGCGGCCTGTTGCGACAAGGGTCCCGGCTTGGCGATGGTCGATTCGCGGATGGGTAAGACCAACCTGCACGTTCCCAACGACGTGATCGTCGACGCATCGATGCCGGTTGTGATCCGAGACGGCGGCAAGATGTGGAACAGCGAGGACGGGCTCGAAGACACTGTCGCCATGATCCCGGACCGCTGCTACGCCACCATGTATCAGGTCGTGATCGAGGACTGCCAGAAGCACGGACAGTTCGATCCGGCGACCATGGGCAGCGTGTCCAACGTCGGGCTCATGGCGCAGAAGGCCGAAGAGTATGGTTCGCACGACAAGACGTTTGCCGCGCCCGGCAACGGCACGATTCGCATCGTTGATGCGCGCGGCGGAACGCTGCTCGAACAGAGCGTAGAGCGCGGCGATATCTTCCGCGCCTGCCAGACGAAAGACGAGGCCATCCGCGATTGGGTAAAACTGGCCGTGGCACGCGCGCGGGCAAGCGGCGCACCGGCCGTGTTCTGGCTCGACCTGAATCGTGGCCACGATGCGCAAATCATTCAGAAGGTGAATGCCTACTTACCCGAACACGACCTCTCGGGACTGGAAATCAAGATCATGCAGCCGGTCGACGCAATGAAATTCTCGTTAGAGCGAATTCGCCGGGGCGAGGACACCATCTCCGTCACGGGGAACGTGCTTCGTGACTATCTCACCGACCTGTTCCCGATCTTCGAATTGGGGACCAGCGCCCGCATGCTCTCGATCGTGCCGCTGCTCCAAGGCGGCGGATTGTTCGAAACCGGCGCCGGCGGTTCGGCGCCCAAGCACGTGCAGCAGTTCGTGAAAGAAGGCCATCTGCGCTGGGACTCGCTCGGTGAATACTGTGCGCTGGTACCGTCTCTGGAGCTGATTGCGACGAAGACCGTCAACCCGCGGGCGGCGCTACTTTCGAAAACGCTCGACGACGCCATCGGCCGCTACCTCGAAGACGCCCGCGAGCCTTCGCGCAAGGTAAACGAGATCGACAACCGCGGCTCGACGTACTATCTCGCGTTGGCGTGGGCCAAGGCACTCGCCGCCCAGGACGAGGACGCGGAGTTTAAGCAACGCTTCGCTCCGATAGCCACCGCGCTGGAGGCGAACGCGGGCAAGATTACTCAGGAGTTGTTGGTGGCACAGGGCAAGCCGGTGGAAATCGGGGGGTATTATTTCCCGGACGACGCTAAGTGCGCCGCAGCGATGCGGCCCAGCATTACACTGAACGCAATCATAGACGGAATGTAGTGGCTTTTGCGCCTCCGTGCTGGGGCAACCAACCGGGCACTTACCGCCTGAACTCATTACGGCTCTAAATCGCCATCAAGCTGTGTTCGAACCGACAATTGGAATTTGGAACTACACCGTCGGCGATGCCAATTACCAGGTGGCGTTCCCGCATTATGACTCGAATGAAATCAACTGAGGGAGAATCTCGCAACGGGTTGAGGACAGGCGACTGCGACCAGCGTGATTCCCGATGAATAGGCACCGTTAACACGTATGATCGGAGAAGTCAGAGTCCGCGCCAAGGGCGTTATACGGCCAAGTGGATTACGGCTGCGCCCTTAACCGATTCACTTTGCCGAGCGATGCTCGGGGTCCTTAATGAAGCCCGCTCTTTCATTAGCCTTTTTTATGGAAGGATGGCCGACAATACGTTCCCGATCCGAACAACACAATTCTAATGACTTGCGAAACCAAAGTCGCCGAGTACGTGAAGAAAGTTCTGGAAGGCGAAGGCATTCTGGCAACGCTCGTCGCGAAGGATCCGGCCCGCGCCAGATTTCGACTCCGCCGATGCGAAATCGGCTTTCACTCGCGCGACAAATCACGGCAGACGATTGCCGGAAGCGCTGTCGAAGAAATGCAACTTCGTCTGATCGAACGCAACGTAGACCTTGGACTCAATATCGAAATGCACCGCGGCATCCGTGCGCGCCACGATTTTCTCCTGGCCTAGATTCAAGAAAACGATAGTCTCACTACCAAGCGCCTCGGTCACGTAGATCCTTGCAGGCGCGCCGCCAGGGAACTCAGCAGCCGACAACACCACATCTTCCGGCCGAACACCCAGGGTCACACTCTCATGCGCCCGCAGCCTGGACAAAACATCCTCTCCCAACTTCAGATTAATCCCCTGGCTCACAAACCTCCGCTCCGCTTGGTCGAGTCTGCCGTCCAGGAGATTCATGCTCGGGCTTCCCATGAATCCGGCGACGAACTTGTTCGCGGGGCGCGCATAGATATTCATCGGGGTGTCGAACTGCTGCAATTGGCCGTGCTCCATTACCGCCACCCGATGTGCCAAGGTCATGGCTTCCGCCTGATCGTGCGTAACGTATAGAGTCGTCGTCCCCAGTTCGTATTGCAGCCGCTTTAGTTCGCCACGCATGTAGAGGCGAAGTTTCGCATCCAGATTCGAAAGGGGCTCGTCCATTAGAAAAATTCGCGGCTGCCGCACGATGGCTCGCGCTAGCGCCACTCGCTGCCGCTGTCCGCCGGAAAGTTCTTTAGGGCGGCGCCCTAGGAGTTCTCCGATGCCGAGAAGTTCCGCGACTTTCCGCACACGGCCAGGGATTTCACTCCGCGGAACCCTTCGAACCCGCAGCGGATACGCGATGTTCTCGGCGGTGGTCATGTGCGGATACAGCGCATAGCTTTGGAAAACCATCGCGACATCGCGATCCCGGGGAGGTACTTCGTTGACACGGTGGTCTCCGATATAAATGTTCCCGCTCGTTACTACTTCGAGCCCCGCTAACATTCGCAACGTAGTCGTCTTGCCGCAACCAGACGGACCGAGTAAAACGATGAACTCTCCGGCCCCGACCCGCAGATGAAGCCGATCCACTCCCAAAACGGAGCCGTACTTCTTGATGACATCGTCATACACCACGTTCATGAGTGTCAGCAGAATAGCCCGGATCGGCGCTGCGGGTCAAGACAGCGCCTCAACTGACAGCGCCTCAACTGCCGCTCTGCCTTACGTTGCCTTTTAGTTCAGCGGGAGCGTGCGCCCTGAATAATAGCCATTCTCGGGATACCGTGCACGTTCGCACGCGTAACGATGTCGCCGCCCTCGCCGGCGTCGCCCCGTCCACCGTCTCTTCCGTCATCAACAACGGTCCGCGCGGTCTGTCGCTCTGAAAGCGCGTCTAGCCACACGACCTCTGATAGAACCGGGCCACCAGCGGAGCCGGTTGCATCGCACTAGCGGCCGATTCCACCAGTAGCGCTGGCCGCCGGGGAGGTATCAGGCGGCTTTAGTCGAAGCTGGAATTCTTCCGGTGGAAAGACCTGATCGTGGTCGGGGCCGTGAATGGCTACAGCGCGGGTGAAACGAGGGCACGCCGGTCCCTTGAATTGTCGCAACGCCCCACAGCGCTCGTCGCCCACAACGATTTGGTGGCGATCGGAGCCATGAAGGCCTTCGCGGAAGGCGGACTCCAAATTCCCGGGCACGTTTCCGTGGTAGGATTTGATGACATTGCAGCAGCTTCCTACGTGACGCCTCCCTTGACGACGATAGCTTGTCCGAAGGGTCTGATGGGAAAAGAGGCGATTAACTTGTTGTTGAACCTAATGCATTCTCAAATACCCGTGACGTCTAGCCCGACAAGGTTGGCCGTCGAGATCATAGTTCGCGATTCCGCAAGGCGGGTAATATAGGTCTTGCGTGCTCCCTTCGGCACGAAGCGCAGATACCCACCAAATCCCATATGACAACACCCAAAGAAACGTCGATCCACGTCGCCTCCGCTCCGGTGAGCTGGGGGGTTATAGAGGAAACGGATGCCAGCGTCTGGCCTAGCGCCGGGCGGGTTCTCGAAGAAATCGTGTTGGCCGGCTATGACGGCACCGAACTGGGCCCGCACGGCTACTATCCCACCGAGGCTCAAGAACTCCGTTCAGCGCTGGCCAGCCATGGACTGACTCTCACCTCAGCGTTCGTTCCGCTGCGCTGGTTTCAGCCCGATCGTTTGCCTACTGATATCGAAGCCTTGATGAGCGTCGCACACCTCCTCTCCGCCCTGCATTGTCCATTCGTCGTGATCGCGGACGGCATGGCGCAGCCTGGAGAACAATCTCCGAACGAAGGCGCATGGAAAACCGCCGCCGCTGCGATGGAGAGTGTCGCGCGCCGTCTTTGCGAACTGCATCTGCAGACAGTCGTTCATCTCGAGGCCGGAAGTCATCTGGCAACCCCGGAAGAGCAGGACCGTCTTTGCGCCTTGACCGACCCCGGTCTGATCGGTGTGTGCCTCGACACCGGTCACTATGCGTACAGCTTCGGGAACCCTCGGGATGCCGTGCGTCAATACGGCAAGCGAATACGCTATGTCCATCTGAAGGATGTCGATCCCGCTATCCGAGAGCGCGTCTCGCGGGAGGGTCTCGATTTCTACACGGCCGTCAGGTCTGGCGTCTTCACGCCTCTGGGTCGCGGCTGCGCCGAAATCTCGGGCGTGGTATCCGATCTCTTGTCCATTGGCTACGAAGGCTGGATGGTGGCTGAACAAGACGTGTTGATGCCATTGGCAACGGGGAAGACACCGCTGGACAATGCGCGCGCGAGCCGCCAGTTTCTCCGCGAGCTTGGTCTCTGACGGTACTAGAACGAATACTGAACTGGTTAGCGCGGCAGGCTTTAGCCTGCTGGCAAGCTGCATATTTCACCGAGGAGCGACTGGATGGCGCGTTTACGTGTTGGAGTAATTGGATGTGGAGGCATTGCCCAGATGATGTGGCTGCCCAATCTCAGACAGCTCGACGAGCAGTTTGAGCTGAGGGCGATCTGCGACCTATCCCATGGCCTGACCGAATCTTTGGGCAGCTATTACAATGTAAGCCGGCGTTTCCAGGATTTCCGCGAACTGGTCGCGGAAGACCTCGATGTGGTAATCGTTCTGACGCCCGGTTCCCACGCCGCTCCCGCGATTGCCGCGATGGAAGGCGGCAAACACGTGATCGTGGAAAAGCCGCTATGCTTCACGCTACGTGAAGCCGATGCCATGATCGCCGCTTCCAAGCGTTACGGCCGCCAATTGATGGTCGCTTATATGAAGCGTTATGATCCGGGTTACCTCTACGGGCGCGATCAGGTGCGCTCCATGCGCGGGCTCCGTTACATCCAGATCAACGTTCTGCATCCCGCCGAGCACCTGTACTTCGCCCATCACCGTATTAAGCGATTCAGCGACGTTCCCCAGCCCGTGATCGAAGCTCTGCAGGCCGAAGCGGACCAGTTGGCCGTCGAGGCCATTGGTCCCGTGTCGGCACGTTTGCGATTCCTTTATCTGGATGTCTTCCTCGGCAGTCTGAGTCACGATGTAAATGCGCTGCGCGGCATTCTCGGCTGTCCCGATCGATCCTTGCTGACCACCCTGTGGCCGGACGATGTGACGTATCCAACCCTCACGACTTTTCTTGAGTACACCGGCGGTCCCCGTGTGGTTCTCACTTGGTCCTATCTCAGCGACCTGCGCGATTATTTTGAAGAACTCGCGTTCATGGGCGAGGAATCGCGCGTGCGAATCCAATTCCCTTCTCCCTTCTTGCGCCACTTCCCTACGCCGGTGGAAGTACAGGGAATGGAAAACGGCGCTGAATACCGCAAACGGGTCAACGTCAGCTACGCCGAGGCATTTAAGCAGGAGCTACTACATTTTCACGACTGCATTCACAACGGTCAGGAACCGATAACGAACGCGGTTGAGGGAAAGGACGACATCGCTTTCCTCCAGAAAATCGTCGCCGCCGCATCCCCGCAAGGCTTTCGTGGGGAGGCCGTTCGATGAAAATCGGCCTTTTCACCGACGGCTTTATGCAGCTGCCGTTCCTCGAGGTCTTGGCCAAGGCTGCCGGCCTCGGCATTCAAGCCGTCGAAATCGGCACGGGCAATTTCTCCCCGGCTACTCATTGCGATCTTGATCGACTGCTGACAAGCGCCCCCGCGCGCCAGGAATTCTTGGGCGCAATAGCTTCGCACGGCCTCGAACTCGCCGCGCTCAATTGCAGCGGTAATCCAATTCACCCGAATTCCGAGGTGGCGTTGAAGGCATCGGATGTCACGCGTAAGACGCTGGAATTGGCGGGACTCTTGGGCGTGGAAACGGTCATCTGCATGACGGGCTGTCCAGGAACTCCGCACGGGGGCGGATATCCTAACTGGGTTGTGGCATCCTGGCCCGAGGATTTCCTGGAGTTGCTGGATTGGCAATGGCGGGATCGGGTGATTCCTTATTGGAGCGAGATGGCCGCGCTCGCGAAATCCCAGGGTGTTCGCCGGCTCTGCTTCGAATTGCATCCGGGGATGAGCGCCTACAACGTGACTTCATTTAACCGTTTGCGGAGCGCGATAGGTCCGATCATCGCCGCCAACCTGGATCCCAGCCACTTCTTCTTTCAAGGAATGGATCCGCTGGTCGTGATCCGCGCTCTGGGCAGCGCGATCGGCTATGTCCACGCCAAAGACGCGCGTGTCGATCCGTACAACCTGGCCCTGCAGGGTGCGCTGGACATGCAACCCGGAAAGCCGGTGCGCGATATCGTTTGGGCCTATCGAACGTTGGGATACGGCCATGGCGCCCAGTTCTGGGCGGACTTCGTCTCCGCTTTGCGATCAGTCGGCTACGATGGAGTCCTTTCCATCGAGCATGAAGATCCGTTGATGGACGCTGAAGAAGCCATAGGTCGCGCCGTCGAGCTGTTGAAGGGTACCGCTTTGTTCGGACCTCCATCGGTTGTGCCTGGCGCTCCGCCACCATATTAAGATGATTCGCCGGCAGTTTCTGAAGAGTTCGCTGGGGGTGACGGCCGCCGTCGCGGCCTCGAGCTGCGGAAGCCAGGATCGCAGAGTCAAGCTGACCATCGGCGCTGACGCCGATCCTGCAGTGGACATTCTGAAAGACGATTTTCTGCCGTTATTTGAGAAAGACACCGGCATCCGTGCCGAATGGGTCGAGGCCGATTATTCGGGCTGGCTTCAAAAGGCTCTGAACGATGGCGAAACCAAAGCGGGAGCCTTCGACATTTATGTGATGGACGATCTCTGGGTCCCGCAGTTCGCTGGCTCCGGTTACCTTGCCAACCTCGACGAGCTAGGCTTCCAGGTTGACGGAGATTTCGTCCCCTCCGCGTTGGACTTGGGTTACTGGCCTCCGAAAATCGGATTGCGCCAGCCCGGCATCGACATCCGGGCGAAGCCGGTCTTGTACTCGCTTCCCCTAATCAGCGACGTTCAGCTCCTGTTTTATCGCCGGGATATCTACACTGCCGGGGCGCCGGAAACTTGGAACGATGTTCTCCGAATGGCGCGGCAGAAATCCGATCCCTCAAAGCGTCGTTATGGCTGGGTGACCCGCGGAGTGAAGGGCAATCCCATCATGAACTCATTTTTCGTGCTCTTGCATGACTTCGGCGGCGATGTATTCGGAGAACACTGGAAAGTCGTATGCAACAGCCCGCAAGCCGTCGAGGCTCTGGAGTTTTATCTCAGCTTGCTGGCATACGAACCGCAAGGAGTAGCTGAATTTGATTCGGACCAGGAAGGCGAAACGCTGCTGCAAGGAAACGCCTTCGCCGCTACCATGTGGACGGGCTGGTGTCACCAGATTAACGATCCGGCGAAGTCCCGGGTAGTCGGAGAGATTGATTTCGCTGTTCCGCCCAAAAAGGTTAACAGGGTCGCCAAGCTGGGCCTTTTCATGGCAGGCATCGCCGCTTCTGCTCCCCACAAGCCGGAGGCTATGGAGTTCCTGAGATGGGTGAGCCGTCCCGACATTCAGATCCGGTACGCTCGGGCTGGCGGTATGCCTTATAAATTGAGCGCTTTCAAGGACGAAGAAGCTCGCGCGAGGTTCCCCTACCTCGGCGCTGCGCTCGAAGCATTGACGGTAGGCGTTGCCTCGCCGCGAATCTCGGACTGGTCGAAGGTCGAAGACATCCTGGGAACGGAACTGAACAAAGCGTTGCTGGAAAAAGGCAATGCCAAACAGCATTTGGATGCTGCCACTGCGGAGGCAACAGCTTTCCTGAAGAATGCCGGCTACTATGCGGAATAGGTTGCTGTACTGGGCACTGCTCGCTCCCACAGCCCTGTTCGCGTTGGCGATGACGGTGCTGCCGCTGGTATATTCGCTGCGGGCGAGTCTGCAGGAATTCCGTTTAGGGAGGCCACCGGCGTTCGTCGGGCTACAGAACTTCCAAGCCCTACTACATGACAGCAGCTTTCACAGCTCTCTAGGCACCACCCTGATCTACACGATCTTTGCCACGGGGATCGAATTCCTACTCGGACTGGGGCTAGCTCTGTTGCTTAAAGAAGAGTTTCCTTTTCTGAAAGTCATTCGGTCCAGTTTGATTATCCCCATGGTCATCGCGCCCATCGTCGTCGGTATCATCTGGCGGTTACTTTACAGCGCTGACGTAGGACTTCTCAGCTTTGCGGTACAGGCGCTGACCGGCAAAAGTTTCAGCGTGCTATCCGACACGGCGCTGGCGCTGCCGGCGCTAATCTTAGTGGACATCTGGGAATGGACCCCCTTCATGTTTCTGATCCTGTTAGCGGGAATCCAGTCGCTACCCCAGGAACCTTTCGAAGCGGCGCGGGTGGACGGCGCCAGTCCCTGGAATATCTTTGTTAACCTGACTTTGCCGATGCTGCGACCAGTCATTGCGGTCGCCGTCTTGATTCGCGCTCTGGACGCATTCACGGTTTTCGATCAGGTTTTCGTCCTAACGCAGGGCGGGCCCGGAACAGCAACGGAAGTCGCCACTCTTATGATCTACAAGACGGCCTTTCGTTTCTCGCAATTCGGCTACGGGGCGGCGATGGCGGTTGCTGTGCTGGTTCTGGTCGCGTGCTTTTCCGCAGCCGTTACGCGGGCGTTCAAGGGGAGTGTCTGATGGCACGCCTGCGGCCTGCACTGATTGTTCTGGCGTTGATCGTCACCCTGCTACCGGTCTACTGGTTGGTGAACACGTCTTTGAAGACGCAAGTGGAAGTGTTCACGTCACCTCCCACGCTGTGGCCCCAGAACCTCACGCTGCAGAATTACGTCGATTTATTCACGCGCCGGCGCCTGGGCCAGTACCTGCTGAACAGCGTCATCATCGTGGGAAGCGCGGTTTTCCTGTCGCTCGCGATCGGCTCGTTGGCCGGTTACTCGCTGGCGCGATTCGGCAAGAATCTGGGGCAACAAAAGCTCAATTTCTGGGTTCTGGCGCCGCGCATGATTCCGCCCGTCGCGCTGGTGGTGCCTATGTTCCTGATTTTGCAAAAACTAGGCTTGGTCAACAAACGACTCGGGCTCATGCTTGTCTATACTGCCTTTAATTTGCCGTTCGTTGCCTGGATGATGCGCTCGTTTTTTGAGGAAATCCCGATTGACCTGGAGGAAGCGGCGATGGTCGATGGGGCCAGCCGGCTGCGTTCTTTTCGGGATATTGTGCTGCCCCTGGTGTCGCCGGGAATGGCAGCGACTGCGATTTTTTCGCTCATTGTCACGTACAACGAATTCTTCTTCGCACTGATCCTCACCTCGACGCCGGCAGCGGCTACGTTGCCTGTCGGGACGGCCGCGCTGATAGGAAAAACCCAGACACTTTATGGGGAGATGGCGGCGGCGGGCGTGGTTGCAGCGGTCCCGCTTGTGATTTTTGCGTTGTTGGTACAGCGGCACTTAGTGCGGGGGCTGACGATGGGGGCAGTAAAGTAACGCAAGCCGCCCCCACCCCGTCCATCGGCTGCCTTCAGCGCCGAACGGCGTGTCACCAACGGTTCATCGGCGCTCTCGCGCACCTCCACCGCCTACAACCGAGCGCTCGGAAATCGGAGGATTGTCGTACATGCAAAAGCCAGCCCAACCTCAGGGCCACAATTGGGGTAGATTCTTTCCATGGAGCGTGATTGCGCCGTCCGCATGCCGGTGAATGGCACGACGCGCATCGACGTCGAGACGCGTGCTGATCTTCTCTCGGACGATTGTTGTCAAGGCTCAATAGGGTTTTACGAATCGCGGCATGAACCTAACGCGAAACTGCGCTTGCGAGCAGCCCTCGCCTGCGTCACTGTTTGGCCCCAACCGGCTTCACTGAGAGCGGTCAGCGGGCACCAATGACAGACAAAAAGGGACACAAACTCACACCGACGACGTATTATTTGCCAGAGGCAATCTAGACGGGTAATGAAAAAACCAGGACAGCGGCGCGGGGGCCGCCCCCGACGCTTGGGGCTCGATCCCGTTTTGATCGATGCGCTGCGCCGCCGAGGGTTCCGTCCGTCGAATTCACGCCGCTTGGGTTGCCCAGTCGGACCAGAGGAAGGAAGTGGGGCTAGCGCGCCGAAGCCACCAGCGCGTGCCAAAACCCAAAGGAAATTGATTCCAAAGCGAGGAGCCAAATGAAAAGAACACCGAGCGAACGCCAGAAAGCCTGCGAGCCAAAGGAGCTAGTGGCCGCGTTGCCCATGTGCATAGCGGATCTATCCGCGACGAGTTGGAAAATCGTTTCGCGCGTGGGTTACCTCAACATCGATCACTATTGGGAGCAGTGGAGGTCGGACAATGACCAATTCAGCATGATGGGGCGCGAGGCCGCAACGATGATGAATGAACAATGCTCCTCAATGAACTTTTCGATGTCGACACGTCGGAAGCGCGTCACCTCCCGAATGCACGGCAGCGGTGGCTGCTTGCGGGTGGCATGGTCGTAGACGCAGGCTTTGCTGATGCGTCCCATAGCTGTTCTGAGTGAGGAGGCGTTACAATCGATCCTGTCAGCGGGCAGGCATATGGGACGCGACCGTTATCAGGAAGGAAGCCTTGTTCTGGTGGGCGAGCGCGTGAAGAAATGGCGCGGCCGCTGTCGAGCTGGAATTGCTGCCGAAGAACCCGGCGCGAAAGCTCGTTGTTCCGAGACCGGGCAAGAAGTGCGCTAGCTCCGGCCGGGTGAAATGTTCGCTCTGCGCTGGAATGACAAGCAGCAAAACAGCCTGCGGATCGACAGAAGTATTACCGACGGCATCGAAGTCGAAACGAAGACCGAGGGAGCAACACGAGCGTCTGGCTTCCCGCGTCCATAGACACCGAGCTGGAATTCTTACGGAGCACGAGCGAAGACGCCAGCCCCAAGGCATTCATATTCCCATCAAGCCGGGGCACGGCCATCAACACGAATAACTTTCTGTTCCGCGTGCTGAAGGAGGCGGGAAAGAAGGCCGGCGTGGAGCAGTCACGCAACAGATGCTCACACGTACTCGCTCGACCTATAGGCGCAACTCACTACCGTTAAAGATGTACAGGAGCACTTGCGTCACACGACGGCCGAGACGACGCTCGAACACTCCATTAAGTCCGTACCCGGGAGCGTCCCGTGGCCGTGGAATCGCTCGATCATCTGCTAAAATCAAAACCGGAAGCCGAGCATGAAGGGCGCGCCAATTGAACCCAATTGAACCCAACTTCCTCCCGGCATGGCGTGTAAGTTATTAGAACGCGAGGAACGCCACCCTAGCTCAGTTGGTAGAGCGGCTGATTCGTAATCAGCAGGTCGCCGGTTCGATCCCGGCGGGTGGCTCCATGTTCTAAAGGATTTACGGGAGATTCGGTAAAAGCCGGATCGCCCGTTTCGTTTCCGTCCAGGTCCTATCGAGGGGAAAATAGCACGATCCAGGGATGACGCGCCGCGCGCCCGGTCAGAACAGTCTAGACTGCTCGCTCTTGCTCTTTCGTTCGGCCTTCTGAAAAGTCGCCATGTTCACGCCAACCGGAAAATCGAGGCGCTTCCCGTCCAGCAGTTCAGCCACGGTGAATAATTGGAGCCTCGGATACTTTCCAGAGAGGTGTTCGGGTGTGTAGAAACCTGCGGATGCTGCCTCCTGAAGCATTGGCTTCGTTGGTGTCTCCATCGTGATCAAAACGCCGATCACAGCCTTCTCGCGTTCCATGGTTCCCTTGAGATCGCGGACATGATGGACGCCGGTGTGCCCGGCCTCCACCTGAACGATTAGCTTCTTTGCTTGGCCGCTGTGCTCCTCGAAAAAGTTGATGTAGCCATCAACGCCCGAGCCCGCGCCCTTTTTGCGGTCCTTTGCCGGTCTGGCATTCACAAGGTCCACCGCCCACCACTCAAATTGATACGGGTCTTGTTTGGCGAGAGCCTCAGCACCTTTCAAGTCTGTCGGAGCGCCGATAATTTCATAGGGCATCAGTGCCGCTTCAAAGTTATCCCGCAACCGGGTCCAGGTAGATCAGATCAATGGACTCATCGGGGATGTCTCTCCGCAGGATCTTAAGGTTGTCCCCGAAGTGCAGGCGGTTCTTCCACGCGCTTGGCAATTCTGCCATTATCGCGCCGATTGTACTCGACGTTCAAACAACTCTGCCGTGGAATGTTTCAGGATGGGCTTCTAGCTTCCCTTAACACCTTCAAGAACTCCTGAAGGTCGGCGCGATCCGCCGTCCAGTTCTCCCGGCGCCAGAATTCCGGAGCGCCGGTCACAATGCCGAACCGCGTCCGTAGGAACTCCCGGACGGTCTGCCGGCCAGCCTTCGACGTGACGCGGGCGCGTCCGCTTCGCCGCGCCGATACCAATAACGCTTCGTTCACAGTCTCGGAAGCGCCGCCTGTACCGCCTGTCCCCGAACCGCGGACGCTGGCGTTGACGGGCGCTTGTGTAACTCTCTTTCTCTTTCGAGCGCGCAGGAACCGTGCGGCCCC
>Ga0302326_10019316_pt1 | contig 14085 bp, 8 predicted proteins | sample Palsa_T0_3_FD_202264 | JGI IMG/M metagenome (GOLD analysis project Ga0302326, IMG submission 202264) | Peat permafrost microbial communities from Stordalen Mire near Abisko, Sweden - Palsa_T0_3 | ecosystem: Environmental > Terrestrial > Soil > Palsa > Peat permafrost | place: Sweden: Abisko... | reverse complement strand
GGACACTCTTGGGCGACCAGGGCCGCTACGAGGTCGGTGGCCGCGACAACCGCTTGCTCATCCTCCCCGGTGAGGATCAGATTTACCAGCCGCGTAAATGGCGGGTAATCGGCCGCCTTCCGCTCTTCTCGGAGGGTGTCGTACATCGGTAGGTAGGCATGCTCCTTTGCGGCCAGGACAGCCGCGTGCTCCGGATTGAACGTTTGAACCACCACGGTTCCCGGCGCAGTACCGCGTCCTGCCCGACCCGCGACCTGGCTGAGAAGCTGAAATGTCCTTTCGGAAGCGCGAAAGTCGGGCAGATTTAACGAAACGTCGGCGGCGATGACACCGACCAGCGTCACATTCGGAAAGTCGAGCCCTTTCGCTACGATCTGCGTTCCGACCAAGATGTCCAGATCACCAGAGCGGAACGAACAGAGAATCTGCTCCAGCGCCCCCTTCTTGCGTGCGATGTCCCGGTCGAGCCGGCCGACGCGAGCGTAGGGAAAAGCCTTGGCCACCGCCTCTTCAACCCTCTCAGTTCCTGCGCCGAATGGATTCACCCTAACCCCGAGACACTTCGGACACTGGCTGATCGGCTTGGTCTGATAGCCGCAGTGATGGCACCTGAGCATCGCATCCCCGCGGTGAAACGAGAGGGAAACCGAGCAGTTGGGGCACTCAAGCGTGTGGCCGCAATCGCGGCACATCAGGAATGGAGCGTAGGCCCGCCGGTTGAGGAACAGGATGACCTGGTGCCGCTGCTCCAAGGTCTCCTTGATCCGCTTGCGAAGCTCTTCGGTCATGATATCCGGCTGGTGGTTCCGGTACCCCTCACCCAGGTCTCGGATGGTCACCGCGGGTAGCTTCGACGAAGCGGTGCGCTCGGGGAGGGTGAGCAGTACCATGGACGGCCGGTTGGCCACCTTGACCCGGGCTTCATTCTCGTCGGCCTCGTAGAAGGACTCCACGGACGGGGTCGCGGAGCCGAACACGACGGGGCAGGAGTGACGCGCGGCCAGACGCAACGCCAGCGGCTTCACGTGGTAACGCGGAACCGACTCCTGCTTGTACGACTGCTCATGCTCCTCGTCCACGATGATCAGTCCGAGGTTCGAGAGCGGAGCAAAAAGGGCTGAGCGGGCGCCGAGGATGATAGAGGCCCGACCGTCGCGCACGCGAAGCCAGTTCGAAAGGCGCTCGGAATCGGTGAGGTTCGAGTGAAGGATCGCAACGCTCGATCCGAACCTCCGGCGAAGCAACCCGATGCTTTGGGCGGCAAGGGCAATCTCCGGCACCAGGTAGAGAACCTGCTTGCCCTTGCGCAGCGCCTCACGCGCCGATCGAAGGAACACTTCCGTCTTGCCACTCCCCGTCACTCCGAACAGTAGGAACGGCTGCGGCTCCCCCGCGTTGACGGATTCTACGATCGCGTCGATGGCAAGCTGCTGGGCACGGTTGGGGGTGGGCGGCGAGCCCCCGTCCTGTGAGTGCTCGGGGTCGACTTCCTCCAGAAGGCCGGCTTGAATGAGCGCCTTCAATGTCGATTCCGTCACTGCAGCCAAGGCTTTGATCTCGGCCGCCGTGAGTAACCCTCGGTCCGCCGATTGCATGGCCATAACGGTCAGGGCCTGGGCGGGACGCTTCTTGCTCTCCCGCTGCAGGAACGTCTCAACCTTGGCCGCGTTCTGGGTGAGGCGAAACACCGGATTCGCCTTCGGCCGTTCCTGGACCGGCGCAACCTGTAGCTTGTGCTCGACCAGGCCCATTTTGCGAAGCGCTTTGAGACCGTTGATCATTGCCGGGCTCGGCTTCTTCCCGGGCCTGACCTCCAGGACACCGTCGCTCTCCTTCATCACCCGGAAAACCTCGCTCGGCACCGCTGGCGCGCCCTCCCTTAAGATGGCGCCCGGCACGATGGACCAAACCGTCCGAATTGTTTTGGAAACTCCGGGCGGCAGCGCTGGAATCGCGGCGTTTGCGAGACTGCACAGGTAATTTTCTGAAACGAACCGGATCAGATCGATGAGCGGTCCCGGGAGGGTGAGGCCGTCGACGCGCGCGCTGACCGACCGGAGTGATTTGATCGGAAAGGGGAGTTCATCTTCGGTCACCGTGTAGATGCGCAGGACGAAGCCGAGTTCGGAGCGCATCCCAAGGGGAACGAACACGGCATCGCCTACCTGAAGCTCCGAGATTGGGCGGTAAGTCCACACCGCGTCCTGGCCGCCCTTTCGGGGGTCTAGGACGACGTCGCAGACGGTGAGCCGGTCCAACGGCGGGTTAGTCCAAGCTCGGCAGCACCGGATGCTGCAGCCGGTGGAGTTCGGAGAGCGACTCGCCCAAGATCATGCGGCGGGTGGCGTCGGCGAGGAGGGGCGCGATCGGCACGACGGTGAACTTGGGTCCGCCGACTCGGGCCTTTTCTGCCACCGGTACGGTGTCGGTCACCACAAACTCGTCGACTGCCGAATCGGCAAGCTTCAGCATCAGTTCCGCGCTGCTCAGCCGCTGGTCTGCAAAGATGCCGTGCACCGCAAACATATGAACCGAGGCGGCGCCCTCTGCCTTGAGAAGTTCCGCGTCCTTGAGCACCGTGTTACCGGTCAGGATTTCGTCGTCCACCACCAGGCACCGCTTGCCCTTCACGTTGCCGATGACTCCCTTTAGGGTGGGCGACTCCGAATGGTCGAGCCTCACCTTGTGAATGTACGCCGGCTCCAGGCCGAGCGCGGTGGGGACTTCTTCGAACCGCCGCGCGGCGCCCGTGTCTGCGAAGATCACCACGCAGTCTCGGGGGGACCAGTCGGTCGCGAACCGGGCCCTAATGTTTTCAACCAGAAGCGGCACGCCCGGCACCTCGTCAGCCGTGGGAACGAAATATTGTTTGATGTGCGGGTCGTGAGGCTCGACCAGAAGGACCCGTCGCACCCCGAGTACCCGGTTGAGAATCTCCGGCAGGCGCTGGCCCATCACCGAGATTCTTGGCCGGTTTTTTCGATCGGAGCGGCAGTACGGCATGTAGGGGAACGCGACGAACGTGGTGCGCGGGTGGGCGTTGTTGATCGCGTCCAGGAGTGCCATGAGCTCGATCAGATGCTCGTTGACCGGCGGCACCTGCGAGTGGATCACCACCGCTATATGGTCGCGGACGTTATCGACCTGAACCTCGAGGTTCTCGTTGGAGAAGCGGCGGACAATCGTCTCGCCGCGCCCCAAGTCCAGGTCGGTGCTTGCCAAATGGCGGCGCAGTCTGTCCTCTACCTGCTGGGCGAGGTGATCGCTCCCGGTGGTCGCAAACACCTTAACTTGCGTCCGCATGGCTACATCGTAGCAGGTTCAATTCCCGTAGATTCCTGGGAATTTCTTCGAGCCCGGATAGAATGCCGGTGCATCGATCGAGAACTTGGGAATTGCTAAATGATTGCGCGAACCCTCACGTTCCTGATGACCGATATTCAGGGCAGCACCCGCATGTGGGAGGAGTTTCCTTCCACCATGCCGGAGGTCGTGCGCCGTCATGAGGCGATCATCCTCTCCGCGGTGACCGACCACGGGGGGACGGTGCTCAAATCGAAAGGGGAGGGAGACTCGACCTTTTCCACTTTTGAGAGCCCAAGCCAGGCGGTTTGCGCGGCGGTGGATGCCCAGGCCCGGCTGGCCGCCGAGCCTTGGCCGGCCGGCTTGCCGCTGGCCGTTCGGATGGCGATTCATACCGGAGAGGTGCAACACCGGGAAGACGATTATTACGGCCCGACAATCAACCGCTGCGCCCGCATCCGTGAAATCGGGCATGGCGGACAGGTTCTCGTTTCCAATGCGGTTCGGGAACTGGCCCATTCTCAGCCCGGCCTAAGTTGGGTCGATCACGGCTCGCACCGGCTCCGCGACCTGCTCCGGGCGGAGCGAATTTGGGAGGTGAGTGCGGCCGGTGAGTCCAAAACTCTTCCCAAGCTGCGTTCTCTGACCGTCTCGCGCAACAACCTGCCGATCCAGCTCACCAGCTTCATCGGCCGGAAGATGGAGTTGGGTCTTCTCGGGCAACTCGTTCTACAGAACCGTCTCGTTAACGTGATCGGATTCGGGGGCGAAGGGAAAACCCGCCTCGCTTTGCAAGTTGCGGCTGAGTTGGAATTGCCGGGGCCGGCGGACGTCTGGTTCGTTGCCCTCGACTCGCTTCGGACCGGCCGGGAAATTGAGTCGGCAATCATCAAAGTGCTTGGCGGAGAGGCGGACACGGAACTCAACGCGGAGACCATCGAGCGGCTTGGCTTGCGGACCAGTCCAGCCCTTCTGATCTTGGACAACGCGGAGCACCTGATCGGCGAACTGAGGCCGATCGTCGAGATGCTGCTCAACGAGGCAGCCTCCCTCCATCTGCTCATCACCAGCCGCCAGCCGCTTCATAGCGCGGGAGAGATTCTCTTTCGAGTTCCGGGGCTGTCGGTCCCATCGGTTGACGACCCGTCCATCGAGGGCCTGCAGCGCTCGGAGGCGGGGCAGCTTTTTCTTGCCCGGGCGGTGGCCCGCGATTCGGATTTCCGGCTCACCGCCGGCACTTGCAAGGCTGTGGGGGACATCTGCCGACTGCTGGAGGGGGTTCCGCTTGCGATCGAGCAGGCGGCGCCGCTGGTCGCGATTATGTCTGCGTCGCAGGTGCTGGAGCGGCTTTCGAACCGGCTGGATTGGCTGAGCTCGGAGGACCCGTCGGTCTCGGACCGCCACCGGAGCCTGGTCGCCACGATCGAGTGGAGCTACGAGCTTCTTACCGAACACGAGAGGGAGCTGTTTTTGATGCTTAGCCTATTTCGGGGGTCGTTCTCCTTGGAGGCGGCCGCGTTTATGGCGGTGAGGGTGAGGCCTGGCGACAAGGAGTCGGTGGCGCTGGTCCGGTCGCTTATCGACAAGTCGTTTTTGACCCGTCTTTACGACCACGAGGACGAGGTTCGGTTCCGTCTCCTGGAGACTCTTCGCCAGTTCGCCCGGGACCGGCTCCTAGACGTCGCGCCGGGGATGGACCGGTACGTTGCTTGGTGTGTGGTGCTCACTCGGAAGGCCGACGACGGCTTCGGCGGCCCCGAGCAATCGGCTTGGTTCGACCGTTGCGACTTGGAGCAGGCGAATGTTCGGAAGGCGCTGGAGTGGTGCGAGGAGAACTCAGATCCGCGGCTTCTGCCGATCGCGTTTCGCTTTCGGAAGTTCTGGTTGCAACGGGGGCTCTACTCGGAGGGCCGGCAGTGGCTCGAGCGAGCTTATCCTCTGGCAACACAGACTACCGATCCACCCTCTCCGGCCGTTGCCAATACGCTTGGGGCGTTTGCTTTTCGTCAGTACGACCATTTGGCGGCCTTAGCTTTCTACGAGGAGGGGCTTGCGTCTTTCCTGAAATCTGGCGAGAAACGGCTCTTGCCCGCACTTTACAACAACATCGCGATTACCCTCCAAGATTCAGGAAGAATCTCAGAAGCGGCTGGTTATTTCCAGCGTGGAATCTTGGTCAGTCGGGAAATTGGAGACCTTGAGACGCTCACCGCACTGCTGGTAAACCACGCGATTTGTCAGAAACAGTTGGGGAATTGGCCCGAAGCCGAGCAGTCAGCCCTAGATGCTCTGCATACCGCCGATACTCGCAGCAGCTCGACTTACCGCTTTCTGATCCTGGCAACACTTTGCCACATCGCCCTTGAGCGATCAAGGCAGGCTGAGTCGGCGAGTTGGGCACTTCAGGGCCTAACAGATTGCGGCCAAGTCCATCCATCCCAACTCGCAGAGTTGCTTATTCATGTGGCCAGACTGGCATTGGGGCGGGAACTGTACGAGTCAGCGGCGCGACTGGTTGGGGGATCCGAGGCGCTGCTGGCGACTACCGGTCCTGAACACGAATCCGACTTTCTGGAGCGACGCCGTAGCATCCTCGTGACGATTCAAGAAGCAACCTCCAGTACCGAGGCTCATTCGTGGAAGGCGAAGGGGAGGCGGGCAACTCGAGATCATCTCGTCGGGTTGGCCCGAGAGGTTTGCGAGAGTCTTAGCCAAACCGGTACCGCTGCGTACACAGCCAAGTAGCGCCGTATTTTGTTCCGTGAAAGGTTGAAACTCCAGCGTCGAAGCTGCGCCTTGCGACAGACTCTGCCCGGGTGACCAATGTCCAATGTTTCCTCCCGGGTTGGGACAAACCCTAATAGGTCTCACCTCGTCCCAGCCAAGATCTACGTCAATCGTCGGATCCCGATACATGGTTGGATGCCCCGTCATGGGCCCGCGAGTCCCTGACGTTTCAACTGAGTCTCACTCGCCCGGTAATGCCTGGCAGGTCCAGGTAGTAGGAAACTTGTGCCCGACCTACATGCAGGCTCACCCAGAGGAAGACGTTCCATTGACACGAGGCCAGACATGCGTTAGTATGTCGGGTTGTGAGTAGGCCGACCTTGGCATCCCTGGAAATCGTCCCGGACCATATAACCGGGGGCGACACCGCTGTTGGGAAGGTAACCCTCGAAGCGCCTGCGCCTGCCGGCGGGGTCGTGGTCCACCTCGAATCGAGCTCGGCGGTGGCGATGGTCCCATCCAACGCGGTGATAGCCGCCGGGTCGACCAGTGAGACATTCACGGTGCCTACCGAAGTCGTCCGTCACGACACCGCCGCTATCATCAGTGCGAGCATCGACCGAAGCAATTCGAAGCACGCCAAAATCCGCATAGGCGGCGATCCCAACAGCGTTCCAGTTGTCCATGTTGTAAGCGGCACGACAGCGTACGTTGGCACGGCATGGCCCAGCCCCCCTGCGAACGCTACCTCGTTCGACTTTAGCTACAGCGACGATGGGGACGGTCTGACCCCGGATCCGAATACAACCTCGAGCACAGATGCGTCTACATTCGACAACGATATAGGCGCATCTTCTACCAACGAATCCCAGGTGGTGTATAGCGATTGCCCAGCCGATACCTACACGGTTACCCTGACCTGCAAGGTGACTCTCTCGACTGGCACTACAGAAGACTGGACCGGTTCCACAAGGTTTTCGATTAGTTGACCTTCCATTGGGGACGGGGGGGGTCTTATTGGCGGTCTCGCGAGGTGTGATCGGCGAGTGCAAGGGCTGTGTGGAGTGTCGGTGCAGGAAAAGTAAGGACCTCGCTGCGCTCGAATTGTGTAAACCGGAGAACCCTCACCCCGGCCCTTTCGCGTTGGAGAGGGAGTCGCGGCATGACTTAGTACTCATGTTGCGGTACAGGTGCCTAGGCATATCACCAGAAGAGTTGACACTGCATTTTTTCTGCGATAGCATTGGCAATTATGAGTCACCCAACATTAGAATGGCTAAACGTCGCGCCGGGGCATGTCCCGGGTGGAGACGCGGCGACCGGGACGGTGATCCTCGAACACCACGCTCCCCATGGTGGCGTCCTGGTGACGCTCGCATCTACGTCGCCGGCTGCATCGGTTCCACCAAGCGTGTTGGTACCTGCGGGGGAGAAGGAGGCGAACTTCACTATCACGACGGAGGTGGTGATCGCTAACACCGACGTCATCATCCACGCGCATCTTCATGGAAGCCATGCAAAGGAAGCCAAGCTGGTTGTTGAACCGCCTTCCATCCCGACGCTCGTGGCGTTGAGTATTGTCCCAGACCACTTCCTCGGGGGCGATAATGCGGTGGGCTCGGTTTCCCTGTCGAGCCCCGCCCCCCCGACCGGCATTGTCGTGGCCGTGACGGCTAGTTCGACGGAGCTGATCCTGCCACCCATGGTGACAGTCCCAATTGGGGCACTGAACGAGAGTTTCCCGATTGCGTCGTACCCGGTCACGGCCGTGATCCATGTCACTGTCGACGCATCGATTAGTGGAAGCAACACGAAGCAAGCCCACGTCACGCTCTATCCGCTTGATCCGAATAGCGTTCCGGTCGTCACTGTTGCGGCCGGCAGCGACGGGTTTGTCGGGGCGAACTGGACGAGCCCCCCGGAGGGCCAGTCTTACCAGTTCACCTACACTGGCGCTGGGCTGGCCGAGAAGAGTGTCACCAGCACGGCGCCTTCGACCTTCAGCAGGGGCGTCGGCCAAGGATCGACAAACGGCTCACAAGTGGAGTGGACAGGTCTTGCGGCAGGTACGTATACGGTCACGGCGGTTTGCGTTGTGACCAATAACGGGGTTGAGACCACGTTCCGGGGAGGCGCAACCTTCACCATCGCCTAGGCCTGGGGATCACCTGCGTCCTCACGAGGACGCAGGTGAACGACCCGCCCGCTACTTCCCGAACCGCTTCTTCCAATCATCGAGCAGCCTCAGCGCGTCCAGCGGCGTCAGGCTGTTTACGTCGAGGCCTTGGAGGGCTTTGACGACGGGGGGGTCTTCGATTTCGAAGAGGGTTAGCTGGAGGCTTTGGCGGTTGAGGGGCAGGGCCTTTGGGGTGGAGGAGCGGGATTCCAGGTCGGTGAGGATTTCGGTCGCCCGGTTCAGGACTACCGACGGCACTCCTGCCATCTTGGCGACGTGGATGCCATAGGAGCGGTCGGTGCCGCCGGGGAGGACTCGGTGGGTCCAGATCACGTCGTCGCCGAACTCCTCGACCGCGACCCGGTAGTTGGCAATGCGGGGGATCTGGTCGGCGAGCGCGTTGAGTTGGTGGTAGTGAGTGGCGAACAGGGTCTTGCAGCCAACCGCCGCCAGGTACTCGATCATCGACCAGGCGATGGCCAGTCCGTCATAGGTCGAAGTACCACGCCCCACCTCATCGAGAATCACCAACGAGCGCTCGGTGGCGTTGTTCAGGATATTCGCGGACTCGATCATCTCGACCATGAACGTGCTCTGACCGAGGGCCAACTCGTCTTTCGCCCCAATCCTGGCGAAGATCCGGTCGCAGATTCCGATCCGGGCCGATTTCGCAGGAACGAAAGAGCCGATCTGGGCCAGCACCACGATCAGCGCGTTCTGGCGAAGGTAAGTCGACTTCCCTGCCATGTTGGGGCCGGTAAGGATGAGGCAGCGAGGACGCTGGCTGCCGGGATCCCCGATCTCGAGGTCGTTGGGAACGAAGTTGCTAGAGGACGCCTCGACCACCGCGTGACGGCCGCTTTCGATCTTCAGGATGTCGTTGTTCTCCAGAATCGGGCGGACGTAGCCTTTGTGGGCGGCGGCATCGGCAAGCCCTGCCAGCACGTCCAGTTCGGCGAGGGCCTTCGCGGTTCGGAGCAGCACCGCCCCTTCCCCCGCAACGGCGGCCCGTAGTTGAAAGAACAGATCGGCCTCGAGGCTTAGCGCCTTTTCTTCTGCCCCGAGGACCTTCGACTCGTGCTCTTTGAGTTCCGCCGTAATGTAACGCTCCGCGTTTGCGGTGGTCTGCTTGCGGATGTAGTGATCTGGCACCCGGTCGATCGCCGACTTGGAGACCTCCAAAAAGTAGCCGAACACCGAATTGAAGCCGACCTTGAGGGAGGAGATGCCGGTTCGTTCCCGCTCCGACTTTTCCAGGCTCGCGATGTACGACTTTCCGTCCTTGGAGAGCGCCCTCAGCTTGTCCAGTTCCAGGTCGAAGCCCGCCTTGATGACGCCGCCCTCTCGAATCGACATCGGCGCCTCTCGCGAGACGGCGCGGTTTAGCTTCTCGCACAGGACCGAGTGGTCCGCGATCTTCTCCCGCAGCACCTGAATCCGCCCGACCCCGAGCTGCCGCAGCGGCTCGGTGAACGCGGGCAGGTTGGACAGTGACGTGAGGAGGGCCAACAGGTCCCGCGGGTTGGCGATGTTGGTGGAGCAGCGGGAGACGAGCCGCTCGATGTCGGCGATCTTCTTCAGGGCGTCCCGCAACTCACCGCGTGCCATCGCGAACTGGTTGAACCGGGCAACCGCGTCGAGGCGCTGGTTGATCGCTTCCAGATCCAGCAAGGGCTGGTCCATCCACTTGCGGAGCAGCCGGGCGCCCATCGGGGTGACCGTTTCATCCAGGGTCGCAAGGAGGGTGAACTGCCGCGTCCCGCCGGCCAGGTTCTGGGTCAGTTCCAGCGAGCGGCGGGTGGCCGGATCCATCCGCATGAAGCCGTCCACGTAGTAGGTGCTGATCGAATCCACGTGGGAAAGCGAGAGGTGGTTCTTCTCTGCGTAGCCTAGGATCATGGAGGCGGCCACGATGGCGGACGGCTTGTCCTCCATGCCGAAGCCCTGCACGTTCGCGACGTGAAACTGCTCGACCACGCGCCGCACCGCCCGCTCCGCGCTCAACGGCTTGACCTCGGTGACCGACGATCCAAGTGAACTGGACGCCAGCGATCCGTATGGCTCGGAGGCAGGATCGACCAGCAGCTCGGTGGGGCGTATCCGGGCCAGTTCCTGGATCAAGAGCTCTTGGGCCTGTTCGGCAGGAACCTCGGTCACCACAAATTCGCCGGTGGAGGGATCCAAAACGGCCAGGCCCGCTTTGCCGTCTTGGATGCAGATCGCGGCCAGAAAGTTGTTCTGGGCCGGGGAAAGCATCGAGTCCTCCAGCAGGGTTCCGGGGGTGAGCACCCGGGTGACGCCGCGTTTGATGAGGCCTTTGACCGTCTTCGGGTCTTCCAATTGGTCGCACAGGGCAACCTTCATGCCCTGGTGGACCAGTCTGGCCAGGTATTTCTCGACCGAATGGAACGGAACTCCGGCCATCGCAATGCGCCCGTTCGGGCCGTCCTCGCGGCCGGTCAGGGTGATTTCCAGGGCCTTCGCCGCTATCTCGGCATCTTCCCCGTAGAACTCATAAAAGTCGCCCACCCGCATCGCCAGCAACACTCCCGGGTGCTCCGCCTTTGCGGCAAAGTACTGCTGGAGCATGGGGGTGCGGGGGGACACCGCTTAATTCTAGAACTTCGAGCCCTATGGGGGTCCTAACTTTAGACTTCACACCGCGCGATATAATCCAAACTGGGTTAGAACATGACACGGTTGCTGCTTCGGTGGGTTCTGCTTGCGTTCTCCGTGTTCGCCGCTTCGCTGATCACGCGCGCCCTGCACTTGGGGTTCGACGTGAAAGTCAACGATTTCCAGTCGGTGATCTTGCTCATGATCGGGGTCGCGGTGCTTTCCCTGCTGAACGCGACGCTGGGGCGCATCCTAAAGTTTCTGACCTTCCCGATCAGTTGTATCACCCTGGGGCTGTTTTCCCTTGTCGTCAACGCGGCCATTCTCTATATTGCCGCCAGCTTGGACCTTGGGTTCACCATCACCGACCATGGCTCCAAAGCGTTTATCGCCGCTTTCGTAGCCAGCCTCCTTATTTCGTTTATCAATGGCGTCCTGGGTGTCTTCCTTCCGGACGACAAGGATGATTAGGCGGTATCGACTTAGAAAACTTTGGGCGCCGACGGCCGGGTTCGCAAAAGCGGTCGGCGCACTCGTTCTCGGCCTCGTAGCATTCTTTCTTGGTCTCGGGCTGAGCTTTCGGACCATTATCTACCCGATCCTTAAATGGGCCAACGACCAGACGTCCCGGGCCGTAGGCGGGATCGTTGCTCCCGAAAATGTGGATACCGCCAAGTGGGCGGCAGGCGGGGCGCTGCTGCTACTGGGGTTCCTTCTCGTCGTTCGGGCCGTTCAGTTTACGTTGCGCCACATCTTGGAGACCCTCAACCCGGGAACCCAGTCCGGACGGCTCGACGTGTATGTCCGCCGTCAGCAGCTCTCCCAAGGTCCACGCATCGTGGCGATCGGCGGCGGCACCGGTCTCAGCACCCTTCTGCGCGGCCTCAAGCACCATACAAGCAACATCACCGCGATCGTCACGGTGACCGACGACGGCGGCTCGTCGGGCAAGCTGATCAAGGACAAGGGGATGATTCCGCCGGGCGACATTCGGAACTGTATGGTCGCCCTTGCCGATGCGGAAACCAGCATGACCGGTCTCTTTCAGCACCGGTTCAAGAACGACAGCGGCAGCTTGAGCGGCCACTCGATGGGCAACCTGCTCATCGCGGCGCTGGTTGATCAGGCCAAGGGCGACTTTGAGAAGGCGATTGAGATCGCAAGCGACGTTTTGGCCATTCGCGGACGGGTTGTGCCGAGCACATTGTTTCACGTGAGTCTGCGGGCGGAGTTGGAGGACGGCCGCGAGATCTGCGGTGAAACCGCGATTGTGCAGGCTGGCGGTCACATTCGCAAGCTCCACCTGGAGCCGCGAGAATGCAAACCGACCAAGGAGGCGCTCGAAGCGATTCGGACCGCCGATCTCGTGGTGATCGGACCCGGGAGCGTGTTCACAAGCATCATCCCCAACCTCCTGGTGGAGGGGATTGTGAAGGCGCTGGAGGATTCGCGGGCCCAAAAGGTCTATATTTGCAATGTTATGACTCAACCGGGAGAGAGCGACTCGTTTAGCGCCTCTCAGCACGTTTCGGCGATCTTGGCGAACGTGACGGGCCACCCGTTCGATATCGTGCTACTTAACAACGCGATGCCAACCACGGATGCCCTGAAGAAGTACCTCGAGTCAGACCAGCACTTCGTGGAGGCGGACATCGATCGGGTGCGGGCCCTGGGCTTTCGTGCGATTCAGGGCAACTTTATGAGCGAGTCCGATTTCGTGCGACACAACCCGATGAAGCTCGCCGCCCGGCTAATCAGCCTTATCGAGTAACCATGGATTCTCGTCCGTTTCACGTCGTCGTCGGGGTCACCGGTTCCGTGGCCGCCTACCGCGCGGCCGACCTCGCGCGCGAGCTAATGCGCCACGGCTGCGAGGTTCGGGTCTGCCTGACCGAGGCGGCCAAGAAATTCGTTTCCCCCGTCCTGTTCGAATCTCTGACCGGCAACGCGGTGGTTTCCAACGTTTTCGACGAGCCGGAACCGGGGAAGATGGCTCACATCGACTGGGCCCGCTGGGCGGATGCGATCGTCATCGCTCCCGCGACCGCCAATACGCTCGCCAAGCTGAGCGGGGGCGAGGCGGACGACATGCTGACCACGATCTGCCTGGCCACCACCGCCCCGCTGGTGCTGGCGCCGGCAATGAACCCTCAGATGTACGCGGCCCCGCCGACCCAGGTCGCGCTGAGCGTCCTTGCGGAACGAGAGGCGGTGATCGTGGAGGCGCTCACCGGAGATGTGGCATGCGGAGAGCATGGGCAGGGCAAACTGGCCAGCGTCGACGCGATTGTGGCGGCCACCCTGGATGTGCTGGGCGCCGGTCTCGTGCTTGCGGGAAAGAAGGTCGTGATCACCTCCGGCCCAACCCAGGAGCCGATCGACATGGTGCGGTTTATCTCCAACCGGTCGAGCGGGAAGATGGGGGCCGCGCTCGCCAAGGCGGCGATCATGATGGGGGCCGAGGTGACGGTGGTGAGCGGTCCCGGGCGCGTCCCGCTGCCACTTGGGGCGGACGTGCTGCGGGTCATCAGCGCCTGCGAGATGCTTGGGGCCGCCCGGACTGTTGCTGAAGGGGCCGACTGGATCATCGGGGCAGCGGCGGTGGCCGACTACCGGCCGAAGGCTTTCTTCGAGGGCAAGCGCAGGCGGGATGGGCAGCCCTGGACGTTGGAACTGGTTCCCAATCCCGATATCATTGCGACGTTGGCCCGTGAGAACCCTTCTGCGCGGGCGGTGGGATTCGCCGCCGAGCCCGGCCCCGACACGGAGCCCGCCCGGGCCAAGCTGGAACGCAAGTCGCTCCACGCCATCGCGTTCAACGACGTGAGCGATTCCGGGATTGGCTTCGATTCGGACGTGAACGAGTTGACTCTGCTGTTTGCTGATGGTTCGGAACTCCGGAGCGCGAGGCGTTCCAAGCTGGGCTGCAGCCTTTGGCTGTTGAAGGCGCTGGCGCATTCGGTTGAGTCTCGGTAGTCGGTACCGGCTCGTGCGTAAGGAGGGCGACCCTGGTACGACCCCGATCCAAGTTTCGTCCGAGCCCTAAAGAGGCTCTTTAAAGCGCCGCCTCGGTCACCGTTGGCGATACGATAGAGCCGAGTTTGGATATCCGCTAAGGGTCGTTTGCTTGGCCTGCTTTGGGTGGAGGTGAATGAAGAGCCCTGTCAGGGCTCACATGCCCACCCCACCCCGATACCAGGGTTAAAACCCTTCGCTTTGTTGAGTTGATCCTTTCAGGATATCCGGAGATGGCCGAGCTTTCG
>Ga0302326_10019314_pt1 | contig 14085 bp, 9 predicted proteins | sample Palsa_T0_3_FD_202264 | JGI IMG/M metagenome (GOLD analysis project Ga0302326, IMG submission 202264) | Peat permafrost microbial communities from Stordalen Mire near Abisko, Sweden - Palsa_T0_3 | ecosystem: Environmental > Terrestrial > Soil > Palsa > Peat permafrost | place: Sweden: Abisko... | reverse complement strand
CGTTAACGCGTACCACCGCAGCCGGCGCTATTGCGGTGTTTGCCGCGATTGCGATCCGCTCCACACCCGTGGCTACCCGCCTTGCGGGCATGGCGGCAACGGGGAAGTTGCTCGCATTGCTGACCATTGTCGGGATTGGAATCTGGGTCGGCTCGCGTGCAAGTCCCCCCGCTGTCGCCTCCACTTCAACCTGGCATTGGACGCAACTCGCGTTGGCCATGGTCGCCGTAATCTGGGCCTACGATGGCGTTTCGTCCATCGCGACCATCGCCGGAGAAGTCCGCGATCCGCAACGCACTTTGCCGATCAGTCTCGTGGCTTCCATCGGAATCATCGCGGCCGTGTATGTCCTGGTAAACCTCATTTACTTCATGGTGCTGGGATTCGATGGAGTAGCCGGATCCGGCGCCGTGGCGGCTGCAACACTAAAGGCGGGCATTGGACCTGCGGGAGCGGTCGTGATTGCGGTGATGGTAATGGCAAGTGCACTGGGCACGGTCGCGGCACAGATGGTGGGCAATCCGCGATTCTTTGTCGGACCCGCCGAGGACGGCCTGTTCCCAGCGCGACTTGCAGCCATATCGCCCCGAACACTGACGCCGGCCAACGCCATCCTATTGACAGCAGGCATCGCGATGGGCCTGGTGACGCTTGGCTCCTATGGTCTGCTAATCCGGCTGTATGTGCTGAGCCATTACCCGTTTGTGGTCGTCGCCCTGCTGGCAGCCGTACGCCTGCGCCAACGACAGGGGAAGCCCAAGGGTTTTGCGATGCCGTGGTATCCGCTGCCCTTGTTGCTCTACGGAGTCAGCATCTTGGGAATCTGCGCGGCGAGTGCGCTGGATGATCCAATGGGCGCAATTTGTGGGCTGCTCATTCCGATGTCCGGGCTGCTCCTTTATGCGTTCCGACGGTTAAAAAGATCGCCCAACCCCTAGCCGTGACCCGGTACGACTCGTCAACCGAATGACTCGGCATGCACCAAACTTTGCGAACAGCCCAATGGTAAACCCGGACCATGCCACGGTGAGACGAGAGACATTATCGTCAGCTTGTCGCAGGCCGCGAACGTCCGCTTTATGGCTGTGAATTCTGGTCTTGCGATGCCCGCTTCTGGGCCGGTAGCTGCCCAATTACGAACAACTGCTATCGATTCCCAAAACCTGCGGGTCACCACGAGCTGCTTTGCGGCGCCATAAACCGCCGGTCGGTAACTAATTCCCGCGCCGGAGCGATCCCAACCTACAAGGTATTGATTCTCAAGCCGCTAGAGCGAGTCGGTGTGTGCGAAATCCTACCTCCCGCTACCATTATTATACCGACGGTGAGCGTTAAGAAAATTGTCGGTTAATTCCGGATTCGGTAATCAGTTTCTCGGGATTCAGAACGACCAAGCCGACTGGAGTCCAGTTACGGCTGTCACGACTCCATCGCTTGGGGTGAGAACGGCGGGCGAGCCGATAAAGCTCGTGGCGGTGAGCGCGCAAACCTCATATGTTCAGATTCGCGGACTGGGCCCGTCGGGTCCGTGAGCTTCACCGGAGAGTTGGAGGCCCGCCGACCCGCGGGCCTCCTCACGAGGAGAAACCATCTAACCGGGGCGGACGGCTCAGTGGCTCGCCTCAACTGCAGTATCGTCACTTGCGCGCGGGGAGACGAGATTAATCTGAGTCTTCCCCGAAATAGTGAACTCCTTTTGGGCGGCGTCTGAACTCTGCAGCGTCACGCTCAGTTCTTGCTTCTGCGACGTGCAGATCAACGCACGCGTCGGTTTGGGACCAACAGGGTTTAAGGTCGGACTGGTCGAGAGAATCGTGCCGGTGGCGCTCTGCGTCTCCGAGTCGAAAACGAGGCTGATATCAGTTCTTAAGTAATTGGTGTCCTCGCCTATATAAACCTTGCCAGTCCGGGCGATATCGGCAACAAGACCGAAGCTCCAGCCAGTATTAAGCACGTAGCCGTTGCCCTTACAGGGTGCGGTGAAAAAAATGTTGACCGCCGTCACCGCTTGTTCCCCAGTGTTGGTGTCGGTTCCGACTACGAACGAAACAGGGCTTCCATCGCTCGAGGTACCAGCGTAAGTGCCTGAGACCGGCGGCGTAGACATGGCTGGGGTTGCGAGTGCTGCTGCGATAACGGCGGCGCCGTAAGCGATAAAGATGGTTTTCACTGCGGATCTTCCTTGTTGTTTGAATCTGATGACGGTGCTTGTCCGAGAATATACTGCTGTTTCCAACGACGGGCGAAGCCCGCGCCTGCAATTTCATGTCTTATGTCAAAAGGATTAAAGCCATGCGCTGATCATTAGGAACCTCGACGACACCGATGATCCCTTGGTATCCCTTGTCATAGCCATCGGAGTACCAATCAAACTGTTGCAATTCGATGCGGCTAACTTGTTGCGCAACTTGAAGCAGGCAGGAGTCTTTCCAATGCGGGCCAGCGTAGTAACTGACGTAGTGTTTTGGGACGTAGGACCATACTGAGAGGTCGCCGTCTAGCGCCGAACCCTCAGGCGTCAGATTTGCACTCGCTGCCACTTCTTGAGGATCACTGCAGCGATGTACACTGATCCTCACGCGATTGCCGTCGAAGTGGTGATTTATAGAGAAAAATCGTGGGTGCCTGGGTGAAGAGAGAAATATTTTGCATCACTCAGAAACACAGTTTCAATGTGACCCGATCCCACTGACATGATCCAAAGGCTGCCGCGGTCAACCCAACCGAGACTCGAGATGATTACGCTTCCCCGAGAATCAGACAGCATCCCTTGGGCTCCCACAAAACCAAGATCGTGTCGGGGAGCCGCCCGAGCCCATTATTGCCTCACGGCGACGAGCATCAGCTTCGGCTCGACGCCAGCAATTAAACCAAAATCTCGATCACGATGCAGGAGCGGCATGCTGGCAAAAATAGCGTGCGTCGCTATCAGACAGTCATTCGCGGATCGCGGAGTTACACCCGCCCATCGGCATCGCGCGTACAAATGTGCTGCGCTGCGCGCTGCTTCCCGAGTGTCGGGCGCGATTACCATTGGCAACTCGCCGAGTACCCGATCCCAGCGAGAGAATCGGTCAGGGCTATCTGCACCCTGGAGAATCTCCTGTAGGATCGTAGGCGCGAGCCACACCGGCTCTCTGTGTTCCATAGCTTCGGTAAGCAGCGTAACTTCGGCGAGATTGTCGCCGCGTAGGTACGCGATCCACACCGAAGAGTCGACGAGCATATCAAGTTACCGAGACGGGCTTGCTGCCTTAGGATCGTAGCCTTCTGAAACGCCGCCCGTGCCGCGCAGCGCAAGCACTCCCGAGTAGTCGCGACTCCGCACGTAATGCTCGAGTGCGACATGGACCGCGTCACGAGTGGTTTTGACATTGGCCAGTCGCTTGACCCGGTCAATGAGTTTTGAGTCGAGAACGATATTCGTGCGTTCAGCACTGCGTTTGCGCACTTGCTTCATAAGAGTCCTATACACATTGTATGTGTATAAAAAGTATACGACCGATCACGAGCCAGCGCAACAGAGGCTGGCGAGCGCACTCCGCCCGACTACCATGCTCAGCCGGCGCCAATTCAACGTAGTTGCGCCAGCCTTGTTACGGAAATCTTATTTCGGGCGTGCGGTACAAGCTGTAGCGACGGCCCGGCTACTTCTGAATCTAGGCGATCGACGGGTGTGATTCTCCGCTTCCAAGTCGAATGAGCCTGAAGTTATCGCTTACGAATCAACGCTATATTCACCGACAGCAGTCCATGCCGAGGAACGCTTGGGAACGGACATATCGGTCCGCAGCTACCACGCTTGGTGAATGGGCCAGATTGGCTCAGCTTCCGGAGTTGACCGACCCGAAGGCGACGTTTACTAACGTCGGCTTCGGCGAAGTCTGCCCGCGCTGGCTTCATCGGAGGTTGCCTATGGGTAATTCTGAACCCAGAGGCTTTCGACGGTGTCTGCGACCATCAAGGCTTCACAAACCTGAGTGTCATGCGATCGGATTCACCGATGGCCTGCATCGTCGCGTGCTCGGCTTCGGGACCGGACAGATCCGGTGGCAGCCGATGCACGATGATGTCTTCGGGGTCCTTGGGATTGGCGTTGATCTCGGAGACGCCGGCCACGCGGAAACCCGTCTTGAGCGCCAGCGCGATCAGGTAATCCTCGGGAATGCGGTGGAGTGTCATCGCGCTTTCCGTTGCTGTGGCGAACGGTTTGGCACGGTGCTCCTCGACGCCGAAGATGCCGCCGGGCTTAAGCACATCAAACGCGGACTTGAAGACCGCAGCAAGCGTCCCCGGGCCGCCCATGAGCCAGTCATGTGCATTGCGGAAGGTGAGCACCATGTCGGCAGAATTCTCAGCACCGAGTCGCACCTGCTTGGGCGGCTCGAACGGGATGATCTTCCCGATGTGCCCGAACACGGCCGGTTTAGCCTTGATCTTGTCGGCGAACTTCGGATCGGAAGCTTCGAGCAAATGGCCGTGTGCGTAAAGGACGGGCGCGAGAATTTCGGTGTACCAGCCGCCGCCCGGCTCCAATTCAATGACGGTCATGTCCGGCTTGAGGCCGAAGAATTCCAGGGTCTCGATGGGATGCCGGTATTGATCGCGCGCCTTGTGCGCGGCCGATCGCCAGTCCCCGTCCACGGCTTTCTGCAGCAGCACGATGGTGCTGTCGGATGGCGCGACGGCATCGGCGCTGACGACGGAGACGAAGAGTAGGCTGCTGGCCAGCAGGATGAAGCGCTTGCAGATTTGGCGGAACATGGTTCGACCTCGTGACAATAGGCGATCAAGATTACTCTGGTAAATTTCGAATACGCGGTTTTCATTGCAAGGAATTAGAGCGGACCGCTATCGCTCCTTGTTTCATGGACGCCTAAAGAATCTCAAGTAGAAAGCTGCGAACACCAAGACAATGCCAATGTTCACTGTCAGCCGTTCCCAGAATCGGTTTCTGAAGAACGCAAAATCCACACCGACTATGACGGCTGCCATTGCCACCACGTAAAGCACGACAGCCACCTCCCTGCACATTTCAGCTGGCATGGTACAGGAAGGGGCGAATGCCCGGAAAACAGGCCGTGTTTCGGGTGAGTTTTGCCCGTCGGCAATCTGGAACTCAAAAAAATCGAAACTTTCCCTCACAAATCTCGGATGCCAACTCGCTGGGACCGCTTTCCAAAGGCACGGCGCTACCTTGTCTGCGCGAGATGCGCGATCTCCGGTCCAGCATCACTCAGGTCATCGCTTTGGGCGAGTAGGGTGCGGTAGGTGCGCAAGCGGCTTCGTCCAGGAGAGACTTGAGGCTCGGCAACCAGCCGTTCCGCCGAATTTTGCCGTCATCAGTTTACCGGCGGTCGGCGGGCGCGCCAAAGTGTTAAGGATTGTCTGACGCCTGCCCCAAAGCGCGCGGCAGTCCGAACCCCACCTCTTGGGCCTGAGAACTACGCGGATCCGCCCCCCAGCGATCCATGACGGTGGTATGAAGCGTGCTCACGTCGATCGGCAGTTCGGCGCGTTCAAAGCGAATCGCCCTTCGAGGGCACGAGCTCGCTTCCGCAAAGCGGCCATTTAAAACCTATCCCCACACGCTCCGGGGGTGCACAACCTGCGACCGTCAACCTATCACGCCAAAGCTACAACGGGAGTAAGATCAGCATTTCGTGCCCGGAGGATGGCACGGGGTACACAACATTCAAAACAGGAAAGGGGAAATTCACAAATGTTTATTCGTATCTTTTCTTTGACTGCCGCATCGCTTGTGCTTTGCGTTTTTGCCGGGGTCGCCTCTGGACAGGCACCGAGCCAGGACCAGCAGGAGATTTGGAAGGTGGAACAACAGCAATGGAAGATGGCTGCGGCGAAAAACAATGCCTGGATCGACGAGCTGGTGCATCCAAACCTGAGATACTGGGAGACAGGCGCTCCGATGCCGCGCGACAAGGCGTCAATCAAGCATTGGAGTCGTTACGACAACGAGTCCTCGACTGTCCTTGAGCAAGAACTCTTTCCGATCTCGACGACGATCACCGGCAATGTGGCAGTCGTTCAGTACTACTACATGATGGCGCGCGAAAACTACAAGAAGGAACGCGAATCAATCACTGGACATTACACGGACGTGCTGATTAAAGATGGTGGCCATTGGCAGTTCATCGCGTGGGCCGGCGGAGATGACCCAAAAAAGTGACTGTCCGGCTGGAGAACCATTGACCGATCAGCATCTTCTTTCTTCAATAACTTGAATACCCGACTGCTGCCGGTCGTCACCGGCAGCATCGGGTGTGCGCCGTGGAAAGGCGGCGTTTTCCAGTGGGTGCAAGTCCCACCCGGCAAGTGCTCCAGCCGGAAGCTACCGGAGCAACTGTGGAGGTAACGAAACGGTTGAAGCCTTCGGGAAATGCATGTCACGAATTGGTGACAGCGCGAGTGTGCAGGCCGCAACGTGAGTGAACGCTGAGCAAGCCTCGAAAATGTCGATGCGCAGACCGACCCGGTAACCCTTTCGGGGAAGGTTGATACGTCTGGGGGATTGAGCAGAAGAGGAACCCAGTCGCTGCGCCGGGGTAGTGGCGGCAGCATGTACACAAAGGAGAACGCACGCAACACGGGAAGCCCCGGGGCGTGTTTGAAGGATCAAACAACCGGACGCCCGTGAGGGAGGGTCCGGGCGCTTTGGGGTGACGGAGAGGCTCGTATTACCGTTGAAGCCGGGTAATGCCGGTGGAGGGAAGGAGCCTTGGTTCAGGGCTGACGCAACAAGTAGTGAAGGAGCGGAGATTGGGCAACCTAGCAACTCCGGCAAGTGTTCAGAAACTGCGGACGGCGTTACACGCAAAAGCGAAGACGGAAGCCGGGTATCGCTTCTACGCGCTGTACGACAAGATCTACCGTGGGGATATCTTGGCCTACGCCTATGCTCAGTGCCGCACGAACAAAGGGGCGCCGGGTATGGATGGGCAGGACTTTGCGGATGTAGAAGCGTACGGGGTGCAGAGATGGCTCGGTGAACTGGCGATTAAGCTCAAGGAGGAGACTTACCGACCAGACCCCATCAGACGAGTGTTTATCCCAAAGCCCAACGGCAAATTAAGGCCCTTGGGTATATCGACGCTGCGGGACCGGGTGTGCATGACGGCAACAATGCTGGTGCTTAACCCAATCTTTGAAGCCGACCTTCCGCCTGAACAGTACGCCTATCGGCAGGGCCGCAATGCCCAGCAGGCGGTAATCGATGCGGAGGAGACGCTGTACCGAGGCTATCTGGAGGTGGTGGACGCCGACCTGGCGGACTACTTCGGCAGCATCCCGCACGCGGATCTGATGCGGTCGCTCGCGCGGCGCATCGTGGACTCGCGTGTACTGCATCTGATCAAGATGTGGTTGGAAGGCGCCGTGGAAGAAACCGACGATCAAGGGCGGAAGAAACGCACCACGGAAGCCAAGGACAGCGGTCGCGGCATCCCGCAGGGGTCTCCCATCTCACCACTGCTGGCGAATCTGTATATGCGCCGGTTCGTGTTGGAGTGGAAGCGGCGCGGGCTAGAGGAGCGCCTCGGCTCGCGCATCGTGACCTATGCTGATGATCTGGTGATCCTGTGCCGGCGCGGCAGGGCTGAGGAAGCCTTGCAGCATCTGGGCGTGATCATGGCCAGACTGAAGTTGACGGTCAACGAGGAGAAGACACGAATCTGCAAGGTCCCGGAAAGCGAGTTCGACTTCTTGGGCTACACGTTTGGGCGGATGTACAAACGGACGACCGGGCAAGCCTATCTGGGTGTCCGGCCGTCCAAGAAAAGCATCCGGCGCATGGTTGAGAAGATCCATGCGATGACGACGGTCTCCGGAGTGGGCCAATCGACCACACAATTGGTGGAACAGTTGAATCGCGTGCTGCGTGGCTGGGCGAACTACTTCAACGTAGGCACGACCCGCGGTGCGTATCGCGCGCTCGACCAATACACTGCGGTGCGGTTACGCCGGTGGCTGCGGCGCAAGCACAATCTCAGGCGCAAAAGAGGCGGGACCTATCCACTCTCGCATTTATACGGGTACTTCAGACTCGTACGCCTGGCACAACTTGGACGCGGCCCCTCGTGGGCGAAGGCGTGATGTTCTGTCCGAGAGCCGGATGCGGGCGATCTGCATGTCCGGTTCGATGAGCGGGATGTGGAAACGGAGTCAGGGTGCGGGTACTTGGGCACCGCCAGACGAAAGGGGCGGTAACAGACAACCCGAACCTACGATCACCGCGCCACATCTCGACTCTACCAAACCGGAAGTAAGGCCGATCTGTCAGTAGATGGCCATGAGATATAGGGCCCCCGCAGTTGCGCCTTCACCGGCAGTTCGTCTTGCTGGCAGAGGAAAGCGCTGCCGCTAATATCTGCAGTTCCTTTCAGCGCATATTTAGGAAGCCTTACGCCGCAATGGGATGGCAGGCAACCCACCGTTCGTGATCACGCCCCCGCTACCAACGCAGATAGGTTCTACCCTTTAAGAAGCGCGGCATCCCGGCCAGCGCCAGCATGTGCTTCCCAAGTTCTAGGAAGCGCAAGGTCCAGGGACTTGATGCCGTTTCCGACGAGGTTCCGGTATTCCGAGACGATCACCGGCAGCCGCGACAGACCTCGCTGTACACACTCTACGAAGTCCGATTCAACGGGAGGCAGTAGCCTGGGATCCAGGCCAAGCGATAGCTAACGATTGCGCGCAAAAGGCGTTGCACCATCAATCGAGTTCCCGGTGCGCGCAAACCCCATGTGTTCAGAGTCACGGACTGTGCCGTCGGGTCCGGGAGCTTTACCGGTGGGATGAAGCCCGCGGACCCGTGGGCATCCTCACGGGGACGATGAATGCGTCAGAACTCAAGTGACCGCGGGGGAGGCTCAGTGGCTCGCCTCAACGGCAGAATCGTCATTTGCGCGGGGGGAGCAGAAATTAATCTGAGTCCCTGGAGCCAACTTGTTTTTGGCGCCGTCTGGATTCGACTGCAGCGTCACGCTCAGGTTTTGCGTCGGCGACGTGCAAATCAACCCACGCGTCGGTTTGTGCCCAATCGGGTACAAGGTCGGACTGATCGAGAGAACCGTCCCGGTGGCACTTTCCGTTTTCACGTCGAAATGGAGGTCGACTGTCAGGGCATCTTCGGCCCTGCGAAACGCATCAAGTCGTGCACTTCCGGTAACCAACAACGGGACCGCTCCCATGCGGGGCGCGCCCAAAAAAAGCCCCGCACGAGGCGGGGCTTCAAGAAATAAACTCTTCCTGGAGGAATTTAGAAGAAGGTGTATTTCAAATTGATATAGAAGTTCCGCAGCAGGGGGTCCGCAACGAGCGAGTTGTACCCGGCGGAAAAGTTGTCGTTCTGTGCGTTGGTGAACGGAGGACTCGTGTCGAACATATTTTTAATTCCAAATAACACGGCCAGTTTGGCGGTAGGCTTGTAGACGGCGTAGGCATCCCAGAGCGAATAACTGCCCACCTTCCGCTGACTGCCGTCGGCATTGGTGTATTCGTCGATATACGATGAGTAGAAGCGGTTGCTCAGTCCGGCGCCGAACATGCTTTCCGGGCTCGTCCAGTCGACCCTCAGGTTATGCTCCCACCTGTACGCCGGCAGTTCTAGGCTGATTTGCTGATTGCCCACCAGGTTGGTTTCCGGGCCGCCGTTGTACTGCTGCTCGAGAAACTGTGTGATCGAGGTCCCTTCCAAATCTTCGTGGAACGTCCCGATGGCGGTGCGTTGCTGGTATTGGATGCTGAGGTCGAATCCGTCGGTTACGATCTTGCCCGTATTCTGAAAGTTCTGGTTGATGTATCCACAGGTCGGCGCCGTATAAGGCGTGCACTCATTGGCTTCAGCGACCGACGGAGTGAGTGTCCCACTTGAGTTCGTTATGATATAGCTCGCGAGCGCGGTGGGGTCCGCGTAAATGGCCGAGGCGGGCACGTCTTGGACAACATTCTTGAGAATGATTCTGTAATAGTCCAGCGTAATCCCCATATCCTGGATCGGCGATATGATGACACCGAGATCGAAGTTTTGCGATGTTTCGGGTCCCAGGTTTTTGTTTCCGCCGTTTAACCCCAGTCCCTGTGTGTTGCAAACAGCTTGGGTCCACTCCGCAGTGTAGTGCCCCGGCGAGCAGAAGGGGTTCCCTGATCCCATGGTGGGGGAATTCGAAGCTGTCAAGAAAGGCGGCGAGTACAGTTGGAAGAGCGTCGGCGCCCGAAAGCCGGTGGAGGCGGCTCCCCTGAACGTTAGGAAATCGAGCGGCTGATAGCGCACCGACAGCTTCGCGTTGTTGGTCGTGCCGAAATCGCTGTATTTGTCCTGACGATCCGACAAGTCGAGATCGAGACTCTTGGTGATCGGCACGTCCAGCTCGAGGTAACCCGCCTGTACATTGCGACTGCCTTCGACTGCACTGTCCGTAAGTCCGGTGGCCGCGATGACGAGGGTGTTATAGGGCGTGGTCGTGCTCGCGTAGCGTTCGCCGTTCACAGTGGCGCCGATCGCGAAGGTTGCCGGAGTGCCCGCATTGAAAGCATCGCCCAGCGGGTGGCTGGCATAGGCGTCGAGGCTCCAGCGCTTGTCCTCACCAAGCTGATATACGCCGTTTATATACGACGAGTTGATCAAAGCCTGGCCTGCCGCGCTCTGGGGACCGAAGGGGTTGATCAGGTTGCTGAGGACGCCGCCGGGCGCAAGCACTGCCTCATTGGGTATGCCTCCGGTCCAGCGATTGTTGTTCTTGTTCTGACTGTAATTGAAGTCCGTGGAGTAGTCCCAACCGGCGTTGCTGCCGGAGAACGTCACCAGAGCTCTCTCCGCGGTATTGAGGACCCCACCGTAGCGGCTGTTGTTCGGATCGCTCCAGATCGCATTCCCCCCATCGGCCAGATCCACCGGCAGGCCGCAGTTGATCGACTGGGATGGGATGCATGTCAGCTGGGACGCCTTCGGGTAGTAGGGGCTCGCCGGGTTCATCGGGAAGTCATAAAACATGGGACCGGAGTACCCGTTTACTTCGGATTGGGTATAGAAGTACTGCACCTGCAACTGGTTGTTGGCCGGCAGCGCCTTGGTGAAGGCCACCATCCCGGAAGCCGCGTGGGACTCCGGGAGCAGATCCGTCGCGGCGGAATACCGGTATGCGCAGTTGCCGAAAGCCGTTGTCAGCTGCGGATTACCCACGCAGGCCGGATAGCCCGACTGCCACAGGTTACCGTTGGCATCCGCGAAGCTCCCGGGCCATGATCCCGGATTGTTCGTATTGGGGATGCCCGCTGCGGGATCAAAACCCTCGGCGGAAAACGCGCGCTGCGTCGCGCGCAGTTCCTGTTGCTTGCTGTAATTTCCCGTGATCATAAGGTTATAGCCGTCGCTCGCCAAATCCCCATGTCCGAAGATGAAATCCGCCTGGCCCGAGTTGCCACCGGTTTCCTGCGGCTTGTCGAAATTGCCCTGGACTTCGAGTCCCTGGTAATCCTTCTTGGTTATAAAGTTGATCACGCCCGCGATCGCATCCGAGCCGTACAGCGCCGAGGCGCCTTCCCGAAGCACCTGGACGCTGTCGATGGCCGAGAACGGAATGCCGCTCAGGTCGACCGCATTGCCGTTGAAAGCATTGTTGGCCACCCGTTGGCCATCAAGCAGCACCAGGGTGCTGCCATTGCCCAAATGGCGCAGGTTGGCGTAACTACCGCCTCCGGAAAATGACCCTACGTTTGCGGCAATGTTTACCGTCGGGGCGGCGGAGGTCAGCGTGTTTATCACCTGCTCCACATTCACGACGCCCTGGTCCTTAAGGGAGTCCGACTTGAGGATCGTGATGGCCTCCGCGGTTTCCGCTGCGGGCCTCTTGATCATGGAGCCCGTGACGACGATCTCCTGAAGGTCCGCGGTGTCGGAGGCAGAGGCAGCGGGCGCCTGCTGCGCCATGGCAGGCATCGATAGGGCGCCGATGCACGCACACATCGATACAATCATGAATCGTTTCACAAGCGATCTAACACTAATCGGGCTTGGCATGCTCATCTTGGCACCCCTCAAAGTTAGTTATGGCGGCGGCGGGTTAGCAGGCGCGAAGTCCCGTTGTGTTTTCGCGACAGTACAAACGAACGCCGCTCTCATTCGGTGAACGATAGCCGCCGATCAACTGACGAGTATGAAAATGGTATGAAGGCCGCTGGCAGCGTGATGAAGGCCGCTGGCAGCGTGATCACAGTCAGAATCTACTTATCTGCCTCATACATTCATGCGCGAGTGGTCGCTAAGGAAGGGCTGCTGCTAAACGTGTCCAGAGATGGGGCGCGTAAGTGCAACTGACCATTCGCTTGCTCGGGGTACGCTGAAAGTCCGCCCCCTGCGCCGCCTAACAAAACAAGAAGCGCATGGCGAGACGTACATAATCTAGGATTATAAAATCAACCAGCTGACTTATGGGACCGATCTTCAAGCAACATTTTCGCGATGAACGGGACTAAATCCGCGACGAAGCGGACCGACCCAACAACGCGAAAAGCTTGCTGATACACGGCGCGTTACACTCGATTCCGACCACACACCTAGGCAAGCTTCATGATCCCCAAATGCTCGGAAAACACTGATCTGCCCGCCACAAATCCTCCATCAGTTACGTTAGGGTCGGGCAGGAAGATCTCCAAAGCCAGCCTGTTCAACGTGCTTCAGGCAGGTGGATGGGCAGCCGTCTACGCGGTCTGTGCGCTTGCAGCGGAGCAACACCAAGGCCTTTGGCCAGCCGTGTTGGATACGTTAATTTGGGCCTTTTGTGGGTTTCTTGTCACGCTCGGTCTTCACCACATTTACCGACGATTACGTCAACTACATCTCTCGCATGTGCGCTTCGCTGCCGTTGCCCTGATCTCCAGCGTGCTGTTTGCGCCACTGTGGTATTTCATGGAGCACGTCTGTTTACTCATAACGTTACCTGCAGTCCTGCATTTTGATGCGCTGAGGCCGGTATTTTCTGAAAACGCGGCGATCATGGCGCAAGAACCACTGTTGCTTACGCAGTACTTTTGGCCCTTTTACTCCATCATCCTCTTTACGTGGGCATCCCTCTATTATGGTGTCAACGCGATCCTGGATCTGGAATCAGAGCGCGCTAATGTTGTCAATGCGCGCAAATTGGCCGACACAGCTCATCTTCGTGCCTTGCAGTCGAATTTGAACCCGCATTTTCTGTTCAACGCGCTGAACGGTATTGCGACCCTGGTACGGGTAAGAGAATCCGTGGGCGCTGCGGCTATGGTCGATGCCCTGGCCACCTTTCTTAGATCAACGCTACAGCGTTTGGATACGCCCGAACTTCGCGTTGCAGAGGAAATCGAACTGATTGAGCAGTACTTGTGCATTGAACGTTATCGGTTTGGTACTCGTCTGCGCGCGGTGGTCGAGGCCAAGCGGGAGGCGCTCGGTGCCCTCATCCCAACCCTCATTCTTCAACCGCTTGTGGAAAATGCGGTGCGCTACAGTGTGCAACCCCGCGAGGCCGGCGGCTCCCTATGGGTGTCGGTGCGCAAGGAACTCGCGGTTTTGGTTGTGTCGGTGGAGGACGATGGAGCCGGACTCAACGGGGGTACGTTAAATGCCTTCGGCATGGGCCTACAAAACTCCTCCGACCGGCTGCATGCTTTGTATGGAGCCGCCGCAAGCCTGACTATTGGCAGCAGAACTGACGGCACTGGGTGCGCGGTCGTTATCAGACTCCCCTTTCGGCTAGCGCCTGCGAGGCAACCCTGTGAGCGGGCAATCGAGGCAGCACAAGCGTGAAAATTCGCACAATAATAGCCGACGACGAGGAGCTTGCACGACGCGGCCTAAGGGCACTTTCGCAACGATGCGAGGATTTGGAACTGATCTGCGAGTGCGCCAACGGGCAAGAAGCTGTGGACGCGATTCGCCGGCATCGGCCGGACCTGGTGTTCCTGGACATTCAGATGCCGGGAAAGACGGGGTTCGATGTCATTAGTGCCATTGAAGATGCCCAACGCCCGCATGTTGTATTTGTGACTGCTTACGACAAATTCGCGCTGCGGGCGTTCGAAGTGCATGCG
>Ga0302326_10019311_pt1 | contig 14087 bp, 16 predicted proteins | sample Palsa_T0_3_FD_202264 | JGI IMG/M metagenome (GOLD analysis project Ga0302326, IMG submission 202264) | Peat permafrost microbial communities from Stordalen Mire near Abisko, Sweden - Palsa_T0_3 | ecosystem: Environmental > Terrestrial > Soil > Palsa > Peat permafrost | place: Sweden: Abisko... | reverse complement strand
GCGTGTTCACTGCGCCGTTCCCGGGAGAGATGACGGCGAGCAAACGGGTCGGCGCGACCCGCGTTCGCTACGTGGCCTGACTCTTCGACTCGCTTCGCTCGCTCAGGATGACAGCGAAGGAGTAGGTGCTTCGCGGGGCTCGCGTAACCAGGCTTCCATCAACTCGTTCACGCGCTCCGGCGCATCCTGTTGCACCCAGTGCGAGACGCCCGGCAGATAGCACAACCGAAGGTCGGCAACATATCTGTCCGTACCGTACGTCGTCTCCTTGCCGAGCGCGGTGTCTTCTTCACCCCAAATCATCAAGGTCGGCGTCTGGATGAGCGGCACGCCGAGTTTGAGCTGTTTGCGCATCGAGTTCGGGGCCGCGCGGTACCAATTGAGCATTCCAGTGAGCGCACCGGGGCGCGCCGCCTGATCGCGGTAGACCGCGATCACGTCCGGCGTGAAACGCCCGGGGTTGCACGCGCTTTTCAAAAACACTTGGCCGATCGCGTACGCATGCCGCCGGCTCAACAGAAACTCGGGTAGGCGCGGAAGCTGGAAGAAGCCCATATACCACGAGCGGCGTGCCTGCTTGAACGTGCGCAGCGCCTTGCTGAACGGCGCGGGGTGGGGCACGTTCATGATGATCAATCGCTCGAGCGGCCGCGGCTGACGCATCGCGTAGAACCAGCACACCGCCGCACCCCAATCGTGTCCGATCAGGGTGACCGATTTCGCGCCCGACGCGTCGATCAACGCGGTCACGTCGTCGAGCAGATTCGACATGTCGTACGCAGCGACGTCGCGCGGTCGCGGCGAGTTACCGTAGCCACGCTGATTGGGTGCCCACACGCGGTACCCGAGCGATACGAGCAACGGGATCTGATTGCGCCACGACAACGCGTGTTCGGGAAACCCGTGTAGACAGAGCGCGAGCCGATCGCCTTCGCCCGCCTCGAGGACCTCGAACTCCAAGCCGTTTGCTCTGACCGTGATGAATGTGCCCGGGATCGTCACGAGATAGCTCCCTCCAGCGCCGCCCAGCGTTCGTACGCCGCATCGACCGCACCTCGTGCGGCTTCGAGCTCGCGCTCGAGCGTCGCGACGCGCGTGCGGTCGTCGTAGATCGCGGGATCCGCGAACTCGCGCTCGAGGCGCGCCCGCTCTTCGTCGAGCCGGGCGACTTCGCGCTCCGCTGCGCCAAGCTCGCGAATGCGCCGCTCGCGCGCCATGCGTTCTTCACGCTCCAGTACCGCGGGCGACGGCGTGCGATCGACGGGTTTCGGCGCGGGCGCAACGGCGTGTGCGCCGCGTTGCAACGCTTCGAAGCGCTCGTAGCCGTTCTCGACGAGCGTCGCCTCGCCGTCGTGCAACCACAAGACGCGTTGTGCGAGCCGGCGCAGCAAATAGCGGTCGTGCGAAACGACGACCATCGCGCCCGCGTACCCGGCGAGGACCGATTCGAGCGCTTCACGGCTCGGGATGTCTAGGTCGTTCGTCGGTTCGTCCAAGAACAACAGGTCGGCCGAACGCGCCATCAGCTTGGCGAGCATGATCCGGCGGCGCTCGCCGCCGGAGAATTCCTCGACCAGCTTATCACCCGCATCGCCGCCAAGCCCGAGCCGCCCGAGCAACGATCTCGCTTCCTCCGGCGCAACTCGTGCGCCCTCGAGCACGGCCTCGACCGCGGTCGACTCCGGAGGAAGCTCGTCTGCGGCGTCTTGCGTGTAGTACGCGGCTTGCATGCCGTTCGCAAGCGTGACATTGCCGCCGTCGGGAGGCCGCCGCCCCGAGAGCACCCCGAGCAAGGTCGATTTCCCCGAGCCGTTGGCGCCGACGACTGCGAGCCGCTCGCCGCGCGCGATCTCGAGGTCGAGTCCGGTAAACAACGGCCGCGCGTACGCCGCGCTCGCCCCGCGGACGGTCAGCGCGATGCCGTTCGTCGCGCGTCGCGCTGCCTCGAGTTTGATCGAGATCGCGCGCGGCGCGCTCTTCGGTGCTTCGACGCGCTCGAGCTTCGCGAGTTGTTTCTCGCGACTGCGCACGTGCGAATAGTTGTGCGATCCGTGGGTACGCAGTTCGGCCACAATCTCTTTGCGGCGGCGCTCCTCATCGCGAAAGCTCTCGTAGTCCCGCTCGGCCTGCTCGCGTCGCAACGCTTTGTCTTCGACATACGCCGAATACGCGCGGCCCGCAGGAACCGGATAGATCGCGAACTCGCCGCCGTCCAATTCCCAGATTTCGTTTGCCACGCGTTCGATGAGATACCGATCGTGCGAGACGATCAGCGCCGCCCGCGGGTCGTCGAGCAAGTAGTTCTCGAGCCAGCGCACCGTCTCGAGATCCAGATGATTCGTGGGCTCGTCCAAGATGAGGTAGTCGGGTTCTTCGAGCAGCATCCGCGCGAGCGCGGCGCGCGTGCGCTGACCGCCCGAGAACCCCGCAAGCGGCCGATCCAAGTCGGTCTCGGAAAATCCGAATTCCGCAAGCATCGAGCGCATGCGCCGGTCGTGACCGGCACCCCCGTGCCGGTCGAAGGCTTCGCGCGCAACGCCGTAGACGCGCAACAAACGCTCTTCGCCGGAGGCGTCACCCGCGCTCGCGGCCGCACTCAGTTCCGCCTCAAGCTCCCGGACTCGCGCCTCTTCCGCATGTGCGAACGAGAACGCGCGCTCGAGCAGCGCGCGCAAGGTGAGCGAAGAGTCGTCGGTCGCACCCGTCTGACTGAGATAGCCCGGGCGCGCATCCCGTGCTCGCACGACCTCGCCCGCATCAGGTTCGTCGAGCCCTGCGAGGATTCTCACGAGCGACGATTTTCCCGCGCCGTTGGGGCCGACGAGCCCGATCTTCATCCCGTCGCGTATGGTGCCGCCCAACCCTTGGAAGATCGCGCGCGCCCCGTAAAACCGGTCGAGGCCGCCGAACCGTACCCACTCCACGCCGCAAACCATTCGACGGCGACCGCTTCGCGCCCGGGCCCTGGCGCTGCCCCCCAAGCTAAACGGGCCGGCACCCCTGAAGCGCGAAGCGGCCGAAATGTTCGCTCTGCTCCTCGTCGCGGCGCTCGCATCGGCCGCACCGGCACCATCCGCCGCGCCTGCTGCTACCCCCGCACTCAATCCGACGTCGCCCGCAGTTTCGGGAACGCCCTTACCGACCCCACAACGGCTGCTCGGTTTGATCCGCGCTAAATTCCGTTCGCATCGGCCGCCGCCGCCGTACGTCTTTTACACGATGGAACGCAAAGAAGACACGGAGCAAGGTTTCCCCGACTATGCCGACAGCTACAAGGAACACATCTGGGTACGCTCGCTCGATCGGGCGGCGCTCTCGCGAAGGGTCTACCGCAGCATCAATCGCGGCGAACTGACCTTTGAAAGGCCCGCATTTAACGAATCGCGCGATCCCGGTCCGCCGACGGCCGATCTCTTCGAACCGGCACCCGCGCATTCGAATCCGATTTCATTCGTCCCGACGCCCGAACCGACGAACGAGCCGCTCCGTGTCATCGGGTCCGTCGCGGCCGTGGGGGAGTTCGACTATCGCGTGATTTCGGTCGAGCCCGTCGGCGACCAGTTGCATCTCAAAGTCGAACCGACTCGCGACCCCGACCGCAATCGCCTGCGCGAGATTTGGGTCGATACGCAGACGCTCGAATTGCGTAAGATCGTCGCTACCGACAAACTGTTTATCCTGGGTACGAGCGACGTCTACGGCGTGACGTTCACGATCACGATCGGAAGCCTGCAAGGAATTCCCGTCGTGACCTCGATTCACGGTGTCGTCGGCGACGGTTATCAGGGCGACGGATCGGTCGTCGATTACACGTTCACCGACATCTCGTTCCCAACGACGCTGCCCGATTGGTACTTCGACGCGAAGACGTACGCCGATCACCAAAAAGATGCGCCGTCATGAACCTGCACCGGCGGGACGCTAGGCTAGGTTCGCACACTCACTCATCGAAAGGCCGCCCACATGCATGAAGATGAAGTCAAACCGTTCGTCGGCAAAGCCGTTCGCATTACCCTCGCCGACGGGCGCATTCTTGCCGGCACGCTGCACGCCGAAGGCGGCCACGGCCACGGCCACAACCATTACGCGGTGATCAGCGACCCGGTCCGCGAAGGCGGAACGCCCGTCCGCGAACTGATCCACGGCGCCGACCAAATGACCGACATCGAAGACGCTTCTAGCGACCCCGCCGCGGTCGAATAGCCACGCGCCGGTGAACTAGGAGCGGCGCGCTTCTCCGGCGCGATAGCGGTACACGATGCGGCCCTTCGTGAGATCGTAGGGCGACATTTCGAGATCTACCCGGTCGCCAGGGAGAATCTTGATTCGGTGGCGGCGCAGGCGGCCCGCGATGTGCGCGAGGATCGTCTGCCCGTTTTCGAGTTCGACCGCGAAGGTCGTGCTCGGAAACACTTGCTTGATGGTGCCGAACAGCTCGAGGGGGGCTTCTTTCGAAGGTTCCTCGGCCGGACGCGAACGCGTCGCCGACGGGGTTTTATTGTAGCTGCCGCGGGCTATGGCCGCACCGCTTTGTCAGATGTCATACGAAGCCATTATAGCCCATCGTCGCCGTCCCCGTCCATGTCGAGGACGATCGGGGGGCTCAGAACGTCCGTCAGATCCCCGAAAAGGCTCACCGCGTCGCGAAATTCGTCGTGGCCGGCCTCGTCGACGCTGAACCAGGCAATCGGCGCCGGTTCGGGCTCCGAGGGCGCGATCAGGTCGATCGTGCCGTTCTCGGCAGCCTCGTCGCCGCCCGGCGGCATGAAGACGAACTCGAGCAAATCGAGCCCGATCAGGACCCCAAGCGCGTCCGCGACCGCGGCCAACAGCGCTCCACGCCGCTCGTGGTCCCCGGCCTCGGCTTCCAGCAGCAGGGCTTGGAGGCCGGGCGAAAACGCCCCAAAACCCGGATAACTCGCCAGCGACATGGGCCGCCAGGTTCGCGTCCGTTTAAGCGTCCGCCCGTTCGGAGAGAACTACAGAGTTATGACCGATGAAGCGACCACGCGCTGCGAACACCTCGCGTGCCTCTGTGAGGTTACGTTCACGGCGGGCACGTGCTCGGCGTACTGCGCCTCGGATGAGGGACGCGACCCGCAGAACGTCCTGTGCAAGTGCGGTCACGCTAAGTGCGAACAGCAGATCGAGGCCCAACTCCACGGCGGAGCCGGCCGCGAAAGCTAGCGTCCCGCCATCGCTACTTCGAAGCGACGAGCTGCGGGTAGCGGCGATCGAGCGCCGCCATCTTCGGCGCATCGACGTTGACGATGTACGGATCGTTGGGATGCAGCCGCGCGTAGTGCTGATGATACGCTTCGGCCGCGTAGAACCCCGTGAGCGGTACGACCTGTGTGACGATCGGTGAGGAAAACGTCTTCGCTTCGGTCAGTTTGCGGATCGAGTCTCGGGCTTCGCTCTGCTGCTCGGGAGTAGCGTAGAAGATCGCCGAGCGGTATTGCGTGCCCTCGTCTGCACCTTGGTGGTTCAACTGAGTCGGATCGTGAGCTACGTTGAAGTACACGTCGAGCAGCTGTTCGTACGAAATCTTTTTCGGATCGAACGTAATTTGGACCGATTCCGCCTGCCCGGTCGCGCCGGTGCTGACGACCTCATAGTGCGCGGTTGCGGCCGATCCGCCGGCGAATCCGGCGACCACGTTGGAGACACCGCGGAGCGACTCAAAGACCTCTTCCATGCCCCAGAAACAGCCGCCCGCGAGCACGGCGGTCTGCGATCCGGGGGGCGCCGTAGCGGCGGCTGCGGGGGGGGCCGCCTCGCACGCGACCAGAATCGGCGCCAGGGCAATCAGGCAGGCAAGAACGTTCAGAATACGGCGAGGGTTCATACCCTTACATAACGCCAAAAAACGCCCCCGGATGCAGCAAGCCGCCTTACAGCACGATGCGCGAGAGCCACACCGCGGCGAGCGCCGGCTTGGCGGCATCGCGCACGCGAACCTCGACGGCCCACGCGATTTGCACGCCGATATCGGCCGGTTTCACCTCTTGCAAGGTGAACCCGGCTTGAATTTGGGCGCCCGACGGAACCGGCGAGATGAAGCGCACGCGCTCGAAACCGTAGTTGACGCCCATCTTCGCAGTCGGGAACGAAATCGTGCGGCCGATCATGTTCGAAAGCAGGCTCAGGGTGAGAAAACCGTGCGCGATCGTCGTGCCGAACGGTGACTCGCGCTTTGCGCGCTCGACATCGAGATGAATCCACTGCGGGTCGCCCGTCACGCCGGCGAATTCGTCGATCATCTCCTGGGTTACCGTGATCCAGGGGCTGAGGTAGGGCCCCGAACCGACCGCAGCCTCGAGGGCTGCGAGGTCGTTGAAAGCGGTGGTCGCGCTCGGCGACGTCAGCGTTGATTCGCTCATGAGCTTCGCTTCGGAGGGGCCGGTTCGTTTTGCCTTCTAACAGGCTCGCATGAGCGCCAAGACGACCGTACACTTGATTCGCCACGGCGATGCGATCCCCGAACCCGGCAAGACCTTCGATGCCCAGAGCGGTTACGACATCCTCGGCCTGAGCCCAAAGGGCCGGGCGCAGGTCGAAGCGCTCGCCGAGCGGCTGCTCGCTACGACCGACCTTGCGGCAGTCTACGCGAGTCCGACCTTGCGGGCGCGAGAAACTGCCGAAGCGATCGGCGCGGCGACCGGCCTCGAGGTGCGCCTCGACCCGCGCGTGCGCGAGGTCTACCTGGGCGACGAATCGGTCGAGCACGTCCCGCGCGAAGAGCGCGCCCGGGTCGTGAAGGAGCGGCTCGAAATGCTCGCCGTCATTGCGATTCGCGACGGCTCTTGGGCCGCCGTCCCAAATGTCGAACCGGGCGCCGAAGTCCGCGCGCGGATGCAAGCGGCAGTCGACGAGATCGTCGCGGCTCACCCGGACCGCCACGTCGCGATCGTTTCGCACGCGGGATCCATCAACGCGTATCTCGCAGCGCAACTCAACATTCCGCGCGACTTCTTCTTTCCGATCGGCAACACGTCGCTCAATTCGGTACGCGTGATGGACGGGCGCGCGTTGCTGCTGCGCCTCAACGATACTGCGCATCTCGAAAAAGGCGTCGCCTCGCGGCGGGCCTAAAGGGCGCCCCGATGCTTTCCGGCGCTCTTTCCAAGCGGCTGGCGCTCCCGGTGATCGGAGCGCCGCTCTTTATCATCTCGCAACCGGACCTCGTGATCGCGCAGTGTACGGCCGGCGTGATCGGCGCGTTTCCTTCGCTCAACGCGCGCCCTGCAGAGCAGCTCGGCCTCTGGCTGACGAGGATCGAGTCAGAGCTTGCGGCTCACGATGCCGCGCATCCCGAGCGGCCGGCGGCGCCATTCGCCGTCAACCTCATCGTTCATAAATCGAACGACCGGCTCGCGCACGACCTGGACGCTTGCGTGAAGCACAAGGTCCCCATCGTCATCACCTCGCTCGGCGCGCGGCCCGACATCAACGCCGCGATTCACTCCTACGGCGGCGTCGTGATGCATGACGTCATCAACGACACCTTCGCGCACAAGGCGATCGAGAAGGGCGCCGACGGGTTGATCGCCGTCGCCGCGGGCGCGGGCGGTCACGCCGGCACCATTTCCCCATTTGCGCTGATCTCGGAAATCCGCAAGTGGTGGGACGGCCCGCTCGCCCTTTCGGGAGCGATCTCGAACGGCAATGCGGTGCTCGCGGCGATCGCGGCGGGCGCAGATTTCGCGTATATCGGCTCCGCGTTCATCGCCACCCGCGAAGCCAACGCGCCCGAAGCCTACAAGGAGATGATCGTCGCGTCGACCTCGTCCGACATCGTCTATACAAACCTGTTTACGGGCGTGCACGGCAACTACCTCAAGCCCTCGATCGTGCGCGCCGGCTTGGATCCGGACGACTTGCCGGAAAGCGACCCCTCGAAGATGGACTTCGGCACCGGCCGCGATGCGAAAACGAAAGCCTGGCGCGATATTTGGGGCTGCGGTCAAGGCATTGCCGCGATCGCCTCAATTCCCGGCACCGCCGAGCTGGTTGCCCGTCTGACCAAAGAGTACGAGGCCGCGCGCGACCGCATCTTGGTGGGAGCAAGTTTCGCCTAACAGCCACAAACTGGGAGGGAATCTCCCCGACCCGAATAACGCAGTTTTTCGCCTGGAGCATTCGCGTTTAGGAGATTCCGGTGAATTTTAAACTCAAACCAACCCGCGGTCAGTTCATAGCCGGCGGTATTGCAGCGTCGGCCGCTGCCAAGTTTGCGAGCATCAACGTTATTGCGGCGCCGCAAAAGACGCTCGTCGTCGGGCTCAACGTCCCGCAGACCGGCCCGTACTCGGACCAAGGAATGGATCAGCTGCGCGCCTATCGGCTCGCGATCGCCGAGATCAACGCCAAGGGCGGCGTGATGGGCATGCAGCTCGTCGAGTCCGTCGGCGACGACGAGACCAAAGCCCCGATCGCCGTAGAGAACGCGCGCCGCATGATCGAGCGCGACGGGGCGATCATGATCACCGGCGGCTCGAGCACCGGCACCGCGATCGCTGTGTCTGGCTTGTGCCAAGAGAAAAAGACGATCTTCATGGCCACGTTGACCCACGGCGACGAGACGACCGACGTCAACTGTCACTACCACACGTTCCGGCGGTACAACAACGCCCACATGTCGGCACAGGCGCTGGGGAGAACCATGAGTGCCAAGTACGGGGCCGGCAAATGGTTCCACATCACGGCCGACTACGCGTGGGGCCACAGCAACTTCGACAATCTTTCGAGCGTCTCCGAATCGAAAGGCGCGAAGACCATCGCGAACGTCTTGATGCCGCTCGGCACGACCGACTTCAGCTCGGCGCTTTCGCAAGCGCAAGCCGCCAAGCCCGACGTCCTCGTAATCACCGAGTTCGGCAAGGACATGGTCAACGCGGTCAACCAGGCGCAGGGCTTCGGATTGCTCAAGTCGGCCAAGGTCCTCGTTCCGCTCGCCGATGAGTACATGGCGAAGGGCACGGGTGACAACTTCGACGGTATCGCTACGACCGCGCCATTCTATTATGCGTATAACGCGCAAAAGTATCCCGAGGCCAAGCGCTTCGTCGACGCGTTCGTCGCGAAGTACGGCACGCCGCCGAGCAACGGCGCGGAATGCGCGTATACGGACATGTACCAGTGGAAAGGCGGCATCGAGCGTGCTGGATCGCTCGACCCGCAGGCGTTCATCTCGAAGATGGAAGGCTACCACTTCAGCGCAACCAAGGGGCCGGAATATTGGCGCGCGTGGGATCACCAAGGAATCAACACGGTGCTCGTCCTCGAAGGCGTGCCGCTGGCCGGGCGCTCGGACCCCTTCGCTTTCGCGAAGGTACTCGAGGTCCACGACGGCGATGCCGTCGCAATCCCGCAGTCTACCTCGAAGTGCAAGATCGAAACCTCCTAAGCTCCCTCTCCTCCACGTGATACGAATGGGACCGGCTCGCGCGCGACGCCGGTCCCTTCGTACGCTAACATCGGGGCGGCGAAGCCCCCCGATCCCCCCCGACTGAGAATCATCATCGACGCAATCCTCTCGCAACTCCCCGGCCAATTGCTCGACGGATTCGTGCGCGGGCTCGTCTACGTCGCGATCGCGCTCGGGCTGACGATCGTGTTCGGGATGTTGCGCCTGGTCAATTTCGCGCACGGCGCGTTCTACGCGATCGGTGCGTACGTCGGCCTCGTCGTGGCCGAGCACTATGGGCTCGCAGCCGGACTGATCGTCGCGCCGCTCGCGGTCGCGCTGTTCGCGGTCGTACTCGATCGCACGCTCCTGCGCTTCTTCTACGACCGCGATCCCACGGCCCAAATTCTCGTAACCTTCGGGATCGCGATCGTCGTCGAAGAGAGCTTGCGTCTGATCTTCGGCGGAACGACCCGTTCGTATCCGGTTCCGGCCGCGTTGTCTACCTCAGTCAACCTCGGATTCACACTCTATCCCGCGTACCGGCTGTGTTTCGCCGTGGGTATCGTCGTTATCGTGCTTGCGGTTTGGGTGTTTCTGCAGCGCACGAATTTCGGCTTGATCGTGCGGGCCTCTATCCGCGATCGTACGATGGTGCAGCTCTTGGGCGGCAACGTCGATCTCGCATCGACGACGATCTTCGCACTCGGCGCGGGGCTCGCGGGCTTGGCGGGCGCGGCAGCGAGCCCGATCTACAGCGTCGATCCCAACACCGGCTTCTCGTTCTTGGTACCATCATTCGTGGTCGTCGTCATCGGCGGTCTCGGCAGCTTTTGGGGCGCGGTGCTCGGCGGGTTGCTCGTCGGCGAGTTGCAGAGCGTGACGACTCTCGTGTTCCCGGCGGCGAGCGACGTCGTCATCTACATCGCGATGGCGCTCGTGCTCCTGATCCGTCCCTCCGGACTGCTCGGTGAGAGCGAGGTCATTCGGGGGTGACCGTCGCCGGCGAACTTCGTTTTTACGGGCTCACGATTCTAGGCCTCATCCTTTTTCCGTTCCTGATCCACCCGATCGGCGGTTACGGCGGCCTCGCAACCGAGGTGCTGATCGTCGGAATCGGGTCGGTCGGCTTTAACCTGCTGCTCGGCTACGCCGGGCTGCTGTCGTACGGTCAAGCGATGTTCTATGGAGTGGGCGCCTACGTGGCGCTCCTCACGGTGTCGCGCTTTTTCCCAGACCATCCGAACTTCTGGCTCGCCCTTGCCCTCGGCGTCGCCTTCGTGACGTTGATGGCGTTCGTGATCGGGATGCTGGTCGTGCGGTTGTACGGCATTTACTTCTCGCTCTTGACGCTCGCGTTCGCACAAATGTTCTTCTTCATCGTCTTCAAGTGGCGCGACCTCACGCAAGGCGACGACGGATTGCAAGGCATCACGGTGCCGGCTATGGGCCTCGGGCCGTGGTCGATCGATCTCACGACACCCTTTCCGGCGCTGAACCTGGGGCCGTTCGGGGATCTGAGCGATCTGCACTACTGGTACGCATTTGCGGCGCTGGTAACGCTTGCCGTGCTCGCCTTCATGCGCGCGCTCGTGCGCTCGCAATTCGGCGAAGTGCTCGGTGCGATCCGCGACAACGAAGAGCGCAGTGCGTTGATCGGCTTCGATCCGCGCCGCTACAAAGTGGCGGCGTTCGTCATCGCGGGCGCGCTCACGGGGCTTTCGGGCGCGTTACGGGGCCTCTACGACACGTCGATCGCACCCGATGCGCTCACCGTGGAAACCAGTGGTAACTTCGTCATCTACACGGTGATCGGCGGCGTCAAGACCTTGTTCGGACCGCTCGTCGGTACCGGTCTCATCATGTATCTCCAGAACGTGCTGAGCGCGAAAACCGACGCGTGGCGGCTGATCGAAGGGCTCATCTTCGTCGCGGTCATCGTCTTCTTGCCGGGCGGGATCCTCGGCGCGCGTCGCAAGAGCGCACGCGCCGAACTTGCAAAAGCGGTAAGCGCCAAGGCCGGGCCGTGAGCGAAATCATTCTGGAAACCAAGGGGCTCGGGAAGTCGTTCGGCGCGTTCGCCGCCAACGCCGATATCGACTTTACGGTGCGCGAAGGCGAGCTGCGCGCCGTGATCGGTCCCAACGGCGCCGGCAAGACGACATTTTTCAACCTGCTCTCGGGCGTTGCGACGGCGACGGCGGGCGATATCTTTTTCGAAGGGCGTCGCATCACGCCGCTCGGCGGCCCGCGCCGGGTTGCGCTCGGGATCGCGAAGGCGTTTCAAACGGCGAACCTCTACCCCGACGAGACGGTCCTGCAAAACTGCCGCTTAGCAGCACTGGCGCGCACGCAAGGGTCATTTGCGTTCGAACCGTTTCGACCGTCGCGACGGCTGGATGAGGTCGATCGCATCGCACACGAAGCCCTCGAGCTCGTCGATATGACCGCACTCGCCGGCGCTCGCGCCGGCGACCTCTCGCACGGCGATAAGAAGCGCGTCGACATCGCCGTCGCGATCGCGACGAAGCCGAAGATCCTCTTGCTCGACGAACCGGTGGCTGGAATGTCGCTCGAGGAAGTGCGGAAAACCGACGCACTGATTCGCGGCCTTGCGAAACGGATGACGATTCTCCTCATCGAGCACGACATGACCATGATCATGGGTATCTCGGACTCGATCACCGTGCTGCACCAAGGGAAGATTCTCGCCGAAGGAACCCCCGCCGAGATTCGCGCGAATCAACGCGTCCAAGAGGCATATCTCGGCGGCCACACCGAGGGCCACGTATGAGCGCGGCCGAGCCGCTGCTGCGGGTCGACGCGATCGACACGTACTACGGCGACAGCCACATTTTGCGTGGACTGAGTTTGGAGGTGCGAAGCGGCGAGACGGTTGCGCTGCTCGGACGCAACGGCGCCGGCAAGACGACCGCGCTCAAGAGCATCGCCGGGTGGGTACCGCCGCGGGAAGGCCGCATCACCTTCAATGGAGCGGACATCACCGGGCGCGCGATGATGGCGGTCGCGCGGCTCGGCGTGTCGCTCGTTCCCGAAGAACGCCGCATCTTCACCAACCTCACCGTCTACGAAAATCTCCGGCTTGCGGCCGTGACGGCGCGCGCACCGGGCTGGTCGATTGCGGACGTTTACGCGCGCTTCCCGCGACTGCAAGAGCGCGCCAAGAATCGGGGCGACGAGATTTCCGGCGGCGAGAAACAGATGCTCGCGATCGCTCGCGCGCTCGTGCAAAACACGCAGTTGCTGCTGCTCGACGAACCGACCGAAGGGCTCGCCCCGCTTATCGTGCGTGAAGTCGAATCGATCGTTCGCGAGATCAAATCCCATGGGATGACGATTCTGCTGGTCGAGCAAAATTTCTATTCCGCGCTCTCGGTTGCCGACCGTTGCTACGTCATCGATCAAGGCGCGGTCGCCTTCGAGGGAACGCCGGACGAGCTGCGCGGCAACACCGAAGTTCTCGGGAGGTACCTGCATGTATGATCCCCCGGCTTCTCGAGCCGTCTTCGGTATCGTCCTCGCAGCCGTGCTCGCAACGACGGCTGCGGGATCGCCCGAAACGGCGATCCCGAGCAGCCAATCCGGCGCATATGCGCGAGTCCATCACGTCGTCAGCACGCAAAGTCCGGCCGCCCAGGCGTACTTCGACCGCGGCCTTACGCTTCTGTATGCGTTCAACCGCAGAGCCGCCCGCGAGTCGTTCTTGTGGGCGGCCGCGGCCGACCCGCAGTTAGCGATGGCGTACTGGGGCGTCGCGATGTCGTACGGCGGGAACATCAACGTTCCGCAGGATGCCGCGGGGGAACGCGAGGCGGCAAACGCCGCGAGCACGGCGCGCGCCCTCGCGTCGCATGCGAACCCGAGCGACCGTGCCTACATTGCGACGCTCGCGCATCGCTTTACCGCAGCGCCGAAACCGAACTTCGATTCGCTCGCGCGGAGCTACGCGGCTGCGATGGCTGCGCTTGCCGCCGAGTACCCGGGCGACCCGGATGCGGCCACGCTCTACGCGGAAAGCGAGATGAACCTGCGGCCATGGGATCTCTACGCCGTCGACGGAACGCCCCGGCCCGGAACGCAGCGTATTTGTGAGACGCTGGAATCGGTACTACGGCGCTTCCCGACGCACATCGGGGCCAACCATCTCTACATTCACGCGACCGAAGGTGGACTCCATCCCGAGCTCGCGCTGCAGGCAGCGGGCCGGATTGCGTCACGGCACTTCGAGCCCGCAGCGTCGCATCTCACGCACATGCCCGCGCACACGCTCGCGCGGGCAGGCTACTACGGAGCCGCGGGCGGCAGCAACGTTCTGGCAACCGCGTACGACCGCAGCTATCTCGGCTCGGAAGGCCGCGGTGACAAAGAGCAGCCGGGCTACTACATCCACGACTTGACGTTTCTCGCCTATACCGATGCGATGGACGGAAACTTCGGGCGCGAGCGTTCGACGATGGCCCGCTTGCAAACGCTGGGTCAAGTCGTTCCGATCGCCTTCGTCTTGTTGCGCTACGAGCGCTGGCACGACATCCTCGCGCTGAAGGCCCCGCAACCCGACCCGAACGATCCGCTTCGATTCGAATATTGGCGCTTCGCACGCGCGATGGCATTTGCGGCTCGCGGAAACGTCGCGGCCGCCAGTGCGGAGCGCAACGCA
>Ga0302326_10019309_pt1 | contig 14088 bp, 8 predicted proteins | sample Palsa_T0_3_FD_202264 | JGI IMG/M metagenome (GOLD analysis project Ga0302326, IMG submission 202264) | Peat permafrost microbial communities from Stordalen Mire near Abisko, Sweden - Palsa_T0_3 | ecosystem: Environmental > Terrestrial > Soil > Palsa > Peat permafrost | place: Sweden: Abisko... | reverse complement strand
TTTCTTCAAGTACTTCGGCGAAGAAGGCAAGCGCGGCGGCGCGACCGTAGTCGATGGGTTGCGAAAGCGGTGAGGTGACGATGTCGAAGGAATCGAGCCGAACGAGTTCCTGACGGGGTTTTTCCGTGTAGCTGGCGCGGACGTGGGTCATTGGCTCAAGCGCACCTCCAAAGCGCCGACGGGAACGGGAGGCAGACTTGGCGACGCCCTTGATCTTGCCGTAGTCGCGAGTGAAGAGCGACACGATCTGGTCTGCTTCCTGAAAGGGCCAGGTTCGCAGGACGATAGCCTCCACTTGATGAGCGATCACCGGCCGAGGCTACCTCCCATTGGGTAAGGATAGCGCGCCGGCAGCGGCGGAGACGTATGGCGAATCGTCCGGGCACCGAGGGCGATGCTGGGCGCCTCTACTTCGCCAGCAGACCAAAGACGGCGACGCCGGCCGTGGTGCCTACATAGACCCGTCCATTGGCGATCATTGGCGCGATGAAGCCGCTGGCGTTCCCAAATTGGTCGCGGGAACCCGATTCATTGCTGTCGTAAAGCTGTTGCGAAAGCGCCTCGGCGTTGTAGGCGTAAAGGACGGACGGACTAGAGTGGGAGACCGCCCAAACGATTCCGTTGGCGGCGCCGTTGGCGGAAATGGACGGCGTTGTGCCGGGATATCCGAAGGTGTTGGCGCTGCGGCTGACGGGAACGCTTGACACTTTCGCGTCGGAGACGAAGAACGCTTTGAGATTGTCGCTATGGCCGCCAAAGTAAAGCTTGTCATTGAAGAAGGCCGGAGCGCCGTATTCGCCATTGGGAAGCGCATTGGAGACGACCTGATAGATGGAGCCTCCATTGGGGTGGTATTTGCCCATGTTGCTGCGATTGACAATATAGATGTTGCCGTCTTTGCCGGCCCCGGCGGCGAGCATGCGCACATTGCCGCTGCTGTCGAGGAAGTTGGGGAACAGTACCACTCCGCCCGACCCCAAGTCTATGTCGCTGTCGGATTGCTGGACGGTGGTGTCGGTGGCGTAATAGTCCTCAACCTGCAATTTTCCGGTGGAACCGAGCTCCAATTGGAGGAAACCGTTCCCGAAGTCCTGATGATCGGGAAATCCGTTGCTGTCGAGGGTAGTGTCGAAGGTGCCATTGCCATCGAGGAAAAGGATGCCGGTTGAGGTCGCGGCGGGTCCGGCATCGCTCATCCAAATCCCGCCTGCGCCACCATTAGGCGTAAGATTGAGCACCGCGGTCTGTCGAAGCGTGGATGCGCTGTAGGCGATGATCCAGCCGTTGTACGGCGAATGGTCGCAGTGCGAGGCCCAGGTAGTGTAGATCGCCCCATTCCATTCGAGCAGCGCGGCCCGCTCGGTATACTGTTCCGCGGAAAACGTCAGGGTCCCGTCGATGCCGTTCTTGCTGCTTCCAGGATAGGTGGCCGCGATCGTTACCGGCCCGCCAAAGAGCTGTTTGCCGGTTGTCGGATCGAGCGCGTTGAGCCTCTGGAAATAGCTGCCGCTGGAGTTCTTGGACATGGCGACCACGTAAATGGCCCCGTTTGGCCCCTGTGAAAGGTCAATCACCGGCGTGGAGGTGACGCCGATCTCCGGCGCGTTCGAGTCGCAGCTGCGATCGTCGCTGGGGACTTCGCCCGCCTTGAGCAGCGAGGTTTTCCACAGTACATCCCCGCTCTGCTCGTCGAAGGCGTAAACGCTGTCATTCTCGGTGGCCGCAAACAGCGCATTATGCGGGGTGCCGGCGATGTCGATCAGTACGTGGAGAGGCTGGGCATCGACCACTCCGTCGGTGGAAAAGAATCCCACCTTGCCAAAACTCTGGGGGTTGACGTTGGCCTGGGTGAGAACCGTCTCCGACCGATTGAGTCCGTCGCGGGCATTGTCGTAATGCCAGGTGAGGACGTTCACGTTCTGAGCGTGGAGGCCGACGAAGGGAAGTGACATGATGCCGAGGAGCAACGCAGACAGAAGGCCATTTTCACTTCCGGTTCGCATTGGCGAAAGGGGTGAGGAGTGGCCTTTTCCATGGAAAGAGCCGCACTTACCCGGATCGCGCCGGATGCATCGGACTGGGAAATGCTCTGTCGGGCAAGATTTTGTCGGCATTGGGTAGATTCCCGACTTTCATCTTACTCGAACGAGGATAATTGACACGGAATAATGCGGGAGGTTCGCCATTGGCCGCATCGGGGAAGGCTCTTAATCTTCGGTTGTAAGGGATGACGCGCCGGGGCGGCGCGTCCCCGTTAGTGAAAGCTGCTTCAACCGGAATACAGATGATCGATACGGCGATCAGCGACCGAAGTATTCGGAGTTTGCTTGCGTGAAGTGGGCCCATTTCTCCGGCAGGTCGTCGGCGGCATATATAGCCGAGACCGGACAGACCGGGACGCAGGCTCCGCAGTCAATACATTCGACGGGATCGATATAAAGCTGTTCCACCGCTGCATGCTTGGCTGCGTCGTCCTTCTTGGGGTGTATACAATCTACCGGGCAGGCGTCGACACAGGCCGAATCTTTCGTGCCGATACAGGGTTCCGCGATTACATAAGCCATAAAACCGTTCTCCAACTTGGGGCTGATTGTTTAACCGAAACTTGATTGTAGCAGGGCTCGGTGCTGCCAATTCTAAGCAGATTCCATGAAACAAACTTTCGCACTTTCAGACGACGGGCTGGGAGTATCGGGTATCTCTCTGGTCGCATAATCGACTGGTTTCGCGAGCGGCGTCATGTTCCGTCCTGCGAACAGGTCCGCAAAAATTGTCGACAGCTCGTTGTGGATCAGGCCGTTGGTAGCAAATATCTCTTTGCTGGCGAGTTGGAAGGGCGATCCGTCGAAGTAGGTCAGGGTACCGCCGGCTTCGGTGACGAGAAGAAATCCAGCAGCCGTGTCCCAGGGATTGAGATTGAATTCCCAAAAGCCATCGAAGCGTCCGCAGGCGGTATAAGCCAGGTCTATGGCAGCGGAGCCTGCGCGGCGGACGCCGTGGGACCGAAGCGTGATCTCGTGGTAAAAGTGGATGTTGGGACTCTCATGACGTTTCCGTGAAGGGAAACCGGTAGCAAGCAGGCTCTCGGCCACGGTTCTTGTGGTGGAAACGCGTATGCGTCGGCCGTTGAGGAAGGCACCTTGACCTTTTTCGGCAACGAAAAGCTCATCGCGGGTCGGATCGTAGATGATCGCTGCGACGATCTCGCCGTCCTGATCAGGAGCGAGTCTGGCGGGGCGATGTTCGAGTCCGAGCGATACGCAGAAGACCGGATAGCCGTGGGCGAAATTGGTGGTGCCGTCGACCGGGTCGATATACCAGCGATATTCCGATTCCATCTGGCCGCGAGTTCCCTCTTCGCCGTAAACGCCGTGCGTGGGAAAGCGCATGGCGAGCCTTTCTACGATGAGCTTTTCACCGGCGCGATCAGCCTCGGTTACCAGATCGGCATCGCCTTTATATTCCGTGGCGACGCCCCTCTCAAAATATGCCCGAATCAGGTTGCCAGCCTCTATGGCGATGGCGGCCGCGGGGGCGGCGAGCGGTAGATCCACCTGCGTAGGAAGAATGTTCATGAACGGCCTTCCAGGTCGTGAGCGTTGTTGTGGGCAGTCGGCTTACCGGCGGGTTCCTCCGTCAGTGCGGCGGTTGGACTCATGGGCGCCGGCAGGGGTAGATAGGAAGACGAAGCGGAGACGAGTCCCTCAACCATCGACGGCTCGGTGATTGCGGATCGGTTACGGTCGCGACGCCTTGCCTCGATGTGGCGAACGCTCTCGGTGATGGTGCGAATCTGATTTTTGTAAATGAAGAGGTTAGGCTTGCCCTCGCGTGTGAGCCGGATCATGCGATCGTCGAAATACTCGATCCAGCCGTATACGGATTCGCCATCGCGCAGTTTTACGGCGACGGGAACCTGCTTTTCGCTGAGGAAACGAAGATAGAGGATCTCCTGGCCGGTTTCCCCGGGTGGAGGTGTTTTCTGCCGACGACGACTTGACGTTGGTGGAGGCATCGTAATTAGTGTAATTAATCCCTGACATCGGTCGATGGGAATTGTGCAATAGAGGTTGTAGTAGTCTCTGAGACAGAGAATATTTTCAATTGCTACCGGTAGCGACAGGAAAGTGAAGTGCGGTTTTCTGCACAGTCAGGCTTGACTCCGATTGCCTTCTAACGACACCAAGTGAAAGTGCTCGAGGAGCGATTGGCCCGGAGCATCGTTGACATCGCCGCCTGGTCGTTCAGTCGTTCAGCGCGCTGCCCGCAACTTCAACCAGCCGATCCGGCATCGTACCCGTTTCGGGCCAAAACGGCATTGCCCGCGGTCCCAACCAGCATTGCGGGAGATGGAGATACCTCGCACCATGAAGAATGGCCAGCCATCGGCGTACCTCAGCATCACGCTGCACGCCCACCTGCCCTATGTCATTCATCACGGCACCTGGCCGCATGGCCAGGAGTGGTTGCACGAGGCGGTGGCGGAAACGTATCTGCCGCTGCTCGGCGTATTACGGAGGCTGGAGCGTGACGGGCTCTCGCTGAAGGCGAATCTGAGTCTTTCCCCGGTACTGCTGGAACAGCTTCGGCACCCGACCTTTGTGGAGGAGTTCCCGAAGTATATTGAGCGGAAGCTCGTCTATGCACGGGAAGATGAGAATTACTTTCGCCAGAATGGCGAACAGCGCTTCGCTGAAACGGCGGTTTTCTGGCAACAGTTTTACGATCGAACCCTACGCGAATTCTATGACCTGGATCGAAATCTTGTGGCGGCTTTTCGGCATTTTCAGGATGCGGGGGCCATCGACATCATCACCAGTGCGGCAACCCACGGGTATTTACCCTTGTTGGGTACCGATGAGAGCATGACTGCCCAGTTGCTGACCGGGGTGGCCGCGCACGAGCGTCATCTGGGACGAAAGCCTCGAGGGATATGGATTCCGGACTGCGGCTATCGTCCGGCGGGTACCTGGAGCGCGTCAGTCCGGGCTGGTGCCGAAGAATCTTCCTGGCCGCCATTCAGGCGAATCGGTGTGGAAGAAGCCTTGGCGGCGGCCGGTATCGAATTTTTCTTTGTCGATACGCACATGATCGAAAACAAGGTGCAGTGGGAAGGCGATTTGGGGGCAACATACCGTCCATCGCTGGTGGAAGGGCCGTTATCCCACGCGCACCCGGTCGCGGTCTTTGCTCGCGATCCGAAGACGGGGTTGCAGGTGTGGAGCGGCGATAGCGGATATCCGGCAGACCCGCATTACCTCGAATTTCACAAGAAACGCTGGCCAGGAGGCCTGCGGTATTGGCAGGTGACCTTGGCGCGGTCGGATATGGCGTTGAAGGCCCCATATTTCCCGGAGCAGGCCGAAGAGCGGGCTCGAGTTCATGCGGAACACTTCGTGGGTCTGATCTATGACGCGCTCAAGGGCGGTTTCGACCATAAACCTCCCCCAATTCTGTCGGCGCTTTATGATGCCGAATTGTTTGGCCACTGGTGGTTTGAAGGGCCGCTATGGCTTGAGCATGTGGCGCGGATGATCGCTAAGGACGATTTCCCTATCGCGCTGACGACAGCGAGCGATTACCTCGACAAATATCCGGCGGAAGTCTCGGTGGCACTACCTGAGGGGTCGTGGGGCAAGAATGGGAATAACGAAGTCTGGCTAAACGATGAAACCAGCTGGACGTGGTCCCACATCTATCGTGTTGAGCGGGTGCTGCGCGAGGTTACGAGCGACGCTCGCTGGCGAGACGGCGGTTGGGGCGAGCGGATTGCCAAGCAAATGGCGCGGGAAGTACTGCTGCTGGAGTCTTCGGACTGGCAATTTCTAATTACCACTGCGGCGGCACGGGATTATGCGGAGAAGCGTTTCTCCGGACATTTGGCGGAGTTTGTTGAGTTGGAGATGCTTTGGGCGGAGTTCGTGGCGAATGGCCGTTTGGCGGAGGTTGGAGAGAAGGCTTTGACCGAGTTGGAAGAGCGGGACGGTTTGTTTGCGGAGATTGATCCGGGGCTTTGGGCGGCGCGGTAGACTTCGGTCTCAACAAGGCGCAAACGAAAGGGCCGCATCCGGTTCGGATGCGGCCCTTTTGCCTTGCTGCCTCAGTTAACAGTGACCGTTATGCTCGTGGTCGAAGTGACTGTGTTGGTCACCGAGTCAGTAGCGGTTACGGTGTAGGTATAGGCGCCTGTGGCCGTACCGGAAGAACCAGCGTTGTTGTTGCCGCCACCTCCGCAGCCACCCATGCCGCCCATTCCAACCAGGAAGACGATCAGGGCTAGCATCACCTTCCACCCCCGCCGCCTTGCCGGGATTCCAAACAACAGGACGCACGCCAATGCAGCACCCCCGGCCGCTGTATACCAGTGGTTCTCCGGCTTCTGATTGCTCTTCGGGTAGGTGAGAGCGGCGTTGGTCGCCGTGGTGGTGAAGTTTGCGGTTGCGGTGCCTGTGGTGGTGCCAGCGGCAATAGCCACTGCGGCGATCGTGCAGCCCGGGTTGTATGTTGTGTTGGCTCCGCTGGGTGCGCTGGCGACAGCACAGCTGAAGTTAATGGTTGCTGGAGAGTAGTTCGTGGTTACGGCGATTGTTGATGTGGCGGACTGCCCCGGACTGCTGACGGTCGCTGCAGTGGGGGTTCCGAGGCTAAGCGTCTGCGCGGCGGCTGTACCTGTCACCGCCAATGCGACGTTGCCCGTCGCAGTGGCCACCCCGGTCGCCGCGGCACTTACCGCGACAGTGTAGTTGCCCGTGGTTGTGGTGGGTTCAGTCGCCAGGGTTAGCACGCTGGTCCCCGCGGCCGCAGTGATCGTGACCGATGCCGGGGTGAACGAACAGGTCGGAACCGATATAGCGCCGGTTGGCCCGGTCACCGCACAAGTTAAGGCTACCGCGCCAGTAAAGCCGCCGCTTGGAGTCACCGTAACCGTGCTGGTTCCCGACGTGCCGGGGGAGCTAATATTGACGGTTGTACCAGCAACAGCAATTGCCGGAGCTGTCGTGCCGCTTACAGTTAGTGCCAGGGACCCGGTTGCCGTGGTGACACCAGTCGCTGCGGCGCTCACCGCCACGGTATATGCGCCAGCGGTCGTTGTGGAGGTCGTCGCTACAGTCAGAGTACTGGTGGCTGCGACGCTGGTGATCGTGACCGATGCTGGGGCGAACGAACAGGTGGGAAGCGATATAGCCCCCGCTGGCCCAGTCACCGCGCAGCTCAGCGCGACCGCTCCGGTAAATCCGCCACCTGGCGTGACCGTAATCGTACTGGTTCCGGAAGCGCCGGGGGCGACTGCGGCGAAACTCGATCCCGAAACAGCAATCGTGGGCTGGGTGATCGCCACCACCACAAATGCACTTGCTTTCGCGTATGTTGCTTCGGTTGCCGGGGAATAGGTGATGGTGAAGGTATCAGCAGCATTCGCCGTGAGCGAGCCAGCTGGGATGGTGATAGTCGCGGTGCCGCTGCTTAGAGTTACCGCGGGAGAAGTATAGATGCCATCGGTCGCGGTGACGGTGCCGGCAGGGGTCACCCCGCCGGAGGTTAGAGGCGAAACGGTCACGCTGAAGGAAAGAGGCTCGTTCGTACTGATACTGGTTGCCGAGGGAGTGGCCGCCACGTTAGCCACCCCAAGGGAACCCGCCGCGCTGGTCCAGTCGTTTACGAGAAGCGTCGCGTCGACGCTGCCGAGGCCGGTAGCAAGGTCATAACCCGTGAATGTGTTGTAACCGCTCTCGAAGTCGAATCCCTGCGAATTTTCGAGGCAGCTGGCGGCGTTGGCAGCGGATGGCGTACAGCCAACCGAATTATTACCGGTGGTCACGTCGTGAAAAATCGAGGGAGTCGAATTGAAAAGACCATAAATGATGGGATCCGCCTGGCCTTGACGCTGTCCGGTTTTCTGAACGATAAGGGCCATGATTCCGGCAAACGCCGGCGCCGCAGTCGATGTGCCACCAACGCCATCCACATAGAAACTGCCGGAGCTGTCAGCGATGCAGTTTGCACTCCCCTGAAGAGTGCCAGTACTATCGACTCCGGTCGTCTCGCCGTCGCAGACGGCCCAGGTCGCCCCATAGGCTCCGTTGCCGGCCAGCAGCGCAACGTCGGGAACATCGCGCGCCTGGTCGTTCGGCACGCCTGTACCGGTTTGCCATGTTGGCTTGAGGTAACCCGAAGTACAGGTTCCAACAGTATTGTTTGTGGTGGTGTTCATGGAACAATTGCTCACGCCGCCGGAGCCTGCACTTATGTTGTCGGTATCGCCGTATTGGGAAATCAAGATGTTCTGATTTATGGTCAGGTTGGGATAGGTGGAATCATTCCAGGTGGACTCGGGGATATAGGATTTTGCAGTCCGATAAAAGGTCGATGCGCTTCCCGGACTGCTGGTATTCACATAGTTAGAAAAGTTGTTGCCGTTCGGGTAAGGGTAGAGTGCGTAGAAATCGGTCCCGCCCACAGCGATGTTATAAGGTGTCGAAGCCAGGCCGTTGACCGCCAAAGGCCCGGTCGCGTACTGTTCCGTGTCGGGATCGTCGCAGCCCGCGGAGCCGCTGTCACCTCCCGATACCAGGACCGTAATGCCCTGCGACGCAGCCTGCGTCCAGTCATTCAAGATTTCCGTGTTGCCTGCGGTACCGTTAAAGAGTTCGCAAGTACCGTAGCTGAGGCTGAGGATGTCGACCGTGTTATCGATGTCGATCGCGTATTCGGACGCACCCACCACGCCTCCGTTTGCAGCGCTTTCCGTATAGAAATGCAGGTTCGCGCCCGGAGCGAGGCCACCGGCAACTTCGTTATCTAGATACGACTCACCGTCGTCTCCAGATACATCACCCACGCCATCCAGATTGGAGATCACCGGAGCGTAATTGTCACCTACGAAGAGAGTGCGGTAGGCCTGGACGAGCGTGGGATCGATGGCGGATTGGCCTGCGATGCCGATGGTGGCGCCGGTACCTGTATAGCTGGTGCCGCTGTTGAAGTTGGCATTGAACGAGTTCGGCGTGTCGTAAATAGTAGCTGCATCGCCGGGAACCACGAACAGGTTATAACCATTTGTCGAGTTTCCAACGGTGTACTGGCCGCGCTGGCCCGATGCACTGGCGATTGGCACAAAGCGGTGCTCCTGGTTGTCAAACTTCCCCGGCGTGCCACGAGCAAGCGTCGGCTTGAGCGAAATATTGTTCAGATGGGCAACCCCAGCAACCACAGCGGACATTGCTGCCGGAATCTGAGGGTCGCTGGCGTTCGCGTAGAAGCTGACGCCGCTAGCGGTGCGGTAGTTGTGGATCGAGGTATGGAAAGCACTCTGAACCTGAGCGACGGAGCCCGAGAAGTCGATGGTGACACGACCGTTGGCTACCCTATTAATGGTGAAGCCTTGCCCCTCTAGCCAGCCGGTAATCTTCTGCATGTCGGAGTCCGAAGGGCCGTATAGCGTGCCGAATTCCTTGGGAGTCAGCCACTTGTGATAGTTTGGCGAGCCTTGAACCTGAAGCGTCGCCAGGAAAGCATCGAGCGCCGCCTGCTGCGCGGGACTGCGCTGCAGTACCAACTTTATGTGGTTCAGGGATTGGGAGACAGGCGCTGCACCAAGATCATTCTGCGCATTGGCCAGTGGATGGATATTACCTTTGAGCGTCACCAGCCTGGAGTCGTCGATTGTCGCGGTGATGCGGTCGGGATTTGCTACGACAGTCTGCTGGGCATGGCCTGGGATGATGGTGGCGGCCGCTAGCAGGGCTCCGAGAGCAATACGGGCGATGCGGCGAATGGGAGCTGTGAACGGCGCTTGCGGGGAGTTTTCGATCGAGAGCATAGACCATCCTGAGATTCGTGACTGCATTAGAATCGTAACTTTCGTGGATTAAAGACGTAAATTCCAGTTGCGAAGACGCAGCGTGGAATCGGTGAGATCAAACTGCTGTAATGAACCCTGAAAACACCAAATCTTATGCTTCGACTCGGAGAATTAGCAAAAAGCTATCAAGTCGCGTCAGATTTATTGTTGGTGAAATGAAGCGCATCCCGCCCGCTGACTTCCGTAAGACAAGGCTAAAGTGTATACCGCCCAGCCTGTAGCACATGCTCGGCAACGGAGCGGCTGAGTTGAATCGTGTTTGCGGGTTCATGTTTCGCAAGGCGGCGGAGAATGGCGAGCTGGATGCGGAGAGTGTCGCCCTCGGCGACGGCGGCGACGATGCGGCGGGCGGCTTGCTCGACGATGGCGAAGGCTTTGGCGGCGTAGATCTGGGTCATGGCTATGGCGGTTTCGGCCTGGGATCCGGCAGCGGCGAGTTTGCGGGCTCGCAGCAGGGCGGATTCGAGCGCGTAGACCTCCATGACGATGTCGGCGATGTCGGCCATGATCTCCTGCTGGTCGGCGAGACCAGTCATGTATTTCTGCGAGGCTGCTCCGGCGGTGAAGAGGGCGAGCTTCTTGGCGGAGGCTAGCAGGGCGGCTTCGCGGGCGAGCGGGTCTTCGGGACCGTCATCGCCGTCGCTGAAGGGTGGCGGGGCCATGACTTCGTCCATTAGCTTGTTGATGGCGGCCAGTAGCGGGAGTTGGCCGGACATGGCGCGTTTGAGGAGGAATCCGGTGATGATGAGTCGATTGATCTCGTTGGTGCCCTCGAAGATACGGTTGATGCGGGAGTCGCGATAGGCGCGCTCGGCGGGGTATTCCTCGACATAGCCGTATCCGGCGTAAATCTGGACAATATGGTCTACGACGGTGTCGAGCATCTCGGAGCCCCAGACTTTGAGGATGGAACATTCGACGGCGTATTCCTCGATACGCTTTTGGATCTGCTTCGGATCTTGGGCCTCGCCGGGGTCGATCGTCGCCAGCGAGGCGTCGATCATGCCTACTGTCCTGTAGGCCATGGACTCACCGACATAAATATGGGTGGCGCAGTCTGCGAGCTTCTGCTGGATGAGGCCGAATTCGGAGATGAATTTGCCGAAGGCCTTGCGGTCTTTGGCGTATTGGATGCCGTTGCCGAGGGCGGTGCGGGCCCCGCCGACGCAGGCCGCTCCGAGCTTGAAACGTCCGATATTGAGAATGTTGAAGGCGATGTGGTGGCCTTTGCCGACTTCGCCGAGGAGGTTCTCGGCGGGAACCTTGCAATCCGACAGAATGAGCGGGCAGGTGGAGGATCCGCGGATGCCGAGTTTGTGTTCTTCGGCACCGATGGTCAGGCCGGGGGTGTTGCGTTCGATAAGGAACGCGGAGAATTTGGCGGCATTGGGATCGGGATTGGCCGGATCCACTACTTTGGCGAAGACGGTGAAGAGGTCGGCGAATCCGGCGTTGGTGATCCACATTTTTTCGCCGTTGAGGATGTAGTGCTGGCCGTCTTCGGTGAGGGTTGCGCGGGTGCGGATGTTCATGGCGTCGGAGCCGGAGCTGGCTTCGGAGAGCGCATAGGCCCCAAGCCATTCGCCGGTGGCAAGTTTGGGCAGGTATTTTTCTTTCTGCTCGGCGGTGCCATACCAGACGATGGGCAGAGTGCCGATGCCGACGTGGGCGCTGAAGGCGACGGAGAAGCTGGCGAGCTGGGAGAGATAGTCGGCGACGATGGCGGAGGTGACCTTGTCCATCGCGAGGCCGCCGTATTCTTCGGGGATGTCGACCGCCATCAGGCCGAGTTCGCCGGCTTTGCGGAGGAGTTCGCGCGTCACGGTGAAGTTTTTGGCCTCGATCTGGTCGGCGGCAGGGAGGACTTCGTTGGCAGCGAACTGATGGGCGGTTTCGGCGATCTGGCGCTGCTCTTCGGTGAAGTCTTCGGGGGTGAAGATTTCTTCGGGGGCGAGGTTATGGAGGAGGAATTGGCCTCCTTTGATTTCAGTGGCTGGCTTCGCGGGGGCGGCGAATTCGATGGGCGCGATGGTGGCCATTTTAGCTTGTAGCTCCTAGCCTTTAGCTCTTAGCTTCTTGCTGGCTGCATCGATGATCTTACTCTGAATTTGTTGCGGTGGATTACGTGACTTGAAGCCCGACGGCCTTAGCAAGCTTTGCTTGGCGATCGTCGAAGGTCCAGAAGACGTTGGCGTCGAGTTCGAGCGAGTCGGCAACGTGGAGGTGTCGAGGGGTCTGGTGCCTGTGACGGGAACGCTTGCGAGCATAACTCCGGAGTGGAAGGCAGCCGTTGGAAAACCGCTAGCAGCCAGAGTCCGGATGTACGATCACGGGCAAAATCCCGCAGAATCTCATCGGCGACATCGACAGTGAAACGACGACGAAAAAGGCTTTGCGCGATAGCGTGGGCAAACTCGAGTTCATGGAACGGCGTGAGCCAGACTCTCCCCGCCGTCGACACCCGTCGCAATACTTCCGGTGTGTGCGGATCACGGATATAGAGGGATACGATGAAGCTCGAATCCGCGTAGACGCTCAATAGCTCCAATGCCGGTATTCCAAGAAATCGTCGACGGCATTGAATACACGATCACCGAACAATTTCCGGTGTCACGCCTCGAAGTCGGGCAACTTCACTGCCTGGAGCGCGGTCTCTTTCGGTTCTTCCGTTTGTGCTTTCGGGATGATTTGCGCCACGACACGGTCGCTTTCGCGGAGCTCGATGGTCTCGCCTGCGTCGATCGACGCTTTGATCTGTCCGGTGACGCTAATCTATAGTCAGGGAAAGCATATCGATATTGTTTCACATATGGAGAGTTCCCCACTTCATTTTTTCTCCACATACTCTTGTGCTTTTCTCTCTACATACTCTTGTGCCGCAGGTCACGAATCGACAATGCGGCGGCTGCAATGCTGGTTAGAAAAGGCAAAGCAATCATCCAGACAAACGGATTTGCCGTCAAAACGAATCCAGAATTTCGCGAAGTCAAGGCAACATAGCCCATCGCATAGCTGAAAAGAACTACGGAGAGCACCGCTACTACCAGAGATAGTTTTCGAAAACCTCTATGTTTTATGAAACTGCCAAATGCCGCCAGGAGCGCCAGAACTGACAAGGCGAATTCCGCGAAGAAAACAAACCAGCCTAAAACGCCCATCTGAAAGCCGCTCGCACCAGCACCCACTACGTACACAACATTCGCACAGAGCAACAGGGCTATAGGACGAACAGGCCGCATTGAACAATTTTCTTCATTAGACTTCAGTTTATATTCTCAAAGATCCCAGCCGCCCCCATGCCTCCGCCGACGCACATAGTTACTAATCCGTAGCGGGACTCTCGGCGTTTCATTTCGTAAATTAGGGTTGAGGTTAGTTTGGCTCCGGTACATCCTAGTGGATGGCCAAGCGCAATCGCTCCGCCGTTGACGTTGACTTTGCTGGGGTCCAATCCGGCGAGTTTGATTACTGCCAATGACTGAGCGGCGAAGGCTTCGTTGAGCTCGATCAGGTCGATATCCTCGAGGGTTAGCCCGGCTAGTTTAAGGGCTTTGGGGATCGCGTAGACAGGCCCAACGCCCATCTCTTCGGGGAGGGTTCCGGCGGTGGCGAAGGCTACGAACCGGGCGAGTGGCTTGATCCCTAGCTGCTGGGCTCGTTCGGCGGACATAACGATGGCTGCGGCAGCTCCGTCGGAAGTTTGGGAGGAATTCCCTGCTGTGACCTGGCCGTTCGCGTGGAAGACGGGCTTGAGTTTGGCGAGGGCTTCGCGGGAGGTGTCGGCGCGGGGGCCTTCGTCGGTGGTGAACTCGATGGTGCGAGTGTCGGGTTTGGCGGGATTTTTCGTCGCCGTCGAATATGTCACCGTAACAGGCACAATCTCCTCTTTGAACTTCTCGTTTGCGGTGAGCGCCTTTTGATGGCTGGCCAATGAGAATTCGTCGGCTTGTTCGCGAGTGATTTCGTAGTGCTTAGCGACCCGCTCGGCGGTTAATCCCATCGATAAATATGTGTCCGCGTAATGATCGATGAGCCACGGATTGACGGCAATTTTGTTGCCTCCCGACGGGACCATGCTCATCGATTCGGTGCCGCCGGCGAGGATAACCTCCGCGCCTCCTCCGCGGATTCGGTCGGCAGCAAGCGAAATGGCTTGGAGGCCGGAAGAGCAAAATCGGTTGATGGTCATGGCCGAGCAATCGACCGGGAGTCCGGCGCGGAGGCTG
>Ga0302326_10019308_pt1 | contig 14088 bp, 10 predicted proteins | sample Palsa_T0_3_FD_202264 | JGI IMG/M metagenome (GOLD analysis project Ga0302326, IMG submission 202264) | Peat permafrost microbial communities from Stordalen Mire near Abisko, Sweden - Palsa_T0_3 | ecosystem: Environmental > Terrestrial > Soil > Palsa > Peat permafrost | place: Sweden: Abisko... | reverse complement strand
CGCCCTACGCGATCTATGCGTTGAATACCGGCCAATTCCGCTGGTGGGCGTTCGTGCAACTGGCCGCGCTGGCAACTGCTTTGAGTCTGTGGTACAAGATCCTGCCGGCCGTTCCGCTAGTGGATGGCGCGTTCCTGGCGCTGGTGGCCGCCGTGGTGCTGCGCGGATATCTCGATCCCATTTATACGTCGCCGGTGAAGGGACTGCATCTCGAGATACTCGGGCATGTGGCCCTCACGCGGCTCTGCGCGATGGTCATGCTAGTGGATCGGCGAGTTACAGGCATCGGTTTTGGCTTCATCCCGACCTGGGCCGAATGGAAGACCGGCATGCGCCATTTCATCTACTTTCTAATCGTGGCGATTCCGCTGGTGCGAGTCACGCACCTGCTGCGCCTGGGCCCTCTCGTGTCTCTCGGGAAGATCGCCGCGATCTTCCTGGGAATGCTGTGGGTCGTGGCATTGGGGGAGGAGTTCTTTTTTCGCGGCCTGCTGCAACAGTGGATCGCGCAATGGACCAGCCGTCCCGCGTCGGCGCTGGTGGTTGCGTCGATCCTGTTCGGCGCGGTGCACCTCGGCTTTCGCGGCTTCCCCAACTGGCGATTTGCGCTGGCCGCCGCGGTGGCCGGCTGGTTTTATGGCCGGGCTTACCAGCAGGCGGGGAGCATCCGGGCGAGTATGGTGACTCATGCGCTGGTGGTTACGGTGTGGCGGGCGTGGTTCGTATAGGCATTGGACCGTACCTTCCGGACGCCGCGAGTTCACCGTGGGGCGGCCAATCATGGCCGCAGCCGCCTGTTTAGGCGGCCAGAGCCGGCTGAAAGCCGGCTGCGGGCAGAATTGCCCGCCCCACGGGGTGCCCCGCGCCGCAAACGCGAAAATGCATTACAATATATTCGTGAGCCACTTGCAACTATGTTGCAGACACTGATCATCACCCTCCGCGAAGGAGTGGAGGCCGCCCTGGTGGTGGCCATCGCCATCGCCTACCTTCGGAAAATCGGCCGCCGGGACCTGCTTCCCGCCGTACATCGCGCCTTCGGAAGCGCTGTAATTGCTAGCTTTGGCTTCGCCTGGCTGCTCGCCAAGCTGCATCTGGGGGAGGATGCCTACGAGGGTTGGACGCTGCTCGCCAGCGCCGTCTTCGTGCTCAGCATGGTGCTCTGGATGAACCGCCACGCGCGCGGCATGAAGGGCGAAATTGAAACTCAGTTGCAACAACGTAGCGGCGCCGCCAGCCGTTGGGGCATCTTCTTTTTCGTGTTTCTGATGGTCTTCCGGGAGGGTGTGGAGACCGTCCTCATGCTCACCGCCGTCAAGTTCGATACCTCCGGAGTCCTCGATATTGCAGGGGTTGCGCTCGGTTTAGGCCTCGCCATCTTATTTGGCGTGAGCTTCGTGCGCGGCACCATCCGCATCGATCTGCGCAGCTTCTTCCGCATGACTACGGTCATCCTTATGGTTATCGTGGTGCAACTGGCTATCACCGGACTGCACGAGCTTTCCGAGAACCAGGTGCTGCCCAGCAGCCGGCAGGAAATGGCTTTGATCGGTCCGATTGTCAGCAACGAGGTGTTCTTCTTTGTCGTCATCCTGGCGCTGGCGGGCGCCATGCTGCTGATGGAATACCGCAAGCGCCGTACCCCCGTACTCGACGGCCTGACCGGCGCGGCGCTCCGCAAGGCGCGCTGGAGCGTGCAGCGCGAGCGCGCCTGGATGACCGCTTCCTGCCTGGCCACGGGCCTCTTCATTCTAAGCATCACCGCCGAATTCATCTATGCGAAATCCACCACCGAGTTGTCCAATGCCGTTCCGGTTAGCGTGGTGAATGGTAAAGTCAGTATCCCGGTGGCAGCGGTGAATGACGGCAACCTGCACCGCTTTTCGATCGAAGAGGACGGCGTGCACGTGCGCTTCATCGTGATCCGGCGGCCGGACCAGTCGCTGGTGGCGGCCTTCGATGCCTGCGAAATTTGCGGCAACCAGGGCTACTATCAGAAGGGCGCCAACGTGATCTGCAAGAACTGCGCTTCCGCCATTTTTATTCCCAGTATCGGTGTGCGCGGCGGGTGCAATCCCATCCCCATCGCTTCGCAAGTGGAGGGCGATCAACTCGTCATCCCGGTCGATAAGCTGGTTCCCGGCTCCAAGATCTTCCGCGATCCCAGCTAGCCCCATGTTCCTGCGCTTTGTCAGCCAATCCCTCCGCCGGTCGCCGCGCCGCAAGGCGATGACCGTAGCGGCGGTGGCCATGGGCGCGGCGGTGGCTACAGCCATGCTTGGCGTGATGCTGGACATCGGCGACCGCGTGAGCCGCGAGCTGCGCAGCCTGGGCGCTAACCTGATGGTGACCCCCAAGGCGCGGTCGCTGCCGGTGGAGATTGGCGGCATTAGCTTTCGCCCGGTGTCCACCGCGGATTACATCCCCGAAGCGCAGGTGGCCAAAATCAAGACCACTTTCTGGCAACTGAATATCACGGGCTTCGCACCTTCGCTCAAAGCCGCGGCGCCGCTAGGCGGCCAGAACGTGCCGGTAGAAGGCGTGTGGTTCCGTCGGCGCTTCCGGGGCACGGACGGTTCCATGCTGGAAGCCGGCCTGCGCACGGTGAACGGCGAGTGGAAAATCAATGGGCAATGGATCGACGATCGCGACCGCAACGACGCCGATTTGCGCGCGATGATCGGCGGCGCGGTGGCCCGGCGGCTGGGACTCAAGCCGGGGGATACGCTGCAACTTTTCGGGCAGGCTTTTACGGTGGCCGGCATCGTCTCCACCGGCGGCGACGAGGAAGACCGCATTTACGTGCGGCTGGAGGTCTTGCAGCGTCTGGTGAACCGTCCCGGCCAGGTGGACTCGGTGCAGGTGGGGGCGCTCACCAAGCCGGAGGACGACTTCGCGCGCAAAGACCCCTCCAAGATGACGCCCAAGGATTACGACCGCTGGTATTGCACGCCGTATATCAGCTCCATCGCGCATCAGATCGAGGAAGTGCTGCCGATGGCGGTAGCCAAACCGATCTGGCGCGTGGCGGACAACGAAGGCAAAGTGCTGGGCAAGATTCGCGGCCTGATGCTGCTGATTTCGCTGGCGGCGCTGGCGTCGGCGGGCTTGACGGTTTGGAGCGTGATGGCCACCACGGTGCTGGAGCGCCGCGGAGAGATCGGCATCATGCAGGCGACCGGCGCGAGCAACGGACTGGTGGCGGCGCTGTTCTCGGCGGAGGTGGCGCTGGAAGGCGCGGCGGGCGGGCTGATCGGGTCGTGGGCGGGGCTGTTGCTGGCCGAGTGGGTGGGGCGCCAAGTGTTCCACAACGCGTTGGAGATACCGGGTATGCTGGGGCCGGTGGTAGTGGGCGCGGCTATTATTGCGTCAGTCGCGGGTGCGGCGCAGCCGTTGCGGCGCGCGCTGTTGTTGGAGCCGGCGGTGACTCTGCGAGGTGGCGAATGATGGAAGGAATTGTGGGGCAGGCCCTTGGCCTGCGGCCGGCCCCCGGCCGGCCAAAAAGAAGTGGGTGTGCCTGATGTTCTGGTCTTTCGTCATCCGTGCCGTCCGCTTCCGCAAACGCCGCCTGATGCTGGCCTTCTCCGCGCTGGCGGTGGCCGCCACGTTGGCGACGGCGCTCTTCTCGGTTTACTCCGACATCGAGCGCAAAATGCGCGTGCAGTTTCGCGGATACGGGGCAAACATCATCGTGGCGCCGGCCGCCGGCAGGCAGACTGTCCCGCTGGCCGCGGTTGCCATAGCGGAACGGCAAGGAGCCGTGGCCGCGCCGTTCCTCTATACCGTTGGCAGCCTGGCGGGCGAGCCAGTGGTGGTTGCGGGCATCGATTTCAGCCGAGCGGGGCCGTTGACGAACTACTGGCGCGTCGACGGCGCGCGCACGGCCGGTGCGGGCGAATGCCTGGTCGGGAGCACGGTGGCCGCGCACTTCCGCTTGAAGATCGGGCAGCGGACCGAACTGGGAATCGTGCGCGGCATCGTCACCACTGGCGCCGCTGAGGATTCTCAGGTGATGGTGCCATTTGGACTGCAAGAAGCCGCCAGCCTGGTTCAGGTACGGGCCGATGGCGCACGGCTCACCGAGGTGCAAGCCGCCCTCGCACGAGCGCTACCCGCAACCGATGTGCGCCTGCTGCACGCAGTAGCAGAAACCGAAGCCAACGTGGTGCTGAAAATCCGCTCCACGTTGTTCCTTCTGACCGTGCTCATCCTGGCCATCACCACGCTGTGTGTGACCAGCAATTTCAGCGCGCTGGTGTTGGAACGCAGCAAAGAGATCGGGATTCTAAAAGCCATAGGCGCCACGGAAAAGAAAATCGCGGCTCTCTTTCTCTCGGAATCGCTGATTCTGGGTTTGGCATCCACCACCGCGGGCTACGGCCTCGGCCTGCTGGTGGCCTGGTGGATCGGGCGGCAGATCTTCCCCGAGTCCGCGGCGGCGGGCGTGGGTGTAAACTATGGCGTGTTCCTGCCGGTGGCCGGCGTGACGCTGGCGGTGGCGGCGGCCGCCACCCTGGCAGCGGCGGCGCGCATCTGGCGCATCAAGCCCGCCGTGATTTTGCGCGGAGAATAGAAGCCATGGCATTCGTCGAACTGGAGAACGTCACCAAGGCATACGAGGGCGCGGGAGCGGCGCCGGTGAAGGCGCTGGACCGTGTCAGCTTCACCGCGGATGCCGGCCAGTGGATCGCCATCATGGGTCCATCGGGTTCGGGCAAGACCACGCTGCTGAATATTCTGGGCTGCCTGGATCAGGCCAGCGAGGGCGCCGTGCGCATCGACGCGGTGGACACTTCCACGTTGACGCGCGCCGAATTGGCGCGCTTTCGCGCCGATACCGTGGGCTTCGTGTTCCAGCAATTTCACCTGATCCCGCATCTGACCGCGCTCGAAAACGTGATGCTGGCGCAATACTTCCACAGTATGACGGACGAAGGCGAGGCCCGCCGCGCGCTGGAGCGCGTGGGCTTGGGCGATCGCGCGCGGCATCTGCCATCGCAGCTTTCGGGTGGCGAGCAGCAACGCGTGGCGATCGCGCGCGCGCTGGTAAACGATCCCAAAATCATCCTGGCCGACGAACCCACCGGCAACCTGGATGCGGCCAACGAGCAGATCGTGCTCGACCTGCTAACAGAGCTGCACGCCCAGGGACGCACTATCCTGATGGTGACGCACGACGACCGCGTCGGCCGTTGCGCCGATATCCGGCTGAATCTGGAGCACGGCCGCATCGTCGAAACCACCCACTTCAGCATGGAAGAGAATCAGGATTTCGACGAAGTGCTGGAGCAGTTATGGGCGGCGCGCGAATCCACATTCCACGAAGAGCCCGAGCACTTCACTGCCGCGCAGCACCGCAAGGTGTGCACGCTGATGGCGCGCATCGGACTGGTGGAGGTGCGCGGCGCCGAAATCGCCTTCACGCCGCGCGGCGAGGAGCGTGCCCGCAGCGTGATTCGCCGTCACCGCCTGGCGGAGCGCCTGTTCATGGATGTGCTGGCTATCCGCGACGAAGGGTCCATTGAAAAGAATGCGTGCACGTTCGAGCACATCCTGAGCCCCGAAGTGACCGACCGCATCTGCACGTTCCTCGGCCATCCGCGCACCTGTCCGCACGGCAGTCCGATTCCGGATGGCGAGTGTTGCCGTGGGATGGCTCCGCATAACGGCGCGGCTTTTGATGTGGAGACTCTGCTCGGGGCGAAGTAGCACGCCGGCCTAGCCGAAATCTATGCCCTTCCGACCCCGGAATGCGAGCACAGGGTGCAGTTCCGCAAGACCCTCGCCTGCCTGTTGACAGCAGGCTGGCCGTTCCTTATCCTGAAAGCACATGGAAGTTCATTTTGCGCCCGATACCGAGGCGCAGCTTAAACAATTCGCCGCGAGCAAAGGCAAGAACGCTGCGCAAGTGGTGGAGGAAACCGTTGCTCGCATGCTCGAGCGCCAGGCGCAGTTTATCGAGGGCGTGAATCGGGGTATCGCAGCCGCCGACCGCGGCGACCTCATAGACCACGACGAAGTGGTAAAGCGCATCGACCGGCTTTTTAAGTCGTGACCCGGATTCGCTGGACAACGGAAGCCGCAGACCAGTTCGAAGCCATCGTAAACCATATCCGCGATGTTGCCGAAATTCTTTACATCTGGCATGGGGCGCAGGACTGGCGTTAAGTGGTTTGCGGGCATGATTGCCCAATGCCACTTACTTTTCGCCAGTGAAGCGATTCTGCACAAATAGTGGGGCAGGCCCTCGGCCTGCGGCGGCCTCCCAGGCCGCCATTTTCTCTCCGCAAAGGCTTGATTTCGGACCGAGAAGCGGGTCCAAGGGACCCGCGCAGGCCAAGGGCCTGCCCCACTATTTATGCAGACCAATCGACGACTCTAAAGTAAGTGGCATTTGGCATGATTGCCCGCCATACGGCTTGCTATCTAAGCTTGCACAACGGATCGCCCACCACGATGTTCTGCCAACTCAGCCCCGGAATGGCCAGATAATAGCTCTCGGCCAGATTCCGGCCGTGGAAGTAAGCCGGGAACAGTTGGTCGGGGTGCGGTGTGAATTCCAGGTATGGCTCATACACGTGGCCGGAACTGCCGGTAGCTCCCTCGTGGATGTAATCCGCGGTGAGCGTTTGCGGCGAGCCCGCGAACCACGCGGACGGGTTCTTCCAGGTATTACCGATGTTCCAATCCGCCGGCGGACGCTTGAACGTCCGGCCATCGGTCGAGACATACTCGCTCACCAGAGCGCCGGGCAGCCACTGAAATCCCAGATTGCGTTGGTGACGGTTGGGATCGTTGGCCCCCCAACCGGCGTACCCGATGACGTCCTTCTGGCCAGTTAGGACCTTGGCAGACTCGTCCATCACCACGCGCTCCTTGGGCAGCGCCAGCGCCGCCGTACGCAGCCAGTCGTTGCCCGGGGCGTCATCGCCCGATTTCAGATCGAATACGAATTTGCCCTGATTGCGGGCGGCCAGCGAGCGATCGATAATGCCTTTCACATCGTCGAAATCGTAGCCGGCCAGGCGCGTCACCAGGTAGATCGGAAAGCTCGCGTGCGTGAACGCCTGGTCTTTGTGGCGATAAAATGGGTTGGGGACCAATCCGACGCGGGGGAAGCGTTTGCCCTTCATTTTGGCGTAAAGCAAAGCCAGCTCGGAATCCACCGCGCACGCCTCGGAGACTTCTCCCTGCCCATTGCCGGCGACCTTCAGCGGGACGCCCATGGTGGTGACGATGTAGAGCACCTGCTCGCGCAAACCCGCCTTGGCAAGGCAGCGCGCGATGGGCCGCTCCACTTGGTCGACATAATCGGCCCAGGAGATCTCTTCGTGGTCCGCCGGAATGTTCAGCTTGCATACATTCTTCAAAGGGATGCCGCGCTTGGGAATGTAGTAGTCCGCAATATGCCGCGACAGGTTGTTGGCGCGGTTCACGACCAGCAGGACGGATTCTCCGCCCTGCGCGTGCAGCGCGGACCAGCAAACAAGACCGCAGAAAAACAGGAATGGCGAGCGCACAGCGTCACTGGTAGTATCGCATGAGTGGTGGCGCGCGGTGATATCATGCGCCTGACTGCCATGCACATTGTCCATCGCTTCGCCGCGGCCTGTGCGGCGCTGATCCTCCCCGCCATCGCGCCGCTCCCCGCCCAGAACCAATACCCGTTTCAGGACCCCAACTTACCGCTGGAACAGCGCGTCGATAACATCCTGTCGCTAATGACGCTGGATGAGAAGCTCGCCTGCCTGGCGGCCAGCACCGCCGTGCCGCGCCTGCACATCCCGGATGCCGGCGGAACCGAAGGACTGCACGGCCTGGTGCGCAAGGGCGACTTCAATCAGAAAGCCGTCACGACTACGCAACTCCCCGAAGTCATCGGGATGGCTTCCACCTGGGACCCGGCGCTGATCCGCCGCGCGGGCGCCGTGCAGGGTAACGAGGCCCGTTACATCTACCAAAGTCAGAAGTATCAAAGCAACGTCTTGGTTGTGTGGGGACCCAATGCGGACCTGGCCCGCGACCCGCGCTGGGGCCGAAACAACGAGAGCTATGGCGAAGATCCGTTCCTCACCGGAACTATGTCGGTGGCCTTCATCAAGGGGATGCAGGGCGATAACCCCAAGTATTGGCAGGCGGCGTCGTTGCTGAAACACTTTCTGGCCAACAGCAACGAAACCACGCGAGGCAGATCGTCTTCCGATTTCGACGAGCAGTTACTGCGGGATTATTACTCCGTGCCGTTCCGCATGGGATTCGTGGAAGGCGGCGCTAAGTCGTTTATGGCCTCTTACAACGCCTGGAATAATGTGCCCATGACCGTGAATCCCATTCTGAAGAGCCTGGCGGTGAAGGAGTGGGGCGCGGACGGGATCATATCCTCCGATGCGCTGGCCGTGGAATTGTTGGTCAATCCTCGCCAGTATTACAAGACTCAGGAGCAGGCGGCCGCCGCGGCCATCAAGGCCGGCATCGGCCAGATACTCGCATTCCTTTTCAATATCCCGAAAGTGACGAAGCAGGCGCTGGCCGACGGTCTGCTCACCGAGGCGGATATCGATGACGTGCTCAGAGGCAAGTTCAGAACCGTGATCCGGCTAGGTTTGCTCGACCCGCCTTCGATGGTGCCCTATTCCAGCATCGGCGCCGCCAGCGAACCGGAGCCTTGGACTACGGAGGAACACAAGTCCGTCGCGCGCGACGTGGCGCGGGAATCGGTAGTGCTGCTAAAGAACGCGAACGGCTTCCTTCCGCTTAACAAGAAAGCGCTCCGGTCCATTGCGGTGATCGGACCGCGGGCGGGCGAGGTATTGATCGACCTATATGGCGGCCGGCCGCCCTATGCGATCTCACCCCTGCAAGGTATTCGCGATAAAGCGGCCGCTCGTCCGGCGGTATACTATGCCCCAAACAACGAGAATGATGCGGCCGTAAAGGCGGCCAAATCGTCGGATGTAGCCGTAGTCGTGGTGGGCAATCACCCCACATGCGGCGCCACCAAGATCATCGAGATCTTCAATATGGACGTTTCGAGCAAGCCATGCGCCGATCCCGGTGAAGGCCGGGAAGGACGCGACCGCGAGTCCCTCGACCTTTCCCAGGAAGACTTGATCAAGCGGGTATACGCGGCCAACCCGAAGACCGTAGTGGTGCTGCTGTCCAGCTTTCCGTACGCCATCAATTGGACGCAGCAGAACGTGCCGGCGATTCTGCACATCGCGCACGCCGCACAGGAGCAAGGCAGAGCCATCGCCGACGTGTTGTTCGGCGACTACAATCCCGCGGGACGGCTGAACCAGACCTGGCCCAAGTCACTCGACCAACTGCCGCCCATGATGGATTACGACATCCGCCACGGGCGCACTTATATGTACTTCAAGGGAGAGCCGCTTTATCCCTTTGGATATGGACTAAGTTATACGACCTTCAAGTACTCACGGTTGTGGTATGGCTCAGGTAAAGTTAGTGTGGATGTAACTAACTCAGGCAAGCGCGCCGGGGACGAGGTGGTGCAGCTTTATGAAAAGCGCGCGGACGGGAAGCGGCTGCGGGGATTCCAGCGCGTCTCTGTAAAGCCGGGGGAAACCCACACCGTGGAAATGCCGTTCACGGCCGGCCAGCAACCTACGCACCTTGTGGTGGGGGGCTCCTCGGCCGATGAGCGGCTGGAAACGCTGGTCAAGTCAGCGCGTTGACCGGCGGCCTACGGCGCCCAAGTGCACGAAAAGCTGGTTCCAAGGATGGTTCCATAGCTCGTTAGCGAGCCGCACGTGGATGTTTGCGGGCTGCTGGAACTGCCCACTTTGTCGATCTCCTCGATATCGGCCGACGGGAAAGTGCCGATGCTGCCGCTGTTCGAGCTATCGGTCGCTTCGTTGGTGCCGCTCACACCGGTGAGTCCGGACCAAAGAAAACCGTGCCGAAATCCGCCAGCGGCAGGATTCCTCCGCCACTCGTGCAGCAGGGCGCCTCGGCAATCCATTCAGCCGACGAACGCTTGGCTCCGGAGACCGTGGAACTCTTGGTATAGGATTTCCCCGTGGTTTCGTTGGTGATCGTTATAGTGAATTCCGAGCCGTTGTAGGTCACGGACGCCGACATTTGATTGCCGGGCGATACCGGCACACTGCCGATGTTGATCGAGGGGTGTGGGTAAAACTCATACCAGGCATAATAGACTGGCCCTGTCCCCACGCAGTCGGAATCGGTTCCGGTTTGTTCGACCGTCGAGGAACTGTATCCATCGATGCCCACCCAGAATGAGGCGTATTCGTCCTCGGATACGCCGCTGCAGTTGGCTGTCGGCACGGTCCAGGAACCTATGGCCGACGTAAAGGATGTTTCCGTTACCGCGTAGCCGCTCCAGTTGGTGCTGGTCGAGGTGCCGTCGCCATGATCGTGGAAGTCCCGGATCAGTCCATGCTGACGATGGGCGGATCCCTGCGCGAATGCCGGCAGGAGGGCCAGCGACCCTAAGATCCCTATTCGTTTCAAGACCATGTCTAGTTTAGCCTCCGTCACATCACAGAAGTGAGATCCGGAACATTTTAACCCGCTTCGACGTGCGGTAGTGGGTCAGTTTGGAGGGCGGCCAATCTTAGGCAGCCAGAGCCGGCTGAAAGCCGGCTGCGGGCAGAATTGCCCGCCCTCCAAAGCTCGGAACGCTGGTCAAGTCAGCACGCTGACCGGCTGCCTACGGCGCCCAAGTGCACGAAAAGCTGGCGCCATCGCTTGTAAGCGAGGTGCACGTGGACGTCTGCGGGCTGGTGGAACTGCTCACCTTGTTGATCTCTTCAATATCGGCCGACGGGAAGCTTCCGATGTTGCCGCTGTGCGAGCTCTCGGTCGCGTCATTGGTGCCGCTCACACCAGTGTAGTCCGGACCAAAGAAAACCGTGCCGAAATCCGACAAGGGCAGGATTCCGCTCCGGCCCGTGCAGCACGGGGCTTCGGCGATCCATTCAGCCGATGAACGCTGGGCGCCGGAGACCGTGGAACTCTTAGTATAAGATTTTCCCGTGGTTTCATTCGTGATCGTGATGGTGAATTCCGAGCCGCTGTAGGTCACCGACGCCGAAATTTGATTGCCGGGCGATATGGCGAGGCTGCTGATGTTGATAGAAGGGTGCGGGTAGAACTCGTACCAGGCATAATAGCTTGGCCTTGTCCGGTCGCAATCGGAATCGGTTCCGGTTTGCTCGACAGTCGTGGAACTGTATCCATCGATGCCCACCCAGAATGAGGCGTATTGATCTTCCGATACGCCGCTGCAGTTGGCTGTCGGCACGGTCCAGGAACCTTTGGCCGACGTAAACGACGTGCCCGTCACCGCGTAGCCGCTCCAGTTGGTGCTGGTCGAGGTTCCGTCACCGTGATCGTGGAAATCCCGGATCGGTCCATGCTGACGGTGGGCGATTTGCTCCGTCGTGTCTTGTAGGGGGGCGCTGGATACCTGCGCGAATGCCGGCAGGAGGGCCAGCGACCCTAAAATCCCTAATCGTCTCAATACCATGCTTTTTGGTCTCCGTTGCAGAAAGTGTGTAATAGTGTTCCCGGGACGTGCCCGAGATCCGGAACATTGTAACCCACTTTGAGGTTCTGCTTAATGCTGCCGTTCGGGTAGGCTGTCACATCCCCGTGGGGCAGGCCCTTGGCCTGGGGGACCTTCTGGGTCGGGGCTCCCCCGGGATGGAGACGAGGTGGTGCGGCTTTTACGGAAGCGTGCGAATACGAAGCACCAGCGCGGATTCCAGCCCACGCCCCAGCCCGTGTCAGGGATTTTGGTTGGCTGACTAAAGTGGCGGAGCAAACGGAAAAGCTGAGGCCTGCCGGGCGTAACTACCTATGGCACGACAAAGAATGGGACATTGCTCGCCAGCGCGCCGCCCGGTGTCATTACCTGAATGCTGCCGCTGTGCGCGCCGGCCGGAACCGCGGTCGTAATCTCGGTCGCAGAGGCAACGGTGAAAGACGCTGGTGTCCCGTTGAACGCGACGCTGGTGGCGCCGCTCAGATCGCTACCCAGTATGATGACCGGAGCGCCGGCCTTTCCGGCCGGAGGCCGCGCCTCCACAAACGGACCCAGGCCGGCGGTAAGACTGAATATGGTCCCCTGGCCGTAGCTTCCGTATTCCGGCGTCGTGCCATAAAAGTCGCCATTCGTCCCCTGTACCAACGCAGCCACCGGGTTGCCTCCCTGTTCGCAGCCTGCTTCTGGGCAAAAGCTGTACAGGCTCGCGAAGCCGCCGCCCGGCGACACGCGGAAAAGCGTGCCGCGGCTGTACACTCCGCCATACTCCGTGGTTCCGTACAAATTGCCGTCCGTGGCCAGCACGAGCCCGGCGGACGGCAGCTCCCCATCCGTGCAGTTCGCCTGCGCGCAGAAGCTGTAGAGGACGGTCAGCGCACCCGCGGGCGTGACTTGATACACTTCGCCAAAGTCGTAGGCGCCCCCGGAGTTGGTGGTTCCATAGAGATTTCCGTCGGGTCCCTGGACCATCGCGCCGTATGGGGCGGAGCCATTGCTACATCGGTTCGCACCCTCCGTGCAAAAGCTGGCCAGCCCGGTCCACGCGCCGGCCGGCGTGATCTCAAAGATTGTTCCGGTACTGTACTCGCCGCCAAAGAACGTCGTGCCGTAAAGGTTCCCGCCTGCGGCCTGAACCAACGAAGCAATCGGCCGCTCGCCGCCCGCGCCGCCCGTGAAATTGAATAAAGTCGTCAGCGTTCCACCCGGCGTCATCTGGAAGACCGTACCGCAGGACTCGCACTGGCTGCCTCCGTATTCGGTAGTTCCATACAGGTCGCCGTTGATCGCCTGTATCAGGCCGCCGGCCGGCCGCGCGCCATCCGTGCACGTGCCGGTCTTGCAGAATTCGTACACCGCCGTGAACTCGCCGCTCAGGCCGATTTTGAAAACCGTGCCGCAACCCGACAAGCACCGCGGCTGTGTGACTCCGCCTTCAAACGCCGTGCCATAAAGAAAACCATTGGCGGCCTGCACCAACCCCGCCATGGGGCTGGCCCCGTCGCTGCAGTTGGGCTGCGAACAAAAATCGTACAACTCAGTAAATACGCCGCCAGGCGTAATCCGGAAAATCGTTCCTTTACCGGACGCTCCGCCTTCCCGGGTAGTCCCATAGAGATTGCCGTCGGTGGCCTGGATCATCTGGTTACTGGCCCAATTGCCGTCCTCGCGATTGAAACTGAACAACGCCGTCACGGTCTGCGCACGCAAGCCGCAGGCCGCCGCCGCGCCGAGAGCTAACATCCAGGTAAGTCCGCCATGGGCTCGTATCATCAGGCTGTTTCCTTTCCGTTACGCAAGTTACAGTTCTTCGGTCTCTGCCGGCTTAGTTTAGAGCTATCGATGGGTCTGCATAAATAGTGGGGCAGGCCCTTGGCCGGGGGACCCTCTGGGTCGGGTCCCCTGGACCCGCTTGTCCCGGAAATTGAGACTCTACAGAAAGAAGATGGCGGCCTGGGAGGCAGCCGCAGGCCAAGGGCCTGCCCCACTGCGGCTACTTCTTCTTTCCCTGCGCGGCGACCGCTTCCATGGCCGCCTTCACCTTTTCCGGATCGCCGAGATAGTAGCTGCTCAGCGGTTTCAGGTCGTCGTCCAACTCGTAGACCAGCGGCATCCCGGTGGGGATGTTCAGGTTGACGATAGCGTCTTCCGGAACAGCGTCCAAATACTTCACTAGCGCCCGCAGACTGTTGCCGTGCGCCGCGATCAGCACGCGGCGGCCGGCGCGCACGGAAGGCGCAATGGTGTGGTGCCAATACGGCAGAAAGCGGTTCACGGTGTCCTTCAGGCACTCGGTGAGCGGCAATTCTTCCGCGGTCAGATCCTTGTAGCGCGGATCGTGGCCGGGATAGCGCTCGTCGTCCGGCGTCAGCGCGGGCGGCGGGATATCGTAGCTCCGCCGCCAGATTTTCACTTGCGCCTCACCGAATTTGGCGGCAGTTTCGGACTTGTTCAGACCCTGCAGAGCGCCGTAGTGGCGCTCGTTCAAGCGCCACGAGCGGTGCACCGGAATCCACATCAGGTCCAGTCCGTCGAGCGTCATCCACAGCGTGCGGATGGCG
>Ga0302326_10019307_pt1 | contig 14088 bp, 14 predicted proteins | sample Palsa_T0_3_FD_202264 | JGI IMG/M metagenome (GOLD analysis project Ga0302326, IMG submission 202264) | Peat permafrost microbial communities from Stordalen Mire near Abisko, Sweden - Palsa_T0_3 | ecosystem: Environmental > Terrestrial > Soil > Palsa > Peat permafrost | place: Sweden: Abisko... | reverse complement strand
TTACGGTAATGATTTTCACGGACGTTTTGATTGTCATTCTCTCGCTGGCGGTGTCGGATCGCTATGAGCTGGTCTTCCGCAACGCCGCGTTCGTCATTTCGACCATCCTGATTCGTTTCTCGTTGACCGTTGCGAGACCTTACGCCGCGGCTCTCGCGGTCTACGGGATGGCGTTCGGGATTCTCACGCTCCTGGTATTTAACTACCATTCCCGAATCCGCTCACCATCGCACTGACGATTCGCTGCGCGAGGGCCGCGTGATCGCGTCCCAGTTCGTGCCCGGCGCCGTCGATCTCCAGCAATGTGGTCTCGGCCGGGATCAGCGCGATCGCCTGCTCGATCTCGGCGATGGACCCGAACGGATCGCGCGAGCCGTGGACGAACAATGTGGGGGTCTGGAGTTTTGAAAGATGCGCGGTGCGCGGTTGATCCGGTTTGCGGGGCGGATGGAGCGGATAGGAGAGCAGCAGCAAGCCGTCGGCCAGTCCCGGCATTTCGGCGGCCAGCATGCTCGCCTGACGGCCTCCGTAGGAATGGCCGCCCATCCACACGCGCTCCGGCTTCTTCTCGCGAGCCTTGAGAATTTGCTCGCGCAGGCCTTCGCGATCGCGCGCAGCGTCGGCCGGCCGGGGCGGGCCTTGCTTTCGCTCCTGGCGAAACGGCAGATCGTAGCGCACCACCTCGACGCCCGCCGCGGCGAACGCATTGGCCACCGCAACCAACAATGGAGCGTTACGGTTCGACCCGGCGCCGTGAGTGAGCAGCAGGAAGTTCAACGGATTTTCCTCTGAAAGCGAAAAGGGCCGCCTGGGAGCGACGGCCCTTTGGGGGAAATGTTGTTGGAGTAGTCGGCTACGGCCGATTGACATTCTCGGCCTGCAGTCCCTTGGGGCCCCGCTTCACCTCGAACTCCACCTCCGAACCTTCCTCCAGCGTTCGATAGCCGTTCATCTGGATTGCCGAAAAGTGAACAAATACATCGTCGCCATTCGAGCGCTGGATGAATCCATAGCCCTTGGCGGCGTTAAACCATTTGACGATACCTTTTTCTCTCACTACTGGTTCTCCTAACTTCTGGTGCTGGCGTCTGGCAGTCCCGCGAACAGGGAAGGTCCAGCGCTCAGTCTGGATTCAAAACTGGACCATAATATCACAGGAACGGCGACTAGGCGCAACTGGCAAGTAGGTATGCTTTCATGCCTTTGGAGGTGAGATACCATTAGTGCGGGATGAACCGGAGCCTGCGCTCGCGGCTGTTCGCATGGTGGTACTTCGCGATCGCCGCCGGATTCTGCCTGCTGGCGGTCAATCGCTGGATGCTGGGCGAGCGGGCGGCGCTCATCGTGCTGCGCCTGGGGATCGCTGCCGGATTCCTCATCCTGGGCGTGTTGACTTGGCGATCGAAAATTTAGCGCTGCAGGAGCGCCTGATTGAAGGCCGGCAATCGCCGGTTCAGCGGCGCATTCGTCTTCGAGCGAATCCTTCCGTGGCGGCTCCTGGCTCTCTTCCCGGATCCCGCTTGCAGCGCTTTCGGCTTGGCTGATGCGGCAGTTCCAGACACCTCCACAACCGCGACCGAATCGTATGCGCCATTGGTCGTATCGTTGATGTCTAAGAAGACCGCCCCGGTGTCGGGAGTGCTCGGAATGGTGACGTTCACTTGATAGAGGCCGGCAAAGCCTGGCGCCAGACCTTCGTAAGTCGGAGCGATCGGGCCCACGTCATCGACATAGGCGACGATCGTATCATCCGTGTAGCTCAGAGGAGAGCTCGATGCGGCAGCGCCATCCGCCGATGCGGGCGACACCGTCCCCAGGCCGGTGACATACACCGCAATGGTCTCACCCACCTGCGCGGGATTAGCTGCGTTGACGACGGTGCCATCCTTGTGAAGGGCCGCCGCATCGCCCAGTCCGCTCTCATCCAGCGTGAAGATGCCGGGCGCACTGGTATCCACATACAACGTGACCGCGTTGGAGGTCACGCCATTGTAAGTGACCTGAACCACCGCGAAAGGATCGTTGAGTTCATACGGCACGATGCAGTTGACTTGACCGGAGCTTGCCAACTGAACCGGGGCGGGAGTGCCGTTGATGGACACGCTCACGCCACCCAGGGTGTCGGGATACGGTAACGCAGCTTGTACCACGGAGGCCGGACCGATTCCGGTTCCGAATAGGGTTATGAACTCGCCGGGCGCGATGGGATTAGTAATCGGCAAGAAGTTGGCTCCATTGGCAACACCTAGCGGGTTCAGGATCACGGAACCTGTCGGCGTCAGGGGCACGGCCTGCACGTCCAGTTCGATGGAGTAAAACTGCGACTGGCCAATCAGCACCTTGGCCGCTCCCCCTGCACCGACATAATCGAGGTAATTGGTTTCGGTGGCGCTTCCATCGGCTGCCAGCGAAAATTGATCGCTAAACGTGTAGTCGTACTGATAGTAGTAGTCCGAATTGACGCGCTGATCGGCGACAAAGCTGGTATTGCCGCCGGAGGTGCTGGCGTGGGTGGATCCGAAGAAGGCGTCGATGTAGTAGACGCCGTTCATGGCGAACGAGGTCGACTCATAATCCTCGCCCGAGGAGAAGTACGTTCCGCTAAGACTCGTGCTCGCGGCGGCGCCACCGATGTTGATGCCGATCTCGATATCGTAGCCGTCCAGCGAGCCGGCGACCAGGATGTTGCCGTCCGCGCTAACGAAGAATTGCTTGGTTCCGCTGATCAGCGACGTGCCACTCGCTTGAGCCGGAAAGGTCAAGGTGCCGGTGGAACTGGAGAGCGAATAGGTTGCGCCAGAGATGGTCTGGTTAAAAAGCGTGTCGCTGACATTCACCGCGTGACCCGAAAGATTGATCGCCCCGAGGTTTCCCGCTCCATCTGGATTGATGAGAAAGGAGGAGTTCGTGACCATGGTAACGTCGCCATTCGGGTATTCCATCGCGACCACCCGATAGGTGCCGTTCAGCGACGCGTTGGTGACGGACGACCCCATGGGAACGGCAACCATGAAATCGAGGAAGCTGTTGGTATTTTCCGTGGCGCTCCCCGTGATGGCCGATGCTCCGACCCCGCCATAGATGAAATCGCTGGTGGAAAGCGGGTCAACCATCATGAACACGCCGCTCGCGTTCACCGCATAGCTGCCGGCTACGTTGCTGAGCAGTTGTGGAGTTCCCGAGGAGACGGTGTTGTCCGAGACCTGCGCATTCAGGGTGTAATTGCCGTTGCCGTCAAAACTGATTGTTCCGGTGAGCGACGCGGCTTCCCCGATCGTACCCGTGGCCGAAATGTTTCCGTACCAGACTTGGCGGATGAAATAGGTTCCCTTCAGCAAAGAGTTTCCGCTATTGTCGAACGTGCTCTGCGCGCAAACCACGCCAGGAAAGAGTGCAGCGGCCGCAAGCCCGCTAAGAAGATATTTGGACTTCGTCATAAACTCCTATTGTCATACAACCCGAATGCGCGGAAAGAGGCATCGCGCGGGCTAATGTTTTGCCCGGCTCAATCCCAGCGCGCGAATGCGCTTGTGAAGGTTGGTGCGCTCCATTCCTAACGCTCGCGCTGCACCCGACACGTTCCAGCTTGACTCCTCCAACGCCCTGAGGATGTGCTCGCGCTCCGCCGATTCGCGCGCTTCCTTCAAATTCGACCGTGGGGCGGCCTCCTGGGCTAATCGAATCTCCACCGGAACCGAATCGAGCGTAAGGAGATTGTCGGCGGTCAGGATAGCCATGCGCTCAACGATATTGCGGAGTTCGCGCGCATTTCCGGGCCAGGCATAGCCTTCCAGTATTTCATAAGCTACGTCGTCTATCTGCTTGGCATGAAAGTTGTTACGCGTGCAGAAATCAGCCAGGAAATAGTCGGCCAGCGGCGCGATGTCGCCCGGCCGTTCCCGCAGCGAGGGGACCCGGATGGGCACCACGCAGAGCCGATAGTACAGGTCTTCCCTAAACTTTTGCTGGGCCACCAGATCGCTCAGATTGCGGTTGGTCGCCGAAATCACGCGGACCGCGACGCGGATGGGCTGCTCGCCGCCCACGCGATGGAATTCGCCTTCTTGCAGGACGCGCAGCAGCTTCGCCTGGGAGCCGGCGAGCAGGTCGCCGACTTCATCGAGAAAGATGGTGCCGCCGTCGGCCAACTCGAATTTGCCTTTCCGCGCCGAAACTGCGCCCGTGAAAGCGCCTTTTTCGTGACCGAACAGCTCGCTCTCGAGCAACTCCGAGGGTATGGCCGCGCAGTTCACTTTGACGAACGGGCCGTTGGCGAAGGGGCTCTCGCGGTGGATGTGGGCGGCCAGCAGTTCCTTGCCCGTGCCGGACTCGCCCATGATGAGGATGCGGGCGTCGGATCGCGCGGCCATGCCGGCCTGCTCCACCACCCGCACGAACGCCGGGCTGGATCCGATCATTTTTGCGCCGACGCCGACCAGTTCCCGAAGCCGTTCGTTCTCGCGCCGCAGGCTGACCTGTTCGAGAGCGTTCTTGAGCGACAGCAGAACCTTGTCGCGGCTGAGCGGCTTTTCCAGGAAATCGAAAGCGCCCGCGCGCGTCGCTTCCACGGCCTCCGCGATGGTCCCGTGGCCGGAAATCATGATGGCGGGAGCGGCGTATTCACGCTCGCGCAATTGGCGCAGGAAATCGATGCCGCTGCCGTCGGGAAGCCGGACATCGAGCAGCAGCGCGTCGTGGCGATCGGCGGAATGCTTGGCGTCCGCGATGCTGCGCGCCAAGGTGACGGAGTAGCCTTCGCGCTCCAGGATCAATCGCAGGGAGCTTCCGATATTAGGCTCGTCGTCGAGCACGAGAATGCGTTTGGCAGGCATGTTTTAGTGCGATTCGCGCTCGGGAGGGTCCGGGCCCATGGACCAATAGCCGGGCCGCGAGCGAACCTCCCAGCCGGGTCGGTTCAGCGCCACTCGAATCTTATGGTATCCGGATTCCGGCGCGTTCGCGGGCGTGAAACTCAGCAAGTACTGGCCGTGGATCTCTTCCCCCATTTTGCGCACGGCAACTTCGAGCGACTGCCGCGTCAGCAAAGAATACTGCTCGCCGCCGGTATAGCTGGTGAGCACGGCCAGAGGATTCTTGATCACCAGATTCTTCGCTCCGGCGTAGATCTGCTGGATCATCGGCAGGATATCGCCGGACGCCAGCCCTTGCAGTGCCGCCGAGCTCTTCGCGATGTTGAGAGAGTAGATCAGAATGTTGTTCAGCTCGGCTTGGGCGATAGCGTCGCGCAGTTTGGTTTCGCTCGATTGATCGCGTGTTTCCGAAATGAGCAGCAGAATGCGCCGCCGGTAGTCGGGCCTGTGTTTGAGAAGATCGATGGCCTGCGCGGAGGCGTCCAGCAAACGGCTATCCCAGTAGGAAAACTCGAGCAGACGCAGCGTATGCGTAAGGCGGCCGAGATCGGAAGAGAAATCCTGCGCGAGCCGCACTTTGTGATCGAAGGTGAGGATGGCCGCTTCCCCGCCCTCGCCCACCACCAGCGCGCCGAGCAACGGGCCCAGCTCCGAGAGTCTGGGCTGAATGGGGCGAGCGGCGAGGTTGGTTTGGATGACGACCGCGACCGAGATCGGCAGGAAATCGCCGTCTTCGTGGATCTGCTGGGGCGCGTCGTTGTCGTACAGGGTGAAGTCGGCGACCGAAAGTCCGTTTACGAAGTTTCCGCGGCTGTCGGTAACGGAGGTAGGCGCGATCACCAGGCGCGCAGGCACTCGAAAGGTGGGCGTCTGCGCGCCGAGCAACGGCGCGAACAAGCTGAGCAGCTTAAGCCGCCGGAAGCAGGACACGGAAGGCCGCTCCCCCGAGCTCGCCCGGAACCAGTTGGATGTCGCCACCAGCCAGCACGGCGCTCTTGCGCGCGATGGAGAGCCCCAGGCCCATGCCGCCGCGCTTGAACGAGATGGTGGGCTCGAACAAGGCGCCGCGCGCTTGGGAGCTGACGCCCGGGCCGGAATCGTGCACCTCGATGGCGACCTTGCCGCTATCGGCCACGGTCACTCCCAACACCACTCCGCCCGGTTTGGCGGCCTGAGCCGCGTTCTCGAGCAGGTTCGTCAACACTCCTTTCACCAAGTCTTCGTCCGCATAGACCTGCGGTCTGCCGGCCGCGAGCCGTGTGCTGTAGACGACTTCCGGGTGCGCGCTTTTCAGGAACGCGATGCGCTCCTCGAGCAGCGAATTGATATCGAGTGACTTGGGCGATGCCGGTGGTTCGCTCGAGAACTCGGAGAACGCTCGTACGCGGCGCTCCAAGCTCACTACTTCGTCGACGACAATCTGCGCGGCCTGCTGGTAGAAATTATCGCCGCCGTTCTCGGATTCCCGCGATGCGATCTCCTCCATCGTGAGCCGGATCGGCGTGAGGGAATTCTTTACTTCGTGGGTCATTTTGCGCGCCAACGCCTGCCAGCTTTCCAGGCGCGTCACGTACACCAGCCGGTCGCGTGATTGCTGGAGTTGATCGGCCATATTGTTGAAGGTCTGGATGGCGGCGCCGACCTCGTCGTCGCGCTCCGCGGGCACGCGATAATCCAAGCGTCCGGAAGCGACTTCCGCCAGGCCGGCCGTCAGTTGATGAATGGGCCGGCTGATCCGATGGGCGAAATAAATCAAAGCCACGAACGCGACCAGCCAGATGGCAGTGGTGAGCACCAGAAAGGCGTAGGTGAAGCCGCGGCGGAGATCGCGTGCGCTGCCGTCGGCCACCAAAGCGCGGGCGTGCGCGTATTGCTGCTTCAAATCCTCCATTCCGACTCCGTGCATGGAGGTAGAGTAGACCCACACTTCGTCGCCGTGACGCACCAGGTAGTCCAGCCGGTCTCCGCCCTGGCCGCCATATTCGAAACGATCGGGTTCGCCGCTGGCGAAGAATTCGCGCGCAACCATGGGCCATTGCTCGCGGCTCGCCGGCGCAAGGCGTTGCGGGCTGACGCGACCAAGCGCGGCATCTTCTTTAAGCGACGCGCAGGCTCTCCGGTAAAGCTCCAGGCCGGTCTTTTCCAGCGATTTGGAAAGCTGATCCAGCTCGCCGACGGAAGTCCACCGAGTGACGGCGTTGGAAGCGCCCACCACAAAGATCCAGGCGGTGACCGCGAGTGGCGCCAGCGTTGCCAGCGCGAAAACCAGGATCAGCCGGTTGCGAAGGCGATTCATGGCTTAAGATCGGCTGGCTTTAGATCGGCCGGCTTTAGGTCGGCAAGGCGGAACGGCGCCGTTTCGAGCGACCAGCGGTCCTGCTGGGGGCGTGTAGGACGGCTGAAGAGCTCGATCAAAGTCGTGACGCTGATGCCCGAATCCGCCCAAGCCGAGGTTTGATCTTTCGGATCGACGCTACGGATTTCCAGTTTGGCCCACAATTGTTGATCGGACGGCAAAAGCGAGGCTGCCAGGGCGATGTTGTCGACGCACCACGATTCAGCCGCGATGGCCGAAGCCTTGGGGCCGGACTTGCGGAAATCCCGCAGCCGCACCACGGAAAATTTCTCTTGCCACACATCGTAACTCACGACGAACCGTTCCACCGCGCGAGCCACGACGTTGTTTTTCGATCCCGCCGCCAGGCTGAATTGAAAATCGAACTGCGCCACGGCGCCATCGTGCAGCCGTTCCAAAGCCTGGGCCGTAAGGAAATGCGCGTGCGGAGCGGTGACGCGGATCTCGCCCGCGGCTTGGCGGACGAACAGGTCGCCGCTGGAGACACTGAGAGCGATCAGATCAAAACAAATCAGCGCGATCAAACCTGACCGCGCCGCCCGTGCCTGTATCCGTTCGCGCCGGATTGTCAAAAATTCATTCCCGCGATCAACACCGGATCCACGCGGCCCTCCCGGAGCGGGAAAGCCAACGCTAACAGAAAGGCGCCTCGTTGCAACACTCCCAGGCCGCCCGAAACTCCGATACCGGCCGATTGCTTGCGCTCCGGCGTCTTGCCTTGGTCCCAAACCGCTCCAGTATCGTAGAACACCCGCATAATATGGTACCCATAAGTGACGGACCCGTAGGCCAGCCGGTTTCCGCCCAATGGATCGAGGTCGAATTTGTTCCAGCCGCGCAGCATCGTGCTGTCTCCCAAAACAAAACGCTCGAACAGCGGCGCTCGGCCGTAGATCGCCCCGAAGACGACGGTTACTTCTATGGACTGGTGGTCGTGGAGGTAATCGTAACGCGCATTGCCCTGGTGCCGCGTGTAGCCCAGGTCGCTCGACAGTAATCTGGTGGCCGCGCGCAGGCTGTAGCCCGCATCCAACTCCATCTTGGTAGCGTCCGATTCGCGCCAATGCGAGTGATAGCGCAGAGTATTTATCACCGCATTCGCCGATTCCGACCGCGCGGCCGTAAGCTCGGGTTGCAGTTGCTCGAAACTCAAGCCCACCGTCAAGGTGAGGGGATTCAAGACAACAAATGTGGCGCTGGGCTCAAAGTTCAAACGGGAACGATAAGCCCCAGCGCCGAGGGAAGAAGAGGTGGTAGTGTCGAGAGCTAAAAGAGTGGCCTGGTTGTATTGCTCGTGATAGGCGTCGAACTCGAAAGAGAGGCGGACACGTTTGCTTCGCACTGCAGTCCGGTCGTAGCGGGCCTTGATGCCGGTGAAACGCTCGATCAGCGTGTCGCCGTCGCTGCGCAACCCCAAGGTCAGGGCATTCGCGCCGATGTTGACGCTGCCTTCGCCGATCCCGGTCCAGCCCAATTTCGAGTTGTAGGCGAACTGCGGTATCGAAAGGTCCATATCGCCTTTGCCCTTGTCGACCTCGAGCAGGACCTTAACCGAATCGGGATCGCCGCCGCGCGCCAGCCGGAACTTCACATCGTGGGCCTGCAGTTCGCCGCGGATTCTTCCTACCAGGCGGTTCAGAGCCTCCGTGTTCAGCCGGGCGCCGATCAGCGCGCGCATCTCCTCCAGCGCCGATGGGCTGAGCTTATAAGGATGCGCGTCCACGAAGCTGATGCTCTCGATGGTGTAACGAGAGTTCACGTTCGGATCGTCGCCGGATTCGAGCGACTGCGCGGCTAGTGTGGCCACCGCCAACAGCGGCAGCAAAACAAACTTCATAACGGGCCGAGAGAGCAATTCAAACGCCAAGCATAAGTGACTGATTGAAGGACACTTCGGCCACCGCTGGGCGTGCGTGTGGTTCACAGGTGCGGACCGGGCGGACCGGCTCAGGGAGCCTTGGCCGCTCGCGACTGCTGGTCGGCCGCCGCCCGGACGCCTTCGATCGAGGGTACGATCAACTGTCGCCGTCCCAGCCGGATCACGCCTCGACGAGCCAGCGCGTTCAGCGTGGTGGATGTGGTTTCACGCGTCGCGCCGATCAGGCTGGCCAGTTCTCCTTGCGAGAGCGGGATTGAGTACTCCGATCCGATGGATTTGGCTCCAAAGGTTCCGGCCAACTCCGCCATGTAATAGAGAATCCGGTATTCGACGTCTCGCAAGCAAAGCAGCTCGACCTTCTTCTCCAATTGCCGATTGCGCGCCGTCAGAAACATCGAGAGTTCCCGCCAGAATTCCGGACGCCGTTCGCAAGCGCGCAGGAATAGTTCGCGCGGAATCACGTAAATCACGCCTTCGTGCAAGATTTCCGCCGCTACGGATCGGCTCGATTCTCCGGTCAGAGCCTGCTCGCCGAAAAGTTCCCCGGACGAGATGATCTGGAGGATGAGCTCCTTGTTATCCGCGCCACGCTTGTACAGTTTGACTAAGCCCGATTCCAGGAAAAACAAAGCCTCCGCCGGACTCCCTTCCGAGAAAACCGTGGCAAAACGGCGGTTGGGAGAAAACTTCGTAACTCCCTCTTGGTTGATTAACTCACTACGCAAAGCGGCGGTGAGAGACACAAGTTGCAGGTCCATCCGATTCTGCCATTATAGTCCCAACATCAGGTTAATTGCCTGAGAGGACAGCATTTTTATGATTTGTTTATGTGTTTCAAGGGGCAAATCGGGTGTGGGACGCCAGAGGCCGAGCCGGGAATCGATGGCGACGCTTTAAGACGAGCCTCGCACCGAGTTGGCCAAACGTTGCGCGCGCTCGAACTGCGGCCGCATCCGATCCGGGTCAATGCCGGCGCGGAAATCTTCCAGCGTCGCAATGTAGTCGCGCAGAGCGTCCAAAATTGGACCTGGATTAGTGGCCAATATGTCGCCCCAGATATCGAACGAGCTCAAGGCCAGGCGAGTGCTGTCCGTCAACGCCGGCCCGAAAATTCCGGACTGCGGCTCGGGACGCCCATCCAGCGTCGCGGCCAGCGCGGTGGCGACCAGCTGAGGGAGGTGGGATGTATAAGCCACGACGCGATCGTGCTCTTGCGCGTCAAAGGCGAGGGTAACCGCGCCGATCTTGCGGATCCAGTCCGCGAACTCGCGCGCGCGCGGAGTCTCGAGTTCGGCCGGCGTTCGAGGAGTTAGAACATACGGGCGGCCGCGAAACAGATCGGCCTCAGCCGCTTCGACACCCCTCCGCTCGCGTCCCGCCATGGGATGGCCGCCCAGAAATTGGCACCGCTTGAGGGTGGCCGCCGCGCGTTCCATGATCGCGCTCTTGGTGCTTCCGGCGTCCGTCACCAGGGCCTCGGGACGAACCAGGGGATCGAGCTCCGGCAGACATTCGATGATGCGCAGAATGGGTTGCGAGAGGTAGATCAGGTCGGCGGATTCGGCCGCTTCCGCCAGCGTCGCCGAGACATCGATTACGTTCAGCTCCCGGGCGCGGTGGATGGTCTCCGGCGAACTCACGCCGATAATTTGTCCGGAGAAGCCCGCCTTCCGAAGGGCCAGCGCGAAGGATCCTCCGATCAAGCCCACGCCGAAGATGGCAACCGACTGAACGGGGGAATCCACGTCTAGAGCGACCGTCCCACCGCCCGCGCCAAGTTCTGTAACTGCTCCATCAGTTCGGTGAATTGCGAGAGCCGCAGCGACTGAGCGCCGTCGCTCAAGGCATGATCTGGATCGTTGTGAACCTCCACCAGCAGGCCGTCGGCGCCCGCCGCGACCGCCGCGCGAGCCATCGGCAGCACTTTATCGCGACGGCCGGTGCCGTGCGACGGATCGGCGACGATGGGCAAGTGCGAGAGCGACTTCACCACCGGAATCGCGGAGATGTCCATGGTGTTGCGCGTCGCATTTTCAAAAGTCCGTATGCCGCGCTCGCACAGGATCACTTCGTAATTGCCGCCGGAAAGAATGTATTCGGCGCTCAGCAGCAGTTCTTCGATGGTGGCCGAGATCCCGCGTTTGAGCAGAATCGGCTTGCGGATCAGGCCAAGCTCGCGCAGCAGATTGAAGTTCTGCATATTGCGCGCGCCCACTTGCAGGATGTCGGCGTAGGTGGCGAGCAGCGGAATTTGGGTCTGATCCATCACTTCGCTGACCACCAGGAGATGATTGCGGTCGGCCGCCTCGCGCATTATGCGCAGGCCTTCTTCGCCCATGCCTTGGAAACTGTAGGGCGAACTGCGCGGCTTGAACGCCCCGCCGCGGATGATCTTCGCGCCGTCCTGAGCGACGGATTCGGCGATCTTCTCGATCTGGTCGCGGCTCTCGACGCTGCACGGGCCTGCCATCACCACCACGGCGTTGCCGCCGATTTCGACGCCTTTGATCTTCACCACCGTCCCGCCGGGATTGAAGTTGCGGCTCGCGAGTTTGTAGGGCGAAACGATGCGATGGCATTCCTTGACGCCCTCCATCACTTCGAACTCCACCGGATCGACGTCGCCCACCGGACCCACTCCGCCGAGCACGGTGTGCATTACGCCCGAGGATCGATGGACGATAAAGCCCATGGAGACAAGACGATCGATTACTTTCTGAATTTGGGACTCCTCGGCCCCTTCCTGCATCACAACCAGCATGTGTTTTGACCCGAGCTTTCAATATAACGTGGCGGGGCAGGGTTTGCGGCAATGGGGCGGTTCGAGCCAGCGTCGCGCAATCCGTCCTGCGATGCGCGGCGAACTTCCCGAGGGCGACTGAGTACTCGTCGTCCCAGAATCTGCGATTGGCGCTAAAATGGTTATCGAAATGGATCGCGTGCCTTCAAAACCTGTCCAAGATCCGCCCAATCTGGTCCGTAGGGTTCTTTCTCGCTGGATCGACTTCTGAGCCACATCGATCCTGGAACGGCGGAGGAGTCCGAAGACTTCGTACGCCTCATCTATGAGCGGCGCCATATTGACCTCTCCTCCGATCGCAACGGCAAGACTGATCGTTGATACGGACGTCGCCAGCTTTGTTTTCAAGTGGCATCCCAAATTCGCGCCATCCTACGTTGCCATTCTGCGCGGCTCCGAGTTGGCCGTCTCATGCATGACTCTGGCCGAGATGCGTCAAGGAGCTCTGGAGGCGAACTGGGGCCGGCGCAAGTGCGACGCACTAGAGACGTACTTGGCAGACTTCTCAGTGCTCCATTCGGACAGCCTGCTGTGCTCTACGTGGGCTGCGGTGCGGCATGAGAGCACGCGCAGGGGACGTCAAATGGATTCCGCCGACGCATGGATTGCGGCTGCTGCGCTGGCTTCGTCGGCGCCGCTGGTGACGAACAATCCGAAGCACTATCGCCACCTGGACGGGCTCCAGCTTGTTTCCCTGGCAGTCGCATGATTGCAGCGCTCCCGGAAATGGTCTAACGTTTACCAAGGGAATTCATGACGAGCATCCTTCGCTCGAATGCGGGCTACTTGACTGGTCCGCCGTCCGTCTGCGGCGAACCGGCGAAGACTTTGCTCCCGTCCGGCAGCGTGACGCTGCGGGCGTTGCCTATGTTGCTGCCGTCCTTCGCGGCGAAACCTTCTACGGTGACCTGGTCTCCCGGTTTCAATGCAGTCCGCCGCCAACCTTGGCGAATGAGGGTGTTGGGGCTGCCCATCTCAAATCCCCAGCTGGTGACTTTACCGTCTTCGCCCTTCACGTCCACGTGAAGCCAAACATGCGGATTCGTCCATTCCAGGCTGGTAAGCGCTCCTGAGATTTTGATGCGTTTGTTTGGGTCGAACTCGGCCGTAAACGCGTGATGTGCCAGCGCGGGTGTCTGGGTTAATAGCAAGCCGAAGCAAACCGCGCCGGCAAGCTGAGTCGCTCTTCTCATTTGCCCACCAAGTGCTGCACGTCCTGGTTATTCTCGGTGCAGACGTATTGGCCTACCTCTTCGTCGGGGCCCGCGAGTTCCGTTACCTTCTTTTCGATCCACGGCGTCTTGTAGGCGCCCGGGTCGGTGATCGTCTATTCCACTTCCAGATGCCCCAGATCCTTTCGCCGATAGCGCTCAACCAGGTGCATCTTTTCGGTGAGCGGATATCCCCCATCCAGCCACGTGTTATCGTTAAATCCCTCCGTGTCCACCACCAGCGTGTCTCCATCCCATTTACCTACCGAATGCCCGACAAAGGGCGACAGCGATTCCTCCGGATGTTTGCGATCGTCGAGGTAAATCTGTCGGGGCAGATCTTCCTGGTAGAGAATCGCCAGCAGGGTCGGGTTTTGCATGATGCGGAACGGCAGCAGGGTTGGAGCGCCCATGATTCCCGCGGGCAGGCAGAACGACGAAGGCTGGTCCTTGAAATTGTCCGCTGCGCGCTTCTTGGCGAGTTCCTCGGCCCAGGGAAGAGGCTCCGGCTTTCCACCATCGACAGTGCGCAAAGGATGCCATACTCCCGAAAAATCGGGTTTGCCGGCTGGCGTGCGGGGAGTCGATCCGGTAGGCGCATTGTGCGCCCCGAAGGCTTCCGCGTAGAATGTTCGATCTTCTCCTAAAGAACCGAGGGACTCGAAGTCCTCCAGGTGGGCGTCGAGGTGTGCGGCTTCGCCGGCTTGAACCGCCACCTTTTCTTTGGCAAACCGTTTCAATCCGGGCGAAGCGATCGCGAGGCGATATGTGCCCGCGGGCAGTTGATTGAGCGCATACGTGCCCGATGCCGAAGTCTTGACCTGGAACTGGACGCCGGCCTCGCTCTTGGCTTCCACGCTAGCGCCAGGAATGGCCGCGCCGTCCCCATCGGTTACCGTATTGTGCCAAGCGTGCCTTGACCGGATGCCGCGAAAACGAGCAGCAAGAGGCAGGCTGCGACATTTCGTAAA
>Ga0302326_10019305_pt1 | contig 14089 bp, 14 predicted proteins | sample Palsa_T0_3_FD_202264 | JGI IMG/M metagenome (GOLD analysis project Ga0302326, IMG submission 202264) | Peat permafrost microbial communities from Stordalen Mire near Abisko, Sweden - Palsa_T0_3 | ecosystem: Environmental > Terrestrial > Soil > Palsa > Peat permafrost | place: Sweden: Abisko... | reverse complement strand
CGAAGAGCAGTTTGGGAAGCCCAACTGATGGCGCTTCGATAGTCGGCGACATCTAGGGCCGCTTTTTTGGGGTCCACCACCTTCCAAAACAGCACGGCGTCCACGTCAACGGGAACGGTGTCTTTAGTGAGCGTTTTTTCCGCCTTGAAACTGGTCGTTATCACCCGGGTATCGATCCAGTAGGGAATTGCATCGACTACCGGAATGATGAAAAACAGTCCCGGACCCTTAAGGGAATCGAAGTGACCCAGGCGCAATACCACCGCTCTGTCCCACTGGTCGGCAACCTGAATTGTGGAGGAAACGACAAGAGCGATGACGAAGGCTGCCGCTGCGATCCAGAGTGCCTCCAGGTTTTGCCCAGCGCGATGCCGGCTGTATGCCAACGCCACGCCGATACCAAAAATCACGAGGGAGAGCAGGATTGCGAACGATCTATTTCGTTTCATTCAATTTCTCTTCGACTTTGGATCTGCTGATTTGGCGAAAAATTCCCTAGATGGCTTAATCGCTAAAATTCTCAGGGGCGCCGGCGCCAGCTTTTGCGATCTCGTTTTCCGACGTTTGTTGGATGTCTTTCTTGGTCAGGCTTACGAATACCTTTGAGTCCTCATAACTGATTCGTTCGATCTTGTTGGGCGTGATGAGGATTTCCTTGCCGGAATACCAGTGACCGGATTCTACAACCAGTTTGCGAATGGCCCAGCTTCGGTCGTCAACGATTAGGCCGCTCACGTGGCCAATTGTGCCATCGACCGTTTGAATATGATAACCGGTTATGGCATGGGCGCTTCGGAGATGCTTGTCGTCCCGGTGGTGGTACTGTTGATGGGCCTTCAATTCGTCCCTTGAAGGCGGCAAGACGACAGGATATCCTCCAAGGCCCCACATCGCCCCACCATTCCAGTAGGCCGGCCAGCCATAGTACCGGTAGTATTCGACCTCGTATTGGCGGGAAACCGGTTTGTGCGATTCGATCGACGGACTGCTTTCGATCTGTTGACGGGTAAGGTTTATAAGCATGACCTTTCCTTCGACTTCATCGAAGCGACCGAAAGCATGAGGGGCGAGCAGCACCAAACGTCCTGCAAGCCACAATCCGGTATCCGCGACCAGGTAGCGAATCACCCAGGTTTTGTCGTCGAAGTAGAAATCCTTTACCCGCCCGATATCTCCGTCCGACGCGGCGAGTTTGTAACCGTAGAGAGTTGTTAGATTTCGTAACATGAATTTCTGCGTTTGAGCTTTCGATCCGGCGTTAAGAGAGGAACGAGCCTCGTACGAGCGCGCTAAAGCCGTTCGAGGTGGTCGACTGCGCATTCTGACTTCGAGAGGAAGAGTTCGCTTTAGGAGCCACTGACATGTCGATGGAGGCGAGTGCCGGATTGATCCGCGGGAATATTGGCCTTCAGGCAGGCAGTCGCTTCCAGCCAGTTGTCGAGGTCGTGGCCGGGCGCGCAGGCGCTTTGCTGATAGAGGTGATATGCGTAGTCGCGAACCTCCTCGTCGCAAGGCTGAGAACAAACGGGGGCGCTGGTGGTTGTATTTTTCATAAGATATTCAATTTTAAATGTGAGGAAAACTATCCTTCCGCTTCGCCATCTTTGCGGGCGAGTATAGGCTGATCAAAGCGGCAGGGCTATGGGTTGTTACCCGGTGCTGAGAGGCGTTTTCCAATGGCTTGGGCGGCCTCTTATGGGCTTCGCAGAAAATGAATTTCGATGTGCTGGCGCTCCGCTTCGCGCCGAAGTTCGCATATTAGTGGGAGCGCCCGGCGGTTGATCGCTAAATGCCGGCGATAGTGCTCGATGCGACGCACCTCATGGATTGCCTCCTCGTCGAAGGTTGCCTCGCGCTCAATTTCGGTCCGATCCGCGCCCAGCAATCCAAGTCTGCAGTAGTAACGAAGCATCTCAGGATGTACGCCGGTTAGATCGGCTGCGGCCCCGAGCGAAAATCGCGCGGCTGTCGGTACGCAAACCAGCGCCCGGGTGGGGCTCACGTAGAAGGTGAATTGGGTCACGACTGTTTCCGGTTGAACATTGGGGCGCGAACCGCCTTTCCGGGGTTTCGAGGCTTCTGCCTTTCGGAGCAGATCGGGCTCCGAGGTTGCGCGCCCGTGAGATGATCGCGGCGCCCCCTGTTCGCGTTTTGGAGAATGTTGCATGGCTCTAAACCACCCTCAGCACGATTTTGCCGCACGTGTGACCACGCTGACTGAGTTCCTGGCCTCGAGTCGCATCGGAGAGCGGGAGAACGGTTTCAACGATCGCCTTGATCTTCTCGGCATCGGCGAGTTTTGCGATCTCGGCCAACTGTATTGCGTTCGGCTGGGTGAACACAAAGGCCTGCCGCGCGCCATGCGCCGCCGCCGTCTCGGGCGAGGGCGGACTGGCGATTGAGACCAGTATGCCACCCGGTTTGAGCACCTTCCAAGAGCGCTCCTGGGTGTCTCCGCCCATCGTGTCGAGGACCATATCCACCGGTTGCACCACCTCTTCGAAACGTTCGGTGTCATAGTCGATCACCCGGTCGACGCCCAGCTTGCGCAGAAAGGCATGGTTACGCTCCGCCGCCGTGCCGATGACATGGGCTCCCTTCCACTTAGCCAGTTGCACCGCGATGTGCCCGACGCCTCCGGCGGCGGCGTGTATCAGCACCCGTTGACCTTCCGAAAGCCCGCCCGCGTCGAAGAGGGTTTGCCATCCGGTCAGACCGGCTAGCGGCAGGGCGGCCGCATGGAGATGATCGATGGATTTTGGCTTCAGGGCCACCTCCGATTCCTTGATGACGATGAACTCGGCATAAGCGCCATCGCGGGAGATGTCCGGGCGGCTGAATACTTCATCGCCTATCTTCAAGCGAGTAAGGCCGGAGCCGAGGCCTTCCACGACGCCGGAAACATCCCAGCCAAGCACCAAGGGAAACGTGTGGTGCAGCATTCCCTTGAGGTGCCCTTCGCGAATCTTCCAGTCCACCGGATTGATGCCGGCAGCATGGACGCGCACTAGCACTTCGCCATTGCCCGGATGTGGGCAAGGAGCGTCTTCATAGGCAAGTACCTCGGGACCGCCGTAGGAGTAAATGCACACTGCTTTCATGGATTTCATGCCAACGCTTTGTGCTCGGCTTCGGCCGTCTCAGATCGTTCAAGGAAGTGGCGCAGCCCCATGATTTCGTCGGCGCCGGAGACATCCTTGGTGCGCGGCGGATGCAAGACCAGAACCTGTCCGTTGCGAGTTACCCTTAGGTGGCCGTTGGATTCGTCTTCGATGTGCCCTAGCTGGCGAAGCATCGCATAAACGTCGTGCCATTCCAGATTGTGCGAGAGCGGATGTTGGAAGATCGCGTTATAGGCGCGCAAATGGGATCCGGTGAGTGCGGCGGACGAAGTCATATTTTAGGAATCCAGGTTCAGAGGACGCGGGCGGGGCGCCATCGTCGTCGGCATCAATCCTCCACCGTCCGAGTATCCGCTTAAAGTTGTGCTCGGACTATGGGGTGTAACCCTCGCTGGACATAGCCCGGCAAGCACGTTTCCTGATGAAAATCGTCGGCATTTTATCGATTGTTAACGCCAGGAATTCGGCGCTCAGGTCGCTTTCCGTGCCATTGTCGCCGTCTTCGCTCCCGACTGCGCGGTAAGCGCAGTCACCGGGGTCTTTTTGGGAGCATCTCCGACAAGGGCTCCGGATCGTAAGGGTAACACCCCCTATCGCCTGCAACGGGTTTCAACTAGGATCGGTTAAATTATGACAACATTGAGCGCATCCCATCCCACGGCCCCGAAAGCTAAAGTCGCTCCGGCCTACCAAAGCGTCAATCCCTACAATGGGAAAACCGTCAAAACTTTTGAGACCCTCACCGACCAGCAGCTCGAGGAAAAGCTCGCCGTGGCGGCGCGCTGTTTCGAGACCTGGCGGCATACCTCTTATGCGAAGCGGGCGGTCATCGTGGCCAAAGCGGCGTCGATCCTGCATGCCAAGGCCGACGAGTTCGCTCACACGATGACGCTCGAAATGGGCAAGCGGATCAACGAGGCTCGCGGCGAGGTTGAGTTCAGCTCGAACATCCTCGCCTATTACGCCAAGAACGCCGAGCGCTTCCTCGCCCCGCTCAAGCTTAACCCCACGATCGGCGAAGCTCACATGGAAAGCAGCCCGATCGGTGTGATTTTCGGCGTCGAGCCTTGGAACTTTCCCTACTACCAACTCGCCCGGGTTGCGGGCCCTCACTTGATGGCGGGCAATGTCTTGGTGGTGAAACACGCTGGCTGCGTCCCACAGTGCGCCATCGCCTTCGAGAAACTCTGGATCGAGGCTGGGGCTCCGGTCGGCCTTTATACCAACTTGTTGATCTCGCATGAGCAATCCGACCGCGTCGTCGACGATCCGCGCATCAAAGGCGTCGCCCTGACGGGCAGCGTCGCGGCGGGCCGGAGCATTGCGGCCCGGGCCGGAAAGAATCTCAAGATTTCGTCGATGGAACTCGGCGGCAGCGACGCGTTCATCGTCCTCGAAGACGCCGATCTCGAACACACCGTGAAATGGGCCGTCTGGGGGCGGATGTATAATACGGGGCAGACCTGCTGCGCGGCAAAGCGTTTTATCGTCATCGACAAGCTGGCCGACAAATTCTTGGAGAAATTTACGGCGGCATTGGCTGCCCTCAAACCCGGCGATCCGATGGACGAGAAGACGACGCTCGGACCCCTATCCACGGAATCGGCCCTGGTCGCCCTGCTCAAGCAGGTCGACGGTGCGGTCGCCAAGGGAGCCAAGGTGCTCTTGGGCGGCAAGCGCATCGATCGCCCCGGAGCGTTCATGGAGCCGACGATACTCACCGACATCAAGCCGGAGAATCCGGCCTTCCGGGACGAATTCTTCGGGCCGGTCGCGATGTTCTTCCGCGTCAAGGATGAGGACGCGGCCATCGCGCTCGCCAACGATTCCGACTTTGGACTGGGCGGCTCCGTCTTCACCAAGGATATCGCGCGCGGCAAGCGGGTGGCGAGCCGGGTCGAGACCGGCATGATGTTTATCAACAACATCAGCTGGTCCGATGCTGAGCTGCCGTTTGGCGGCATCAAGAACTCTGGCTATGGGCGTGAACTCGGCGACATGGGAATCCAGGAGTTTGTGAACAAGAAGCTGGTCCGCACCGCCGTGATCGAGGCACCAGTCTGAGCGCGGCCCCATGTATGTCCATATTGCGGTGCTGAAGGAAACGCAGCCGCACGAGCGGCGCGTTGCCTTGGTTCCGTCGGTTGCCGCCAAGCTCGTGAAGCTCGGCGCCAAACTGCTGATGCAGGCGGGCGCCGGCCATGCGGTGAAGTTGGCGGACTCGATGTATCCAGGTGTTGCCTTCACCGCAGACCGCAAGGAATTGGTCCGGGAGGCGGACGTGGTCCTCGCCGTGCAGCCCCCCGCCTTGGATATGATCGATGCGATGAAAAAAGGCTCGATCTTGGCGTCATTCATCTACGCTGCCCATCAGCCGGAATTGGTGCAGCGCCTGCTCCATAGGAATATCACTTGCTTCGCCATGGAGCGAATCCCCCGCATCACCCGGGCGCAAGCGATGGATGCGCTTTCCAGCCAAGCGGCCTTGGCCGGCTATTATGCGGTTCAACTGGGAGCGACCCACCTAGCGCGGGTTCTGCCCAAGATCACTACGGCGGCCGGTGCCATTGGCCCCGCCAAGGTTTTGGTGCTGGGCCTGGGCGTCGCCGGGTTGGAGGCGCTGGCCACTGCCCAGCGTTTGGGCGCGGTGGTCGAAGGGTACGATGTGCGTTCGGAAACGGAGGAAGAGGCACTTTCTTTGGGCGCAAAATTCGTCGAAACCGGCGTCGATGCGCGCGGCAAGGGCGGTTATGCGCGGGAGCTGACGCCCCAGGAAAAAAGCACGGTCGCAGGCATACTGACCAAGCACATCCAGGAGGCAGATCTCATCATCACGACAGCTGCGATTCCCGGCAGGCCGTCGCCGAAATTGATCAGCAAGGCCCAGGTTGCCGGCATGAAGGCAGGCGCAGTCGTCGTCGATCTCTCCGCCGAGGGGGGCGGCAATTGCGCCGGAATTGTCCCCGGAGAAACCGCCCACGTCGGGGCCGTGACGTTGCTAGCGCCGTTGAACGTACCGTCGCTCCTCGGGGAAGACGCGAGCAACCTCTATTCGGAAAACCTATATCATCTTCTCGCGCTCATGATGAAAGACAATGTCGTCACGCTCGACTGGAGCGACGAAATCCTCGCCAAGACCGTTTTGACCCACGCGGGCAAGCTTGGGCCCGGCGCGACCGAGCCCGTCCCTTCCTCCGATAACGCGACCAACAAAGCAGGTCTCTCGCGGGCCAAATCCGCCGCATAGTTCGGACCGAATTTCAAATGCAATTTCAGCTCCCGATGACCGGTTTCGTCGCCCTGTATGTCTTCATGCTCGCCGGGTTTGCCGGCTGGGTGATCATCGGCCGCGTGCCGGCGATCCTGCACACGCCCCTCATGTCGGGGTCAAACTTCGTTCACGGCATCGTTGTGGTGGGTGGGATATTTGCTCTGCTCAACGCGGGCACAAGGCTTGAACAGGGGATAGGCTTTTTTGCGGTGCTCCTCGGCGCAGGCAATGCCGCGGGTGGATATGCCGTCACTGATCGCATGCTCGCCATGTTTCAAACGAGCGCGACGGCCAGCCGCCCCGCGAAGACCGTCCGCAAGCATGCGACTCCTGCGAAAACTCCCGCGGCGAAGAAGCGCTAAGCAACATCTTTCGCAGTCATGTTAACCGCGCTGCCGCCTTTCCTGATCATTGCAACCGATTTGGTGGCGGCCTTTCTCTTTCTTTTCGGTCTCAAGCGCATGGCGTCGCCGGTGACCGCGTCCTCGGGCATTTCTTTTGCCGGCGTGGGCATGTTGGCTGCAGTGCTCGTCAGCTTTCTCTATGTCTTTGGAGTCGACCCTGCGGCCCGTCCCCACCTCGCCGTCAACGCCGGGCTCGTGATTGTTGCGCTGCTCCTGGGTGGCGGTGCCGCCTGGTGGGGCGGCAAGAAAGTCGCCATGACCGCGATGCCCCAGATGGTGGCGCTCTACAATGGGATGGGCGGCGGAGCCGCAGCGGGCATCGCCGCGATGGAACTCTTCGGAAGTAAGACTCGCGGGGGAAAGGAGCTGACCGTCACCTTGCTCGGCGCTCTAATCGGCGCCGTATCGCTCTCCGGCTCGCTCATTGCCTGGGCCAAGCTGGACGGAGTGATCACCAAGCCCTTGCAGATCCGCGGCCAGCAAGTCGTCAACGCCGTGGTCATGCTCGCGACTCTCGCCGTCGGCGGCTACCTTGTTTTCGCGGTGCATGGAGGGACAGCGCTGCCGACGGCCATGCCGGGATGGATCTGGCTGTTTTTCGGCGGGGCCCTCCTTTTCGGCATCCTGATGTCGCTCCCGATTGGCGGGGCCGACATGCCGGTCCTGATCTCGGTTTACAACGCCTTCACCGGCCTTGCAGTTGGGCTGGAGGGCTTTGTGCTAAAGAATCCGGCGCTGATGATTGCGGGCATGGTGGTCGGCGCCGCCGGCCTGCTTTTAACTCAGCTCATGGCCAAGGCGATGAATCGCTCGATCAGCAAGGTCCTATTCTCCCATTTTGGACCGGCTCCTGCCCATAAGCAGGGGACCGTCGTTGGCAGTCTTAAACCCGTCGAGGCCACCGACGCCGGTATCTTCATGCGTTACGCCCACAGCGTCATCATCGTGCCGGGCTACGGTCTCGCGGTCGCGCAAGGGCAGCAGAAGCTCTATGAATTCGTGAAGCTCCTCCAGGCAGCTGGCGTCGGCGTAAAGTTTGCGGTCCATCCCGTGGCAGGGCGCATGCCCGGCCAGATGGACGTTCTCCTGGCTGAAGCCGGGGTGCCCTATGACCTCATCTTTCAGCTCGAGGACATCAACGCCGAGTTTGAACACACCGACGTCGCTCTGGTAATAGGAGCCAACGACGTGGTGAATCCCGCCGCGCGCACCGACAAGGCCTCGCCCATCTTTGGCATGCCCATCCTTGACGCGGACAAAGCAAAAAAGGTCTACGTCGTGAAGCGCGGCGAAGGCAAAGGCTATGCCGGCATCGTGAACGCGCTTTTTTACGCCGAAAACTGCCAAATGGTCTACGGCGACGCCCAGGCGGTGTTGATAAAAATGATCACGGCGGTCCGCGGCTTGGGCGCGGGTCCGCCGAGCAAAAAATAAATCGAATCATGAAAACCAAAATGCGGGCTGCTGTCGTCAAGCAATTCGGAAAACCCTTGGTCCTGGAGGACTGGGATATTCCGGTCGTGGGACCGGGACAAATCCTGGTGAAAGTCGAGGCGTGTGGCGTCTGCCATACGGATGTGCATGCTTGGAATGGAGACTGGCCGTTGAAGCCGGCTCTCCCGTTCATCCCCGGACATGAGGGCATCGGGTTGGTGGTCGCCCTCGGAACCGGCGTGACGGCCGTAAAGGAAGGGGAGCGCGTCGGCGTTCCCTGGCTTTACTCCGCCTGCGGACATTGCGAGTACTGCCTGACCGCATGGGAGACGGTGTGCGCCGAGGCTCAGTTCGGCGGCTACACTAAAAACGGCGGCTTCGCCGAATATATTTTGGCAGATCCCAATTATGTAGCCCATGTGCCGGCCGGTCTGAAGCCGGTGGCGGCCGCACCGCTGATCTGTGCCGGCATCACCACCTACAAGGGGATTAAGGAGACGGGCGCACGACCCGGAGAATGGATCGCAATCTCCGGCATTGGGGGGCTCGGCCATCTCGGCATCCAATACGCAAAGGCAATGGGCCTGCATGTCGTTGCGATCGACATCGACGACGGCAAGCTCGCCCATGCGACCCGATTGGGTGCCGATTTGGTCGTGAACGCCAAGAACGGCGATCCGGCGGCCGCCGTAAAAAAGGGGACTGGTGGGGGCGCCCACGGTGTGCTCATCACCGCCCCTTCGCTCCCCGCCTTCAAGCAGGGCGTGGGCATGACGCGCAAGCGCGGCACCTGCGTCCTGATTGGCATCCCTCCGGGCGAATTCCCGACGCCACTCTTTGATGTCATAGCAAACTGCATCACGATCCGGGGCTCCTTTGTCGGCACCCGCGGGGACATGGCCGAGGCGCTCGCCTTCGCCGCCGATGGCAAGGTAAAGGCCGACATCGAGTTACAACCGCTCTCGGCAATCAATGACGTCCTGAAGCGGCTCGAACACGGGGACGTGGCTTCCCGTGTGGTGATCGATTTCTCCGGGCCGGCCTGAACCTGGAGCAAATCATTCTGCTTTGAGCGAAGATGAATTTGATGGATGATCCTCCTGGGATTCGGTGAATAGCGCCTCCCTACTCGCCAAGGACGTCGCGGCTTGCCGCCTCCAGTATCTCGCCGGACTGACGGCCTGCCGACACGGGATGACCGCAAGGCGCGTTCACCGCTCGCGGGCAGAAGCTCGGCGCCTTCAAGTGCGTCTGATATTAGCCGAAGTCGCACGGCGCGGCGCATCGGATGGAAGGGCAATCCGAACGGTCACAAGGCAGATGCATGCGCTCGGGTCTCTCCGTGACATTCAAGTGCAAATGAAATGCCTGCGGGGCATGGCCTCGCGTACGCCCGGCCTGGACCGACTGCTTAAGAATTTGAAGCGACACGAACGTCATCAAGCCAAGGTAACGGCCAAGCGACTTAAGGCCCAGCACCTCGACAAGCGAATTCGGGCGGTGGAAGCACTGCTCGGGACGAGCCCGCGAAATGCCGTGGCCGAGCGCAGAAGTCGGATTCGTCTAGCCAGCGCTCTCTCTTCGGCGCACAGGCGAGCAATGAAATTGTGGGTCCAAGCGAGTTCGGGAAGCGAGAAATTGCATCGCGCCCGGATCGCACTCAAACGCTATGTCCTGATGCGTGAAGTCTTTCCGCCGCGGGCAGACTCAACCCGGGCAGCGCGCGAGTTGGGCCACATCACTCAAGGAATGGCATTGCTGGGTAAAGTCCACGATCTGGATGTACTGCTCGCGAGAGAAAATGAGTGGTCCCGGAAACTTGGGCTTGGCGCGGTAGCCGCTAGTGCATTGCGAATCCGCTTAGTGAGGCGGCGGGCTCATATCATGGCCCTTCGCAGTCACAGGGTTTTCGGACTTCAAAATGTCAGACCGAGGGCATCTGCCCGTGCCAATGGAATTCCAGCATCGATAAACCCTTCGCGCCGACTACGGGCTCAAAACGACAACCGATAACGCTATGCATGCAATGGTTCTAAAGAAACTTGGGACGGCCCTTGAATGGACCGAGCTGGCGGATCCTCACCCGGGGCCGGGTGAGATTCGCGTCAAGGTGACGGCCTGTGGCGTTTGTCGGACCGACCTGCACGTCGTCGATGGCGAACTGCCCGACCCGAAAGTGCCGATAATACCTGGCCATGAAATTGTCGGCCGGATCGACGCGATGGGGGCTGAGGTCAAGGGGTTGAACGTCGGTGAGCGCGTCGGCATCCCATGGCTGGGTCACACTTGCGGGGTCTGCTCGTATTGCCTCGGACACGAGGAAAACCTCTGCGATCACCCGCTCTTTACCGGGTATTCTCGGGACGGGGGATTTGCGACGGCAACCGTCGCTGATGCGCGATTTGCGTTTCCGCTCGGGGATATTGGCAGCGATGTCGCCGTCGCGCCTTTGCTTTGTGCTGGTCTTATCGGCTGGCGTTCGTTGGCGATCGCCGGCAAGGGGAAGAAACTGGGTCTTTACGGTTTTGGCGCTGCGGCTCATATTGTGGCGCAGGTGGCAAAGTGGCAGGGTCGATCCGTGTTTGCTTTCACCCGACCGGGAGATGTTGCCACTCAAGACTTCGCGCGGAGCCTCGGCGTGATCTGGGCCGGCGGGTCCGACGTGATGCCGCCGGAGATGCTCGACGCTGCTATTATCTTTGCGACTGCAGGCGATCTCGTGCCTTTGGCTTTGAAGGCGGTGCGCAAGGGCGGGCGTGTCGTTTGCGCGGGCATCCACATGAGCGAGATCCCGAGCTTCCCGTATCGCCTGCTGTGGGAAGAACGTCAGCTTATGTCGGTCGCGAATCTCACCCGGCAGGACGGCATTGATTTTCTGGGCCTAGCGCCGCAAGTCGGCATCGTTACCAAGACCACGCGCTATCCGCTCAAGCAGGCGAATCAAGCCCTCGCTGACCTCCGCGCCGGCCGCCTCGAAGGCGCCGCGGTCCTCGTGCCATGAGAGCGGCCGGCTGGATTCGGGTAACGCCCCATTGGAGATCGGTGGCTTTCCAGCTACTATTGGAGGTCGTGATTCACTATCGATGGCATCAACGCTTTTCCTACGGTGTGACCAAGCTGCCACCACCATCACGAGCAAATTGCGCTGAATATGCCCATGATTGAAGGCGAAAACATTGAATTGCGAGTGATGATGACTAGCGAAGACGACATTCGGGACTATGCCTATCACCTCTATGTCCAGAACGGCCACCGAAATGACCGGTGTGCGGAGAACTGGTGTGAAGCGAGGGCCTGCCTTCGCGCCAACATTCCAAAGGAGCATAGCCATACCCGGCTACATCGGTATCAAAGCCTGACTGCCAATCCTCGATCCAGTGCGATTCGCGATTTGGCCGCCCCTTAGGCAAGATCCGAGCTCGACCTAAAGTTTCCATCCCTGGGCGAAAGGGTCGGAAGTCGATGTAGTTTGTCGGTTCAATGTTTCTTTAATTCTTGACGCGCCGACTAGGCTAGAGGAGGGGCACGCACACTGGCGATTCCCACGCAACTAACCCGAGAATATTTCTGGGGAAGGAGAACACCCCATAGGCTAAAGTCGCATTTCCCGATACTGTCAAAGTGATCAAGAACAGCGGACACTTTTCAGGAGAGAAGACCGGCAAAGAACCTGTCGAATAAACGCTTCGCGCCACAAAATATAGAAAACGTCGCAGGGGTAAGGCCGGCCTGGGCTGCTGCCGACTAGCAGCGGTCCCATCGAACAAACATAGAGCCGCCTCCGCCTGACACAGGACGCTCTGAGAAATGACGTCGCATTCGGGAACTTCCCGAAATTGGCGCCACGACCCATCGAAGAGCAGCAAGCCCTCTATCTTCGAATTATAACCATAAAATCAAAATGAGCATTATGAACAAAAACGATTCCGTCGTAGCCATTTACCCGTCCCACACGGCGGCCGAAGCGGCCGTCAAGGAGCTGCAACAATCCGGCTTCGATATGAAAAAGCTGTCGATTGTCGGTCGGGACTATCACACGGAGCAGCATGTGGTCGGCTACTACAACGTCGGCGACCGGATGAAACATTGGGGGAAAATAGGAGCCTTTTGGGGATGGATATGGGGATGCCTATTCGGCTCCGCGTTCTTTCTGATTCCAGGCATCGGGCCATTGCTCATTGCCGGACCACTCGTCGGCTGGCTTGTAGCGGCGCTGGAAAGTGCGTTCGTGGTCGGCGGCCTGAGCGCGCTCGGGGCCGGCTTGTTTGGCCTGGGCATCCCCAAGGACAGCATACTGAAGTATGAAACGGCGCTAAAAACCGACAAGTTTGTCCTGCTCGCCCATGGCTCCGCGGATGAAATCACCCATGCCAAGGAGATCCTCCATGGCACAAATCCAGAAACATTGGAGCACCATCAGGCAACGCTGCAGCGAGTCGCTGCGCCGGTATGAAATGACCATTTAATGCCTAGGCAATCCCGCCATCGCGATTAGACCGCCGCGATGGATGACCCAACGCCCTTGCGACGACAAACGCGACCGATGATGAGCTCAAGAGCAACGACAAGGGCGAAGCCGAATCTCGTCGGAATCGCCGCGGACCACGGTGGTTTTGCGTTGAAGCAATATTTGACCGGAATGCTGCGGGCAGCGGGCCATCGCGTCAAAGATTTTGGCGACAAGAAGCGGCGACCGAAAGATGACTATCCGGATTTTGTTGTTCCGCTGGCGAAAGCCGTCGCGGGCGGCGAGGTCCATCGCGGCATAGCCATCTGCGGCAGCGGAGTCGGGGCCTCGATTGCGGCCAACAAGGTAACCGGCGTCCGCGCCTGCCTGATCGACGAGGCGTTTTCCGCCCACCAGGGAGTGGAAGACGACAATCTCAACCTGATCTGCCTCGGAGGCCTTGTTGTCGGCCACGCAACCGCGTGGGAACTGGTGCAAATTTTTCTCGCGGCAAGCTTCAGCGGTGCGGAACGCCACCTCCGTCTGGCAAAAGTGGCGGAACTCGAACGCGGTGTTGCGGAGGAAGCCGCATGACGATAAGCCCTTTGGCCGGAAAGCCGGCGCCCGTTGGGATCCTCGTTGATGTGCCTCGGCTCGTCACCGCCTATTACGCCGAGGTGCCCGACCCTGCAGTGCCCGCGGAGCGAGTGGCCTTCGGCACTTCCGGGCATCGGGGTTCGCCATTCAACCGGGCGTTTAATGAATGGCACATCCTCGCGATCACCCAGGCAATCTGTCTCTATCGGAAGCTGCAGGCGACGGAAGGACCGCTGTTTTTGGGAATCGACACGCACGCGCTATCGATCCCGGCCTTCGCCACTGCGCTGGAAGTGCTGGCGGCAAATCGAATCGAGGTGATGATCGCCGACGGGGAGGAATACACGCCGACCCCGGTGATTTCGCACGCGATTCTGACGTATAATCGCGGAAGGAAGACTGGGCTTTCTGACGGCATTGTCATCACCCCCTCACATAATCCGCCTCATGACGGCGGCTTCAAGTACAACCCTTGCACCGGCGGTCCGGCGGACACAGTTGCGACCGGTTGGATCGAAAGTAAGGCGAATGAGATTCTCGAGTCCCGCTTGGCGGCCGTGAAGCGTGTTCCGCTCGACAAGGCAGGCAGGGCTTCGACGACCCACCGGCGCGACCTTCTTGGCGCTTATGTTGCCGATCTCGGCAATGTGGTCGAAATGGATGTGATTCGCGGGGCAAAACTCAGTCTGGGCGTCGATCCTCTTGGGGGTGCAGGGGTGCATTATTGGGGACGCATCGCCGAGCGCTTCAACTTGAGTCTTACCGTGGTCAACGATGCGGTCGATCCCACCTTCCGATTCATGACGGTGGATTG
>Ga0302326_10019304_pt1 | contig 14089 bp, 12 predicted proteins | sample Palsa_T0_3_FD_202264 | JGI IMG/M metagenome (GOLD analysis project Ga0302326, IMG submission 202264) | Peat permafrost microbial communities from Stordalen Mire near Abisko, Sweden - Palsa_T0_3 | ecosystem: Environmental > Terrestrial > Soil > Palsa > Peat permafrost | place: Sweden: Abisko... | reverse complement strand
AGGGCGATGACGCGGTGGGGATCATTGGCGAGGAGCGGTTTGCCGCTGGCGGTGAGCGAACCGGAGATGGTCCAGTTGTTGCTGCCCTCGCGCGCGCGCGCGGGGAACTCGATGCGATGATCGCTGCCGACGAGATTCTTCAACAGATCGGGAGAGAGTCCGGCGAGATCGAGTCCGGGGGCGGGATCGAGGGCGATTGCAGGATCGAAATCGAACAGCTTCGAGGCTTTCTCCGCGCCGAGTTCAACAAGCGCCCGCGCATGTTCGAGCTCGCTGATAGCGTTGCCGGTCATGGAAAACGCGGCCATGCGATTCAGACAGTCCTCCGGATGCCAGAGGTCGGGCGAGAATCCAGCGAGTTGAAATTCGATGGGCAAGCCGGGGCCGCGCGGCGCGGTCAGGCTTGCGATATAGGAGTTGATGCCGTCGGTGAATGCCGTCAGGATGGCCTGCGTGTCAGGCGAGTAACTTTCATATTCCGACTTCATGTCGCCGCGGTAGCGCAGGGCACGAGCGTTTATATCGCGCGGCAGCGCGGAGGGACCGAGTATTTCGGCGAGCCGCCCCTGACCGGCTCGCTTCCAAATTTCCATTTGGAAGAGGCGATCCTGCGCAGCGACCACGCCCTGGGCAAAGAAGAGATCGTGCTGGCTTTGCGCGTAGATGTGGGCCACTCCCCAGCGATCGCGCAAAACGTTCACGGGCCGCTCCAGTCCTGGTATTCGGAGTTCGCCGGAGATGACGGCCAGGGCCTTATGGGCGGCGCCGACGAGATCCGTTTTCTGGCCGGTCTGAGCGAAAGCGCAAAATGGAATCAACAAGATGAGCAGGCAAACGCTTTTCATGGGAGACCTATTGTAATGCTGGATGGAAAATGGGCGTCTTGCCCGCCCCAGCCGGGCTTTGCCGGGCTGGACGGGCGGGGCACATGGCTCTACAGCAGTAAACTCCGTGCTCGAAAATTGCCGAATGAATTAAACTGGCAAATCGCCAATGCATCGAGTGGAAATCGGAGATCATGGGCCAACTGCGAGTTGTCGTTCTGTGGCATCAGCACCAGCCGTTCTACAAAGACCTGGTAACAGGGCAGTATCGTCTGCCCTGGACGCGCCTCCATGCGTTGAAGGATTACTACGGGATGGTGAAGCTGCTGGACGAGTTCCCGCAGGTGCACCAGACATTCAATCTGGTGCCCTCGCTGATTACGCAGGTTCAGGATTATGTTTCGGGCGATGCGCAGGACCCCTTTCTTCAGGTTGCAAGCAAGCCGGCAGAGGATCTGACGCAGCAGGAGCGGCGGTTCGCGCTGCAATATCTGTTTCAGGCGCATCCGGTGAATGTCATCGGGCGCTATCCACGGTACCGCGAGCTGTTGGAGAAATTTCGCGCCGCGGGAGACTTGCCCGAGCGCGCGGAGAAATATTTTGCGGCTCAGGATTTCACCGATTTGCAGGTGCTCTCGCAGATTGGATGGTTCGACGAATATTTTCTGGCGGAGAAAGACATCGCGGAACTGATCCGCAAAGGCCGGAACTATACTCTGGAAGACCAGCGATTTGTGATGATGCGGGAGCGCGAACTGCTGGGCCGAGTCCTGCCTGCGCATGCGGAGGCCGCGAAGAAAGGCTTGATCGAAATTTCGACTTCGCCGTTTTATCATCCCATTCTGCCGTTGGTCTGCGATACCCAGATGGGGGCGGAATCTTCGCCGGGACTACCCATGCCGCAGAACCGCTATCGCCATCCCGAGGATGCCCGCGAGCAATTGCTGCGCGGACTGGATCTTCACGAAAAAGTCTTTGGAGTGCGGCCGCAAGGAGTATGGCCGTCGGAAGGCAGCGTTTCAGAGGAAGCGTTGGCGGTAGCGCATCAGCTTGGTGTGCAGTGGATGGCGACCGACGAAGGGGTGCTGCAGCGCAGTCTGGGGACAAATTTTTCTCGCGATGGTTACGGTCACCTGAATGCCGAAGCGGCGCATCGCCTCTACACGATTTATCGCTACGAGAATGCTGATACGCGGATGAATCTGATTTTCCGCGACCACACGCTCTCTGATCTGATCGGGTTCGTATATTCAGGGATGCCGCCGCAAGACGCCGCCAATAACCTGATCCATAAGATTAAGGAATCAGCACAGGCGGTTGTGGCAAATGGAGAAGATGCCGTCGTCCCAATCATTCTGGACGGCGAAAATGCCTGGGAATATTACCCCCATTCGGGACGAGAATTCTTGCGAAGATTTTATGATGCTTTGCAGAACGATCCCGGTATCGAGGCGGTGACGGTTACGGAGGCGATTGCGCGCCACCAGAATGTCAGTCCTCTCAAGTCGCTCGTACCTGGGTCGTGGATCAATGCGAACTTCAACGTTTGGATCGGAGCGCCGGAGGACAATAAGGCTTGGGACTACCTGTATCATGCGCGCAACTTCTACGCGCAGGCAGCCGCCAGCGCAACCGAGGCACAGCGCAAGCTGGCGTTTGAAGAGATATTGATTGCGGAGGGCAGCGATTGGAACTGGTGGTACGGACCGGAGCACCACTCGGCGAACGATCGCGACTTCGACGAACTCTACCGCAAACATCTGTCGAATGTTTACCAGGCATTAGGTGGGACACCGCCCGATTATCTGTCGCAGCCTATTGCCGGAGTCGTGGCGCGGCCTTCGTTTACGCCCCAGAGGGCCTACATCCATCCAAGAATTTCAGGCGACATGGTGCGTTACTTTGAATGGATGGGGGCGGCGTGTTACACGGCTGACCAGCGCTCGGGTTCCATGCACGGCAAACAGTTTCTGATGGATGAAGTTTTTGCGGGAATCGATGAGCAGTATGTTTTCGGCCGACTGGATTTCGCCGGCAAAGTGCCGGAAGACGAATTCGAAGTGGTGGTGAATCTGGAATCGTGGTCCAACCATTCCGCCAAGCCGCAGCTCGAACTGCGGCTGGGTGCGGCCGTTGCTGAAGGTCGCATACAGTCGTGGAAAGTAACTGCAGGGAAAAAAAACGCGGTCGTTGATTCGTTGGATTCGAACCATGATGCCCGCGTGGCGCTGGTCCGGAATTTCGAGTTTCGCTTGCCCCTTGCCTGGCTGGTCGCAACTTCGCTGGAAACTGAGGAATCGCAAGGGCAGAAAACCTCCGATCCGGCTGTCCGGCTGCGCCTGCGCTTCAGTTTGTGGCAGGACCACCTTCCAGTCGACGCATTGCCGGTGGAGGGATGGATCGAACTGGAACTGCTGGCGGAAGAGGATTTGCTGGCAGTGGGCGGGTGAGGGCGAACGGATAGTAGACAGTTCAGGCGGCGCGCTTGGGGACGGGGCAAAGCCCCGTCCCTGCACGGTCTAACCTTTTGCTACTGGCTTTTGCTACTGGCCGGTGCTGGCAACGGTCGTTGTCATGGTCATCGGACGGTTCAATTCCATCGTCAGCTCTGTGCCTGCAGGAAGCATCGCGGAACGGTGCTTGCCGAGCCAGTGCGTGACGGTGATGGTGGCACCGATGGCTCCGCCAATCAGAAAGCCTTTGCCGCCGCCAGCCAATCCCCCGATGAGCATTCCGCCACCGGTACCGATGCCGATTTCGGTGAGATCCTTGCCGTCATGGCCATCGCCTTTGAACTGCCCTTCGGTGTTGACGTCGGTGCCATGGTGAGCGTTGGTATCCACCAGAGAGGCGTTCAGCGCAAACTTATCGCCATTCGGAAGGACCACGGTTTCGGGGAGGATCGCAATCGTGGGTTTGCCGGCAATGCGCCGCGGTTCGTTTGCTTTTGTGACTCGGCCCTCGATCGTTGTGCCAATTGGAATCACGGTTTTCCCGTCCATGACCACCGGCTCAGTGACTCTTGCCGAGAACGGATCTCCGGCTTTCGAACTGAAAGTTGCGAGCGTGGTTTCGAGTTTCATCTTGACGGCAGTGCCGGTCGGCAGGGATTGCGCCCCGGCGACAGTTGCAATCACGATTAGCGAGGTGAGCAAAAGCGTTTTTTTCATGTTGCCTCTTAACCTCCAAAATTCAATTGTGTATCTACTTCAAAGTCCAACCAGAGCTGCCAGAACGTCATCCAGCGGCGCGCGGTCCGACTGGTTATCGCCGCGATAGATGTAGCGCAGCAAGCCGCTGCGGTCGATTGCCAGCGTGGCCGGGTGCGCGATGTTGATCGCGTCTTTGCCGAGCGCATTATGGAGCCCGTAGGCTTTAGTCACGGTCCGATCCTCGTCGAGCAGAAAGACGCTGGCGATGGGATGCTTCTCAAGAAACTTTGCCGGTCTCCATACGCCATCGCGTTTTTCGGCGGCAATGAATACCAATTGTGCTCCGGCTGCTTCAATTTCGGGTCTCCGTGACTCGAACTGAGTCATGCGCTTCACGCATGTCGGTCACCATGTGCCGCGCAGAAACTCGAGAATGAGCGTGCCCTGCCCGAGCAGTCCACCGAGAGTGAATATGCCCTCACGGTTGGCCGCTCCCAGCGAAAAGTCCGGGGCGCGCGATCCGATCTCCAGAGTTTCGGTGCGGTTCTTCATGCTGATTCGACTTTAAGCGAGGTGGAAATCAGGAACAATAACGGATAGGGTACGGGCATAGAGCCAGAGGTCCGATATAATTTCGCTTCGCAGTTTGGAGAACGCGGCGAACCTCGTCTCTCCAATTGGCTTTCCAAATCAATCCGGTGAATAAAGGACGCACTTATGCCCATTACCAGTATTGCCGATATCCGCGGACGCCAGGTGCTTGACTCTCGCGGCAATCCGACGGTTGAAGCTGAGGTATTTCTTATTGACGGCTCTAGCGCGCGGGCCATCGTGCCGAGTGGCGCGTCCACCGGCGAGCACGAGGCCGTTGAATTGCGTGACGGCGACAAGAGTCAGTACCTGGGCAAGGGAGTGCTGCAGGCGGTTGCGAACGTCAATGGCGAAATTGCGGAAGCGCTCAGCGAGGCAGATGCAGCCGACCAGCGCACGCTCGACGCGCGACTGATTGAACTGGATGGCACTCCAAATAAAGGCCGGCTGGGGGCGAATGCGATCCTGGCGGTATCGATGGCGGCGGCGCGGGCTTCGGCCAATGCTTTTGGACTGCCACTCTATCGTTACCTGGGCGGGGCAGCGGCGAACACGTTGCCGGTGCCGATGATGAACATCCTCAACGGCGGCGCGCACGCCGACAACAACGTTGACTTTCAGGAGTTCATGGTGATGCCGGTGGGAGCCCCGTCGTTTTCGGAGGCGTTGCGTTGGGGCGTGGAGGTCTTTCACACACTCAAAGGCGTGCTGAAAAAGCGCGGATACAACACGGCGGTCGGCGATGAAGGAGGGTTTGCTCCGTCGGTGAAGTCGAACGTGGAGGGCATTGAAGTCGTGCTCGAGGCGATTCAGCAGGCGGGCTACAAGCCGGGTGAAGAAATCGCGATTGCGCTCGATCCGGCGGCCAGCGAGTTTTATCAAGATGGAAAGTACGTCTTCAAGAAATCCGACAAGTCGGCCAAAAATTCCGAGGATATGGTTCGTTACTGGGCGAAATGGGTGAACGAATACCCTATCGTCTCGCTCGAAGATGGGCTCGCAGAAGACGACTGGAATGGCTGGGCACTGCTGACCAAAGAGCTGGGCGACAAGATTCAGTTGGTGGGCGACGACTTGTTCGTGACCAACGTCGAGCGCTTGCAGGAAGGCATCGACAAGGGCGTGGGCAATTCAATCCTGATCAAGGTCAACCAGATCGGCACCGTCAGCGAGACGCTCGATGCAATTGACCTCGCCCGCCGCAATGGATACACGTCCGTGATCTCGCATCGTTCGGGCGAAAGCGAAGACACTTTTATTGCCGACCTGGCAGTCGCGACTGGCGCAGGACAGATCAAGACGGGCTCAGCTTCGCGCACCGACAGAATTGCCAAGTACAACCAATTGCTGCGGATTGAAGAGGAGTTGGGCGGGGCGGCGCGGTTTTTGGGGGTCAAGGCGTTGAATTACAGAGGTTGACTTAGTCCACGACTTAGCTAATAATAACCTTATGGAAGTCAATATCCACGAGGCCAAAACCCATCTCTCTCGCCTGCTGGAGCGGGTTGCCATGGGCGAGGAGGTCATTATCGCCAAGGCGGGGACCCCCGTCGCCAAGCTGGTCCCACTCCATGTTCGTTCGAAGAAGCGCACGCTCGGATCGGCGAAAGGGGAGTTTACCGTGCCGGACGACTTCAACGATCCGTTGCCCCAGGAGATCGAGGATCTTTTCTACAAATGAAGGCGCTTCTCGATACGCACACATTCTTGTGGGCGATCGCACAAGAAGGGAAGCTTTCTCGCCGGGCTCAACAGGTCTACACAGGTTCGAACGATCTTTGGCTGAGTGTGGCCAGCGTTTGGGAGATTTTGATCAAGGTACAGACCGGAAGACTTCTCTTGCCTCAACCCTCAGGGCCGTATCTGGTAAAGAAACTGATTAAGGACAAAATCGAAGTTCTGCCCGTCACTTTGGATCATGTGTTGCAGGTCGAATCCCTGCCGCTCCATCATCGCGATCCCTTCGACCGCCTGCTCATTGCGCAGAGCATAGAGGAAGGGTGGCCGATCGTTACCGCCGATCCGCTCTTCGAACCCTATCCCGTTGATGTGATCTGGTAGATCGGGCAAAAACTAGAATCCCATCCTGTCGTCGGCCGAAGGCCCATAGGTTGAGGGCACCGGTTTTTCATTCAATCGCAGATACACACCCAGTTGGGCGCGGTGGTGCACGAGGTGATTGAGGAACATTTGACGATAGGCCAGAAAACGTGTCCCGCTGAAGATGGGCTTATCCCCAAAGGTTAGCTTCCATGGCTGTGCCCAGGCTTCATCCGGAGTATTCTTGAGCGCCGCGCGAGCTTTGGCCGCTCCGTCATCAAAGGTTGAGACCAATTGTGCGGCAGACTCAAAGGGCACGGGCGGAAACTTGGTTTTCGCGAAATCGAGTTCAGGGGTGGTGAGGACGGTAAGACCAAAGCCAGCCAACTGCGCCACATGCGGCGCGAGTTTATTCAGCGGCATCGATTTGGCGTGGGGAGCAAAATCCGGCTTGTCTGCCGGAACGCGTTCCAGCATGGTGCGCGTCTTCTTAATTTCCTCATCGAATTCAGACAGTAGAAGTTCATTGAAGGGCATATTTTCCTCTGGGATGGTTTCTGCAATAGTATGAGATTGTAGGCCGCTGGAGGCGATTCAGTCTATTTGCATACAGCAAGAGCCGATATAAGAGCCAGGAGCCAAAAGCGATTTTATGCCTCGTCCCAAACCTCTCGTTCTCATCATCCTCGATGGCTGGGGATACAGAGCCGAAACCAAGGCCAATGCGATCGCACTGGCACGCAAGCCGACATATGACCGGCTGTTGCGCGAGTATCCGAATACGCTGATTCATACCAGCGGGCCGTTTGTCGGGTTGCCGGAAGGACAAATGGGCAATAGCGAAGTCGGCCATCTGAATATGGGCGCCGGACGCATCGTTCACATGGAGGTCACGCGCATCGACCTGATGATCCAGAATGGCGAGTTTTTCTCGCAGCCTGTTCTTGTCGAAGCGATGAAGAATGCGCGCACCAGCGGCCGCAAGCTGCATCTCTTTGGGCTGGTCTCCGACGGCGGCGTGCATTCGCGACAGGAGCATCTCTACGCGCTCCTGAAAATGGCCAAGGAACAGGGAATCGATCGTGTGTTCGTGCATGCCTTCATGGATGGACGCGACACTCTGCCCACCAATGGCGCCGGTTATCTCGAACAATTGCAGCAGAAGATGCGCGAGTACAACTGCGGGCAGATTGCGACCGTCAGTGGCCGCTACTATGCCATGGACCGCGATCGGCGCTGGGAACGCATTGTTAAGGCCTACAGCGCAATAGTCGATGGCAAGGCCGAGGGCGGCACGAATGCTGACCCGGTGAAGGGGATGAGAGATTCCTACAACAAAGACGTGACCGATGAGTTCGTGATCCCGTTCGTCTGCACCGACAATCGCGGAGAGCCGGTGGCGAAGATCGCCGACGACGACTCCTGCATTTGCTTTAATTTTCGCGCCGACCGTGTGCGCCAGATAACGCGCACTCTGTGCCGCAACAGCGGACTGAACGAGAAGGGTGGGAGCGATTTGCCGGGCGCGACGGATCTCGACGCGACCATTCCGCGTGACCGGTTGCCCAAAGATCTGAAGTACGTTTGCATGACCCGGTATGACAAGAATTTCGACCTGCCGGTAGTGATTCCTCCGGAGTCTATGGCAAACATTCTGGCGAATGTCATGGGCGGATTGAACATGCGCAACCTGCGCGTGGCTGAGACGGAGAAATATGCGCACGTGACTTACTTTTTCAATGGCGGCGTGGAACAGCCTTTTCCCGGAGAAGATCGTGTGCTGGTGCAGTCGCCGAAAGTTGCAACTTACGATCTCAAACCGGAGATGAGCGCCGCGGGGATTGCCGAGGCGGTGGTGAAAGCCACGAACGACGGCACGTTTGACGTCATCATCGTCAACTTTGCCAACGCCGACATGGTGGGGCATTCGGGCAAGATCGAGCCTACGGTGAAGGCGGTCGAGACCGTCGATGCCTGCCTGGGCGAGATTGAGAAAGCTGTGCGCGCGAAAGGCGGAGCGATGCTGATTACCGCCGATCATGGTAATGCCGAAATGATGATCGACCCCGCAACCGGCGGTCCGCATACGGCGCATACGACGAATCCGGTGCCGTTTATTGTCATGGCGGAGGACGCGAAGCAATTTACGCTGAAACCTAACGGCTCGCTGCGGGATATTTCTCCGACGATGCTTGGCATGCTCGGCATCTCCGAACCGAAAGACATGACGGGAGCGGATCTGCGGAGTCCGCGGAAAGCGTAGTTACCGGTAAGGCCTATCTTGTATCCACTCCAAAGCCCAAAATCGCATTCACTTCGACTGGGTCATTTCCGCGAAATGCCGGACGGAATTTCCACTTGTGCAGAGCCGCCAAAATTTTTGAAGTACTGTCGGCGGAGCCAGGCTCGAGTACCCTGAGGTCTTTGAGGTCTCCGGAGCGATCGAGGATGCATGCGATTATTACGTGCGTCGGGCGAAGGCCATCGGGCAGATCTTTGCGCATGGGTTCGGGAGCGTTCAGGGCTTCGGATGACGGATGCGCTGCCGAAGCGGCGTCGGCATATTGCATTACTGCCGTGCCGACGGAAGTTTCGATGTAAATGGAGTAATTGCGGTCGCCTTTCAGAACGTCGTAGTAGGCGAACACGCCACCAGATCGAGGAGTCGCTTCGATCGTGATACCCGATCCCTTGTGAGCGTCGGTGGCAGAATGTCCGGGGCCGTTTGCCGGAGCGTCGCCGCCGGGCGCGCCGAAACTGGGGAGCGTGACCGTGGTTGTGCCGCCCTCCACGGAAATGCCGGGCATGGCGGGTGTGCCGTTGGCTCCGGTGCCCGCGCCGCCGGAACCGGGATAGGGCGAAATGCCGCCTCGCGCGTTGGGATCGGAGCCGCGTCCAGCGCCTTCTCTACCCGCGCCGGAACCTTCTCCCTGCAATCCGCTGCCGGGGCCGTTGCCTTTGCCGATGCTCGACCCGCCGCCACTGCCACCGAGTCCCGTGTTTGACGTGCCGCTGGGCGACATGGCGAGAGAGCCGGCGCCGGTGGAATTCGGTACTCCAACTTTTGTTCCCGGCTGGCTGGAGAGAACGACGGCGTTGCCGGCGGCGTTTCCGCCCGCGTTACTCGGCGGAGCCACTGAGGAGCCGAGATCGAGCGGGCCGCCTGCGCCAGCGCCCTTGTTGCCTCGCCCGCTGCCAGAGAGGGCTTTACCGCCGCCCAGGCCCGGCGGAGGGGGCACGACGTCGGCGGAGCCGAGCAGAGCGCTGGAGGATTGACCGGAGCGGCTGCCACCGCTTCCTTGAGAGCCATGACCGTCGATGCTGGCCGGCGGCGGAACGACCTGCGGTCCGAGGGTAGAAGCGCCAGATCGCGCGAGCGACCCACCGGATGCCGAGGGCGGCGGAGGCACGGGCTTAGTCCGCATGTCGCCCGTGGCGGTGCTTCCCCAGCTGTTGAGATCGCGACTGACCTGCGACGGCGGCGGCGCAACCACGGTCGATGCCGGCAGCGACAGCCTGGCTGCGGACGACATGTCACGCGGGGGCGCGGAAACCGGCGGTGCGACCACATCCACGGTTTGGGTTACCGGAGTCCGGGAACTGGCCAGGTCGCGCTGCGCATCGCGCGGAGCCGGAGCGATGACGGTAGGCGTGAGCTGGTTCGGGGATTGCATCTTGTCTCGCGACACATTCGGCGCGGGGGGAACGATGTTGGCGCTCAAGGTTGGGGAAGTGCGGGTCGCGGTGTTTGACACATCGGGTGCGGGAGCGATGATGGTCGTCGTCAGGGTGCTGGCGGTGCGGCTTGCCGATGAATTGAGATCCGGCGAAGGCGGCACCGCGCTCATCGCAGGGAGGGTTGGCGCGGTGAGAGAAGAGCGCAAGCCTTCGGCGGGCGGAGGTCCGGGATTGGGTTTAATCGCGAGCAGATTGGCGACCGCCGAATCGGAATGCGGCAGATTCATGCGGGGAGCGTCCGCAACTTTTTCACGCGGCTGCTCGCCGCGCACTACACGAATGGTCTGCGTGCGGTGGTGGGCTTGCTGACCACCCGCGCGTCCGGACCTGCCGGACTGTGCGCCGGCGCGGTCCTGGGTTCGCGGCAGCTCGTCACCGGAGTAATAGACGACATCCCATTGGGGATGATTTGGAGGAATCGGGATCTCCATATCGGCGAAGCGACCGGGAAGGACGATCAGAGCAATCAGCAGCAGGAACTCGACGAGCCATCCGATGAGTATGCCGCGATAGGGGAAGATGCCAATCGGCGCTTCTCCGGCGAGCGCTTTGGGCGGGCGGACGAGCGCGGGGCGTAGAGCAGACTTGAACTCTTCCCATGGGGACGACCATTCCACCAGCAGGCGCGGCTCTGGGTACTGATCCGTTGGCCGGCGATCGACGCTTTCGGGAATGGTGGCAACTTCGGACATTGTTTTCGACTACGTTTCTTAAGGCTTCGTTTTGAACTACGGTTTTGGACTGCGTTTATTTCTGGGGGGATCGTATCAGTGTTTCGTATTAGTGTAGTGTGCCAGAAGGACGCTCTGATTATCGCTGTGACTTCGGTGTTTTTTTCTTTTGTACTTCCTTTATGTTCGAGCCTCGAACGGAGTTTTTCGGAGATTACGACAACTCCACCATTCCACGAGGCAAAGCTTGCCAATCAGGGGTACCCCCCCCTCCCCCCCTCCCCCTGGTCTCTGGAATCATTGACTTAGAGAGAAATTTCTGCCAGGTCCTAGGGGAATAAGGACTTGGAGGTAAAGTATTCCGGAATAGGGAGTTAGCTTCGCTTCCGGCGCATTGGGCGCGTCCTCACTGGTGTCCGCCACGGGAAATCAATCACTTACCAGAGGTCTTTTTGCGAGAGTTTTCAGTTTGTTCTCAAAGTATTGAAAAAAATGGAGTTTCTCGCCGGAGGCCGGACAAGTGGGCGGAAAATGTGGCCACCGGAACAATGACCGATTACGGCTCTGACTAGTTATCAAGGAGCAGGTGGTGCCCAGGCAAATACTTTGTTTGCTATGTATCTATTTTAACAGGCGAGTCAAGACGTGAATTCTGGCGGTGGTGGTGAGCTACGTGCATGATTGCGGCGGGCAAACAGCAGGTCCTTCGCTTCGCTCAGGATGACAATTTTTATTTAGTGCAAACAGCAGGTCCTTCGCTTTGCAGGATGACAAATGTTATTTAGTCGCAGCGGTGAACCGCTGCGCCGGCCAAAATCAAATGAGCTATCCAAAATCAAGCCCGTGATGGCCCCTTCTCGAAAAGCGCGAGAAGGGGCGCACCCAGGCTGAAGTAATACGGGATTTTCTCAGGCGGCTTCGGTGTTGAGGGGACGCTCTTCGAAAGAGATATCTACCTGGTCGCCTATGGCGGTCATGGACTCGCGGACGGTGCCGGTAGGAACTTCCAGCACCGAAGCGGCATGGACACGAACGGCAGCCAAGCGCCACGGTTTGAGCTCCTCTTCAATGTGGATGACGATTCGTTCGCGATCGAGGTAAACGGCGTCTATCGGGAAACGCATGGCGAAGGTGTGAATGCCGCGGGAGGGGCTGATCCACAGGCCCTGGCCTCGTGTGAAACGGGAGGAGTCGGTAGCCATCAGGCCGCGAAAGCGGGACCAGTGGGTGCGCGCGATTACCAGATCGGTTGCGAGATAGGTGGTGCGTGTGCGATTAAAGGCGTATCCCTTGGGCATTTTGTCATTGAATCAATGTCTTTACTTTTTGCCCCCGGTGACCGGGATGAATATATGCATCAACTGAATTACAGCCGGTCCCACGGTCACGAAAATCAGGGAAGGCATCACGAACAGCACCAGAGGAATGATCATTTTGACAGTGGTCTTGGCGGCCTGCTCTTCGGCGCGCTGTCGGCGCTCGGTGCGCAGGGACTCGGAATGCACGCGCAAGGCCTGGGCCACGCTGGTTCCGAAGCGGTCGGTCTGAATCAGGGTGCCGACGAGCGAGCGAAGGTCATCGACGCCGGTGCGCTCGGCGAGATTGCGGAGCGCTTCGACGCGCGGTTTTCCGGCGCGAGTTTCGAGGTCAAACAGATGAAATTCGCCGCTCAGTTCGGGGTGCGCGTGGCTGAGATCATTACCGACGCGCATCATGGCCTGGTCGAGAGACAAGCCGGCCTCGACGCAGATTACGGTCAAGTCCAGTCCATCGGGAAGTCCGAGACGAATGCGGCGCTGCCGTTCCTGCAGCTTCCTTTTCAGCAAGAAGCGCGGGATAAAAAAGCCGAACGCGGTTATGCCAAGGAGCAGCAGAGGCGAACCGAATCCGCTAAATACAAAGACTGAAAGAAAACCGAGCGCGGCGAAGAGGACGCGCAAACCGCGATAGATGGTGACGTGCTGGGCGTTGCGATATCCGGCTTGAATCAGCCAGAGCCGGGTTTGCGAAACGTCGGTGGGCGAGAGCGGCAAGGCGCGGCTCAAGGGATCGAGGGCCTGCTGCATGCGTTCGCGGATGGCGGGCTTTACCTGGGTCTTGGGGCGCTGCCAGCCGATTTCCCGCAAACGGGATCCGAGGACTGACGAAGGCGCAACCGTAGCCGCTCCAAAGGCGAACACGACCACCGCGATGGTGAGAAAAACGAAGATGGCAAGCGCGAGCGCCATGAGTTAGACCTGAATCCTGATTATTTTGCGAATGACAAAGTAGCCCATCGTCTGCAAAGTGATGCCGCCGACGATCAAAGCGTGCCCGATGGGGTCGGTGAAAAGCGGACGAATGAAGCCCGGGTTGAGTAACGTCATGACTACCACAATCGTGGGCGGCAGAGCCATGAGCAGGACCATCGTGAGTCGACCCTGGGCGGTGTGGACACGGACCTGACGCAGGATCTTGAAGCGTTCGCGGATAAGGTAGGAAAGGTTGTCGAGGATCTCGGCAAGATTGCCGCCGGTTTCACGCTGCAACATCACCGCAGTCACAAAGAACTTGACGTCGACCAGAGGAATGCGTTCGGCGAGGTTGATCAGGGCGTCGCGTACCGGGAGTCCGAATTTCTGTTCTTCGTAGAGTTGGCGGAATTCTCCAGCGACGGGCTCGGAGACTTCGTTGGCAATCATTTCCAGGGCGGTGGTAAATGCGTGTCCGGCACGAACGGCGCGGGCGAGGGTATCGATGGCTTCGGGAAACTTCTCCTCGAATTTCTGGAAGCGCTTGTTTCGCATATGCGAAGCGTAAGCGTAGGGAATAAAAAAACCGATCAGAGCGCCGGCCCAGGCGAAGAGCAGGTTGCCGCCGGCGATGGCGGCGACGATGGCGAGTATTACGGCCGCGCCCACGCATAACACCAGGAAATTTCCGGCGCGAACATCGACGTTTCCCTGCGCCAGCATTTTTTGCAGAACCGAGATGCGCTCGGAGCGGCGCAAAAAGGTGTCGAAAGCGGGAATGCGGCTGAGCAGTTCGTCGCGAAGCAGAGCCACATCGGGCGTGGCTTGTTCGTCCGGCTGTT
>Ga0302326_10019302_pt1 | contig 14090 bp, 15 predicted proteins | sample Palsa_T0_3_FD_202264 | JGI IMG/M metagenome (GOLD analysis project Ga0302326, IMG submission 202264) | Peat permafrost microbial communities from Stordalen Mire near Abisko, Sweden - Palsa_T0_3 | ecosystem: Environmental > Terrestrial > Soil > Palsa > Peat permafrost | place: Sweden: Abisko... | reverse complement strand
ACCATCAACCTGAAGGCGCCGACAGGTACGCGCATCGAGGTGACCGACCAGTATGTGGCGCGGGTGGAGGATCTTATCCGGCATACGGTCACGCCGCACGACTTCCACATGATCGTTTCTAATATCGGCGTAGTGAATGACTTCTCGTCACTCTATACCAGCAATGCCGGCGCCTACACGGCTACCGTCCAGACAGAACTTGAGACTGACCACGGAGTCAGCAGCTTCGATTATATGGATCGTGTGCAGCGGGAGATAGCCACGCGCTTTCCCGATCTGCGTACATTTATCCAGAGCGGCTCCATGGTGGATGCCATCCTGAATATGGGTAAAGCCGCGCCTATCGATGTGCAGGTGAGCAGTCCGGACCTGCCGCAAATTTACGGTCTGGCCCAGGATCTGGCCGCTAGCATCCGGCGGTTGCCTGGCGTCGGTCAGGTTTATATTCCCCAGGACATGAACTATCCGACGGTGCGGCTGGACATCGATCGTGTGCATGCCGGCGAACTCGGCTTGACTCAGAAGGACGTGATCGATAACGTAATCACCGCGCTGAACTCCAACTACATGATCGCGCCGAACTATTGGGTAGACCGGAAGACCGGAAATGACTATTACCTGACTGTTCAGTACTACGAGAATGGCAAGCCCGCCATTCACGATTTTACGGACCTGCGGAACATCCCCCTTCGCGCGCCGAATCTCATTCAGCCTACCACGCTCGATTCGGTGGTCAAACTAAGGCAGGTCCACACGCCGACGGAATTGGATCATTACCAGATTCAGCGGGTCATGGACGTCTACGTCACGCCTGCCGGAGAGGATCTCGGGAAACTCACGGATGCAATCAGAAACATTATCGCTAAGACGAAGTTTCCGGAGAACGTCCGCATTAATCTGCGTGGGATGGTGGAGGGCATGGAAGCCTCCTTCAAGAGTTTTGCGATCGGCTTCACGCTGTCTTTCATTCTGCTGATCCTGATTCTGATCGCGCAGTTCAAGTCTTTTATCGATCCGTTCCTCATAATGCTGGCCATTCCGATGGGCTTTGTGGGCGTGTTGATTATTCTGCCCCTTACCCACACTACCCTCAACGTAATGTCACTCATGGGAGTGCTGATGCTGATCGGGATTGCGGATTCCAACAGCATCCTGATCGTCGATTTTGCGCACAAGCTTGAAGAACAAGGGATGCCGGTCGCCGACGCGGTGGTCACAGCTTGCCGCGTGCGGCTGCGGCCGATTCTGATGACGTCTTTCGCCACCATCATCGGCATGATTCCTCTGGCGCTGAAGTTGGGCACAGGGGCGGAACAATATACTCCCATGGCGCGCGCGATTATCGGTGGCTTGACGTCGTCAGTGATTCTGACAGTGTTCATCGTGCCGGCCGCTTATGTACTGGTTTACAGCGGAAGAAGACGCGCCGCGGAGTGACAGGAGAGACTATGAACCGACTACTGCCGGCATGCGGGCTGTTGATTCTGGCTGCCGCGTGTGCCGAGGCCCAAGCTCCGGGCGCCGCCCCACAATTGACCTTGAAGGATGCCGCGGCTCTGGCCCTCAAGAATCATCCCCAGGTGCAGGCGGCGCAGTTGAATTACCAGGCATCCCAGCAAGCAGTCACCGAAGCGCGTTCCGCGTATTATCCGGCCATCGGCGGCGACTTGACCGGCTCGCAGGGCAATCCACAAGCCCGCATCGGCGCGGGAGATATGTCGGCGCCGCGTCTCTTCGATCGTTTCGCCCAGGGAATTTCCATTAGCCAGCTCATCACGGATTCGGGCCGCACCCGAAATCTAGTGGCCAGTTCCAAGCTGCAGGCTCAGGCCAGCTCGCAGACCTATCAAGCTACCCGCTATGACGTGTTGCTGCGCGTCAACCAGGCGTACTTCGATGCTTTACGGGCGCAGTCCCTGGTGGAGGTGGCGCAACAGACGGTTGCCGCACGCCAGCTTGTGGTCGATCAGGTGTCGACCCTGGCGCAGAATAAGCTTCGGTCGCAATTGGATGTGAGTTTTGCTGGCGTAAGCCTCGCGCAAGCGAAGTTACTCCTCATCCGCACTGAGGACACCGTGCAGCAATCTCTCGCGGAGCTGACCGAAGCCTTGGGTGACGAGCAGCAGCAGACTTACACGCTCGTGGATGAGCCGCTGCCCTCCAGCCCGCCTGCCGATTCCGGCACGCTTGTCGCGCAGGCCATCCAGGAGCGGCCGGAGCTGGCCGGCTTGCGGCTCGAAAGGGAATCGGCCTATCGATTCGAACGCGCCGAAAAGGATCTGTCCTATCCGACGGTGACCTTGGATGCCGTCGGTGGAGTCATTCCTTTTATTCATCAGCTCACCACTACACAGCTCGTTCCTAATGAGTATGAAGGGGCTGACGTTAACGTGCACATCCCAATCTTCAACGGCGGCCTGTTTTCCGCTCGCCGCGAAGCTGCGCGTTTCCGGGCGCAGGCGGCCGATCAACGCCTGCGCGATCTCGAGCAGCGGATCGCGCGGGACGTCCGTGTAGCGTGGAGCAATTCCCTGACGGCCTACCATCAACTCGACGTTACCGCCGAGCTATTGCGGGAAGCCACCATGGCCCTCGATCTTGCGCAGGGCCGCTACAACCTGGGACTAAGCTCGATCGTGGAACTGACCGAGGCGCAACTGAATCTGACTCAGGCCGAAGTTGAGAACTTGAGCGCGAAGTACGATTACCAGAGATTGAACGCCGCTTTACAGTATTCGGTCGGAACGTTGCGCTAACTGATCACACCCTTGCGAACCGCGTAAAGGATCAATTCCGCGGTGCTATGCAGATTGAGCTTCTGGAAGATATTGCTGCGATGGGTTTCGACGGTATAGAGACTCAGATTGAGCATGTTCGCCACGTCTTTGTTATTCTTTCCCTCGGCGAACAGTTGCAGGATCTCGCGTTCACGCGTGGTTAACAGGTCGTAGCTATCTTCCACGGCGCGCTGGCGCATCTGCCGCATATAATCCTCGATCAGCATCTTACTGATCGCCGGGCTGAAGAACGCCTTGCCTTCGCGCACCGCTTTCACCGCGTTGATCAGATCGTTTTCAGCGGAGTCCTTCAACAGGTATGCGCGCGCGCCGGACTTGAGGGCTTTCAGCACGTAACCCTCGTCGGAATGCATGCTGAGGAACACGATGGCTGTATGCGGCAGTTTCGCCGAGATCTGCCGGGCGGCTTCAATGCCATTCAGCTCCGGCATGGCCACATCCATGACCACCACATCGGGTGTATGCCGCTCGGCGAGCGCGACGGTCTCGCGTCCGTTCGCGGCATCCGCAATCACCTGAAAATCCGGCTGACTTTCGAGCAGCAGGCGGAGGCCTTTCCGCACGACTGTATGATCGTCGGCGAGCAGAATGCGGATCGGCTTCATACCAGTTCGCGCGTCTGGGGCATGGCTGACTCGACCAGCGGAAGCATGACGCTCAACACTGTACCATGCCCTGGCGCCGAGTCGATTTGAAACCTTCCGCCCAGATAGCTGACGCGCTCCTCTATGCCCAGCAGCCCCAGCCCGCGCTCGTGCCGGGCATCGAAGCCCGCGCCGTCGTCCTCGATCGATAACAGCAGGCGGTCCGCCTCCTGACGCACGGCCACCCGCACATTGCGTGCGCCGGCATGCCGCTCGCTGTTGTGCAGAGCTTCCTGCACGACGCGATAGATGCAGGTTTTATGCTCCTCCGGCAGCTCTTCGGAAACCAGCTCGGCGGCGATCTTCACCGCTATGCCGGTGCGCTTCGACACCTCCCGCGCCTGCCACTGCAAAGCCGGTATGAGACCGAGATCGTCCAGCATGGAAGGCCGCAGAAGCAGCGCCATGTTGCGTACTACTCCGATCGAATTCTCGACCAACTTCTTGATCTCGTCCGCCTTCACCGCCGACGCCTCCAAATCCCGGTTCCGAATATGTGTCGACAGGTTAGCCATCTCTACCAGCACTCCGGTCAATGCCTGGCCCACCTCGTCGTGCAACTCGCGGGAGATGGAGCGGCGCTCGTTTTCCTGTGCCTCCACCAGGCGTGCGGAGAGCTGCTTCAATTCCGCGCGGGCCTGTGAAATCTCTTTATAATGCTCCACGGTCTCGGCTTCGAGACCCAGAATCTTGCGCATGCTGAAGGCGGCCAGCAACAGGCCCAGGCCCACGGTCAGGCCAATCGCGATCGTCAGACCGCGCCGGACCTGTGCGAAGGCCGCTTCTACTTCTGCTTTTCCATCGTTCAGTTGAGACTCGTTGAGAGCGCCAATCTGGTCGGCGATCCCCAACATAGCCGTCCGGCGCGGGAACACTTCGTCACGCAGAAAGGCGTATCCGGCTCGTTGCCGTTGGTCCGTGCTCCATCGAAACACCGGCTGGAGCACACTCCAATAATCTGCCAGCCGCTGCGTCAGCACCTGAAAGGGCCGCATTTCCTGTGCATTCAGCAGACCCTGGTATTGTTGCAGGGCGGAATCCATATCCGCACGGCTTTCCAGAAGCTTGTGGCGATGGTTCTCAGCCTTGCCGCTCTCCGGTTCCAGCAGATAATCCCGCACATAAGTGCCAGAGACATACAGGTCGGCGCGAATCCGATCAAGCACCCGCGTGCGAAATAGAAACTCCGTCCGAATGTCGTTGTTCCTGGTCTGGATCTGCCGCAGGGCGCGTACTCCGTCGAATTCCGCGAAAGCCATCATCAGGAGGAGGCCGCCGAAGCCGGTCACCAGCAGCAGCCGGCTGTTCACCATCAACGGCCGGGTCCGGCGAAGGGGAGGCGCTTGTTTCATTTTCTTTCATCGTATCGCTCACGCGTGCCGGGCGCCCGGCTCTGCTATACTCGTGGTTTATGACTCCCTCCGCCGCTCGGCATCACCATCATTACGGTGCTATCCACGCGCGGCGGCCGGTGTCCTGATTCGACTCATATCGAAATTGGAAAGGACGCCCGCCGTGGCCAGGCGGGCTTTTTTATTGCTATTCGCATGGATCTGGATTTCGGCAAGTCAGACGGACTGATCGCCGCGGTGATTCAGGATTACGGCTCCGGCCGCGTCCTCATGGTCGGCTACATGAACGAGGAAGCCTTTCGCCAAACCGTCGAGACCGGTTTCGCGACCTTCTACAGCCGCTCGCGCCAGAAGCTCTGGCAGAAAGGCGAGACTTCGGGTCACCGCCTGATAGTGAAGGAAATCTCGACCGATTGCGACCAGGACGCACTGCTGCTGCGCGTCGACCCGCAAGGTCCGGGCGTCTGCCACAACGGCTACCGGAGCTGTTTCTATCGCCGCCTGGAGAGCGGTAAGTGGGTGGAAGGCGAGGCGCGCGCTTACGATCCCGGCGCGGTCTACGGGAGCCAGGCGTGAAGCTGAAACTCGGCATTCCCAAAGGCAGCCTGGAGAATGCCACCATCGACTTATTCCGGCGCGCAGGCTACTCCATCACCACCAGCAGCCGCTCGTACTTTCCGGCTATTGACGATCCCGAGATCGAGTGCATGCTGATTCGCGCGCAGGAGATGGCGCGCTATGTGGAGGATGGCATTCTGGACGCCGGGCTCACCGGCCGCGACTGGGTGGCGGAAACGGAGGCGCATGTGGAGGCGGTGGCTGACCTGGTTTACGCCAAGCAGAGCTTCGGCAAGGTCCGCTGGGTATTGGCCGTGCCGGAATCGTCGAGTTTCCTTTCAGTGCACGATCTCGACGGCAAGATCATCGCCACTGAGTTGGTGGCCACCACCAGGCGCTATCTCGACAGACACGGAGTCAACGCGAAAGTCGAATTCAGTTGGGGCGCGACGGAGGTAAAGCCGCCGGTGCTGGCCGATGCCATCGTCGAAGTGACCGAAACCGGCTCGTCGCTGCGCGCCAATAACCTCAAGATCATCGATACGGTGATGGAATCCAACACCCAGTTGATCGCCAACCAGGAGTCCTGGCGGGACGTCTGGAAGCGCCGCAAGCTGGAAGATATGCACATGCTGCTGGAGGGCGCTATCAATGCGCTCGGCAAAGTGGGGCTGATGCTGAACGTGCATCGGAAGGATCTGCGAGCGGTGTTGGATGTGCTCCCGGCGCTTAAGCGGCCCACCATTTCACATCTGAGCGACGAGGAATGGCTGGCGGTGAATACCATTCTGGATGAGACTACCGTGCGCGATATCATTCCGCGTCTGAAGCAGGCGGGCGGGGAGGGAATTGTGGAATATCCGCTCAACAAGATCGTCTTATGATCCGGATACTGCCTGCCGCGCAAATGGGCCGCCTGCTGGCCCGCCGCAAAGCCCGGCTGGCTGAGGCTGAAGCTACGGTGCGGCCCATCCTCGACGCCGTGCGCGATCGCGGCGACAAGGCCCTGCTCGAATACGCGCGCCGGTTTGACGCGCTCGAGCGCAAATCGGTAGCCGTGCCTGCAACCGATCTGCAGCTCGCCTGCGCGGGCCTTTCGGCGGCGTTTCGTGATGCTGTCTCGATCGCCGCTGGCAACATACGGGCGTTTGCCGAGATGCAGCTTCCCGCGGAGACGCGGCGCGAAGTGAGCCCTGGCTTGCAATTGGGCCAGGTGGTGCGGCCTCTCGATACGGTGGCGGCTTATATCCCCGCGGGCCGTTATCCGCTGCCCTCCACGCTGATGATGACCGTGATTCCCGCGCAGGTCGCTCGGGTGCCGAACATTTGCGTGGCCTGCCCGCGGCCCGTGCCGGAGATTTTGGGTACCGCGCGGCTCTTGGGAGTGGACCGGGTTTTTCAAATGGGTGGCGCGCAGGCCATCGCGGCATTCGCCTTCGGCACGCGCACGGTGCCGCGCGCCGACCGCATCGTGGGTCCCGGCAATATCTATGTGGCCGCGGCTAAGAAACTGCTGGCGGGAGAAGTGGGCATCGACTTCGTGGCCGGGCCGACCGAGATCCTGATTATCTCGGGCGAAGGTACTCCCCGCTTTCTCGCGGCCGACATGCTGGCCCAGGCGGAGCACGATGTGGATGCCGCCGCGATTTTGTTGACCACTTCCAAACGGCTCGCCAATGCGGTGGCGAAGGAGATTGAGCGGCAGCTTGCGGATCTGCCGACCGCCGGTGTCGCGCGCAAAGCCATCCAGCGAAACAGTGCCATCATCGTGGTCCGGTCGCTGGAGGAGGCCATGGAGCTGTCGAACCGCTTCGCCCCCGAGCACCTGAGCATTCCGGACGAAGGCCTGCTCGCAGGCGTGCGGCATGCGGGCAGCGTCTTTATCGGTCCATTCAGCACCGAGGCCGCGGGCGATTACGCGTCCGGCCCGAATCATGTGCTGCCCACCGGCGGTGCGGCGCGGCTGCGAGGCGGGTTGTCGGTGGCCGATTATCTGAAGGTCATCTCCGTGCAGCAGTTAGGCGGCGAAGCGCTGCGCGCGCTGGCCCCCGCCATTACCACGCTGGCACGCGCCGAGGGTTTGGAGGCGCACGCGCGCTCCGTCGAGGTGCGGACTAATGACTAAGCCCGCTCGCCTGCCCAAAGGCGCTATCCGCCCGCGCGAGGCTGTATTGAAAATGGCGCCGTACTCGCCGCCCACCGCCGGGCGCGCCGATAAACTGCGGCTCGACTTCAACGAAAATACGGTGGGCTGCTCGCCGCGCGTGATCGAATATTTGAAACAGCAGTTGGACGCCGCCGCCACCGACGGTGGTCTCGCCATTTACCCGGAGTATGGCGAAGCCAAGGCCGCCCTCGCGGAATTTTTCCGCGTTCAGCCGGAAGAGTTCGTTTTCACCAACGGCACCGACGAGGCCATCCAGATCTTCATCAACACCTACGTGGACGATGGCGACGAAGTGCTGCTGTTACGCCCGGCTTACGCCATGTATCGCTTCTATGCGGAAGTGGCCGGCGCCGCGGTGCGCGAGATCGCCTACGATGGTCCCGCCATGGATTTCCCGCTGGCTAGCCTGCTGGACTCGATCACCGAGTCCACGCGCGCAGTGCTGATCGCGAATCCTAATAACCCGACGGGTACCGGTCTTTCGCTGCCGGCAATTGAGCGCATTCTGAAACGGGCGCGCAACGCGGTAGTGTTCATCGACGAGGCTTATTTCGAATTCTCCGGCGTGACCGCGCTGGGCCATATCGAGCGCTCGCCCAACCTGTTCGTGAGCCGCACGTTTTCGAAGGTTTACGGCATGGCGGCCATGCGGCTGGGATGCCTCTTTTCGCATCCCGCCAATATCGCTTATCTGCACAAAGCGCAGTCGCCTTACAGTGTGAATACTCTCGCCATACTGGCGGCGCAGGCGGCCATTCGCGATAGCGCCTACATCGAAAACTATGTGGCGGAAGTGCTGGCCGCGCGCGAATTGCTGTCGATAGGCCTCGAAAGATTGGGGATTTCGTTTGTGCCGAGTTCGGCGAACTTCCTGCTGATCCACGCAGGCAAACGCGCCATCGAAATCCGGGACTACCTGCGCGCGCAAGGGATCCTGGTGCGTGATCGCAGCTACGAAGTGCCGGGCTGCGTGCGCATCACCGTGGGGACGCGCGAGCAAACACGGCGGCTTCTGGCCGCACTGGAAGAGATATGGCTGAGCAGTTGATCGTATTCGACATGGATGGCGTCCTGGTGGACGTGACTGACTCCTACCGCGAGACGATTGTCCGGGTGGTCGAGCATTTTACGGGCGCGGCGATGACGCATCCGCAGATACAGGATTACAAGAATCAGGGCGGCTGGAACGACGATTGGAAACTCTCGCATCACGTGATTCGCCAGCATGGCGTGGAGGTGGAGTATCAGACCGTGGTGGATTATTTCCAGAAGCTGTTCCATGGCAACGGCACCGACGGGATGATCCTGCGCGAGCAATGGATGGCGCGCGACGGCCTGCTGGAGGGCCTCGCGGGCCGCTTTGATTTCGCGCTCTTCACCGGGCGCATGCGCTGGGAAGCTGAGTTCACGCTCAAGCGTTTTGCGCCGTCGCTGCAATTCGATCCCATCATCGGCATGCTGGAGGTGACCGCGCACAAACCCGCGCCGGAGGGCTTGCTGAAGATCGCGGCTGTGTCCGGGGGCCGGAAAATTTGGTATATCGGCGACACCGTGGATGATGCCCGCTCGGCCAGGGCCGCGGGCGTGCCCTTCATCGGTATCGCCGCGCCGCAAAGTCCGCGCCGTTCCGAACTGGTCTCCGTGCTCGAAGCGGAAAAAGCGGTCGCCGTGCTGGACGACATCAATCAATTGGAAAGCGTGATCGGCTGATGCGCACTGCCACCATTCAGCGCAATACCAAAGAAACCCAAATCGGCGGGTCGTTGAAGATCGAAGGGCGCGGGCAGTATGCGATCTCCACCGGCATTCGTTTCTTCGACCATATGCTGGAGCTCTTCGCCAAACATGGCGGGTTCGATCTGAAACTCAGCGCGAAGGGGGATCTGGATGTGGATCAACATCACACGGTCGAAGATGTCGGCATCGTGCTGGGTGAGTTATTTGCAAAGGCGCTGGGCGATCGCCGGGGCATCAATCGCGCGGGCTATTTCGTGCTGCCGATGGACGAGACGCTGGCGGTGGTGGCGCTCGATCTGGGCGGGCGGCCCGCGCTGGTTTATCGCGATCTGGTGCGCGTGCGGCTGGTCGGAGATCTACAGACGGAGCTGGTCGAAGATTTCTTCGGGGGCTTCGTGAATCACGCCGGCGCCAACCTGCACGCCCGGGTGCTCTACGGCCGCTCCAGTCATCACAAGATTGAAGCCATCTTCAAGTGTTTTGCGAGAGCGCTGAAATACGCCTGCTCGAAAGACCCGCGGCTGCGCGGCCAGCTGCCATCGACGAAAGGACTGTTGTGATCGCGATTCTGGATTACGGCGCCGGAAATCTGCGCTCGGTCGAAAACACGCTTGGCGAAATCGGCGCGCCATATACGCTGGTGCGTGACGCGGCCGGCCTGAGCAAGGCGTCGAAGATTATCCTACCCGGCGTGGGACATTTCGGCCAGATGATGCGCGCGCTCGACGATATGCAGGTGCGCGGCGCGTTGCTCGAACAGATCGGCGCGGGCGTACCGTTCCTGGGGATTTGCCTGGGCCTGCAGGCCCTCTTTGAACGCAGCGACGAGGCTCCTGAAGCGTGCGGCCTGGCGCTTTTCGATGGCACGGTGCGGCGCTTTCCAACGGACGCGCGCGTGCCGCACATGGGCTGGAACCAACTCGAGCCGCGCGGCGCCTCGCGGCTGCTGAGCGGACTTGCACCGTACGCCTTCGTCTATTTTGCGCACAGCTATTACGCCCCCGAGATGCCGGCAACAGCAGCTCGGTGCACTTATACGCTGCCCTACACGGCCGTGCTCGAATCGGGCAATACATTCGGTGTACAGTTCCATCCGGAGAAGTCGGGTCCGGTGGGCCTGCGAATCGTAAAGAATTTCGTGGACCTTTAGGGATGCTCGCCAAGCGTATCATCCCTTGCCTGGACGTCACCGGCGGCCGTGTGGTTAAGGGCATTAACTTCGTGAACCTGCGCGATGCCGGGGACCCGGTCGAGCTGGCGGATCGTTACAACCAGGAAGGCGCCGACGAACTGGTCTTCCTGGACATCACCGCCTCGAGCGACGCGCGCGAGATCATGGCGGGAGTGGTGGCGCGAACCGCGCGCAAGGTCTTTATCCCACTGGCGGTGGGCGGCGGCATACGCTCGGTAGCGGATGCGCGCGGCATCCTGACCAGCGGCGCCGACAAGATCTCGGTCAATACCGCGGCCGTGCGGCGTCCCGAATTGATTACCGAGCTGAGCATGGAATTCGGCGCACAAGCCGTGGTGCTCGCGATTGACGCGCGGCGGCGCGCTCCCGGAACGTGGAACGTCTACACACGCGGCGGGCGCGACGATGAGGGCATCGATGCGGTAGCGTGGGCGGCCCGCGGCGAAGAACTGGGCGCGGGAGAAATCCTGCTGACTTCCATGGATACCGACGGCGTCCAGCAGGGCTTCGACTGCGAGCTGACGCGCGCCGTTTCGCGGGCGACGCATGTGCCGGTGATCGCCTCCGGGGGCGCCGGCAAACCGGACGACTTTCTGCGTGTGCTGACCGGCGGAGAAGCTGCCGCGGCGCTGGCGGCGTCGGTCTTTCACTACGGCACGATGCGCATCGCGGAGCTTAAGGAATACCTGGATCGTCACGGCGTTCCGGTACGAAAAGCCTGATGATTTTCCCCTGCATCGACTTGATGGATGGAAAAGTCGTCCAGCTCGTGCAGGGTCGCGAGAAGGCGCTCGAAGCGGATTCGCCGCTCGAAATGCTGCGCCGTTTCTCGGCCTTTCCCGAAATCCAGGTGATCGACCTGAACGCCGCAATGGGGACGGGCTCGAACGGCGAGCTGGTGCGCCTGGTAGCCGCGCAGGCACGCGTGCGTGTAGGCGGCGGCGTGCGATCCGTGGATCGCGCCAAAGCTCTCGTCGGGCAAGGCGCGTACAAGGTGATCGTGGGCACGGCCGCGTTCTCTACCGGAGGCATCAACGAGCCCTTCCTCGCGGAGCTTGCGGCCGCTATCGGAAGGGAACGTGTGGTGATCGCGCTCGATTCGAAAGAGGGCCGGATCGTAGTGAAGGGTTGGCGCGAGGCCACCCGGTTGACTGCCGAAGAGGTGCTCGGGGCGTTGGAGCCTTACTGTTCCGGCTTCCTGTGCACCTATGTCGATAAGGAAGGCATGATGCAGGGCACCGATCTCGATTGGTTCCGCAGGCTGCGCGCCGCCACGAGTTTGGAGATCACGGCTGCGGGGGGCATTACCACGCTCGAAGAGGTGCGCGCGCTGCTGTTAATGGACATGCACGCCGCGCTCGGCATGGCGGTTTATACGGGCCGCCTGAGTTTGGATGAATTGGCGGGATTGCTCAGCACGAAGAAATAATTGATGTCGGACTCAGTTTCAGTGTACTATTGTCAGTTACTGAGGGGAGGCGCCCTGAGCAAGCCGACCGGTCTGGTACTGGGCACGCTGGATCTGCTTATTTTGAAGGTAGTCGCGTTGGAGCCTATGCACGGTTGGGCGATTGCGCAACCTATCCGGCAGATGTCCTGGAGCGTTCTCCAGGTGGGTCAAAGTGCTCTCTATCCGTCTCTTCACAAACTCGAACAGAACGGTTGGAGCAGGTCGGAATCGGCCGTGATGCGGGCCGAATAGATTTCTCCCGGCGGCCGCAGCACCTATGGCATGGATTTGACCGCCTGCCCTGTCAGCACTTTCGGGCAATCCTACCGGCGGGCGCAAGGCCGCTACTGAATGCGCATCAATGCCAGACAGCGAAACGTTCTGCTAAAGTTTTGTTGTGGGCGTCGAGTATGACGAAATCGGCATTTGGTCGGAGGTCAAGCTCGCCATCATCAAGGAGTATGCCTCGGCCTACGCCAGGATCATGGATGCGCAGCGGCGGGAGCGAATACGAAGCCTGCGCTGCATCTACATTGATGCCTACGCTGGGCCAGGGTATCACCTATCGAAAGCCAGCGGCGAGCTTGTGGAGGGAAGCCCGCTCATCGCGCTGAACACCAAGCCGCCATTTCACGAGTACCACTTTATCGACACGGATTCGTTGCGCGCAGAGCATTTGCGCAAGCTGGCCGGAGAGCGGGCTGATGTATTCACTTACAGCGAGGATTGCAACAAAGTTCTGCTGCGGGAAGTATTTCCGAGGGCAAAATATGAAGACTACCGGCGGGCGCTTTGCCTGCTGGACCCCTACAATATCAATCTTACGTGGCAGGTGATTGAGGCGGCTGGCAAGGCTAGCTCGATAGAGATTTTCATGAACCTCATGATTATGGACATTAACCGGAATGCCATGCGCCGGAATCCGGACAAGTCGATTCAGAGCAAGATGGATCAACTCACCCGGCTGTGGGGCGATGAATCCTGGAAGGGAGCTGGGTATGCTACGGATAGAAACCTGTTCGACGAACCGGAGAAGGTTTCCAATGAGGAGTTCGCTGAGGCGTTCCGGCTACGGCTGGAAGAGAAGGCGGGGTTCAAGTACGTACCGACTCCCATGCCAATGAAGACGAAGAGCAACTCGACGATCTACTACTTGTATTTTGCTTCCCAAAAACCGGCTGCGGCGAATATAGTGACCGATATCTTTGGCAAGTACCGCAGGAAGCAAGGGTTTTGAGATGGCGGCGAATTCGCATATTGAGTGGACGGACGCAACATGGAACCCGGTGACCGGCTGCTCGAAGATCAGCCCAGGTTGCAAACATTGTTATGCGGAGCGTCTCGCCGTGCGGCTTCACGCGATGGGCCAGAGGAATTACCGGAACGCCTTTGAAGTGACGCTGCAGCCGCAAATGCTGGAGTTCCCGTTGCGATGGAAATCCCCCAAGCGGATATTTGTCAACTCGATGAGCGATCTATTCCACGACGACGTTCCGCTCTCCTACATCGAGGAAGTTTTTTCGGTGATGCGGCGTGCACGCTGGCACCAGTACCAGGTATTGACGAAACGATCGAAGCGGCTGCTCGAATTGAGCCCGCGTTTGGAGTGGGCACCTCAAATCTGGATGGGTGTCAGCGTCGAGAACGAGGATTACCTCGACCGGATCGAACACCTGCGAAGAAGCGGGGCATGCGTCAAATTCTTATCGCTAGAACCGCTGCTGGGCCCGCTGCGGAGACTAAAGCTGCACGGGATTGATTGGGTAATTGTGGGCGGCGAATCGGGGCCGAGTGCTCGACCCGTCGATCCTGCCTGGGTGACGGACATTCGAGACCAATGTGTGAGTGCGGGCGTGGCGTTTTTCTTCAAACAGTGGGGTGGCGTGCAGAAGAAAAAGACCGGGCGCGAGCTGGACGGCAGAACCTGGGATGAGATGCCGGAGGCGCTGTTAACGCTATAGAGGTTCTTGCAGTGGAGGCTCGGGAAACCGGAATATTTCGGGAAAGGTGCTCCTGGCCCGCTTTACCCCGCCAGCACTTCCACGCAGTCCGGGCCGCAGATCTTTTCGATCGCCGCGCGGAATTCCTTATCCGGCCGCACCTTCACCGGCACATCCAGGACCACCGAAAAATCGCGCGGCATTTCTAACCGCAGACGCACCTGCGAGTCACCCGGCTTGCTGCTGAACAGA
>Ga0302326_10019301_pt1 | contig 14091 bp, 15 predicted proteins | sample Palsa_T0_3_FD_202264 | JGI IMG/M metagenome (GOLD analysis project Ga0302326, IMG submission 202264) | Peat permafrost microbial communities from Stordalen Mire near Abisko, Sweden - Palsa_T0_3 | ecosystem: Environmental > Terrestrial > Soil > Palsa > Peat permafrost | place: Sweden: Abisko... | reverse complement strand
AAATCGGTGGCACAATGCCTTTGGCAACGTGTCGAAAAGCTCATCATGACACCGACACCGCACGCCGTTAGCTTCCGTGCGCGACCGCCACTGACTGACCCGGTGGCGATTCACGCAGCCCATCGCGAAGACGCAAGATGGGTCCGGCCGACATTCAGGCCGCCCCCGCTGGACGTCCAGCCCGCGCTCCCCGACATTCCTTATTTGGATACGATGCAGCGGACCTCGCCTTGGGCCCCTTCGCCCAAGTAAAGCACGCTCGCCAAGTAGCTTAGGATCGTCCGGGCCTCGCCGTCGAATCGCCACGGCGGATTGGCGATGAAGACCCCGCATCCCGTCATGCGGGGCGCGGCCGAATCGACCACGAGCTCGGCCGAAATCGAGGGAACGGCCCTTTCCCTGAGCAGCGCGACGAACCCGTCGGGGCGCGCCCGCCCGGTGAGGGGGTACCAGACGACGAGGGTCCCGGCCGGAAACCGCTCCATCGCCTCGCCCGCCGCGGCCGAGACGTTCGACCATTCGTCCTTCCCCTCGAAGGGCGGGTCGACGAGCACGAGCGCGCGCCTTTCGGGCGGCGGAAGGCAGGCCCGCATGGCGCCGTAGCCGTCCTGCCCGTGTACCGAGACCCGCCTCTCGCCGTGGAATTCCTGCCGGAGCGCGGCGCATTCCGACGGGTGCTTCTCCCAGAGCTCAAGGCGGTCCTGCTCCCGGGCCACGAGCCGGGCCAGCCGGGGCGAGCCCGGATAGAACCGGGGTCCGGGCGCGAGGTTTCCCCGGCTGCGGTCGAATCCGCGGACGACCTCCACGTAGTCGCGGACCTCCTCGGGGGCATCCGCGCGGTCCCAGAGCCTGCCGATCCCGTCCGGCCACTCCGGCGCGCGGGCCTTTGACCCGCCCCGCGATGCCCGCTGCAGGTCATAGCTCCCCCTGCCGGCGTGGGTGTCGACGAACACGAAGCCCTTCTCCTTTTTCTGCAGCGATCGCATGAGCCGCACCAGGATCGCATGCTTAAGCACGTCGGCAAAGTTGCCCGCATGGTAGGCGTGCCTGTAATTCACTCTCTTGGGCTTCTTTCATTGCACAGGCCCGCTGCAATCCGATAATCGACCCGCCATGAAATTAATTAAATCGCTAGTACCCCTGTGCGCGATGCTCCTGCCCTGCGCGCTTTCCGCGGGAACCTTCGAGGGCAAGGTCACCATGACCATGACGTCGGCCAGTTCGAAGGACGGGTCCCAGACCATCAACTACAGCATCAAGGAGGGCTACATGCGGATGGACATGGCCATGGGCGCCAAGGGCGGCGGCGCCTTCATCACCGACTTCAAGAACAGGCAGATCATCATCCTGATCCCGCAGCAGCAGATGTACATGATCCGGACGCTGCCCGACCCCAGCACATACAAGAAGCCTGACGGCACGGCTCCCACGGGGGCCGCCAGCGCCTCCAACACCTCTTTCCGGGACACGGGCGAGAAGGAGACCATCCTCGGCTACGTCTGTGAGAAATACGAGGTCACGAGCTCGAAGGGCACGGCCGACATATGGGCCACCGACCAGCTCGGCATGTTCGGCGGCCTCTCCATGGGGGGAGGGCCCGGCCGCCACTCCCAGGCCCCCCAGGAATGGGAATCCGTGATCAAGGGCAGCGGCTTCTTCCCTCTGCGCGTCGTGAGCAACGAGGGCGGGAAGGAAAAATTCAGGCTCGAGGTGACCTCCGTCGACAAGACCAGCCTGCCCGACTCGCTTTTCATGCCGCCGGACGGCTGGCGCAAGTTCGACCTGGGCTCCCTGATGGGCGGCGCATTCCAGGGGGGCTTCCCGGGCGCGCGGCCCGCCGACGGGAACAACTGAGTGGGAGCCCAGCTGATCCGCATCGTATCGGACGTGCATTTCGCGGATCGCGGGAGCCGCGTGCGCTCGCTGGGCCAGCTCAGCCCGCTCCTTGACGGCGCGACCTCCTTTGTCTTCAACGGCGACACGCTCGACACGCGCCCCGGCAAGCACGGCCAGCGCACCGCCCAGATGCGCCGCGAGGTGCTCGAGTTCTTCGGCGCAGCCGGGACACCCGTCACGTTCCTCACGGGCAACCACGATCCCGACCTGTCGGCCCAGCATGCGCTGGAGTTCGCCGGGGGAAGGGTGCTCGTCACCCACGGCGACGTGCTCTTCGACAATATTGTCCCCTGGTCCAAGGACGCGCCCGTGATCCGCCAGAAGATCATCGCCGCCCTCGCGGCCGCACCCGACGACGGGAGCTGCAGGCTCGAGAGCCGCCTGTCCGCGTACCGGTCCGTCGCCGCCAGCATGTCCCAGCTCCACCAGTCGGAGACGGACCCGCTGCGCTACGCGATCCGGTTGGCCGGCGACACCGTCTGGCCGCCCCAGCGCGCGCTCAAGATGCTGAAGGCCTGGCGGGAGGCTCCGGGGAGGGCCGCGGCGCTCGCCGGCAGGCACCGCCCCAAGGCGCGCTTCATCGCGATCGGCCATACGCACCGGCCCGGGGTCTGGAAGACCGCGACCGGGATCGTTGTCGTCAACACCGGCTCGTTCTGCAGGCCCTTCGGCTCGATGACCGCCGAGATCACCGCCGACAGGATTCGCGTGCGCCGCGTGGACTTCAAGGGGGGCGCGTTCCACCCCGGCGCAGAGGTGGCCAGCTTCTCCCTGTCATGAGCATGGAATTCGGATGGTGGGTCAAGGACCCTGAGGCCGGGAAATACCAGGTGAAGGCCATTGTCCATGGCGGAAACCTCACCTGGTTCCGCAAGCAGGGCCACTTCAGCTCGTGGGCGGTCCACGGCCCGAGCGAGGAGGACTGGAGCCGGCTCATCTCCGAGGCCGAGCGGCGCGTCCCGAGGCGGCTCCTCTCCCCCAAGCAGTTTGAGGAGATCAAGGGCCTGCGGGACCACCGCTGAGGCCTTCCGGCATTTCCAGAACACGAAAACTTCCATGGCCAAAATTGACGTCAACAAGGTCGCCGAGATCCTGAAGAGAAACCACATCGACCCCGCGGTGCTCCGCCGCGTGGTCGAGGAGATGAACCTCGCGGTCCAGCCCGATCCCGGCGAGGGCGACCTGGCCCCCCCGGTCAAGAGGCAGTTCATCATCCTTGTCAGCGATCCCGCGGGAAAGATGCCGAGGGGCGACCTGACGGGCTGGGTGCTCCAGATCCCGGAGTCGGAGAGCCCCGCGTCCGTGCCCGAGCGCCTCTTCAAGGGCGCCTACGACTACAACGCATCGAAGAAGGGCCGGCTTTACCCGGCGAAGACCGTCGGAGACGCCGTCGAGAGCGTGCCGGGCAAGTTCTTCCGTGAGGCCGAGCTCTGGGTCAAGACGAAGACCCCCGTGATCGTCCTTCGGACCGACAATGAGATCCCCAGGGGGTGACGGGGCGCCGCCCTCACCTCAGCCCGAACTTCGCGGGATCAAAGCCCCGCTCTTTCAGGGCCGCGGCGAGCTCCCTCAGGTCGATCGCCGCTCCGGGGCGCACGCCGTTCGCGGCAAACCAGCCCTGAGGCATCTCGATCGCAAACTGCAGGTGGTCGCTGTGCGACGAGATCGTGCGCAGGTCGAAGGGATACATCGGGTATTCCTCCGCGATCACGCCGTCCGGCGAAAGGAAGGCGATATCGAGGGCCTCCGGACAGTCCTTCATCCAATAGTTCTGCTGCTTGGGAGCCGCGTCGACGAAGATCATGCCCTCGTCCTTCCCGAGGTCCGGCCGCTGCATGAGGCCCCGCTGCTGCTCGGCCTCCAGGACGGCGACCTGGAGTCTCGCGGGATGCCCCCCGACGCTCAGGGTGAAGTGGTCGAAGATCGTCTTCTGGCCCGAAGCCGTGTCCGCCGCCTTCCCCGAGCCGCAGGCGGCAATGAGCAGCGACAGGAACGCCGCGCCCGCGGCCTTCAGCCCGAATGAAACCGGATTTGCATTTTTCAACGTAAGAAAGGTTAATCGACCGCGGACGGGCTAGACAATCCCCGTCTGTCCCATGCCCACCACGAAAAAACGCGACATCCTGCTGTATTCCGACACCCCGCGAAGCGCGGACGCCCTCTATTTCGGCGGCGTCGAGATGGCCGACCCCTACCTCGCTTTCAGCGTCCGGGGCCGGAAATTCGCGGTCGTGAACGCGCTCGAGTTCGGCCGCCTGAAGCGCACCTCGGACTTCGACAGCGTGCTCTCCCTCGAGGCCTGCATGGAGAAGGCGCGCCGGGCTTGGCCCCGCCATGAGGCGGGCGCCGCCCGGGTGCTCGCCGTCGTTTCCAGGGAGCTCAAGGCCGGGGTCTTCACCGTGCCGCGGGACTTTTGCGTCAGCCTCTACCGCGAGCTGCGCGACTTGGGCGTCAGGATCCAGGTCTCGGGCGGCCCGCTCTTCCCGGAGCGGGAGGTCAAGACCCCTTCCGAGGCCGCCGCGCTGAGGGAGGGCAACCGGTGCAGCGCCGCCGGGATCGCCGCCGCCGAGAGGCTCCTGCGCCTCTGCCGCATCCGGGCGGGGCGCCTCGTCCACCGGGGCAGCGTCATGACGAGCGAGCGCCTCAAGGTCGCGATCGAGACGGCCTGCATCGAGGCGGGCTCCGTCTCCCTGTTCACGATCGCCGCGGGCGGCGACCAGGCGTGCGATCCCCACGAAAGGGGCTCGGGGCCGCTCCGTCCCAACGAGCCCATCATCGTCGACGTGTTCCCGCGGGTTACGGTCACGGGTTTTTACGGGGACATGACGCGCACCTTCGTTCGGGGGCGCGCAAGCGACGCGCAGAAGGCGATCGTCGCCGCCGTCCGGGCCGCCCAGAAGAAGGCGCTCGCCACCATCCGGGCCGGCGTGTCGGGAGTCGAGGTGCACCGCAGGGTCTCCGAGACGCTTGCCGGGCGCGGGTTCGAGACGAAGCACACCCCCCGCGGGTCCATCGGATTCTTCCACGGCACGGGACACGGCGTCGGCCTCGAGATCCACGAGCCCCCCAGGATAAACGCGACTTACGCGGTCCCCCTCAAGAAGGGCGCCGTGGTCACCGTCGAGCCCGGCCTCTACTATCCGGGCGTCGGCGCGTGCCGGATCGAGGATGTCGTCCAGGTGACCGACGGCGCGCCCCGCATGCTTTCCCGGTACCCCTACGCCTGGGAGCTCAGGTAGGGCCCCCACCCTTCAAGGTAACTTCGTTATGTCCATCCCCCCCGCAAAGGCAAAGGCGCTCCTGAAGAGGATCACGGCCCTTCGCATCCTCGTCATTGGCGACGTGATGCTGGACCACTACATCTGGGGGGACGCGACGCGAATATCCCCGGAGGCTCCCGTTCCCGTGATCGACATCGCGCGCGACTCATGGACGGCGGGCGGCGCCGCCAATGTCGCGATCAACATCGCCAGCCTCGGCGCAGAATGCGCCCTGTTCGGGTTCATTGGGGGCGATGCCGACGGCTCCCGCCTGCGTTCCGTCCTCAAGGAAAAGGGCGTGGACGCCCTCGCGTCGCCCGGCGAAGGGAGGACGATCGTGAAGACCCGCGTCATGGTCCAGCACCAGCAGCTGTGCCGGCTCGACCGCGAATCGCTGCCCGCGGCTTACGCCGCGGACCCGGACCGCTCGGCCCGGATCCTCGCCAGGGAAATCAGGGCCTGCGACGCCGTGATCCTGTCGGACTACGCGAAGGGGCTCCTCTCGGACGGCCTCGTGGCCAAGGTGACGCAGCTTGCGCGGGCCGCGAAAAAGTTCATCGCGCTCGACCCGAAGCCCAAGCACAAGCTGGCGTTCAGCGGGCTCGACCTGATCACGCCGAACAAGCGCGAGGCTCTCCAGCTGGCCGGGATCGAGCCGGCGCCGGGCGCCGTCTTTCCCGCGGCGGCCGTGTGCGCAAAGCTCGACGAGCTCTACAAGACGAGGAACATCGTCGTCACGCTGGGGGAGGACGGGATGCTGCTCAGCTCCTCGGGCAAGGTGATCAAGACCATCCCCACGGCCGCGCGGGCCATCTACGATGTCTCCGGTGCCGGCGACACGGCGCTCGCGGGCCTCGTCCTCGCGCTCACGTCGGGCGCCGCCCTCGAGGAGGCGGCCCACTTTGCCAACGCGGCCTCGGGCGTCGTTGTCGCGAAGCTCGGGACGGCGACCGTCTCGCCGGAGGAGCTCCTCGATTACGTCTCGCGATCGCCGTGAATCGGGCGCTCTTCCTCGACCGCGACGGAACGCTGATCGTGGACAAGGTCTACCTGGCGGACCCGTCGGGGGTCGAGCTGATCCCCGGCGCGGCGGAGGGACTGCGGCGCGCACGGGCGCTGGGGTACAGGCTGTTCCTCTTCACCAACCAGTCGGGGATCGGCCGCGGGCTCCACACGATCGAGGACACCCATCTCGTGAACGCGCGCATGGAGGAGATGCTGGGCCTTCCTGCTCCCGTGTTTGACGGCATCTGCATCGCGCCGGAGGCGCCCGGCCAGGCGTCCCACTACCGCAAGCCCTCGCCCCGGTTCATCCAGGAGAAGGTCGCGGAATTCGGGCTCGACCCCGCCGGCTGCTGGATGGTCGGCGACTCTCAGGCGGACGTGGGCGCGGCCCTTGCGGCGGGCATCCGCGCCGCGGCCGTCCGCACCGGCAAGGTGGCGCCGGAATCCATCCCCGGCGTCGCCGCGGGCACGGTGCCCGTGTTCGAGGATTTCGGGGAGTTCGCGGCGACCCTCAAATGAAGCGGCGCCTCGACGAGATCCTCGTCGCACGCAAGCTTGCGGAGTCGAGGACCCAGGCCAAGGCCCTGGTGATGTCGGGCCGCGTTTTCAGCGGGACCGAGCGCCTCGACAAGCCGGGCCGTGAATACGCGCAGGACGTCGAGGTCTCGGTGGTGCAGCCGCCGCGCTTCGTCAGCCGGGGCGGCGAGAAGCTCGCGGCGGCGCTGGGGAGGTACGCCGTCGACCTCCGGGGCGCGAACGTGCTGGACGTCGGCGCCTCGACGGGGGGATTCACCGACTGCGTCCTTCAGGCCGGCGCGGGTTCGGTCGTCTGCGTGGACGTCGGCCGCGCCCAGCTGCACCCGAAGCTCCGGGCGGATCCCCGGGTCGTCAACCTGGAGAAGGTCAACGCGCGGAACCTGTCCGCCGGCGATTTGCCGCGCGGCCAGTTTGACGCGGTCGTCATGGACCTCTCGTTCATCTCGCTCAAGAGCGTCCTGCCGGCGGTGTGGCCGCTCCTCCGGGCCGGCGGGACGCTTGTCGCTCTGGTGAAGCCCCAGTTCGAGGCGGGAAAGGCCGAGGCCGACAAGGGGCGCGGCGTGATCCGCGACCCCGCGGTGCGGGCGGCCGCGCTCGCGGGCGTCCGCGATTTCGCCCTGGAGCGGCTTCCCGGCGCGCGGCTCGTCGGGTCGATGGATTCCCCCATCGAGGGCGCCGAGGGAAACAGGGAATTCCTGTTGTGCCTCCGCCGATCGTAGCCAATTTGAGGGCGTAAAGCCTCCCCGCGACAGGAAACATGAAGCCCATCCGCTCGCTAGCATTCGTCATCAACGCCGACAAGCCGGGCGCCATCGAGCTCGCCCGGGTGCTCGTCGCGGCCGCCCGCGCGAAGGGCGTGCGTCTGAAGCAGACCACCCGCTTTCCCGTGCCCCGTGGCTACCTCAGCGGATGCGACGCGTGCTGCGTCATCGGGGGCGATGGAACCCTCCTGAGCGTGGTGCGCGAGGCCGCGCTCCACGCGGTGCCCATCATCGGCGTCAACCGGGGAAGCCTCGGATTCCTCACCACGTTCTCGCCGGAGGAGGCGCGGCTGGATTTCGACAGCCTCCTGATGGGCTCGTTTCACGTGGACCCCAGGGCCATGCTCGCCTGTTCGGTCGCGGACGAGGGGCCGGGCCTCGCGCTGAACGACATTGTCATCAAGGACCAGCTCACCTCCCGCCTGGTCCACCTCGAGGTCTTCGCCGACAGTGAGCTTGTCACCGACTATGTCTGCGACGGCCTGATCTTTTCAACGGCGACGGGGTCGACCGCCTACAACCTGTCGGCGGGCGGCCCCCTCATCCATCCCGCGGCCAACGTGATCGTGATGACCCCGATCTGCCCGCACACCCTGACCAACCGCTCCATCATATTCCGGGACTCGGTGAAGCTGCGCGTGCACAACCGCACCGTGGGGACGAGCGTGCTCGTCGGGATCGACGGCCAGTGCGACCTGAAGGCTTCGACCGACGACGCGATCAACATATCGATCGCCAAGATGCGGCTGCCCCTCGCGCAGCGCAGGGGCTACTCCCATTTCTCGGTCGTGCGCACCAAGCTCAAGTGGAGCGGCGGCGCCGTGGACCACGGGACCAGCTAGGGCCGGACGACCAGCTGGGTCCTCTTCGCCTTCTGCAGGTGGGCCTTCGCGAACGCCGCGAGGTCGCCGACCGTCACGGCGTCGATCAGCGAGCCATACCTCTTCCAATAATTCGCAGGGCGGCCCTGGAGCACGTCGACGGCGGACTGCATGGCCCTCGACATGTTGGTCTGGAGGACCTTCCGCTGGCCCGCCTTGAGCCGCACCTGGCAGCGGCGAATCTCCTCCTGCTCGATGTCGCCCGCCTGCACGCGTGCGATCTCGATGCCGATCTCGTCCAGCACCTCCTGCTCCTTGCCGGGCTGCGTGCCGGCCATGAAGAAGAACATCGCGGCGCTCCGGCATGTGATCCGGCCCGAGCGGACGAAATAGGCCAGGCCCTTCTGGTCCCTCACGCGCTCGAACAGCCTTGAGGCCATGCCGCTGAAGAGCTCGTCCAGGACGTCGCCCGCATGAAAATCGGGGGCCGCGACGACAGCCCCGGGAAACGCCTGCATCACGATGGCCTGCTCGCGCGGCTGCCTCTCGACGAAGTCCCCGTGCTCGGCGGGGCCCTCGAACAGGGAACCCTCGCCGAGGGCTTTTCCCCGCGGGATCCGGTTCATGAACTCCTCGGCCCTCGGGATCAGCTTGCCGGGATCAAAGTCTCCGGCCACGGAAAGGACGACCCCCGGACCCACGAGCAGCCGCTTCCAAAGCGCCGAGAGGTCCGCGGCATCGGTGGCCGCGACGCCCTTCTCATCGCCCAGGGAGTTGAGGGAAAAGGGATGCGCGCCGAAAAACTTGCCGCGCAGCAGCCGCCGCGAAAGGGACACCACGTCATCGTGCTCCTCCCTGAGCGCGGCCAGCTGGGCGTCGCGCTCGACCCCGAGGGTGCCGGCCTTGAACGCGGCCGACAGGACTCCGTCGCTGATCAGGCCGAGCCCCAGCTCCGCGTCGGGCGGAAGCACCTCGACCGCGAGGCCAAGGGTGTTGTCGCCGGAAAATGAGCTGAATGAGCCCCCCACCTCCTCGATCCGCCGCGCGATCTCCGCGGCGCTGCGCCTGCGCGTGTCCTTGGTCAGGAGCGTCGCCAGGAGGGCGGAGCTTCCCCTCCTGTCCCCGGACTCGGCGAGCGGCCCCCCGTGCGTGAGGAGCCGCATGTGGAGATTCGGCAGGCGGCGGTCCTGCTGGAAGAGAATGCGCGCCCCGTTCGAGAGGCGGACCTCCTCAAAGTCCGCGCGCCCCCCGAGCGACGCGACGGCCGGCTTGGCCGCGGCCGGTCCCGGGGCCTGCGGCTCGAGGGAGACCGAGATCAGCCGGCTCGCGACGAGGTGCGCCCGGAGCGCCCTCGCGAGGTCGGACGCGCCCACGGCCCTGAGGCGCTCAAAATAGGTCCGGCTGAATTCGAGGTCCCCGACGACAACCTCGGCCATCCCGAGGCGCGAGGCCTGGCCGCTCACCGTCTTGCACGTGTTGATCTCCCCGACGACCGACTGCCTGTAGGCCTTCGCCACCTGACCCGCATGGAACGAGCCGGAAGCGGCGTGGGCCGAAATGACGCGCAGAATCGCGGCCTGCGCCGCCTCGCGCTTGCCCGCGTCACAGGTGAAGGTGATGCAGAAGAGCCCGCTCGTGCCCGGGTTCCAGCTGGAGGCATCGATCGAATGGACAAGCTTCAGCTCCTCGCGGAGCTTCTGCCAGAGGATGGAGCTCTCGCCGCCGCCAAGGATGAGCGCCAGCATGTCCAGGACAGGCGCCGAGGGGTCCGTGAGCCCCGGGATCGGCCATGCGAGCACCGCACGGGCGACCTCGAGATTCTCGTAGCGGTGGACCTGCCGGGGGCCGAGCTGCAGCGGCTCGGCGGGGACGAGGACCGGGGCGAGCCGGGACCTCGGGGCCGACCCGAAATGGCGCTCGACCGCGGCCTGGGCCTCGGCCGTCCCCACGTCGCCGGCGATGACGACCACCATGTTGTTGGGCACGTAGCGCTCCCTGTAGTACGCGAGCAGAGCGTTCCGGTCGGACGCGGAAAAGACGTCCCGGTGGCCGATCACCGGCTGCCTGTAGGGGTGCTCCCGGAACGCCGTCGCGAAGACCGTCTCCCAGAGCCGGCTGTCGGGATCGTCCTGGGTCATCGCGATCTCGCGAAGGATCACGTTCTTTTCCTGGAGGGCCTCGTCCTCGGGAAGCGTCGAATGAAGCACGGCGTCGGCAAGGACGTCGACCGCGACCTCGACCTGCTCGCTCGGCAGATCGATGTAGTAGACCGTGCGGTCAAACGTGGTGTAGGCGTTGATGTAGCCGCCGTTGGCCTGCACGGTCGCGGAAATCTCCCGGCCGCTCCGGCGCTCCGTCCCCTTGAAAAGCATGTGTTCCAGATAATGCGAGAGCCCGGCGCCGAGCTGCGACCCCTCGTGGATGCTCCCCGTGCGGACCCAGACCTGCACCGACGCGAGTGCGGCCGACCGGTCGGGCTTGACGAGCAGCGTCAGGCCGTTCGCCAGGACGGTGCGCTCGACGGGCTCGCGCCAGAACGCATCGAGAAGGGCGCGGTCCGTCCGCGGCGGTTTCGTCTTGGGCATCAGGCTGCTCCCTCAGGTGGAACCCACCGCCTCGGCGGCGGAGGGTCCCCGGGGGCGCTGCGCCGGCAGGAAAGGCTTAACAAAGACGTCATCAAATTCGTAAAGGTCCGCAAAGTCCTCGCGGCGGTCATTCTCGGTCTTGCTGAAAGCGTTATACTCAATGAGGTTAAATACGATGTCGCCGAAGTCCCTGCAGCGGCGGACCCCCCAGGAATTGAGGACCGTCTTCGTCAGCGGCCCGAATTGCTCCAGCGCGTACACCCGCAGGCCGTCGAGAAGCTCGGGGCCGGTGACGTGCCTCGATTTGCCGCTCCGGCTCGTGTCCTTCTTGCGGATCTCCTTCACCGTGTGGTCGAGCCCGAGCCTCACGAAGTCGTACGCTTTGCGGTCAAATCGTGCGTCCTCCTTGCAGATGAGTGAAACGATGCGTGGGAAGTCCGAATCTTGCATGTTTGGACTCGAAGTTGGCAGGTGAGCGCCGGCTGCGCAACATTGCCGTTCAAACGCACCCCAACTGCGCCTAAATGGGCAAGTTGCAAAAGGGTCGCTTCTAGGCTCGCAAAATGCTGTAACTGCCCACAAACTCACCCCCAAAATGATCTCCTCGACTCAAACTAACCACCCCATTTCAGGGGTCAAAGGCGGGAAAGACCAGACACCTGTCGAGGTCGCCTGTTTCAAATTGAAGGAAGCGGGCCTCAGGATCACCCAGCCGCGCGTCGCAATTTTGGCCGCGCTCATCAAGACGGGACGGCCGACGAGCATCGACGCCCTCCACAGCGAGCTCGGGCCGCATTCCTGCGACATCGTCACGGTTTATCGCTGCATGGCGGCGTTCGAATCGATCGGGCTGGTGCGCCGCGCATTCCTCATCAACGGAACGAGCCTCTATGAGATCAATCTGGGCGACCCGAACCGCTACCATGTCGTCTGCAAGCAGACGAACAAGGTCGAGGAGCTCGATCCGGAATCCGCGAATGAGTTGCGCCGCGCCGTCCAGATCGTCGAAGGCGCGCTTCGCAACCAGGGCTACGCCGAGGTCGGCCACATCGTCGAATTTTTTGGCAAGTCGCCGGCCAGCCACCGTTCGCAGGCCGAGGTCGTCGTTCCCGCCGTCCCGCTCGCCTGAGGCCGGAAGGTCAGGCGCGCACCGCGCCCTTTGCGGCGGCGTAGTTCATCGCCGCCTGGTCCCAGTTCACGACGTCCCAGAACGCGTCGATGTAGTCGCCGCGGAGATTCTGGTGCTTCAGATAGTAGGCATGCTCCCAGACATCGATCCCGATGATCGGGGTCGAGCCCTCGCTCAGCGGGGAATCCTGGTTCGCCGTCGAGTGGATGATGAGCCTGCCGTCCTTCATCATCGCGAGCCACTCCCAACCGCTGCCGAAGCGCTTCATCGCGGCCTCCTTGAACCGGGCGCGGAACGACTCGTAAGACGAGTAGACCTGCGTGATCGCGTCGCCGAGGTCGCCCGACGGGGCTCCCCCGCCCTTGGGTGAAAGGATCGACCACCAGAACGTGTGGTTCACATGGCCCCCGACATTGTTCCTGAGGGTCGTGCGCAGCGGCTCGTCGATCGAGGGGAGGTTCACCAGGAGCTCCTCGGCCGTCATCATCTCCAGCGCGGGGTGCCCCTCGAGGGCCTTGTTCGCATTCTTGATGTAGGCCGCATGGTGCTTGGAGTAGTGGATTTCCATCGTCTGCGCGTCGATGTGCGGCTCCAGGGCATCGTAGGCATAATCGAGCTTCGGCAGCACGAACGGCTGCTTGATCGTGCCCGCGCCCGTCGAAAGGACCGCGTCCGCCGCCCACGAATTCGAGAGCGCCCCCAGTCCGACAAGGGCCGCGCCACCGCCAATCACCTTAATCGCGTCGCGTCGCGTCATCCGGCCACAATACCCCGGCCGCGGGTCCATGCAAGTCTATGTGCCGCCCCCGCCTCCTACGGCGCGAGCAGCCTGCGCAGCGTCTCGTCCACGCGCTTCGGGTCCGCCTTGCCCTTCGCAGCCCGCATCACCGGGCCCTTGAAGGCGTTCAGGGCGCTCTCCTTGCCGCCTTTGTAATCCGCGACGGACTTCGGATTGGCGGCGATCGCCTCCGCGCACCAGCGCTCCAGATCGTCGAGGTTCGTCTCCGCCTTGAGCCCCTTCCTGGCCACGACGGCGTCCGGCAGGTCGCCCGTCTGGAACATGTCGACGAAGACCTCCTTCGCCGCAGTGCCGAGGATGGTGCCCTCCTCGACCAGCCGGACAAGCCCCGCGACGTGCCTGGGCGTGACCTTCGACTCGGCGAGGCCCGTCCGCGACGAGCCGAGCTCGCGCAGGAGGTCGTTGACGATCCAGTTGCCGACGGCCTGGGGCTTTCCGCAGATGCGGGCGGCGTCCTCGAAGAAGTCCCCCAGCTCCCGGTCCGGCACGAGGACGGACGTGAGGGTATAGGGGATGCCGTACTGCTCCAGCAGCCGGCGCTGCCTGTCGAACGGGAGCTCGGGGCAGGCCGCGCGAATCGCGGCCTTCCAGTCCTCGCCGACCTCGACGGGCATGAGGTCGGGGTCCGGGAAATAGCGGTAGTCGTGGGCCATTTCCTTCGACCGGAGCGATTTTGAGGCGCCCGTCTGGCCGTCGTAGTCGCGGGTCTCCTGGTCGATCTTCCCGCCGTCCAGGACCACCGCGGTCTGCCGGCGAATCTCCTGGGCTATCCCGTCCCGGACGAAGGAGATCGAATTCAGGTTCTTGAGCTCGACCTTGGTGCCCAGCTGCGTCGAGCCCACCGGGCGTATGGAGATGTTCGCGTCGCAGCGCAGCTGCCCCTTCTCCATGTCGCAGTCCGAGATTCCGCCGTAGATCATGATCGTCTTGAGCGCGGTCAGGTAGGCGAAGGCCTCCTCGGCGCTGCGGATCACCGGCTCCGAGACGATCTCCATCAGCGGCGTGCCCGCCCTGTTGAAGTCGATGAGCGACTCCCCGTCGCCATGGTTGAGCTTGCCCACGTCCTCCTCCAGGTGAATGCGCGTGAGGGCGATGTGCCTGTGCTCGCCCATGATGTTGCGCGCCGGGCCGGGAAGCTCGATCTCGACCCGCCCGCCCCTGCAGAGGGGCTGGTCGTACTGCGAGATCTGGTAGTTCTTGGGCGAGTCCGGGTAGAAGTAATTCTTCCGGTCCCATTTGCACACCGGCGCGATATCGCAGCCGAGCAGGAGGCCCGCCTTCACGATCTTGTCCAGGGC
>Ga0302326_10019298_pt1 | contig 14093 bp, 10 predicted proteins | sample Palsa_T0_3_FD_202264 | JGI IMG/M metagenome (GOLD analysis project Ga0302326, IMG submission 202264) | Peat permafrost microbial communities from Stordalen Mire near Abisko, Sweden - Palsa_T0_3 | ecosystem: Environmental > Terrestrial > Soil > Palsa > Peat permafrost | place: Sweden: Abisko... | reverse complement strand
GGACCAGTGGGCCGCGGTCCAACACGGCGACGAGTCGTATGCGGGCTCGCCCTCCTGGTACATCTTCGAACGAGCTGTTAGGGAGCTGTTCCCGTTCCGCCACGTGGTGCCGACCCATCAAGGCAGGGCCGCCGAACGCATCCTTTTTAGCGTCCTCGGTGGCCCGGGCAAAGTAATCCCGAACAACACCCACTTCGACACAACGAGGGCGAACGTGGAAGCAAGCGGTGCAACTGCCACAGATCTTGTCATCGCCGAGGGGAAGGACCCACTTAGCCGTCACCCTTTTAAGGGCAATATGGACATCGCCGCGCTCGAGTCCCTCATAAAGCGTGCCGGCGTAGGAAATATACCCCTCGTGATGGTGACAGTCACGAACAATTCGGGCGGTGGCCAGCCGGTGAGCTTGGCGAACATCCGCCAAATAAGCGAGCTTTGCCAGCGCTACGGGCTCCCTCTTTTTCTGGACGCATGCCGTTTCGCGGAGAACGCCTGGTTCATCCACGAACGTGAACCTGGCCAAGGCGACCGCGATGTCGCCGACATCGTCCGAGAAATGGCGTCGCTCGCCGACGGGATGACCATGAGCGCGAAGAAGGACCCTTTTGGCAACATAGGCGGCTGGTTGGCGTGCAACGACGACGCCTTAGCCGAAGAGTTCCGGAGCGCTCTTGTGCTGACCGAAGGTTTCCCGACATATGGGGGCCTCGCCGGCCGTGACCTCGAGGCGATTGCTCAGGGCTTGTCCGAAGCTGTCTCGCACGATTACCTGCGCTACAGGGCCCGGTCGACCGCTTACCTTGGTGAAGCGCTGCACGCCCTCGGCATCCCAGTCGTACTCCCTATCGGCGGTCACGCCGTCTACATCGACGCCGGCGCGCTTATGCCGCACATCGCACCGTTGGAGTACCCAGGCCAAGCCCTAGCGGTGGCGCTCTACGAGGCAGGCGGGGTCCGCAGCTGCGAGATCGGTTCGGTCATGTTTGGCCGACAGCCAGACGGGAGCGAACGACCCGCCGCTCTCGAGCTGGTCCGCCTAGCGGTCCCGCGCCGCACCTATACCCAAAGCCACATCGACTATGTAATCGAGGTCTGTGAGGCTGTCGCCGCGCGGACAACCAACTTGCGAGGTATGCGGATCGCGCACGAGCCGCCCCGCCTTCGCCACTTCACGGCACGCTTCGAGCCGCTCGAGTAGACAATCGAGGCGCGTGGCCCGGCTCGCGCCTTAGTCCGCTCGACGAGACTCCCGCCTCGCCCCAGACGCTCTGCACGTGATCGGTGCACGAGAAAGGACGCACCGACCTCACCAAACGCTGAAGCTAGTAGGCGACGGCGAGCGGCATCCGCTCGACACGCGACGTCACGAGGTCAGATGGATTTCGCTCAAAGAATTCGAAGAGGGAGGGACGGACCATGGAGTACACACCTTCAGCGCGGGCCGTCCACTGGTGGTCCGAATGGGACCAGGAGCGGCTACAATCGGGCCATTGTCAGTCTCGAGTTTGAACGGGTCGAGGCGCTGGAGCTCTTGGGTATGGTCCTGGCGCACCTGAGCATCGCTGAAACCCGGTCCGAGCTCTCGCCTCGGGTCCCGCTGTTGATGGGGATACGCGACAAACTCGCTGAAGCCCTCCGGGAGGAACAATGAAGTATTCGGAACCTCAAGTATCCGACGCAACAGCCGTCATGGAGAAATACAGGGGCTCACATGACGGCGAGATTGGCGCGGCTCTCGTGGTTGTCGGCCTCAGCGCGGAGCGAGCAGCCAAAGAGTCGCTAATTCGCGACGACATGATCCGGGTCGCGCATCGCGCAGGAGCCTCTATTCGCCAGCTCGCCGACGTCTCAGGCCTCGGTAGGAAGACCGTAACAGCGATCGTCTCGACCCAGGCCATGTTCAAAAACTGAGCTTCTTCACTGAGACCCCGCATGCTGTCGCACGCGGTCGGGCCCAAGTGGGCGCGCGATCCGTGGCGGAGGACGGATCGGGTACACGGCCCTCGAGGCGGGGCAAAAGCAGCAGCTGGGTAAGTCACCGCCATGTAGGTGCCTAACAAGTCCATGACGTCGTCGCCATCTCACGGACCGGCGTCAGTAGACCCAGACCTCGGTACCGATAGGCATGATGTTCGCCGCCCAGATCCAGTTGATCGCCTCGTCGCTGACGCGAACGCAGCCATGCGAGGTCGGGAAGGGCGGCACATACGAGTCGCCGTGGACCGCAAAGCCGCCATAGAAGAACCTCGGCCGCCAAAGTGCTCCGAGTGAGTCGACGTCCAGCCCGTCGATCACATTGTAAATGTGGAACACGCCGCTTGGCGTGGTTGCGACGGAGGTGACGCCTTGGTCGACGTAGGTGTAGCCGCCACCCGTCGAAACATTGAGGGTGTGGAGCAGCTTGCCGCCGTCGACGACCATCAGGAGGTCGTCCTGGAGGTCTACCTCGACGACATAGCCGGCCGTCGAGCGTGGCTTGGGTACGACGCCGGCCGCAAGGGCGGCCACCGTCTTCGGCCCGACAACGCCGTTAGCGCTGAGGCCGGCGGCCTTCTGGAGCGCCCAGACCGCCTGTTGGGTCGAGTCGCCGAAGGTCCCGTCCGGCGTCCCCACCCAGTAGCCGAGAGACGAGAGGTACACCTGAAGCGTCGTTACGGCCGCTCCCGAGTCACCGAGCTGGAGCCCTACGAGGGTGGTGTTGGTCACCCAGACCGGCTTCCGGGCGGGCGAGTAGATGGTGACGTTGCCGTTGTCTGGAAGGCTCACGTAGTAAAGGGCATTGCCCCCGCGGTCGGTTCCTGAGCTCCAGATCGGCCGGTTGCCCTGGTAGACGACGAGGTTCCCGTCGGTCTGCAACGCCAGGCGGGCCCCGGGGTGCTTGGCGGTGTTGGAAGCCCACAACGGGTGGCCCTTCCAGTAGAGGACGAGATTGCCGTCGGCCTGCATCGCGAGCCGGTAGTCGCCGTTCGGCGACACGAGCCAAGACCCACCCATGAGCTCGGTGCCAGCCACGAGCTCTGTTCGCCCCACGCCGACGGCGGTATTCGTCGCCCAGATCGGCTTTCGGGCGGGCGAGTAGATAGTGACATTGCCGTTGTCCTGGAGGCTCAGGTAGTAGAGGGCATTGCCCGCGCGGCTGGTTCCTGAGCTCCAGATCGGCCGGTTGCCCTGGTAGACGACGAGGTTCCCGTCGGTCTGCAGCGCCAGGCGGGCCCCGGGGTGCTTGGCGGTGTTGGAAGCCCACAACGGGTGGCCCTTCCAGTAGAGGACGAGATTGCCGTCGGCCCGCATCGCGAGCCGGTAGTCGCCGTTCGACGACGCGAGCCACGACCCAGACTTGAGCTCGGTGCCGGCTGCGAGCTCTGTTCCTTGCGAGGACCGCGACCCAGGCGAGGAGGCGACCCGGTTAGCGCCGGTCGCCGCATCGCTCGGCGCCGAGCGTGCAAGCACCGCCAGAGCGAGCCCGGCGACGGCCAGCGCTTGATACCGCGCTAGCGACCGCGCCGGTCGTCTTCCATCCTGCGCTCGACCTACCTTGCCTGGCATGCGGCTCTCCATGTTCGATGTTCCAAGTACCCAACGCATAACACCCGCAGACGCCGCCTTTGGCGTCGAGGTTTCCGGACCTCCTACCGTTTCGCTGCTCCATCGGCCAGCACAAACGACACAGCGGCGACAATAGCGGCTGGTCAGGGGATCCTCAGGGTAAGGCACAACGCGATCCGCAACAAGCGGCGCGAAGGCCCGCCAGGTTCAAGTCTGAGGCTGACACCAGTACGGGGAGGCTTTCGTAACCGCTCGACGCGGGTCAACGGGCGACACAAATACTCCACCTGGGTCGGACGAAACAAACTGGATGCGTGGAGCGGAGACCGTCGGATGGACCTTGACCCGGCCGGGGGAACATCATGGTGTCCACCAAAGCGGGTCAGCTCCGGTTAGTCCGAGCCCACGCTAAATCGGTTCTGCGCTCGACCGCTAGCTGTCCGCACGGATAGTGAGGCGGGTACGCCACCTGTAACAAGGCGCGGTCAAGTCCAGCCGAGTGGTGTATGACAACCACCAACACCAACTTCTGTTTGAAAGTCTAAGCAAATAGCGTTGCGAATGTCAAGCATGTAATGATTACGCCTCGTTTTGAGGCGCGTTGGGATAACTGCTCCTGGGCGTTTTCAATTGTCAATGTGCGAGCAATGCCTTAGGCGGCCCCGGCGGCCTGCAGTTCGGGCTCTTGGGGGAGCGCCTCGATGGGACGCAAGCGTGCCTTGGCCAAGCTTTCTGAGCCCATGTAACGGATGGCGACGGCCCACTCATCGTTCTGCTCGGACAGGACGGCCCCCACCAGGCGCACCACGGCGGAGCGGTTGGGGAATATGCCGACCACGTCAGTGCGCCTGCGGATCTCTTTGTTGAGCCTTTCCTGGGGGTTATTGCTCCTGATGGCTGACCAGTGCTCGGGTGGGAACGTGGAGAAGGCGAGCAGGTCCTCGGCGGCACCAGCGAGCATCATTGCCGCTTCAGGGAAACGCCCGGCGAGCTGGTCGACGACCCGGGCGTGCTGGGCCCAGACGCTGTCGTGGTCGGGTTGCTCGAAGATAGTACGCACCAAGGTGGCCACCATCCCCTGGGAGGCCTTGGGCACTCTGGTCAATAGGTTCCTGGCAAAGTGGGTCCTGCACCTCTGCCATGTGGCGCCGACCAGCACGGCCTCTATGGCTGCTTTTAGGCCCTTGTGGTCATCAGAGACGACAAGGGCCACGCCAGACAGGCCTCGGGCCACCAAGGAGCGCAGGAAAGCCGTCCAGCCCGCCCCGTCCTCGGTGGTGATGACGTCAAAGCCCAGGCTCTCGCGCTTGCCCTCGTTGTTGACCCCCGTGGCGATGACCGTTGCCACGTTCACCACCCGGCCGCCCTCGCGGACCTTCAGCACCAGGGCGTCAAGCCAGACATAGGTGTAAGGCCCGGCGTCCAAGGGCCTGGAGCGGAAGGCCTCCACAATGGTGTCGAGCTCCTTGGCCATAGCGCTCACCTGGGAGCGGGAGATCCCCTCGATGCCCATGGCCTTCACGACGTCGTCCACCCGCCGGGTCGACACACCCTCCACGTAGCACTGGCAGACGACCTGGGTAAGGGCTCTTTCGGCGCGCCGGCGGGGCTCTAGCAGCCAGCCCGGGAAGTAGCTGCCCTCACGCAGCTTGGGCACGGCCAGGTCGATGGTGCCGGCCCGGGTGTCGAAGTCGCGGTGGCGGTAACCGTTGCGGCTGTTGACTCGTTCGGGACTGCGCTCGCCGTAGCCGGCGCCACAGATGGCGTCGGCTTCGGCCCCCATCAGGGTTTGGATAAAGGAGCCCAGCATCTCACGCACCAGGTCAGGGGTATCTTGCTCGAGGTGCTTGCGCAACCAGTCGAGCGCGTCCAAGCTGTCTTTTGCCACCGCATCTCCTCTCGGTTGTTGGAACTTCCTTGAGGTTGGTGCGGTGGTTGTCGCGAGTGGTGGACCCTCAGACGGTCGGGGCCCGGCTTGCCAGCTCGTACACCACCCGTGTGGACTCAACTCAAGCCACCTAAGCGTGCGGCTGGCGCTCAAGAGTGTTCATGCAGCTCGGAGCCCGTATCGGAGGGGGGACTCGATACAAAACTCCACGCCTGGTCATTGTGGATAGTGGGCTGGTCAGAGCTAGGTCACGGCGCATAAGGGTAGGTTCCGACACCTGCGTACGATCATCCGCCGAGCCGGGCTGCTGGCAGGCACTCGGTACGAAGCCTGTCGGGGCTCTTCGGGCTTAGGGGTCACCACCCCGCTCTAGTGTCGCCGCCGTAACGACTAGGCCCTTGACCGCCGGAGGTTGCTCAAGGTATCGCTAATGAGAACGGGTGGGAAGCTCTACGACACTCCAAGGTCAGGCCGCGATCGCCGACCCGGCCCACTACCGCACCGCGGCTGAGCGGCTGCCGCTGGCCCTCAGTGTGGCGAAGGCCCCTCCGACAGCACGCACGGGCCTTGAGGCGGCATAATCATTTCAGCCAACGGGGCCCGGCACAGGAGGTGTACAAGATAATGGCACAGGAGGTGTACAAGATAATGGACAGGATTTCTCGGGAATGGTCGGCACCACGGAAAGTGGCCACCGTGGGTTTCCTGCTCGCGGCGAGCACGGGGCTATGTTCTCCGGCATACGCGGGAGCGACAACCCTGACCAGCGCCTTTCGTTCGGCGGACGGCACGAACCTGAGCGGGAACCCCTACTTCCCGCTCATAGTCGGCGCGTCGTGGACCTACAAGGAGTCCGGAGGTCCTGGGGCAGTGTCTACCAGCATTACCAGTACCAACAGCGTCCTGAGCGCCCAGAAGACAACGGCCGGGGAAGCGGTCACCATGCAGTTCTCGAGCAAAGTGGCGGGGGCCACATTGGCGCCGCCCGTCACCTCTCAATACATCATCGGGGCCAATGGCACCGTTAAGGTGCAGAGCGCTTCAAGCGGTTCTCAGTCCAGCTTCAGCAGTACCTATTTCATCCCCAGCGCAGCACAGGTGACTACGTGTGCCCCTTGCACGTTCACCAGCACCCTCACGATGTCGGTCTCCGGCTCGGAGCTCAGCGGGCACCTTAACGAGACGGCCACGAGCGAGGGGGCCCATGAGGTTACGGTCCCGGCAGGGACGTACCACCATGCCGAGGAGGTACGCCTCGGAGTAAAGATCGTCGCCAGCGGGGACGGCAAGACGGTCAATTACGCCATCAACCTCAATCTCTACCTGGTAACGAACACCGGGGTGGTTGAGAGCGCCAACAACAGTATGGTCGTGCCGTTCGATGGCCACTCCATGACCGAACCGATCCCCTCGGAAGCGCTATTGAGCTACAAGACCTAACCCATCGCGAAGCCCCGCCGCTGCAAGACCATGACGGCTCGAAGCCTCCGACGCTGCACGGGCGTCAGCCCGGCCAGATGTCCTTTTACGGGTTTTTACGGCTGTTTTCGGGCTGCTGTGTCAGGATTCATGTCAGAGGTCTGTCTCGCAAGCCTGAGCGGCCTCAGTTAGCAGCCGGCGTCGGGTGGCAAGGTAGGAGGGTTCTCGAGAAGCTTGTCATCGCCAACCCCAATCCCTACCGTTGTGGCGTCACTCTGTGGGCCGCCTACGGGACTACCGCAGTAAATGGGGGTGACAGCTACACCATGGTGGGCCACGGCCAGCCGTGCATCGGCCCGGCGTGCTGGCTGAGGGGCCTCCCCCGCACCATCGCCGTTCCCGCCGATGCCAGGGTACTGGTGCCCTTCACGGCCACGGTGCCAGCCAAAGTGACCTCCGGCCAATACCTGGCCGGGGTCATTGGGCAGCCCTCTACCCCTCCTCCTGCTCCTCGCGTTCGCGGTGCGAGTGGAGGGATAGGGTCGGTCGGGGCCTCCGTCGTGGCCAGGGTGGCTATCGGCGTGGCGATCACGGTGCCCGGCGTCCTGCGGCCACGGCTGGCCATCTCCTCGGTCAGTCTGACCCCGGCCGGGTTGGGGACGAACAACATCGGCGTGACCCTAAGGAACGACGGGAACACATGGCTGCACCCGAAGGGTACGGTGACGGTCGAGGCGGCCGGTTCGCACCGCTCAGAGGCAGTTGCCAGCGGCACGGTACTGCCCGGCGACCAGGCCACCCTTTCGATCCGAGAGCGGTCAGTGCCCAGCGGCCGGCACCACGTCAACATAACCCTCAACTACGCGGATGGCGCCCGCCCGGCCACATGGAAAAGGACCCTCAACTTTCCCCAACCACTCGTGACACACGTGAGCCCCGGCACGATCACGATCGTCGCACCCTCAGGCCTGCCGAGGTGGGCAACGGTCCTGCTCGTCGGGTTGGGTTTAGTGGTCCTGCTGTTCGGGACGCTCCTGTTCCTTCTCTGGCGGCGTCGTGGCGAGCTGCCAGCAGCAAAGGAGTTGCTGTCGTCGGCCCTGTCGCTCTGGCGGGGTAGGGCGCTCGCCGACGTCGGGGAGGCAGCTTTCGCCCCCGTGAGCGCCAGGGGGCTCGAGAACGACCGCCTTGCTACTCGCGAGGCGCTGTTCGACATCCGCCTGCGCCTCGGGGAGCACCGCGAGCTTGTCTCCGAGCTGGAGAGGGCTGTGGCTGCGGACCCGCTGCGCGAACGGTCGCACGCCCAGCTGATGCTCGCTCTTTACCGCTCCGGGCGACAAGCGGATGCTCTGGCCGCCTTCCAAGACGCTCGTGCCCGGTTGACAGAAGACCTCGGCATCGAGCCGGGCCGGGAGCTGCGCGAGCTCGAACGAGACATCCTTGTGCAGGCCCCGGAACTGGACGCCCCGCGCGCTGGGAGGCCGTCGGCGCCGCTCTCCAGGACGCCAGCCTCGACGATCGATGGCGCACCGCTTACGGCCGACCTTTCCCCGGGCCCGCAGCACCCGGAGGCCGGCATCACCGACGCCGGCGACCCCGGTCCCGAGGGCTCAGGTGCTGGGCGCCGCAGGTGGCGGGCGCGGGCCCTCAGCCTGGCCGTCGTGGTGGTGGTCGTGGCTGCGGGAGTGGTGACAACACTGCTGCGGGGGTCGGCGCCACTGGAGACGGCCACCATCGGGCTGAGCGAGCTCACGAGCACCGGCGGCGTGGCCCGGACCAGCGCTTCCCTGCCCGCGGCCGAGAGCTGACCGAACTGAAGAGCGTCCACCTGCGCTGGGTTGACGTCCAGCAGGTACCCCAAACCTGTGGTCAGCAGCACGCTCGGCTCACGGGGCACGAAGAACGCCCGCCGGAGCCGGGAGATATAGGCCTCCACGGTGTGGACGGCGGAGGCAGGGGGCGACTCGCCCCACAGATCTTCGACGAGTTGAGCGGTGACCAGAGCTCGGCCGGCGTGCAGGGCCAGGTCGGCCAGCACGGCTCGTTGCCGCGGGCCACCGACGGGCGGCCGGGTGCCGCCGGTCACAACCTCGGTCGTCCCGAGCAGCCTGAGCTCCATCAGAACGTTCCTGTCCGCGCCGGTACGAACGCCATAGGAAAGTGGCGTCTAGCTGCGCTGCGACCGATCCTACGACCCTGGCCCAAGCCCATGTGGCGACTTTGCTTAACGTTGGTCAAGCTTGGCGCGACCCTGGTCGCCGTCCAATCCGGAACGTGAGACGACGGCCATGCGTCGCCCTAGCATCGTGCGCCAGTGTGGACGGGGGTCGGCGGTGCTGGTGAGTGTTCTGAGCGGCCGAAGAAGCTTCACTAGCGTCCGAGCCTTAGTAAAGGTTAGCTGCTATCCTTTACTAAGCCGGAGGAGATAGGAAAGGATACGGCGACCCATGCTCGGACGCCTCGTCGACAGGACCTGGCAGTACGACCCGTCGTTGTACGCCCCAGCCCGCTATCGCAGGGCTTGCGGCTATCAGGCCTTCATACCAAACCCGCTAACCGAGCTTCGCCTCGACCTGCCAGGGACGCTCGCCGGTGTGGTCTCCGACGCCGAGGACGCCGTACGTTCGCTCAACACCGCCTCTCGCGCTGCCCTAGCTCCCCTTGCCCGCTTGCTGCTACGTACCGAGTCGATCGCGTCGTCGAAGGTCGAAGGAATGCAGGTTGATGCCCGAACACTGGCTCGGGCTGAGGCCAAAGCCGACACTGGAGGAAAAGTCTCCTCCACCGTCTTAGAAGTTCTTGCCAACATAGACGCCATGATCCTGGCCGTCGAAGAAGCGACATCCGACGAACGTGTACAGCTAGCGCGCATTATCGACATCCGCAAGGCCCTGATGGCAAACGCCCACAACTCAAACATGGCCGGAAAAATCCGCGCCCAGCAGAACTGGATCGGCGGGAACGACTACAACCCCTGTGGTGCCGACTTTGTCCCTCCCCCTCACGAGGAACTGAACCCGCTACTTGACGATCTTTGCTCCTTCTGCAACGAGAACGAGCTCCCACCTCTAGTACAGGCGGCCGTGGCTCACGCACAGTTTGAGACCATTCACCCCTTCACCGACGGCAACGGCCGTACCGGTCGCGCACTCGTACACGTGCTGCTCCGCCGTCGTGCCCTAAGCCATTCATACGTCCCACCCATTAGTGTCGTCCTGGCAAAAAACAAAGAGCGGTACATCGAGGGCCTAACCGCTTATCGGAACGGCAACGTTAACACCTGGCTCGAGCAGTTCGCGGTGGCGACTGCCCAAGCCGCCGCTCTCGCGGAGCAGTATCTGCGCGAGGCCAGATCGCTCCAAGACCGATGGCGCGCAGACCTGCACAGCAGCCCTCAGCCTCCACGTAGCGATGCGGCGGCATGGGCGGTGATCGACCAGCTACCAGGACACCCAATTGTGACCGTCCCCGTCCTAGTGGCAGCGACAGGCCGCTCCAAGCCTGCCATCGGTCAGGCACTTGACCAGCTAGCGAGTGCCGGCATCTTGGCGGCGGTATCAGGGGGCGCCCGCAATCGGGTATGGGAAGCGGTCGGCCTATTGGACCTCCTCAGCAGCTTGGACGATAGCTGACGCGACCCTTCCATACGAGGTTCGAGAACAACGAGCACCGAGCTGCGGCGGCCCATATTGCCCTCGGCGCCATCCACCCCTGAGGCATCATCGCTGTAGTGACGAGGCCGACCCAATGCTACTGACGATCACCACGACGCACTCCCCAGCGACTGATCTGGGCTTTTTTGGTGCACAAGCACCCTGACCGCGTCCACACTGTCTCACTGCCGTTCGGCCACGCCCGCGTTCTCTAGAGCGAGCCGGTAGATCCCAGGCTGTAAGGGCCTTGCGAGTGCCGCCTCGCATCGGCCAACTCGCCCATACCGACCCTCGGCGCAGGATATTCGAAGTCATGCAACCATTTTCCCAATGAGTCCGCCGAGCGGGCGGAGCCCTCTTCTTCGGCGCTAACCAGCGCACCCGCGCAGAAATGAGGGCTCCGTTCCAGGACAGTGCCCCTTACGGAGCCCGCTGTGGAGACCCTTGCCGGAGACCCTCGCAGCAGCCAGCGGGCGCTTTGGCTGTTCCCTCCGGCTCTGTGGTCATCTGCCAGGATGGGCCACAATGGAGCCCACAACATTGGAACGAACCAGTGTGGCTTGACCACGGCTGGACGGCCGAAGGTTATCGGGTGCACCCGGATGGTTCACCGATGTCGATCCGACCTACCTCCCCCGTCTATGGCCTGGGTCCAGACTTCGAAGGCGACAGGTTATTGGGAGCTTGGGAACCCCGGCCGGACGTGAAGCCGGACGACCCGAGGAAGACGATCGATTACGTCGAGCTTTATCACTTCGTCAACGCCGACGAGGGCGGCCCGTTCGTAATCGTGAGGTCGACGATGCATCGCCCTGGTACCCCCCGTCCGCCCGCCGGCGTGCGGGGTATTGGCGTCGGCCCGCTCACCATAGAAGAGACCGAGACTCAGGCGTCATTCTGGCTCGCTAGCCGCGTGCGGATCAGGGGGAAGGGGACTCATCGCCCCTCGAAGACAGCTGGCGACTCGTTGAAACCATCGAGTGGAAGCCTATGGTCACGCTGGTTGACGGTAGAACGCACCCTTTTCGGACCCGCCAAATGCAGGATTCTTGGTGCGCCGTGGGCGATTTCGGCGACCACTCCGTGGCAGTAATGGGTTACGCGATGGATCCAGTCACTGCCACATGACTCGCTTCCGAGGCGCCTCTGCTCGCTGACCCCGACCAGAAGGGCTCGATCTCAATTTCGCTCGCAACAACCAGATGAACGCTTAGCGCCTGAAAACTACCCCACGAGCCGGCCGCCTCTACCCCGCGCTCTTCCCGCCAGCCCAAAGGGCGTAGTACGGCCCGGGCAGTCCCCCGTTTTTACCCCGCGGCGCAGGGGCTCTCGGCCCCCCACCAGCCCCACATCGCCTCTGGCGCGACAGATGCATCAAATGTCGTCTCCCGTCCCACGGCAGTGGCAACCAGAGGAGGTTTGTCGAAAAAGCCTTCCCAGCCCCATGTTCTTTTAGTGACGCTCGTCCGGTCGTGGGCCACCCATGTCCGTACCCATCGCCGAACCACACCGCACCAGTGACCGCCGAGCCGGGGACCCTGACCTGCAGCGGGGCGGCACACCGGCGGACCCTTTTGCGCCAAGACGTGCCAACGCGATGGCGGCGACCGCAACTGACAAGCGAGACCAGCAAGCAGTGACGGTACGCCTGCCTCCCGGGCTACAAGTGTTCACACCCGATGCCGCCCGAGCGCTCTGGGAACTGCTTTTTGGGGCCTATAACCAACATTCTGACGCTGACAGAGAGGTCCAAGGGTTGTACTGCCTGCAAAATTCGAGCTAGGACATGGGGGACAACTAACAAGCGGGGCGTGAGCAAGTGACCCAATTTGCCTTCTACGGCCGGGTGTCCACCGAAGACCAACAGGACCCGGAATCGTCGCGCGCATGGCAGCTCGCCCGCTCGCGATCGCTAATCGAGCCCCACGGCGGGGTAATCGTGGCCGAGTTCTTCGACGTTGGCCTATCGCGGTCCTTACCGTGGAAGCGGCGCCCGCAAGCGAACGCTCTACTTGATGCTCTTCGCCACCCCGACCGCGGCTTTGGCGGCGTTGTCATCGGTGAGCCAGCGCGAGCCTTCTTTGGTAACCAGTTCGGGCTCACTTTCCCACTGTTCGAACACTTTGGCGTCGAGCTATGGGTGCCGGAGGTCGGCGGGAGGGTCGACCCAGGCAGCGACGCCCACGACCTCGTCATGTCCCTTTACGGTGGGATGTCCAAGGGCGAGCGCAACCGGATCAAGATCCGGGTACGCGCCGCCATGGCCGCCCAGGCCAAAGAGCAGGGACGCTTCCTCGGCGGTCGGCCACCGTACGGTTACCGCCTCGCTGACGCCGGACCACATCCGAACCCGGGCAAGGCGGCGGTGGGCCAACGCCTGCACCAGCTCGAGGTCGACCCCGAAACCGGGCCTGTCGCACAACGGATCTTCCGCGACTACGCGGCAGGTCGCGGCCTCTACTCCATCGCCGAGAGCCTGACCCGAGGAGGCATCCCTTGCCCGTCGGCTTACGATCGCGAGCGGAATCCGCACCGTTGCGGCCTCGCTTGGTCAAAGCCGGCGGTGCGGGCCATCCTCGCCAATCCTCGCTACACCGGGCGCCAGGTCTGGAACCGCCAACGCCGCGACGAGGTGCTGATAGACGTCGACGACGTCGCCCTCGGCCACCAGACCCGGATGCGATGGAACCCCGAGATGGCTTGGGTCTGGTCGGCCGAGCCGAGCCACGAAGCGATCGTTACCGCCGAGCTGTTCGAGCAGGTCCAAGCCCAGCTCCAACAAGGCACCCGGCGTGGTTTCGACCGCAAGGCACGCTCGAGCGAGCGGCCGTACGCGCTAAAGGGCCTTGTCCGGTGCGGGGTATGCCAGCGCCGGATGGAGGGCACTTGGAACAATGACAGGCCGCATTACCGGTGCCGCTTTCCCTCCGAGTACGCGCTCGCCAACCGGATCGAACGCCCGCGCAGCGTCTATCTACGCGAAGACGCCGTCCTCTCGCCGCTCGACGGATGGCTCGGGCGCCTCTTCGAACCACGCAACGTCCACACGACGATCGATGCCATAGCGTCAGCGCTGTCGACGGACGCCTCCCTGGCCAACACGGTGATGGACGAGGCCCGCAGGGTCGCTCAGCAGGTTGAACAGCAACTTGTCCGGTATCGCGCCGCCCTCGACGCCGGCGCCGACCCAGCTGTCGTGGCCGGGTGGATCGCCGACGCCCAGGTACGCCGCTCCCGGGCCGAACGGGTGCTCCGCGGCAGCCACGCCCCGCGGCGCATGGGCCGAGACCAGATCGAGACGGTCATCCGAGGGCTTGGTGACCTGTTCGAAACGCGGCGCAGTGCCGACCCGGCCGACAAGGCAGAGATCTAGGGCCGCTTGGGTTTGCAGCTCACCTACCATCCCGCCGAGAAGCTGGTCGTGGTCAAAGCAAGTCCCACTGACCTATGTACAAAACAGAGTGTCGGAGGGGGGACTCGAAACTTTCCTCCACGCCCTCTGGTTCTGCATAGTGGCTGGTCAGGGCTTGGGCGAGCGGCTTGAGGTGCTGGCGGGGAGACGCTAGTGCCTTGAGGAGGGCGTTTGCGGG
>Ga0302326_10019295_pt1 | contig 14094 bp, 21 predicted proteins | sample Palsa_T0_3_FD_202264 | JGI IMG/M metagenome (GOLD analysis project Ga0302326, IMG submission 202264) | Peat permafrost microbial communities from Stordalen Mire near Abisko, Sweden - Palsa_T0_3 | ecosystem: Environmental > Terrestrial > Soil > Palsa > Peat permafrost | place: Sweden: Abisko... | reverse complement strand
TTCGGCTCGAAAAGCGCCGGCCTGGATCGACACGAAGTGCGGCTCACTGCCGCCGAGCTTTACGTCCGCATTCAACTTGCCCTGAAAAAGCTGGCGAACAAAGATCGGTGAACCCGATTCCACGCGGAGACCTACCGTATCGCTAACCAGGACCTTGTCGAACCGGGTGGCGAGCTTAGGCGCGAAATCCCGCACCTGATAGGTGTGAGGGAAAAGCACAATTGACGGATTCGCTTTGCGGATCAGCTGTTCCAAGGCAGCGGTGAAGCCGTCCGCCGTGTATGTCGCGAGTAGTTCGTGCTCGACGGTATAGACGCGATCGAGCTTTTTACTTACAAGTTCCCCCGCCTGCCCGACGACTGCCGCCGATACCGTTTGCCCGATTTGCGCTGCAAGCTGTTGTCCAGCCGCAAGCGTCTCCCACGACATGCGATGCCACACGCCGCCGTTCTGCTGCATCACCACGAGGACTCCGCTCATAGGACCCTGACCTCGAACCGGAGCTTCTCCACCAGTTTCGCCGCCGCTTCGTTCGCGCTGCCTTCGATCATTTGCGTTTGTTTGCTGCGCTGTGGCAGGTAGACTCGTTCGATCGAGGCCGCCGGCGCCGCGCTAACGCCCAGTTCTGCGGCGGTCAGCCGCTTAATCTCCTTGGTCTTGGCCTTCTTGATCCCCATCAGCGTGGCGTAGCGCAGCTTGTTGATGCCGGATTGAATGGTCAACACCGCCGGGAGCGGCATCTCGACATTTTGAAACCAGCCGTCCTCAAGCTCGCGCTTCACGCGAATACCGCTGTCGATCTTTTCAACAGCCATGATGATGGTGGCATGCGGCAACCCGAGAAGCTCGGCCATCACGACGCCGGTTTGCCCGTACCCCAAATCGTCGGACTGCAATCCAGTGAGAATTAAGTCCGGTTGCTCGGTGGCCGCGGCCTTGGCCAGCAATTTGGCGACGCCCAGCGTGTCGAAGGCAGCTAAGTCGTCTTCTTCAATGTGAATCGCCCGGTCGGCGCCCTTCGCCAATGCCTCGCGGATGGTTTGCGAAACGCGCGCCGGTCCGGCACACAGCGCTACCACCTCGCCGCCATGCTGTTCCTTCAGCCGCAGCGCCTCTTCGAGTGCGTACGCGTCGGGCTCATTAGTTTCGAAGCTGAGGTCGTTTTCCTGAATCCAGCGCCCGCTGGAATCGATGCGAAGCTGGGAATCGCGAGCCGGGACTTGCTTGATGGCGACGAGGATTTTCATCAGTCGCTATAACGTTTGAAGATCAGGCAGCCGTTGGTGCCGCCGAACCCGAATGAATTCGACAGCGCATAGTCGATTTTCATGGGCCGGGCCTGATGCGGCACATAATCCAGATCGCATCCTTCGCCGGGAACATCCAGGTTGATGGTCGGCGGAGCGATTTGATCGCGCAACGCCAGTACCGTAATTCCGGCTTCCAGACCGCCGGCTCCGCCCAGCAAATGGCCAGTCATGGATTTAGTGGAGCTAACCGCCAGCTTATAGGCGTGATCGCAAAATACGCGCTTGAGAGCAGTGGTTTCGATGCGATCGCCCAATTCAGTGGAGGTGCCATGCGCATTGACATAGTCGATCTGTTCCGGCTGGATGCCGGCGTCTTTAATGGCCAGCCGCATCACGCGGAACGCTCCGTCGCCGTCTTCGGATGGACTGGTGATGTGATAAGCATCGCCGCTCATGCCGTAGCCCACAATTTCAGCCAAAATAGTCGCACCGCGACGCCTGGCATGTTCGATTTCTTCCAGGATCAGAATGCCCGAACCTTCGCCCACCACAAATCCGTCGCGATCGGCGTCCCAGGGACGGGAGGCTTTCTCGGGCTCGTCATTGCGTTGCGATAGCGCGCGCATGGCTGCAAATCCGCCGATACCCAAAGGAGTAATGCAAGCTTCGGCTCCGCCGCAAATCATCACGTCGGCGTCGTTGCGCTGAATAATCTTGAAAGAGTCGCCGATGGAATGCGCGCTAGTGGTGCAGGCGGTGGCAGTAGCGGAGTTCGGTCCTTTGGCGCCGGTGCGGATGGAAACGTAGCCGGAAGCCAGGTTGATGATGGTGGCCGGAATGAAGAACGGCGAGATGCGGTTAGGACCTTTTTCGAGCAAGGTCCGGTGTTCGCGCTCGATCACTTCGAATCCGCCGATGCCACTTCCGATGACGACGCCCACCCGTTCGGCATTCTGCGCGTCCACCTTGAGACCCGACTGGGCCAGAGCGAATTCCGAGGCCGCAATCCCGAACTGTATGAAGCGGCCCATCTTCTTAATCTCTTTGCGTTCGATGAACCGCGCCGGGTCGAAATTCTTCACCTCTCCGGCGATCCGGCAGGTGAAAGCGGCGGCGTCAAATTGTTCGATTTTGGAAATCCCGTTCCGCGCCTGGCGGATGGCTTTCCAGCTTTCGTCGGTGCCAATGCCAAGCGAACTCAGCAAACCGACTCCTGTGACTACAACTCTGCGCGACAACGATGGCTCCAGATGGGCTCCCGGCGGCTTACTTCTTTTTCTTGTTCTCGATGTAGTCGATGGCGTCTTTCACGGTCGCGATCTTTTCGGCGTCTTCATCGGGGATATCTATGTCGAACGCCTCTTCAAACGCCATCACCAATTCGACGATATCGAGCGAGTCCGCGCCAAGATCATCCACGAACGATGCGTTGTTGTCCACCTGGCCTTCGTCCACGCCTAGCTGCTCAACGATGATCTGCTTCACTCTCTGTTCTACCGACATGAATCCTCCCAACCAATATCAACAACAGATGTCTACAAACTCATTGATTCTAGCGATGGTAGCGGCTTGCCGCAACTACGCCGGCCACGACTGTGCCGATCAGATCAAGAACGCAGGCTTTCCTGCCTCCACATTGTAGCCCAGTCCACTGCGTTTGCCAGCATACGGTAGCCGCGAGTTGCGCCCCCTGGCAGCGGCGCGCGAAACTGAGCCCATGACGATTGCCCAAGGATTCGCGGCGCTGTTCTCACGGGATTTAGCGAGACTCGTTCAGGAGCTACAAGCGTTCCCCTCCGATGAGGTTCTTTGGGACAAGGCCCCGGGAGTGAAGAATTCGTCTGGGAATCTGGCGCTCCACCTGGAGGGCAATCTGCGCGAGTTCATCGGACGACAGTTGGGCCAGGTCCCGTACCGCCGCGCTCGGGAGAAGGAGTTTGCGACCAACGGAATTTCGCGGGAGGAGATGATCTCGCGCCTCGAAGAGGTCAAAGAGCTGGTGGTGAAAGTCCTGTCGGAGCTTTCTGACGGAGAGCTGGAAGCGATTTATCCGGAGAACGTGCTCGGGACCACACTTTCGGCCCACGCTTTTCTAGTTCACTTGTACGGGCACCTCAACTTTCATTTGGGACAGATCGACTACCTGCGGCGAATTCTGACAGAAGGCTCTGCCGTTGCCTTCGCTGGCCTATAACAGCGATTGATAGATGCCTCGGTTTATCTATCTGCATGGCTTCGCGAGTAGTCCTGCTTCGCGCAAGGCTCGTTTCTTTGCCGAACGGTTCGGCGAATTAGGCATCGGCCTGGAAATCCCGGATCTCGCGGAAGGCAACTTCAGAAGCCTGACCCTCACCGCGCAGCTGAACGTGATCGCACGAACAAGCCGCAATGAACCGGTCTCGCTGATCGGCTCCAGCATGGGCGGATATCTGGCCGCGTTGTATACCGCGCGTCACCGTGGAGACGTGGAAAAGTTGGTATTGCTCGCCCCGGCATTTTCCTTTGCCTCGCGTTGGCCAGAAACTTTGGGCGAGAGCGCCATGGAGCAATGGAAGCGCACCAACACCTTGAAGGTGTTCCACTACAGTGAAGGGCGCGAAATGGAATTAGGCTACCAGCTGATAGAAGATGCCCGCCAATACGAGGCTTATCCCGATGTGAAGCGGCCGGTGCTGATCTTTCAAGGCCGGAACGACACTGTCGTCCGGCCCGAGTACGCGGTCAGGTTCGCCGAGTTGCATCCCAGCGCTCGCTTGCGTCTGCTGAATTCCGATCATGAATTGGGTAACGTGCTGGATGAGATGTGGATGGAAACTGAGGAATTTCTATTCGGCGGGAAACTCGATCCGGTCGTAGAGGGCGGCCAAGGGCACTGAAACGCCGATCGAAGCGATCGCTAGAAGGTCTTCCGCGTGCAGATAATCACGGATGGTCCAGGTGTTGGCGACTCCCCGGGTGAATTGCTCGACGCGCATTTGATCCTGAGCCACCAGGATGTAGTCCTGGAGCGATTCGATTTCCCGGTAGCGCTGAAGCTTCACGCCTCGATCGTAATACTCAAGTGGAAGGCGAAAGAAACTTCGAAGATAGCGGTGGGATTCAGCAGAACGTCCTCGCGATGGTCAGCGAACATCGCCTTTCCGCACACGGCAGCTAGATCCGGATACGTGTACATACGAGGCGATACCCGAACACGAAAATCTGAATCGAAAGCCTCGCAGGAGGTACCCCGCAGCGCAGTCCCGACTTCAACGACAAGATTGATTTTATTCGGGAATGGCGCGCGCTGCCGCCAGACATGGCAATGATCTCGCCATCCAGAAACTCGTTGCGGAACTCGGCCGCGCGGTCCATCGCCAAATACTCCTCAGCCGTCATGAAACCTCTACCCATGCCCGGTTCTTCGAACTCTCCGCGACCTTCTCCAGCAACTTCATCCCCAGCAGCCCGTCCTGGAAGGTCGGATATTCCACCGGCGCCGCGGCGTCTGCCACGCGCGCATAGAAGCGCTTGAACACCTGCTTGTGCGTGTCGTCGTACCCCTCGCTGTGGCCGCCCGGAAGGCCGGCAAACGCCGCCGCGCCCGGGTACATCAGCGCTGGATTTTTCAGCAGGATCCGATTCGGTTGGTCGCGCTGGCCAATCCACAACTCGTCCGGCCGCTCCTGATTCCACGAGAGCCCCGCCTTCGTCCCATAGATTTCCACAGAAAACATGTTCTTCCTGCCCGCCGACATCTGGCTGACAGTAAACGCACCTCGTGCGCGATCGCCTAAACGAAGCAGAACCGAACCAAAGTCTTCCGTATCAACTTGCACGTTATCGTAATCTTTCGCTTGCAGATTCTTGCCGGTGAATGTCTCCACCGACCCTTTAGGTTTTCGCCGAGTCTCGAGGAAAGTTGTGAGATCAGCGCATAACTCCGTTATCCGCAAGCCGGTAACGTGCTGAATCGCATCCATCCAATGCGATCCGATATCGCCCATAGCGCGTAGCGCACCGTTCTCTCCAGCCTCTACGCGCCAGTTCCAATCGGTGTCAAACAACAACCAGTCCTGCGAATAGGTGCCTTGCACGATCAGGATCTCACCTAGGTCGCCCGCTTCAATCATGCAGCGCATCTGCTGAACTACTGGATAGTAACGAAGATTATGCTGGATGCAATTCGCAAGAGAAGTTTGGCCGGCAAGTTCCACTAGCTCTCGAGCTTCTTGCACCGTCATCGTGAAAGGCTTTTCACACAAGACGTGCTTGCCTGCTGTGAGAGCCGCGCGACACATCACGTAATGCATTACATTCGGTGTTAGAACGTGCACCGCATCGATGGTCGAATCCTCTAGCAGTTCCTGATAATTTGCGGTGGCGCGACTGACTCCAAGACTGTTACCGAATTGCTTTGCTCGCTCCTCACTCGAACCTGCTACCGCGGCTATTTCCACATTCCCCAGACGGCGCAAGTTTTCCACATGCACCCGTCCCATGAAACCCGTTCCGATGATCGCGGCCCTCAGCATTTTCATAGAAAAATTGGCTGGCTTTGTAGATATTAGCGGTTAAACTGAGATTCTAGCCGAACGTATGCCACTAAGGGTTGATGGTGTAAGGTTGTTCGCCGATGGTCATAGGGTTCTTCGCCGATGGTAGTAAGGATACAACTTCGTTCCGATGCTAGAGTGCGGCAGAAGCGCCGCAAAAATCAGCACGTCGCGTTAGCGCTCGCGTCCCTGCTTACGCCCGCGGCTGTGATGGCGTGCGTCCTCGCTTTATGGCGGTTGGCCGCCGACCTCAGCGTTACTGGACAATTCCCTATTTCTGACGGCCTCTTCTCGCACTGGCAGGTATGGCTCACCGTAGCCACCACGTTGCAGTTCTCGGCGATCGTGCTCAACCGCTATGGGAAAGCAGAACCAGCCGAAGCGTTGCTACCAGAAGCCGTAGATCGTACCGAGCGCAAACTCGCGGGCTCAAGGTACTGATCAAAGTAAAAATTTCTCTTGTCTGTGGCGGCATGCCACACTCGGTGCACCCTTGGAACGCACCGATGTCCGATTGCAGGCCAGCAGCCCCGGTTAAACGATGGCAGCCGCGCAGTCGCACCACCCCGAATCGAATTACGAATCTTTGGCCGGTCGCGTGCATCTCAGATACAGAGGCAGTAGCGACATGGGAGCTTTTACAGTTGAGACCACACAGCGGCCCGCAGTGGCTGGAGTTCCATCCGGTCTTGCGGCAGCGGCGCCCAAGAGTCCGGCTAAGAGCCCAGCAAAAATACGTTTCGAGGCTCTCGCCGGTCCCACGGTGGCGCTCGGCCGCCAGCTTCCCAACATCGTTGTCGCCCTGTTGACACCTGCCGCACTCGTGGCGCTTGCTATGGGCTTGTGGCGTGTCGGTGCCGATCTCGACTGGGCTGGCGCCTTCCCAATTGTTGGAGGGTTTTTCGCCCACTGGCAAGTATGGATTGTGCTATCGGCTGCGCTAAAAACCCTGTCGTCCGCGCTGCTCTCCTGGGACGCTCGTTCCCGCCAGATTTCCGAAGAAAACTTACCGCGCTTTTGATATTCTTGAGTCTTAGGCGGGTCTTCGGGTCATGTCCTTCCGCAGTCGAACGCGAGTCACCGGCGCATTCTATATCCCTGGCTTCCCGAAGGGTGTCAAGTGGCTGCTGATCTCAAACGTCGCCATCTTTATCATTGGCTACTTTGCTCAGCTCACTCATCTGGATCGGCCCCTTCGTTATCTCCCGCTTGTTCCCGCTGACGTCGTAAAATATTTCTCCATTTGGCAGCTTGTCACCTACGCCTTTCTTCACGGCGGTTTCGGGCACATCATATGGAATATGCTCGCGCTCTGGATGTTCGGCGCCGAGCTGGAACGCGTCTGGGGAACGCAACGCTTTATCCGCTTCTACTTCTTCTGCGCGGTCGGCGCGGGCATTTGCGTCGTGGTCGCTAACTACGTTCTGCCTTGGGGCAACCCAAACATCCCCAACATTGGAAGCTCGGGCGCTATTTTTGGCATCCTGCTGGTCTATGCCATGCTATTTCCGGATCGCGAGATCCTCTGGGGATTCTTGATACCGATCAAAGTGAAATACTTCGTCATGATCGTCGGCGCCATGGCATTTCTCAGTTCATTCCAGGTCAACACCGGTGTCAGCAACTTCGCGCATCTGGGCGGGCTGCTGTTCGGCTATCTGTTCCTTAAGACGCCTAATCTTCAATTCGATCCAATAGGACCGCTGCAGCGCCAGTATCGAGATTGGAAACTGCAGCGGGCCAAGAAGAAATTTCAGGTGTACCTTCGCAAGCAAGGCTCCGACCGCGGACCGAAGGTAAACTAGGGTTTACAATAGATGATTATGCGGCTCTAAACGCCGCGATCGCATCCTCTTCCGGCGGTGACGTTATGAAAAACTTCAAATTGGTTTTGGCCGGCGCGGCGGCGCTGGTTGTGATCGCTCTACCCTTTGCGATCGCACAACAGGGACCGACTCCCGATTCTTCCGAAACCGTCGCCAAGCCCCGCAAGAAAAACCCGCCCCCACCTGACGACTCCAGCGGTACCAACGATTCCACTACCAACTCCACCAGTCCCACTACTAACTCCACTGCGCCCGCCGTCAATTCGCCCGCCCCCAACAACTCGACCGATGCCGACTCCACCGACGAGCCGAAGATCCCCTCGAAATTCAGCAGGAAGGACAAGCCCGAGATTCCCGAAGGCTCTCCAACCTTCCACAGCGACGTGACGACCATTCAGCTGGATGTCGCTGTTCTGGACAACAAGGGGCACTTCCTTCCCGGCATCCCGCGCGAGAAGTTTCGTGTGCTGGAGGACAATGTTCCTCAGAAGGTCACTTCCTTCAACGTCAACAGCGACGCGCCGATCACCATCGCGATGGTGATCGAATTCAGCAATCTGTTCCAGAGATACTACTCGCAAGGCTGGTATGAGACGCTGGTGGCCTCCTACGGGTTCGTGCAGACCTTGAAGCCGGAGGACTACGTCGCCATCGTGGCTTACGATCTCAAGTCCGAAATCTTGTGCGATTTCACCACCAACCGTCAGAAAGTTCAAGAAGCGATGCAGCGTTTGCGAATCCCCGGATTCTCCGAAGCTTGTCTGTTCGACGCGCTGGCCGATACCGAGCAGCGCATGAGCAACATCGAAGGACGCAAGGCAATTCTGCTGATTGCCTCCGGCCGGGATACTTTCAGCAAACTCACGTACGACAAAGCCCGCAAGGTGGTGCAAGAATCCGGCGTGCCCGTCTATGCGGTCAGCATGCTGCAAGCCATGCGCATCGTGGCGGAACAGAACATGGGCCCGATCCAGCAGCTGGACTTTTTGCAGGCCGATAACGAGATGAAAACGTTTGCAAGCGAAACCGGCGGCCAGGCCTACTTCCCGCGCTTCTTTGGCGAGTTCCCCAACATCTACCAAAGCATCTCGGGCGCCCTGCGAAATCAGTATTCGCTGGCCTATCAGCCTTCCAATCAAGCGAAAGACGGGAAGTTTCGCAAACTCAAAGTGGAGTTGATCGATCCCCAAACCGGTGACGCCCTGCGCATCAGCGAGAATGGCAAGCCGGTAAAATATTCGGTCGTCACCAAAGCTGGATACACCGCGCCGCGCGACGTGGAATAATGAGCGCGTTCATACGCGCACAGCATTACGGGCGTACCGATCTCGGCTCTTGTACGCGATCTCCACTGGAGAGTCAAGCTCTCGATCTTTCGACTTTCCAAGCTGATAGAAATTCATTGACACTGCCATTACAGCTCTGTTAACTTCGTTGCGTCCAATCGATGGCAAATTCTTCTTCTCAGAATCCGCGTGGCCGGATTCTCCTGGTCGACGACAACTCATTAGGTCTCGCCGCTCGCCGTAGCGTGCTGGAAGAGTTGGGTCATAGAGTACAAACTTCGGGAACGCCCGCCGAGGCGCTTGAGCTGTGCGGAAAGCACGCCTTTGATGTAGTCGTGACCGACTATAAGATGCCCAAGATGGATGGCATCGAATTTATCGGCCGGCTAAGAAAGCTTCATCCTGCCAGCGCCGTAATCCTGATCTCGGGTTTCACTGACACACTGGGCCTCACCGAGGCCAACACCGGCGCCGACGTCGTCATTCAGAAGAGCAATCACGAAGTCACGCACCTGGTTCGCTCCGTGAACCGGCTGCTGCGCAGGCAACCAAAGCCCGCCAGGAAGCCGGCGGCTTCGCAAAGTGCTTCCCATGCCGATAAGCGCACGGACAAAAAGGCGCGCTAGGCTGTTGTCATAGCGCACGGAGGCACTAAATGAATCGGCAACTGGCTCTAAAGATTGTATTGGTGGTGACCGGAGTGATCTTTGTGCTGCTAGCTTATCCCATGCTGTTGTTTGTGCGCCAAGAGCCTTCGCTGTCGATGATGTTCAGCCTGTATGTCACGCTCGGCATTTTCTTGCTGCTCGCAGTACGCAACCCAGCGGCGAATCGCAGCCTAATCGCTTTCACCGCTTGGTCCAGCCTCGCGCATGCTGCGTTGATGGGCACGCAGACGATGGAAAACATGGTGGCACATGTGGAGATGTATGGCGTTTACGTCCTTATCGTCATCGGTATAGCCCTCATCGCCCTCGCGCCGGCCAGGCAGCATAGCAGCGTTCATCAATCGGCCTGAACTGGATATAGCGGCGCCGGTAACACTATGACGGTCGACCGCTTCATTCTCACCGGACCCCCTGATCCGGTAAGACTACAATAATTCGGCATCTCGCAGACGATGGCTTCGCCACAGCAGCGGAGGCGGCAACGGACGTGATTGCCGCGTGGCAGCAGCGCGGAATAGAGCAGCCCTGGACCTGCCCCGCGTTCATTGACGCAGTGGCGGAGACACAGAGGGACCGCCAAATCAATCTCGGCAACTCCGCCCGAATCCAGTTCTATGATCGCTCGCCGGTCTGCACTCTGGTCCTCGCCAATTGGCTCAGGCACCCGGTATCCGATGCTCTGCTCTTCGAGATCGACCGAATCCGCCGCGAGAAAGTCTATCGTCCCGAGGTGTTCTTCATTCGAGGCTCGGATTTGTGACGCCCACGGAAGCGCGGCGCATAAGTCTCCCCCAGTCCATCCAATTTGGAGAACTACACGAAGAAACTTATCTGACGCTTGGCTTCCAATTGGTCTACATCGATCCGGCTACGGCGCTTGACAGGGTCGAGGCGATAAAACGCAGCTTAGGATGCCCGCGTTCCCCGTAAAGCCACGCCTTGGGTCCAGCCCCTCGAAATAAGTCGTCGAACGGCATGACCTTTCCACATCCAAAGTCCCGAAACCAGTATCACCGGAACCACCACAAACCGGACACGCGTAGCGTACTTTGGAATTTCTTCGAACGGACTATAAATGTAACCGAGTATCGGAATGCTGAAAACGATGTGAATCCAGCGACAAATCGAACGTTGCGTGGCATCTTTCATGATTCAGTTGTCCTCCATGTGGTTGTGGTTGTCGATACTGCGCGTAATCTGCCTTAACGGGCTCCCTGAGGCGTCCACTTGGGCACTTCAATCCCGAACTGTTTTGCGTACTCGAGGTTCAATCGCTGCCAGCCCTCGAACTTCATCGCATCCCCGCCGGCGATGCGTTGAATCGGCTCGCCCGCCAGGTAGCGCTCCAGAACGTCGAAGCAAATGTGCCAGCCTGCGGCACCCCACGAGATGAAGCGTCGATCGATGCTGTGCCATAGGGTCAGCCGCGTGCCGCTCGGCGACGGCTCCAGCTCCCACCGAATATCGCCATACTCGAGCATCTTGGGAGCCTCGGCTCGCGTCACTGTTGTTGCGAGCGTCGTCGGCGTTCCCACCCAGGTGAGATTCACCGTGCTTCCGGCCGTACCCAGACTCCCATCGGCCTCAAAAGGAGCCCACTCGCGCAACTCCGCCGGATCGGTTAGCGATTGCCAGACTTTTTCCGGCGAATGTCGCAGTTCTCTGACGAGAATTAACGTCCACTTCTCGCCGTCTTTCCGCACCTCAGCCCCACGGGCGGAACCCGGTGTGTACTGATCCTGATTAGTCATCTTTTTCTCCTTGTCTTCTTTTTCGTTGGTGTGGGGTTCGTGGGTGTTGAGTGCGCCATGCGGTCGAGGTGGCGTTCCAGAGCATCCACGTGAGCGGACCAGAACCGGCGAAACGGGGCCAGCCACGCATCGACCTCCTGAAGTGGCTTAGGTTTCAGCCGGTAGAGACGGCGCTGCGCGTCCACCATCGATTCCACGAACCCGGCGTCCCGCAGCACTCGCAGATGCTTTGACACCGTCGTCTGCGGCATGCCAAGCTGACGTTCAATCTCTCCAACCGACTGTTGCGACGCCACCAGCAAGCTCAATATCGCGCGGCGGTTCGGCTCCGCTATGATTTCGAATACAGAGTCCACTCTATTGATATACCCCACAGAGCATATGCTTGTCAAGGTATATAATGAAACAGGTGACTGATATGAGCAAGACTGTGCTCGCTGCCCTGATTCATTCTTGAGTGGACTGCTTCAGCGGGAGATTATCTACCGGATTCTTCAGGCGCCGGCCGGCGCTCGCTTGCGCGCAATCGCGACGCTGGGAGATGAGAGCAGGGATTTCATGCCAGATCCTTTCATGACAAATCCTTCTCTTTGACATCGAAAAATCGTGCGATGATGGCGGCCGTTTGCTCCCAGTCGCGGGTTTCGGTCTGCAATTGCTTGCGGCCGGCCCTGGTGAGCCGGTAGAAGCGCGCGCGGCGGTTGTTCTCCGAGGCGCCCCAGTCGGAGGCGATCGCGCCTTCGTGCTCCAGCTTGAGCAGAACGGGATACAATGTGCCCTGGTTGACGGCAAGCAGGTCGCCGCTGATCTGCTCGATGCGGCGCGCGATGCCATAGCCGTGGAGGGGCCCCAGCAGTTCCAGGGTTTTGAGAACCATCAGGGCTAGCGTTCCTTGCAGGACGTCGGCTTTTTCGAGCATCGGGGAAGCACCTCTTGGATTCCAACATGACTATGCCACAATACCTTTTGGAAAGCAACAGGAATGTGCCCAATGCCCCCTAACAACAAAGCGATCGCTTGGATCGGAGCCGGCTACGCGAAGCGGTTACGGGTGGAAGAGCTCGCGCAAATCGCGGGCCTGGAGTAACCACGCTGCACGCCATTTTCTATCGTTGACGGCCATGAGTCCTCTGCAATACCAGGATTGTTGAGGCAGCAAACCGCGCAAGGCCGTACTTATCGCAGGCGGCCATTGTTATCGGGATACCTGACCGGCGCCCCTGCCGGCATCTGCCGCATTCGCCACCCAATAGGGTCACATCTATACGGTGGCCTGCATCCAGAACTTCAACTGCGCCGTTTTGATATTCCCTTGCGCGTCGAAGTACCAGTTCAGCCAATCATCCGGGTTAGTCTTGAGATTTGCATCGACGCTGGTTCCCTGGTTCACCGTCCAACGCCACGAAAAGTGGTCGTAAACGTCCAGCACATGCGTTGCGTACGCCATCGCCAGCTTCTTGTTGCCTTCAATCATCAGCAGGTTCTCGTCGTTGTTGTACGAAGCCTGGTAGCCGAGATTGTGGCTTCCCGTCACCACGACACAGTCGTCCGCAAACGGGTCGATCACCACGATCTTGTCGTGCGTGATCGCAAACCCCGCCTTCAACAGCTCTGTCTTCCAACCTGTGGGCACCGTCTTGTCCAACGCGTTTGCCGAGATCACCCGCGCATCCTGCGGCGCTGGTGGGCTCTTGACACCCTTCTGCTTCTTCGGCGGCGACGTGCCCTTGAGATCATAGTAAAAGTTGCCCGCTGCATCCGGCGAAGTCACGCACCCGCGCACGAACAGATCTTTGTTTGCCTTCTGCGCTGCCGCGGCGAATTCAGTGATGCTCGGCGTCCCCGGAATGAACGCCAGAAACAGCACCGCGTTCTTAGCCGCCATCACGCGGTCGCTCAGATCCTTCATATCCACCGGGAAGGCCTGGCTCGCTTTGCTCTTGCTGCGCTGCTTCGGCGTATTGGGAGAGAAATAGCTGGTTAAGGCGCTGGCATCGTCGGTGCCCTTGTCGAGTGTAAGGTTCTTCCCCGTCCCGTTGAACGTCCGCAACGGCTTGTCCTGGAAGGGGCTGCCCGCCTCATGGGCGGTCTCATCCGCTTGCAGCTTTTTCCAGTAGGCCATGTACCGCGCCGCCACCAGCAGGTCCTGTATCACGATGGAGTTGTTCGTCTGCGCGCAAAGCCCCGTATCGGTCCAGTTGCAGGAGCCCGTCAATACTGCCTGCGGCGTTCCGCTCGCATCCACATAAATGAGGAACTTGTTGTGCACAATATGGCTGCTTGGCGGCTCCCGGTATAGCAGTGACGCAGCGGACGCCCTCAGCTTAGTCTCGGAGCCGTCATTCTCGCCCGCCACTTCCTCCGATCCGCCCGGCTTCGGCTTGCCCACTATATTGGCGAGTACGATATTTAGTTTTTGTCCGATGCCCAGCAGAGACTGCACCAATTCCACATCCGTTAGTTCGTAGAGCGCAGCGTAGATGGAGCCTTTGGTCTTCGCGCGCGCGACAAAGCCCGTCAGCGTCCCAAGGATGTCGCCGGCCAGATCCTTGCGCAGCGGGTTCCCCTTCACTTTGATCGCCGCCAAAAGACTATTCTTGTTGACCTTGCCCTTCAACGCATCCGACACATGTTGCGTCGAGATGAGGCCCCGGTTGAAGATCGCCGTCACACTTTGCGAACACACCCCGGAAATGGTCACCTCGTTGGTCGTCAGGATCGGTAGCGACGTCATCGGCTTCAAAGCATCCGGGGGTCCTTCGAGCGGCACCACCTTAT
>Ga0302326_10019294_pt1 | contig 14094 bp, 17 predicted proteins | sample Palsa_T0_3_FD_202264 | JGI IMG/M metagenome (GOLD analysis project Ga0302326, IMG submission 202264) | Peat permafrost microbial communities from Stordalen Mire near Abisko, Sweden - Palsa_T0_3 | ecosystem: Environmental > Terrestrial > Soil > Palsa > Peat permafrost | place: Sweden: Abisko... | reverse complement strand
ACCGCGCCGATGACCGCGACGCCGCTCGCGATCGAGAACTGCTGGGTGGTGGTGAGCACCCCGGCCGCCGCCCCCGCCTGCTCCGGGCGGACGTGCGAGAGCACGGCGCTCATCAGCGACGGCACCATCAGCCCCTGGCCGATCCCGATCAGGGCGGTCCCCGGCGCGGTCTCCCAGCCGGTCAGCTGGCCGCCGTAGTGCGCGGCGGTGAGCGCGAGCACGAGCGCGCCGACGACGGCGAAGACCGCGCCGAGGGTGATCGAGCGCGAGCCGAGGCGGGCGGCGACCTTCGGGCCGAGCAGCGTCATCGCGATGAACGTCAGCGCGAGCGGCAGGTTGACGATCCCCGCGTGCAGCGGCGACAGCCCGAGACCGGACTGGAGCAGCAGCGTCAGCACGAACATGAAGCTGCCGAAGAAGAACAGCGCGGCGAAGTTCAGCAGCAGCCCGGCCGAGAACGCCCGGTCCCGGAAGAGCGCCAGGTTCAGCAGCGGCTCACCGCCGTTGCGGGTGAGGCGGCGTTCCCAGGCGAGGGTGGCCGCCAGCACCGGCAGCGCCAGCGCGAGCGAGACCCAGGTCCAGACCGGCCAGCCCTCGTCGCGGCCGAGCGTCAGCGGCACCAGCGCGAGCGCGAGCCCGCCGGAGACCCCGACCGCCCCGAGCGGGTCGAGCCGGGGACGGCGCTGGCTGCGGGCGGCCGGCACCACCACAGCGGCGACGATCAGCGCGATGACGCCGACCGGCACGTTGACCAGGAAGATGGCCCGCCAGCCGAGGCCGAAGATGTTGGCCTGGATCAGCCCGCCGCCGAGGATCTGGCCGGACACGAAGCCCAGCCCCATGGTGGCGCCGTAGAAGCCGAGCGCCTTGCTCCGCTCCCGGGCCGGGAAGGTCGCCGTGATCAGCGCGACCACCTGGGGGACCATCACCGCGCCGGTGAGCCCCTGCACCAGCCGGAAGACGACGAGCGCGCCCGCCGTGGGGGCCACCCCGCACGCGAGCGAGGCCAGCGCGAACGTCACCACCCCGATCAGGAACAGCCGCTTGTAGCCGAACAGGTCGCCCAGCCTGCCCCCGGTGACCATGCCGCTGGCGTACATGAACGCGTAGCCGCCGACGATGAGCTGCAGCGCGGCGTCGCTGACGTGCAGGTCGCGCTGGAGCGAGGGGGCGGCGACGTTAACCGCCCAGATGTCGAAGCCGGCCATGAACATCGCGATCAAGATGACCGGCAGCATCGCCCAGCGCCGGGGGTACCCGTCCTGCCCGGCGGTCGCGTCCGCCCTCGCGGGGGTGGTAGCAGCGCCCGTCTGCGCTTGCGCAGTCACGATTTCCAGCCTCCGAAGTTCGATCCCCATCAAAGTTTGATCTAGATCGAACTGTACGACAGGTATCGAACTTCTCGCAACTTGGCTTATGCTCGAAGGCGTGATGGATGATGTGGTCGAGCCGGCGGCGGAAGACCTTCAGCTGCCGCGCGTACTCGCCGCCCTGGCCGAGCCGAACCGCCTGGCGACCGTGCAGTACGTGGCGCGCAGCGGCGAGTCCTGCTGCTCCGAGGTCATGCAGGAAGCCGGGCTGGCGATGACCAAGTCGACGTTCTCCCACCATCTGCGCATCCTGCGCGAGGCGGGCGTCCTGACCAAGCGCATCCAGGGCACCAAGGGCTTCACGAGGCTGCGCAAGGACGATCTGGACCGCCGCTTCCCCGGCCTGATCGACGCCATCATCGACGCGGAAAATCAAAGTCCCTCGAGCGAACGGTCGCGTGACTCCGCCTCCTCCGTTACGCCGTCCTGACCAGGGGCAATACTTCCTGCCGTCTTCTTCCAGGTGTAACGTCTGATTGTAGGAAAATGGATGCGCTGGGTAATTCGGGGGGAATTCCTGGTGCGCGATGAGAATTGGCAACGTTGCCGCCGCGCTAGCGGTCGCACTGCCCGGTGTTGTGCTCCTCGGTGTCGCGGCCTGCGCGTCGCCCGGGACGGTGACGGTCGGGCTGACGCCGACCGCCGCCAGCCATTCGCCGACCGCGGCGGCCCGATCGGCCGCCCCGACCCCGGCCGTCACCAAGACGGTGGTCCGGTACCGGGACGTCACCACCACGCCGACCGCCGCCCCCGCGCCGGCGGCGACCGCCGCGCCGGCCCCGGCGGCGGCCCCCGCGGCCGACCCGAATGTCACCGACCCGTGGGCGGTCGTCTCCGCCTACTACGGCGACATCGAATCGGGCGACTACGCGGGCGCCTGGGCGCTGCTTGACTCGGGGCTGACCACCGGCCAGACCTACCAGCAGTTCGTCGACGGATTCGCCTGCACCGGATCGCAGGTCCTGAGCGAGACCGGGCAGTCCGGCGACCAGGTTAGCTTCGATCTGTCCGCGACCGACAACTGCACCGGCGCGGTGCAGGACTTCAGCGGGACCGACACCGTCCAGGGCGGCCTGATCGTCGCCGCCGACGTCAGTCAGGACTAGCCCCAAGGCCGGTCAGTCGCGCGCTGGTACCTGTCGGCAAGCTCTCGGACATGGCCGGCCAGTTCGGCTGGCGACTCGACGCGGAACTCGTAACCAAGCAGTCCGAGGTACACCGCGAGCGTCTCCAGGCTGTCCGAACCGGTGTCCAGCACGCTGCTTCCGTCGTCGACTGCGGTAACGGTACCGACATACGGCCCGATCCGCTCGAGCACCAGGGCGGCGGGTGCGAACACCCGCACCCGCGCCCGGTACCGCCACCCGGCGAACGCGACTCGCCGCGACACCCATCCGGCGAGATCGTCCGACGGCAACGGGCGGGGCGTGAACCGCCCGCCGCCCGGGGTCCGTACCGTGATCCGGTCCACCCGGAACGTCCGCCAGTCGGCGCGACGGACGTCGAACGCCACCAGGTACCACCGCCGTCCCCAGTTCACGAGCTGGTACGGCTCCGCCTCGCGGTCGCTTCGCGTCCCGTCATGCGACCGGTACCAGAACCGCAGCCGCTCCCTTGACCGGCAGGCCGCGGCGATCGCTGTGAGCACGTCCGGGTCCACCAGCGGCGCTCCGGTAACAGGAACAGAGGTGATCACCGACTGCAGCGTTCCGACGCGCGAACGCAATCGCGACGGCAGCACCTGCTCGAGCTTCGCGAGCGCCCGCAGCGCCGCGTCCTCGATGCCCGCGATGGCGCCGCCCGCCGCGGTCCGCAGCCCCACCGCGACCGCGACCGCCTCCTCGTCGTCAAGCAGCAGCGGTGGCATGGCGGCACCGGCGCCGAGCCGGTACCCGCCTGTCGCCCCTCGCGTGGCGAGCACGGGATAGCCCAGCTCGCGCAGCTTGCCCACGTCATTCCGAACGGTCCTGGCCGACACCCCGAGCCGCTCTGCCAGCTCTGTCCCCGTCCAGTCGCGCGGGGTCTGCAGCAGCGAGAGCAGCCGCAGCAGCCGGGCCGATGTTTCCAGCATGATCCCCAGCTTGCCAGCCTATTAGGAACTGGATCTTCCTAATGGATGCCTAGCGTGAGTGTTGTCGGAAACCGAACACGCGGATAGGGGCACCTCATGGACTGGAAGCTCGAGCTGGTAATCATCCCGGTCTCGGACATCGACCGGGCGAAGGCGTTCTACACCGACCAGGCCGGCTTCAACGCCGACCACGACCACACGGTCAGCGACGAGATCCGCTTCGTGCAGCTCACCCCGCCGGGGTCGGCCTGCTCGATCGCGATCGGCAAGGGCATCACCGACGCCGCGCCTGGCAGCGTGGCGGGCTTGCAGATGGTCGTCCCTGACATCGAGGCCGCCCACGACGAGCTAGTCAAGCGCGGCGCAGAGGTCAGCGAGATCCAGGAACTGGCGTGGGGCAGGTTCGTGTCCTTCGCCGACCCAGACGGCAACAAATGGGCCGTCCAGCAACTCCCGCCGCGCGGCTGAACTAGCTGCTGTGGCCGCGCCAGCCCGTGACGGGAAGGCCGAACTTGGCCACCAGCCGGCCGGTGAACTCGCCCCTCGGGTCGCCGTGCACCCGGGCGAGCAGCACCGGCAGCGCGTCCCGGCGGACCTCGACCCGCGCTCCCGGCGGCAGCCTGAGCTTGCGGCGGCCGTCGCACCAGATGACCGCGTGGTCGCCCTCGTGGCCGCCCGCCTCGCCGCGTCCGTCCACCAGCTCGACCGCGATGACCGAACGGGGCGATACCACGATCGGCCGGGCGAACAGCGCGTGCGCGGCCAGCGGCACCATCAGCAGCGCCTCGACCTCGGGCCAGACGATCGGGCCGCCGGCCGAGAACGCGTACGCGGTCGAGCCGGTCGGCGTCGCGCAGACCACGCCGTCGCAGCCCCAGCGGGACAGCGGCCGGCCGTCCACCTCGAGGATGACCTCGATCACCCGCTCCCGGGCGGCCTTCTCGACCGACACCTCGTTGAGCGCCCAGCCCCGGGCGAACTCGGCGCCGTTGGCGGAGACGACCGCCTCGAGCGTCATCCGCTCCTCGACCCGGTAGTCGCCCGCTATCAGCCGCTCCACCGTCTCGGTGAGCCCGTCCGGCTCGGCCTCGGCCAGGAAGCCCACGTGCCCCAGGTTGACGCCGATCAGCGGGGTGCCGGCCGGGCGGGCGAGCTCGGCCGCGCGCAGCAGCGACCCGTCACCGCCGAGCACGAGGACGAGCTCCGCGCCCTCGGCCGCGGCCGGGCCGGCCGGCAGCACGTCGGCGCCGGAGCAGGCGAGCGCGGGCGCTTCCTCCTCCGTCACCCGGACTGCCACGCCGGCCGCGGTGAGCTGGTTGATGGCCTGTCGCGCACTGCTCAGCGCATTCTCCCGGCCGGTGTGCGCGAGCACCAGCATCGTCCGCTTGGATTCACCCATCGTGAGCAACTTACCCTGCCCTCGGCGCGCGCTTACTGCGGGCCGGACTCGATCGCGCCGAGCAGGGCGGCCTCGTCCAGCGCGGGCGCGCCCGCCCGGAACCAGACGAAGTACTCCACGTTGCCCGACGGGCCAGGCAGCGGGCTCGCGGTCACGCCGAGCACGCCGAGGCCGAGCGACGCGGCCGCCGCGGCGACGGTCCGCACCGCGCCGGCCCGGTCTTCCTGCGAGCGCACCACCCCGCCGGGCCCGACCCGGCCCCGGCCGACCTCGAACTGCGGCTTCACCATCAACGCGAAGTCGGCGCCGGGGGCGGCGCAGGCCACCAGCGCGGGCAGCACCAGGGTCAGCGAGATGAACGACAGGTCGGCCACCACGACCTCCGGCGGCGGCGCGACCTGGGCCGGCTCGAGCGCGCGGACGTTGACCCGGTCGAGCACGGTCACCCGCTCGTCGGTCCGCAGCGACCACGCGAGCTGGCCGTAGCCCACGTCCGCCGCCACCACGTGCGCCGCGCCCGCCCGCAGCAGCACATCGGTGAACCCGCCGGTCGAGGCGCCCGCGTCCAGGCAGCGCTTGCCCGCCACCGACAGCCCGGCGAACGCCTCGAGCGCGCCCGCCAGCTTGTGCCCGCCGCGCGAGACGTACTTGGCGGCGCCGTCGGCATCGCCGTCGCCCGCCACCGTCACCGGCGTGTCCTTGGTCACCTGGGTGGCCGACTTGGACGCGGTCTGCCCGGCGATCGCCACCCGGCCCGCCGCGATCAGCTCGGCGGCCTGCTCCCGGGACCGGGCGAGACCCCGCCGGACCAGCTCCGAGTCGAGCCTGGCCCTAGTCGGCATAGCGCTGCCTGGATCCGCCGAGCTCGCCCTGCTGGCCGCGTTCGCCTGGCCGGGCCGGGCGCATCGGCTGCCCCGGGCCGTTGGTCGCGCCCGGGCCCGGACGGCCGGGCTCGCCGAGCTCGCCGAGGATTTCACGCAGCCGGTCGTGCACCTCTTCCAGCACCGCCGGGCGCTCGTCGAGGTCGATCTGATCGAGGTCGGAAAGCCCTTCGACAGCCTGGTCGACCCGCGCGTCTCCGGTGGGGGCGAGAGCCGGCCGAGTCCGTTCTTCGTCCATGTTTTTCCCTTCCCCTTGGCTCCGGATAACCAGCGTGGTCCCCGCAGTGCGCTAACCTCCCGCGTGAACGGTACCGCCGATTGACGAGCGAGGCGCACATGAACTCGGCCGAAGAGTGCCGCGAGGCACTGCAGAAGCTAGCGGGCCGGCTGTCCGAGCTCAGCCCGGCCGACCGGGAGCAGTATTTCGGCAACCGCTCGATGAGCGTCACCATCCCCGATCTCGGCGTCACCTACGCGACCAAGCTCGGAACCGGCGACGATCCGGTCCACGAGGCGCTGCCGGGCGACCCGCCGGCCGACATCCGGCTGACCGCCAGCAGCGACGAGGTAGTCGCGCTGGCCCAGCAGCCGATGAACATCGCCCGCAGCTGGATGACCGGCAAGATCAAGATCGAGGCGTCGATGAAGGACCTGTTCCGCCTGCGCCGCCTGCTGTAGGACTCCGGGGTTTGCGGTCCGCCTTTGCGCTCTGCGCTTCTTGCTGTTATCTCGCGCGCCGCCGTGATCACGAAGGATTTTTGCACCTGTACGATAATTATTCTTCGTCAGAATAAAATCCTTCGCGATCATCGAACCTCTGTGCGGGTGGCCGTCGACGTCGGCGGCGCTTCTTGCTGTTATCCGGATGGCGGTTTAGCGCGGAGGTGAGCCTGCCATGATTGGGGCATGGGAGAGCTGATCTTGCTGCGCCACGGCGAGACCGAGTGGTCACGGGATGGCAGGCATACTGGCCGGACGGATATACCGCTGACCCCGAAGGGGATTTCCATGGCGGCCGCGCTGGCGCCGATGGTGCGGCGGCGGGTGGCCGGGCAGCCGATCGCCGCGGTGTTCACCAGCCCGGCCCAGCGCGCGGTGCGGACCGCGGAGCTGGCCGGGCTCGGCGGCCCGGGCGTCCCTGGCTTCGATGGCGGGCCCGCGCCCAAGCAGGACCCGGACCTGTGGGAGTGGGATTACGGCGGCTACGAGGGCATCACCACGGCGGAGATCCAGCGCGACCGGCCCGGCTGGTTCCTCTGGACGGACGGGGTGATACCGGGCGACGCGCAGCACCCCGGGGAGAGCGCGGCGCAGGTCGGCGAGCGGGTCGACCGGGTCCTCAAGCGGGTGTCGGCGCTGCTCCCTGAGGGGGATGTCGCCCTGGTCGCGCACGGCCATGTGCTGCGCGTGCTCACCGCCCGCTGGCTCGGGCTGCCGCCCGAGGGCGGCCGGCTGTTCAGGCTCGACACCGGCACCGTGAGCACCCTCGGCGCCGAGCACGCCGAGCCGGTGGTCTTGACCTGGAACGTCCCCCCGGCTTCGTAGCGACGGCGGTCGGCTCAGGGGGCCGGGGCGCGCGGGGCTGGGGCGGCGGGCACCTCGCGGCGGCGGGTCTCCTCGCTGATCCAGCTCAGGAACGAGGCCGAGCCCGCCACGAACGGGGTGGCGACGATCTCGGGCTCGTCGTAGCTGTGCTTCTCGACCAGGAACGCGGCCAGCTCCTCGTACCGGTCGGCCGGGAGCTTGAAGAACACGAACCACTCCTCGGCCCGCTCGATCTCGTCGTTCCACCAGTAGGTGGAGGCGACCGGGCCCGCTACCTGACTGCAGGCGGCCAGCCGTGCGGCGACCGCCGCCCGGGCCAGCTCCATCGCCTCGACCCGCGAGTCGGTCGTCGTCTGCACCTGCAAGTATTCGCCGGCCGCGGGGCGGTCAGCACCGTTTACCGCCATGCCACCTGATCGTACGCCTGCCGGCCGCGAGTACGCTTTCCCGCCATGGAGCTCATCCACTCAGGCAAGGTCCGCGACGTCTACGCGGACGGCAATGACCTGCTGCTCGTCGCCTCGGACCGGGTCTCCATCTACGACGTGATCCTGCCAACGCCGGTGCCGGGCAAGGGCCGGGTGCTGACCCAGCTCTCGCTCTGGTGGTTCGACCGGCTCACCGACATCGTGCCCAACCACGTGATCTCGGCGACCGACGTGCCCGCCGAGTGGGCCGGCCGGGCGATCCGCTGCCAGCGGCTGGACATGGTGCCGGTCGAGTGCATCGCCCGCGGCTACCTGTCGGGCCTCGGCCTGGTCTCCTATAACGAGACCGGCTCGGTGTCGGGCGTGCCCCTGCCGGAGGGGCTGGTCGAGGCGTCGAAGCTGCCCGAGCCGGTGTTCACCCCGACCACCAAGGCCGCGGCCGGCCACGACGAGCCGATGACCTACGCCGAGGTCGTCGACCTGGTCGGCGCGGACACGGCGGCCGAGCTCAAGCGGATCACGCTCGCGGTCTACCAGCGGGGCGCGGACCTGGCGGCCGAGCGCGGCATCATCGTGGCCGACACCAAGCTCGAGTTCGGAACGGACAAAGACGGCGCGCTGGTCCTGGCCGACGAGGTGCTCACCCCGGATTCGTCCCGCTACTGGCCTGCGGACGACTACCAGCCCGGGCGCCCGCAGTACTCCTACGACAAGCAGTTCCTGCGCGACTGGTCCACCGCGATCGGCTGGAACCGCAAGGAACCCGGCCCCCAGGTCCCGGCCGATGTCATCGCCGCGATAACTGAGCGTTACGAGGCGCTTTACGCGAAGATCACCGCCCTCTGACGCCCGGCCGACGCCGGCGGCGCGATAAATATCACGGGCGCCCGGCAGGCAGCCGGTAACATTCGGGCAGCGGTGCTCAGCGCGCACGTGCTGAGGCGATGGCCCGAGGAGGCGACAGCGGTGGTATCTCAGGCGAGCAGGCTTGCCGACGTCCGGTACGACATTCGCGGACCGGTGCTGCGGCGAGCTCGCGAGCTTGAGGCGGCCGGCCAGGAAATCATCAAGCTGAACATCGGCAACCCCGCGCCGTTCGGGCTGTTCACCCCGGACGCGGTGCTGGCGCAGGTGCAGGCGTCCATCGCGGGCTCCCAGGGGTACAGCGACGCCCGCGGGATCGCGCCCGCCCGCGAGGCCGTCGCGAGCTACTACCGGCGGCGGCTCGGCGTCGTCGACGCGACCGCCGACGACGTCTTCCTCGGCAACGGCGTCTCCGAGCTGATCGTGATGACGCTGCAGGCGCTGCTCAACCCGGGCGACGAGGTGCTCGTCCCCTCCCCCGACTACCCGCTATGGACCGGCGCGGTCTCGCTCTGCGGGGGCCGCGCGGTGCACTACCGGTGCGCCGAGGATCTCGACTGGAACCCCGACGTCGAGCACGTCGCCTCGCTGGTGACCGAGCGCACCCGCGCGCTCGTCATCATCAACCCGAACAACCCGACCGGCGCGGTCTACTCGCGGGAGACCCTCGAGCAGCTGCTCGACGTCGCCCGGCGCAACAACCTGCTGGTGCTCACGGACGAGATCTACGACCAGATCGTGTACGACGGCGCGGTGCACCACTGCGCGGCGTCCCTCGCGCCCGACATCCCGGTCTTGTCGCTCGGCGGCATGTCGAAGACGTACCGGCTGGCCGGGTTCCGCTCGGGCTGGCTGGTGGTCTGCGGCCCGAAGGCGCCGATCGCGGAGTACCTCGAGGGCCTCGAGCTGCTTGCCAACATGCGGATGTGCCCCAACGTCCCGGCCCAGCACGCGATCCCGGCCGCGCTCGACGGCGGCATCGACATCACGCCGCTGCTCGCGCCCGGCGGCCGGCTGCGCGACCAGCGGGACCGCGCCTGGGAGCTGCTGACGGCGATACCCGGGGTGGACTGCTACCAGCCGGCCGGCGCGCTCTATCTGTTCCCCCGGCTCGACCCCGAGGTGCACAAGATCGTCGATGACCAGCGGATGTGCATCGACCTGCTCGAGCAGCAGCACCTGCTGCTGACCCACGGAACCGGGTTCAACCTGCCGTCGAGCGACCACATCCGGGTCGTGTTCCTGGCGCCGGTGGAGACGCTGACCGAGGCCATCGGCCGGCTGGGCGAGTTCCTTTCGTCGTACCGGCAGTAACATTCGGGTAGGCCGACAGGCGGCCCCCGGTCCGCGGGAAGGGCAGAGCCCGCCTGGCAGCGTTATCGATGAGATGGCCGCCGTTCCTCCTTTCGGCCTTGCGACGCGGGCAGCAGGCGTACGGAAGGAGTCGCAATGCCCGACGTCCCTGTCCTCGAACTTCCGGCCGAGCCAAGCCTCGAGCACCTCCGCAAGCAGGCCAAAGACTTGCGGCGGGCGGAGGGCATCGGGCTGAGCGCGGCCCAGCTGGCGCTGGCGCGCCGATACGGCTTCGCGAGCTGGACGCGCTTGAAGAGGCACGTCGAGATCGTCACCCGCTACAGCCGGTTCCCCGAGCGGATGACGGCGGACGCCGACCCGGCCGAGGAGTTCCTCCGCCTCGCCTGCCTGACCTACGCCGACGACCAGCCCGAGCGGTGGGACCAGGCGCGGCGACTGCTTGACCTTAATCGCACGATCGTCGCGGGAAACGTCTACGTGGCGGCCGCAACCGCCGACACGGGCGAGCTGCGCCGGATGCTCGCCGCCGACCCCGGCGCGGCCCGGCGGGAAGGCGGCCCCTACCGGTGGGAGCCGCTGCTGTATCTCGCCTACGCCCGGCACGACCCGCAGATTTCCCTCGACGCGGTCCTAGGGAGCGCGCGGCTGCTGCTCGGCGCGGGCGCCGACCCGAACGCCGGGTACCTCTGGCACGGCCTGCCCACCCCGTTCACGGTGCTCACCGGGGTGTTGGGCGAGGGTGAGCTCGGCCCGGTCCGGCAGCCGCGGCATCCGCACTCGATCGCGCTCGCCCGCCTGCTGCTCGAGGCCGGGGCGGACCCGAACGACGGACAGGCGCTCTACAACCGGATGTTCGAGCCGGGCAACGACCATCTGGAGCTGCTGCTCGAGTTCGGGGTCGGCGCGGGGGACGGCGGGCCGTGGCGCCGGCGGCTCGGTGACGCGCTGGCCGCCCCGACCGAGATGATCCGCGGCGAGCTCGCCTGGGCGATCACGCACGGCCTGGCCGACCGAGTCCGGCTGCTCGTCTCGCACGGCGTCGACCTGACCGCGGCGCTCGACGGAGTTACGGTGACCTCGATGGCCGCCACCACCGGGCACCCCGAGATGATCGGCTACCTGGTCGAGCACGGCGCTCCGGCGCCGGACCTGGCCCCGCCCGACGCGTTCGTCGCCGCCGCGCTCGCCGCCGACCGCGAGCGGATGGGCCTGCTGCTGGCTGACTACCCGGCGCTGGCCGACCAGCTGCGGGAGGAGCGTCCCGCGCTAATCGCCTGGGCCGCGGCCTGCGGGTCTCCCGCCGCCGTCGAGTTCCTGGCCGAGCTGGGCTTCGACGTGAACGCCAGGGGACGGACCGACGTGCCGAGCGACCAGCCCTGGCAGACGGCGCTGCACAAGGCGGCCGAGGACGGGAACCTGGAGCTTGCCCGCACGCTGCTGCGGCTCGGCGCGGATCCGAACATCCGCGACCAGCGGTTCGACTCGACACCGCTGGGCTGGGCCCGCTATTTCGGCCGGCCGGCGCTGATCGAGCTGCTCGAACCGGTCACGCAGCCGGACACAGGGGTGACGGACACGGCAGAATGACGCTTATGGCTACTCATGTGGCGCTGTTGCGGGGGATCAACGTCGGCGGCCGGAACAAGGTGGCGATGGCCGACCTGCGGGAGGTCGTCGCCGAGCTCGGGCACGCCGACGTGTCCACCTACATCCAGAGCGGGAACGTGCTGTTCAGCCCGCCCGCGGCCGACGCCGACGCGTCCGCGCTGGCGGCGGCGCTGGCGGAAGCGATCACGGCCAGGCTCGGCGTGACCGCGCCGGTGGTCGTGGTCGCCCGCGACGAGCTGGCCGAGGTGATCGCGGCGAACCCGTTCCCGGACGAGGCGGACCCCAAGCGGGTGCACGCGGTGCTGCTCAGCGCCGCGCCCGGGGCCGACGCGGCCGGGAAGATCCACGAGGCGCTGGCCCGGGCGGCGGCCAAGGGCGCCCGCGATGAGCTCGCGACCGTGAGGCGGACGATTTACCTGCACACGCCGGACGGCTTCGGGAACAGCGAGCTGGCCGCGGCGGTGCTGCGGATCGTCACCTCGCCGCGGGCGGGCGTGACCGGCACCGCCCGCAACTGGGCGACGATCACCAAGCTGCTCGACCTGTGCGGGGACCGGTAGAGTCAGCCGGATGAGCAGAGCGGTTCTTGTCACGGGCGGGTCGCGCGGCATCGGGGCGGCGATCGCGCGGGCGTTCGCGGAGCGCGGCGACCGGGTGGCGGTGCACTGCCGGGACGCGGTCGCCGCGGCCGAGGTGGTGCGGGACTCGCTGAACGGGGACGAGCACGTCGTCGTGCGGGCCGACCTGGCCGTCCCGGCCGAGGTGCGGGCGATGGTCGACGCGGCGGCGGCCGGCCTCGGCGGGCTTGACGTGCTGGTCAACAACGCCGGGATCTACCTCGAACACCCGGTCCTCGAGACCTCGTACGAGGAGTGGCAGGCCGCCTGGCAGGCCACGCTCGGGATCAACCTGGTCGGCGCGGCCAACGTCACCTGGTGCGCGGTCCAGCACATGACCGCGTCCGGGCACCGGAACGGCCGGATCGTCAACGTCGGATCGCGCGGGGCGTTCCGCGGCGAGCCGACGCACCCGGCCTACGGGGCGAGCAAGGCCGGGCTGCACGCCTTCGGCCAGTCGCTGGCGGTGGCGCTCGCGCCGCACGGGATCACGGTGGCCTCGGTTGCCCCCGGGTACGTGGCGACCGACATGACCGAGGCGGAGCTCGCGACGGCGGCCGGCGACGTCATCCGCGCGCAGTCGCCGTTCGGCCGGGTCGCGACCGTGCAGGAGATCGCGGCCGCGGTCGTGTACCTCGCGTCACCGGAAGCGGAGTGGGTAAGCGGCGCCGTATTGGACTTGAACGGCGCTTCCTACCTTCGTTAGCGTGGGGTAAGTGGATGATTACGTGCTCGCCCAGGTCAATATCGGACGACTGCTGGCGCCGATCGAAAGCCCGCTGATCGCGGACTTCGCGGCCGCCCTGGATGAAGTGAACGCGGTCGCGGACGCGGCCCCCGGGTTCGTCTGGCGGCTGCAGACCGAAGACGGGGACGCCACCGCGGTGCGCGGGTTCGAGCAGGACGCGGTGGGGGCGGGGGGCGGCGTCATCATCAACATGTCGGTCTGGGAGTCGGTCGAGGCGCTGGCCGCGTACGCCTACGGTGACACGCACATCGCGGTCCTGCGGCGGCGACGGGAGTGGTTCGAGCGGATGCAGCACGCGCATCTGGTGCTGTGGTGGATACCGCGCGGGCACATCCCGACCGTGAGCGAGGCCGAAGACCGCCTTGACCACCTGCGCGCGCACGGCCCGACGCCGCATGCGTTCACGCTCAGGCAGCACTTTCCGCCGCCCGGCGCCGGCGCCGGCGAGCCGATCCGCAGTCCGGAAGCCTGGGCCTGCCGGGCCTAAACGGGTAAACGCGGCCAGCCGCTCGGTCGAGACGCAGGAGATGAGACAGCGTTCCTTGGCGTCGTTCAGCAGCCGCGCGGTCCAGTCGGTGAAGCCGCCGTCGCCGATCTCGTGCCAGCCGCCGTCGGCTTCCGCGTCGATCCTGATCGCCCCGCGCTCGTAGTAGCCGCGGGCCCGCTGCCGGTCGGCGTCCTCGTCGACGACGATTCCCCGGGGCAGCGGCTGCAGGGCGGGCAGCACCGTGTCGCGGATCCGCTCGCGCAGCGGCGGGAAGCCGAACACGGTGTAGCGCAGGGCGGCCCGGCGGGCGGGCAGCGCCTCGCTGAGCGCGCGTCCCCAGAACCGCAGGTGGCTGGTGAGCATGGCCGCCTCGGTCCGGCCCGACCCCCGGTCACGGGCGGTGGTGACGAGGGCGAACAGCCGGAAGTGCTGGAACAGCCCCGGCCCGTCGAACGGCTGGCCCCGCAGCACCCGGTGACAGCAGGCCAGGCTCACGGTCGGCGCGCCGGACCGCTGCCTGCGCGACGCCGCCTCGAGCGCGAGCACGTTGGTGGGGTCGCTGACCACCTCGCTGCCGCGGGTCGTCGAGATCACCCGGTCCTGGCTGACCGGGCCGACCGCCGAGCAGGTCCCGAGTGGCGCCACCGGCGACAGGTCGACGCCCGCGAACTCGTCCGGCAGCAACGCCCACAGCCGCGCCTCCAGCTGCCAGACCCGGCGCGGGTCGCTGACGACGGGCTGCACGTAGCGGTCCTGCTGCCA
>Ga0302326_10019293_pt1 | contig 14095 bp, 13 predicted proteins | sample Palsa_T0_3_FD_202264 | JGI IMG/M metagenome (GOLD analysis project Ga0302326, IMG submission 202264) | Peat permafrost microbial communities from Stordalen Mire near Abisko, Sweden - Palsa_T0_3 | ecosystem: Environmental > Terrestrial > Soil > Palsa > Peat permafrost | place: Sweden: Abisko... | reverse complement strand
TCCCCCTGTTCATTCAATTCACAAAGTGTGCGCGCAGGACTGCTCGCGCTTCTGTTAGCTGCCGCCGCGGCGCTTGCGCCGCAGGCTGTCTTTGCGCAGCACGGCGGAGGCGGTGGCGGACATGCCGGCGGTGGCGGTTTCGGTGGAGGCCATCCTAGCGGTGGGGGCGGCGGCTTTGGCGGCGGGGGTTTTGGCGGAGGCCGTCCAGCGGCGCCTCCATCACATTCGAGTCCACCGCCCGCTCCGCGTCCAGCAGCGTCGCGTCCGGCTCCGACTGCGCAGCCCACTCATTTTTTTGGGCCTCCTCGTTCATCTTTCGCCACGAGCGGCTCAACTTCGACGAACGCCGCGCATCCGGTAATCCGTGCGCCATTTGGTTCATCCCCCGGTGCGGGCGTTGCGGGAACCCCGAACTCCGCATCCACCCACTCGATCATTGGTTTTCCTCCGTCAAGCACGGGGCAGGGAATCGCCATCAATCGTAGCGGCCCGTTGAGTTTCTCAGGCCAGGGACATGAGATCGTCCAGGACTCCCCGCACGGCAGTTCACTGACCGCCAGGTCGGCCACCACGGGCAACATGTTCGGCTCGCGTCCGCTGGAGGGCGCACGGCCGCGGGGCAATCCTCCGGGTCGGATTATCTACGGGCCGCCGTTCTACCCGTATTATCCGGGCTTCTATCCTGGCTTCTACCCGGGATTTGGATTTTACGGCGGGGGATTCGGATTGGGTTTCGGCGCGTTTGGATGCGATCCCTTCTCGCTGTGGGGCTGCAACAATTTCGGCTACGACAACTTCGGTTACTACAATTATTACTCGCCGTATTACGGTTTTGGAGCGCCGGCGCCGGGTCCTTCCTCGGACTACTACCAGCAGGACACGCCGGCATCGCCGGCTTCGCCATCTTCCGAGTACACCGTTCCGTACACGTATGAGCCGCCACCGGGCCCGCAGAATCCACCAGACGCGCAGTCGCAGAACAGATCAGCCGGGGATCAAGGCGAAGTTGTGGTCTACCTGAAGGACGGGCGCGTTTATCTGGTGCGGGACTACTGGGTCGCCGGCGGGAAGCTTCACTACCGCACGGCGGACGGCGGCGAAAACACGGTGGACTGGAACGATATCGATGTGCAGAAGTCGGTGGACGTGAACGCGAGGCGCGGCGTGACGTTCACTTTGCGCCCGGCGGATAATCCGCCGGCCAATGCTGCGCCGACGCCGTCTCCCGATGCGCCCGCGAATCCGCCGCCTGATTCTCCTGCGCCGAATCCCACGCCACAAGACTAAAAATTCAACAGAGTATTACCTCGTTAGATGTGAGGGTTTTTCGGCGCAATTAAGCCAAAGGCGCCCGCCTAAAAGACGAGGCGGCCGCTACGAAACCTGCGTCGGGTCACACGCTTCTGTAGGGGCGGGTTTCAAACCCGCCCTGTGGCTTTGCGGTCGTGCGCGCCAGACAAAGCGGAAAGGCGCCCGCCGTAAAGGCGGCCGCTACAAAACCTGCGTCGAATCACACGCTTCTAGTAGGGCAAAACATCAGTGCGCGTAGCGGGCCGCGCCCACCGTCTTCCACTTAATGTTGCAACCCATGCTGGGCTTCTGATCGGCAGGCACGGGCTTGCCTGCCAGCACGGCGTCGACTGCGGCGCGCAAATCCTTCCCGGTCACCGGACGCCCACTTTCCGGGCGGCTATCGTCAAACTGCCCGCGGTAAACCAGCTTGCGCTCGCGATCGAACAGGAAAAAGTCGGGCGTGCACGCCGCCTGATAGGACTTCGCTATTTCCTGCGACTCGTCGTAGAGGTAGGGAAAGGTATAGCCGGCAAGCGTAATCTCTTCGGCCATTTTCGCGGGGCCATCATCGGGATAGGCACTCACGTCGTTCGAGCTGATGGCCACCACGGCTACGCCGCGCGACTTAGCCTCTTTTGCGAATTCGGCGAATTTTGCGCGGATGTGTTTTACGTACGGGCAGTGGTTGCAGATGAACGCTACCAGCAGAGCCGGCGCGTCCTTGAAGTCGGCGGCGGAAACGAGCTTACCTTGCGGATCGGGTAGACGAAAGGGAGGGGCTGAGGTCCCCAGCGAAACCATGGTCGAAGGTGTGAGCGCCATGCAAATCCTCCTTGCGCGGTACAGCCAGATGGGAAAATCGTAGCACAACTCTCGAGGTCTTGCGCCGCGGCGATGAATGGCGCGGGGTGGTTATATCGCATGTAGCTCAGGTCTAAAGACCCGAGGCTTTGGCTTCTGTTGCGACACCGAACCCCTCACATCTGAAGAGGTGAGCTACATATATGCTTGCAGCTATTTCCCTAGTTTGAGAGTACCCTGAGATCAGCAATTGTCCGGTATGCCCGATAAGGGCGCTTCCATCTTGTGGACACCCATACCGTGTAGGAAAGCTGGGTGTCTATGCGCACTCTACGTGTATTGGTCGCCGAAGAAGATCCCATCGCCCAAAAAGACACGGTAGCTGCGATTCTGTCCAAGCAGAATATCGAATCTTGCGACGAAGCCTCCGACTGCCGAGAGGTAGTCGCGAAGTGCAAGACCTTCAAGCCGCACGTCGTGGTGATGTCCGCCAAGTTGCCGGCGATCGAAGCGCTGCTGGCGGTCGAGGAAATAAAACGGTGTGCCCCAAATGCCCAGGTTCTGCTATTGGGCGCCGTGGGCAGCCAACCTCTCGAACAAGAGCTGGAACGCATCGGCGGGGACGAATGGGTTGTCACTCCCGCGCTGCTGCTGAGCGCCATCGACGTCGCTCAACAGTGCGAGCTTCTCTTCTACGAAGAAATGAAAACCGACCGAATGAATTGACCGGGTGGATCGATCGAGCGGATCGATCGCCCTGCGCGCCCGGCAAGAAGCGTCAGATCGCGTAGCGGGATTCGCCGCCGGCTTCGAGCGCTTCAATCGTGGGAGTCAGATCGCTGGCGAGCAGCGATTTGGCAACGAAACCAGGCGCCCCAACCTTGGACGCGATCCGCGCCAACTCCAGCGATGCATCCAGCGTTAGCATTACGATCTTGGCGCGTGGAACCTTCTTGTGAATCAGAGGCGCGGCGGCCAGCCCACTCATTTTTGGCATGGAGACATCGAGCAGTACCAGGTCCGGCTCGAGATCAACTGCTTTTTGCACCGCCTCCGCACCGTCCTCTGCTTCGCCGCATATTGACCAATCCTTGTGCTGCTCCATCAACAGACGCAGCCCCAGCCGTACCAACAGCACATCGTCCACAATCAGTATTCGCAAGGCCATCGTAGGCTCCCTCAGCTGAGGATAAAATTGTCGCGCCGGGCGGCAAGCGGCGATATCAGGCGATCACCCTACTGTCGCCAAATAGGAAATGCACGCGGCCCCGTTCGCTGCCCTAGTACTCCGGGGCGAGTTTTTCCATAGCCACAGCAGCCCAACCGAGGAGTTTCCGCTTGACGGCTCCCGATGGCCGGTGAAAACTCTCCCGCGCGCGTAATGCGAACGGAGCAGGGAGGCGCTTCATGGACGTTGGGTTCTTATCTGAGATCGTGCACCGTGAGCCGGGCGACAACCGTCCGCTGGTCGAACTTTACGACGAAGCCTTCGCGCTGGCCGAATGGTATGAGAACCTGGGCCTCGATTTTCTGCTTCTCGGCGAGCACCACTTCATGGAGAAGCAGTGGAATCCGTCGCCGCTTTTGCTGCTGGCGGGCCTGGCTCGGCGCACCTCGAACATGCGCCTGGGCATGAACGTCTTGCTGACTCCATTTTACGAACCCGCGCGCCTGGCGGAAGATATCGCCACGCTCGATCTGATATCGCACGGGCGCATCGACATCGTTTTCGGCACGGGTTCGGTTTCCGGCGAGTTCACCACGTTCGGCATCGATCCCGCGGAGCGCCACGGACGCACCTTCGAGGTGATGGAATTCGTGAAGAAATCCTTTTCCACCACGGAAAGCTTCGATCACAACGGAAAATATTTTCAGATTCCCAACGTGCGCATGACCACGCAGCCGGTGCAGAAACCATTCCCCATGTGGTTCGGCGGCTTCGGCCCCAAGAATTTGCATCGCGCCGGCGTGGCGGGCTATCACGTGGCTGCGCCGCTGGAAGGTCCCTACGCCGAGGGACTGAAGGAAGGCGGCCACGATCCGGACAAGATGAATACGCTCATCCAAGCTCGCGTCAACGTCGTCAGCTCGCCGGCGGAGATAGAGCCGATGCAGCAGGCGCAGGCCGCGCGCATGCGCGCCATGGGAATCGAATACGCCACCACTCGAGACGTGGCGTTTGAAAACGTGAAGCCCGGCGCGGCGATGCCTCCTTCGCTTTTCGTCGGGATGCCGGATCAGGTGATTGCCGACCTCGAGGTGAGGCTCCAGGACTCGACCGCCACGCACATTGTGGGCGGCATCAGCGCGTATCACACGTCTTCGTGGGTGATGCAGAATCGAAAGTCCACCGAGCTGTACCTGAAAGAAGTAGCGCCGGCGATTCGCAAGCTGGGACGAACGCCCGTCGCCAAGCGCGCAGCCAAGCCCGCCCGCTGATCCAAGTAGCGCGGTTCGTAGGGGCACGGCATGCCGTGCCCGGCATTCGTGCTTGGCAATGACGTGCCGATTTTACGGCGGGTGGCGTCAGTACGTATTCGACGTGCGCATTTGTCGCTCGATCGCGATTCTTACCTTGGACCTAAATTCTTTACACTATCAACGACTTGACAGGTTCTTCGCATGCGCGTATAAATTTTTTCGTTATCCTCGAATTGTGTCCGAACGTCCCGCGCACAAATCACGAAATGTAGCTCAGGTCTTCAGACCTGAGGACTTCTCCTACGCACGCCCCGGAAACACCCTCACATCTGAAGAGGTGAGCTACATGAGACCTCAGCATCCGACGCCGCCGTAGGGCGGGTTTGAAACCCGCCCCTACAGAAGCGTATCGAATCATCGCAATCCCACAGCCTCCTGGAGAAATCATGCCGAACTATAATTCGCAGGTACCTCCGTATTCGATTTTCCCCGGCGATGTCGCCCTGGCATTCAGCAGCGAATCGCCCGCCGGCGGGTCAGGCCAGCCAACAATTTGCCGTGCCCAGTTATGCCGGGTTTCCCGAAAACGGGCGCACCATTCGCTGGCAGACGATTTACGGCTCCGCGCCGTCGGCCGTAAGCGTCGTGCTGCAAACCGCAATGGTCGACACCGACGCGCAGTACACCACTATAGACACGTCCGCGGCCACGGCGGGCGAGGCGCGCACCGTTACCGGTGTGCGCGGCAACTTCATTCGTGCAAAGGTGTCGTCGATCACCGGCGGCTCGGGAGTGCTGGTACAGATACTCGGGTGAAAGCCGGATGCACGGCATTGCCGCGGCGGGAGTAGAATCAGCGCATGAAAAGTTCCTGCAGGGCGCGCGCTAGGAATCCCGCCAGGCCGCTCGTATTCGTGGTTGCTGTTGTCGTTCTGCTGAGTCTTGCGGCGTCGACGACCTTTGCACAATCCGCCTTTGCGCAATCCGCGGCCCCTGCCGCCACACAGGCAGCAGGATCACCGCCGGCCTCGGCCGATCTTGCTCCTGGGCACGCCTTCCATTCCGTCACCGTGAAGTTCGATTACGACTTCACCACGACGCCCGCGTGCAGCGAAAAACTTCACGAACACTGCGTGCGCCGCTTCGTGGCCTACGACATTTCCGCGGGCCTCGCGCATCGCGCCAAGCTCTTCACCATCCCGGTGCCGGATGGCGCCAAAGGCCAGGTGCGCAGCATCACCGCCACCAGCCCCAAGCTGGACTTCGAATCCGGCAAGCATCAACTGGCGGTAACCGCGCAAGAAGCCAGCGGAGTCGAATCCAGGCACTACGCCGCCACCGTCTGGGTCGTCATTCCGTAGTCGTACGGGCGGGTTTGAAACCCGCCCCTACAGAAGCGTGTCAGCCGACGCTGGTTTTGTAGCGGCCGCCCTCATTGCGGGCGCCTTTCGCCCAATTGATGTCCATCTCGGTCACATCCGGAGTCGAACGCTGGGTCAACGATTCATGCAAGGACGACTCATGCCGGGACGATTCATGCGAGAACGATGCTCGCAACGGAACAGACGCATCGGATGAATCGCGCATCGGCGACGAAACGGTGGGCGATGAAACTCCCGGCGCCGAATCGCCACCTGCCGAATCGATCAGGCGCCGCGTTCAACTCGCGTACGAGCCTTTCCCCAAGCAGCGCGACTTCCACGCCTCGCGCGCCAAGTATCGGCTCTTCGGCGGCGCGGCCGGCCCCGGCAAATCGAAAGCGCTGCTGATCGAAGCGATTTTGCAGGCGGAGGAAAACCCCGGCGCGAATACGTTGCTGTTGCGCCGCACATTTCCCGAACTCGAACAGTCGCTGCTGCTCTATTTCCGCCGCGACGTTCCGAGCGAGCTGTACAAAAGTTTTCAGGAGTCGAAGCATCTGGTCGCCTGGTGGAACGGCTCGACCACGCGCTTCGGCTATTGCGCGCACGAGCATGACGTCTACCAGTATCAGGGCGCGGAATTTCTTTTTATCGGCATCGATGAGTTGACGACAAGCAGGCGGCGCCGGGTATGGAGGATCCGCTAGCGTACGATCCGGCGGACTACGAGTTCATCGCCGCGCGCGTTTCCGATAATCCGATTTACGCGAATGACGAGAGCTACCTGAAGACGCTGCGCGCGCTGCCCTCGCATCTGCGCCGCGCGTTTCTCGACGGCGACTGGGAGGTTTTCGCCGGGCAGTATTTCGACAAGTTTGACACTTCGCGCCAGGTGGTGCGCGCGGAAACCATCGACTGGAAGCCGTGGTGGCCGCGCTGGATTTCGGCTGATTGGGGATTCGAGCATCCCGCGGCGACGTATTGGCATGCGGGATTGCCACGTGCGCCGCTAACCGGGGTCGCGCGTGGCGCAGGCACTCCTGCCTGCGCGGTTTTGCCGAATGCTGCAACTGGCGTCGACGAAAAGACCGAAGGGCGCACAGATAAGAGTGTCTGTGCCACGGATCAAGTCGTCACCTACCGCGAATATGTGACGCATCGCACGCCGCCGCGCGAACTCGCGCGCGAAATTCTGGCGCGCTCGCTGCAATCGAATGGCGAGCGCGAGAAAATCGACGCCATCTATCTCTCGCCCGACGCGTTCGCGCGCCGCACCGACGAAGCCTCCATCGCCGAGCAGATGGGCGACGTCTTCGCCGCCGCAGGCCTACCGCGGCCCACGCCCGCCGACGATGACCGCGTGGGCGGCTGGATGCTGATGTACCAAATGCTCGACGCGGGCGAGTGGCTGCTGACTGAGAATTGCATCGAGCTGATTCGCACGCTTCCAAACCTGGTGCGCGATCCGGCGCGCGTGGAAGACATCGAGAAGATGGACGGCGACGATCCCGCCGACGCCGCGCGCTACGGACTTAAGTCGCGCTACGGCTCGGGGCACGCCGGATCGTTCCGTTCGCGGATCCCGCTAGCCGATCGCCGCGCCGCGCGCACGCTTTCCGCCGATCCCACCGTTCGCGCAATTCAAGCGCGCAAGGCGCAGCTCGAAGAGACGCGCCGCGTCCAGCCGGTAAGCTTCCTCCACCGCCGAAGATAGGATAGCCACGGAGGCACAGAGGCACGGAGAGAACAATCGAGAAGACTCAGAAGAATCTGAAGAATCTGAAGAATCAGTCTCGGTGACTCTGTGTCTCAGTGGCAAAAGAAACGACGATGACCATTCGCGAACTATGGCGGCGAATTACGACTACGCGCATCTCTCTCGCGCTCGAAGAGGAAATCCTGCCGTACATGCGCGCGCAACAGGCGGAGGTCACGCGGCAGCGTGCGGAAATTAGCCGGCAGCGCGGGGAAGTTGACCGGCAGCGTGTCGAGGTCGCCCGTCAGGGCGCGGAGATCGACCGGCTGCGCGCCGAAAATCGCGCGTTGCTGAATTCCATTCTCGGCAACGCCGCCGGAGCCCCTCTCGCGCGCCTTGCCGGCGCAGCATTCGGCCACCGTAGGGGCACGAACGTTGTCCAGTGAGAGGGCCGTGCCCGTTGCCCTCAAGAGCAGCAGCGGCAGAGACAGCGGGAGCCCGTCGGCTCCGCTCAGGGTAAACGCGTCCCCGCACTCCACAAACAGCTCGGCCGCGATCAACGCCCATGTGGAGTGCGGCGGCGAGCTTGTCCCGAGCAGAGCCGAGGGGCCGCCGCTGTCGCCCGCCTCGGCGCTAACCTCCGGGACCCCGGCCCAACCTGCTGGCGCGCGTCACGCTCATCTTGCCGTGCCGACGCGCCGACATTCCTGGCAGCAGATCCATCGCGCGTTCGAATTTGCTGCGTTGCAAAAGAAGAAGCCGAGCGAAGATCCACTCGCGTAGGGGTACGGCCCATTTCCGATAAAAACGTGGTGCCCGTATCCGAAGACTTGCCAATGCCACAGCGGGCACAGCATCCCTCGGCTCCGCTCGGGACAAGTTTTGTGCCCCTACGAAACCCTCACGACTCACCAATCACCACTCACGTTTTTTCCGGAGGCCACATGCCATTCATTCGCGGGCGGTACCACATCAATCCCGTCACGGGACAGGCACTCGAAGCGGCGCGCCAAGCCGAAGCCGCTCTTGCCGAAATCGAGGCACGCGCTCGACAAAACCGCAGCAGTAACGCTGGCGCAGATTCGGGCGACGATTCCTATGGCGACGACGCCACCGGCTTTCGCTCCGCGCAAGGCGCCGCGAAGGGGCCGGTGCATCGCGTCGAAATCGAGGCCGCGGAAGTTGTACCCAATCATTCCGGTCGCGCACAACGTGGATTCGTCGCGCACATTCATCACGCGCCCGCTACGATTGCCGCGCCACCCGGTTCCGCGTCCGACGTCGATGATTGGCGCGATGCGAGTTCCTCGGCGTCGGCCCCGCCGGCGCCTGAGACGCACGTCTTCGCCGATCATGGCGACCTTATCGATTTCCTGCGCGACGCGCTTGCGCCCGATACCGACCGGTAGCGCCGCATTTTGTGGAGTGCGGCGTGCGTTTACCCTGAGCGGAGCCGAAGGGCCGCGGCTGTCGTTTCGCCGATTGCCAAGCACGATTGCTGGGCACGGCATGCCGTGCCCCTACAGAAACGGAAGCGTGGGACCCGGCGCAGGTTTCGTAGCGCCGTGCTTCAGCACGGCACTCTCGTGCGATCCGTGCCGCGCTAAAGGCCGCGGCGCTACGTCAAAACCTTACGGCGGAGACAAAAGGCCCTGGGCCCTCGGTAGTCGACGCCGGGGCAGGGCGGGTTTCAAACCCGCCCTTACGGAAGCGTGGCAGTCGGCGACGGTCTTGTAGCGGGCGCCTTTATGGCGGGCGCCTTTCGCTCAATCGCGCCGAGCACCCTCGCCTCTAAAGAGGTGAGCTACAGAAACATCCCGCTGGCTCGAGCGCTCGCATTACAATGGCGCGGTGAATATTCGGAACACGCTGAGCGGGGGGCATCGCCACTCGGGAAAGCACGGGCATAGGCATCATCGCTCTCATGGACATTCTCATGGGCGCTCGCATGGGCAGCCGGAGCGGCCGGAGCGTCCCCCGATTCGCAGCGCGCACCGGGTCTCCTACGCGCAAGTTGTTGTGATAATAATTGCCGCGGCGCTGCTGGGGCGCTTGGCGTGGCAGGGCGTGAAATATTTGCAACATTCCCCGGGCGCGGCGGCGAGCAAGTCAGCATCGAACGCAGCGGGAGGCATATCCTCGGCCCCGCCCGCTCCCACCGATCCATGGCTGCACGATGTTCTTTTCTCGCTGGATCAATCCGCGCGAAGTGCCGAAGCAGGGGATTTATCCCAGGCGGAAACGGACGTTGACCGCGCCGGATCGATCATAGTTACGATGCGCCTCAGCGCGCGCTCCGCACCTCCGGACTTTTTTGGCGCGGCAATAGCGTTGCTCGACCGCGCCTCGAGCGCGCGCTCGGACAACAAGCTGCTGATCGAGCATGTCACCGAGACGCGCGTCGAACTTGCCGAGCTGCGGTCGTCGATGCTGCTGCCTCCCGTCGTGGCAAACCCCACGTCGCGAGTTTCTCCGAACGGTCCGCGCCAGGTTGCCGCCCAGCAGACTCTCGATCCCACGGCGCTCGGCGGAAGCTACGTCGACGCCACACTGATGGCGGACACGCTGGAAATACTTATGCCGCCCATCACGCGAAGCTTTTCCGATGGCGTGAGCGTCCATGACCTGACATTTGCCGGCGCGGCTCAAACGCTCGACGGGATCCACTGGCGGAACGTTGCTTTTATCAGCACACATCTTCGCTACGAGGGCGGCCCGCTCGATCTGCGGAATGTAAATTTCGCGCGCTGCCGCTTCGGATTTGTTGCCGACGCGCGCGGCGCTCGCCTCGCCAACGCCATCGCGCTAGGGCAAGCCTCGATCACCATCGAGTAGCCGCTTCTGCTCGTTGATTGCCAAGCATGATCGCCGGACACGGCAAAGCACAGCGGGAGCAAGCTCCCGCACTCCACAAAATGCCGGCGAGCGCGAAGCTGTTTGCGGAGTGCGGCGGCTTGCCGCCGCTTTGCTACGCCGAGAGGCAATTCTCGGTCGCCTCGAAATGCAAAGAGAGACGCGTCAATGTAGCTCAGGTCTTTAGACCTGAGGCTTTGCTCGATTCCTACCCCGCAAAAGCCTCACCTCTAAAGAGGTGAGCTACATAAGACCAGCACCTAACGCAGCCGCACGGGCGAGTTTCAAACCCGCCACTACAAGAGCGAGTCGCCCGGCGCTGATGTTGTCAGTGTTCCCTCCCCAGACTAATCGCGAAGGCAATGACGACTACGCCCACAATCAGGGCAAACGGGGCGAACACCCAACCGAACGGACTTCCGGGCGTGGTGTGAAAGAAAAGATTCCCCGCCAAGAGCGCCCCAACGCCGCCGGCAATTACTACCACGCCGAGAAAAGCAATTACCCCCTGTTGGGAGCGTGTGAACCGCGGCTTGCTCCTTCGACGACTCATTGCGCGACACACTAACAGAAAACGCACGTCACTCAAGCGAGAAACGCATGCCTACCAATTTTTCCACGCAGACGAATATTCCGAACGCCGATCCGGCGATCGTTCCAATCGAAGGACCCGCGCAGCCCGCGATGAGCGCCACGGGCGACGCCGGACGGGCGGGTCTCAAAGCCGCCCCTACAGATACCGGCCTAGTACTCCGCTTGTCGGCAAGGGCGTCAATCGGGGGTTGACGATCCGTGCGGGCTGGCGGCGAGGATTGTCGTTTCTCCTTCCATGAGGATCTTGTATTTCTGAAAGCGGAGTTTTGCCAAACCCGTCACAAGGTTCGGAACAAGTTCTTTGATAATTGGATCTGACAGTTTATCCGGCAACTCTAGGCACTGTGCTTGAGTCCTTTTAGCCCGGCCTACATAAAACTCCAGGCGCCTGTCGTTGTCCGTGTAGATGAGATAACCGCCGTCTCTTCCCAACCGCTCTACGCGCATAGAAAAAGTCGGAAATTTGGCGACGGAAGGCGGCGTCCGTCGAACCCACAAAACGATCCCGCCGATGAACAGCAGCAAAAGCGGCACGGCGATAAATATCAGAATCTGACGCGATTCGTCCGTGCGGATGTATTCAGCCATAGTCGATGCCGTCAATCGCGGCAACTCAATTATCATCCACTCATAGTACTGGTCGGCGTAAGTCGTGACGCTGGTGCTCGCGGGGTCAACTCCTGTGTAGTCGGATTCCCGGACAAGTGGTGGTCTAGTACCAGCGCGGGGCGCGCTTACACCGAGCGGAGCCGAAGCGCTCCTGCTGTTTGCGGGCAGCGCGGCTCTTACTCGTATTTCGAGGCGTGGCGGTTGACGCTGAGCGTGCCGAAATTTGAGCTGTATGCGTTTTTCATGACCGGCGGTGCGATCAGCTTCACCACGTGGCGCAGACGTTCCGGCTTGAAGGGCTTGGCCATGCAGATAACCGCTCCGAGTGCCTGGTTGGTCGCGTACTCTGCCGGTTGCTCCGCCCGCATCATCAGAATTACGGGAACGGACTGCAACCGCTCATCGCGCTTGATCACCCCGCACAGGTCGTGCCCGGATATCTCCTTCGACTCCACTTCGGCGATCACGATAGCCGGGACCAACGTGCGCATGGCCTTGAGCGCCTCCCTCGGGGTATTCACGGTCAGCACGTCGTAGCCGTCCTGCTGGAGGGCCATGCGAATGGCCTCCGCATTGAGAAGATCGGGCTCGATAGCCAGCACAACGGGGCGCTCGTTTGAATTGATCCAATTCAGAGCAGCCGTACTGGCCTTCGACGTACCCTTGCGGTCAGCCTTGAACTCTTCGCGGGCGGTCAGAAACTCCACGGCCACGCTCATGGTGCCGTCCGAATGCTGCGTCGCTCGCACCACTTCGGCGGCTTGAGGCTGGTTGAACTCCTCAGCTCCATTGGTGTACGGGAAAGTGATTTCGAGGCGCTGTCCCTTGGAGTAGTCCTTGCGCGACGTGGTGAAAAGCACGCCGTCGCGGGAAACATCCACGGTCTTGCAGACATCGGAGAAGAGATGCGCGGCATGCGCAGGCCGCGCTCGCAACTGCGCGGTAATTTTGGCGCGCCGTCGGCGCCGGCGCTCTGCTCCCTTGGGCTCTGCCTTCGGGGCTTCCGTTGATTTCGGTTTGTCGACTACGGCGGAACTCATGAGCGACCTCAAATCCAAGCCGGGCGCGATCGACTTTCCAGGCCGCCCCCAAAAGCGTTTCGCTCTCGCAAGAGTAAAGGAGTAAAAAGCCCGTGGAAATAGTACCTCGGTTTCAACGTGGCTCATTGGCTGTCCAGTTACTAAACACCCCGCAACTGCCTGTATATACGACAGTTAGCGGTAGCTCCAGTGTTGACGCTTTCGAACAATTAAAAAGAGAGGCCTTTTCATGCTTGCTTCCGCCATTTCTTCGCCCGCTGATTCCGCATCCGTCTCTCAGACCGATGCGCGCGACCCGGCGCGTACTTCGCCCCGTAAGTTAGCGCTGCCGCGCCCGACTGCCCGGGCGACGCCGCCTTCACCGCAGAGGCTTGGGCGCCGAGCTACCGATGACGAAATTCTTGGCATCGGCGACGCGGTTGCCGAGCGCGTCGCACATTCAGCCGAAGACACGATTGATTCGTCTGGCGAAGCGCCTGCCGAAAGCCCTATGGACGATGTTACTCGGGCGCAGGATGCTCCGGACGGAGCGAATATTCCCGAGGCGTTGCGCGCTGCGCTCGATGCGAATCCGGAACTTCGCCGCGTCTGGGACGATGCTCAGGCTTACCGCGAAGCATTCGCTACGCCCGAGGCCGCGCGCGCGGCCACCGCGCAGCTCGCCGATCTCAATCATCTCGACTCGCTATTTTTCTCGCGGCGTCCGGAGGATCACGCTGAACTGGCCCGCACCGTTGCCGGACTCGATCCCGTAGCCTTCGCGTCGCCCGCGCAAGCCATGGCCACGCCCGCGAGCAGACCATCTTCGAGCGAAAGTTCTTTCCCCGTGGGGGCACGGCCCCCGTCCGATAAAAGGGCCGTGCCCGTTCAGCAGGCAGCGCCCAATTTTCCCTCCGATTCCGACAGCGCGCTTTCCCGCCCCGCGCGGAATAACGACGCCTCGTCGGAAGCTGCTCCATCGCAAGCGCAAACGGAATTTTTCCACTCCGCCAATGACGCCGCCGTGCTCGAAGCAATCGAATTGCAGGTCGAGCGGTTGCTGCCGGAGGGAATTTCCAAAAACGCGCGCAACCGCGTGGTGGGCGAAATCTATCGCGAGCTGGATACTACACTGCGCTCCAATCGCGAGCTCGGCGAACAGATGCGCCAGGCGTTCCGTTCCGGTGCGCTTGACACCGCGCATCAGCGCGCCATCGTGTCACTGGTCACCGGCCGCGCGCGTCAGGCGCTGCCGGGAGTAGCGCGGCGCGTGCTGAGCGAATGGACATCGACGCTCGTGGCTGCGAATCAGGATCGCCGCACCCGCCAGCGCACCGCCGAGCGCCGCGTGGATATCGCCGGCGCCAGCGGAGGCAACGACGGCCGCCGCGCGATGACTCCGCGCGACTTCGATTACGCGCGCCTCTCGGATTCCGATCTTTTGAATC
>Ga0302326_10019292_pt1 | contig 14095 bp, 10 predicted proteins | sample Palsa_T0_3_FD_202264 | JGI IMG/M metagenome (GOLD analysis project Ga0302326, IMG submission 202264) | Peat permafrost microbial communities from Stordalen Mire near Abisko, Sweden - Palsa_T0_3 | ecosystem: Environmental > Terrestrial > Soil > Palsa > Peat permafrost | place: Sweden: Abisko... | reverse complement strand
GTTGCACTTCTCGCCGACCGGTCTGCAGTGGGTGGTGAACGCGTACACGCTCACCTTCGCCGGCTTCCTGATGCTCGGCGGCCGCGCCGCCGACCTGCTCGGCCGCCGCCGCGTGTTCCTGGCGGGGACGGCGCTGTTCGCCCTGACCTCGCTGGCCTGCGCGGTCGCGTCCTCGCGCGGCCTGCTGATCGCGGCGCGCGGGCTCCAGGGGATCGGCGGCGCGGTGATCTCGCCCGCGAGCCTCTCGATCATCACGAGCTCGATTCCCGAGGGCCCAGAACGCAATCGCGGCCTCGGGGTCTGGGCCGCCATGGGCGGCCTCGGGGCGGCGTCCGGTGCGCTCCTCGGTGGCCTGCTCACCGAGGTGTTCGGCTGGCCGGCGATCTTCCTGATCAATGTGCCCCTGGGCGCCGCGGTGGTCATGATCGGCGCCCGGGTGTTGGTCGAAGGCCGCCGCGAGGACATCGACCGGCACTTCGACGTCGCGGGCGCCCTGCTCGTGACCCTGGGACTGGTGGGCGTCACCTTCGGCATCGTCCGCAGCGAGGCATTCGGGTGGGGCTCGGCTCAGGTCCTCGTTCCGATCGCCGCCGGCGCCGCGTTGCTGGCGCTGTTCGTGCTCGTCGAGGGGCGGTTCGCGCGCGTCCCGCTCGTCCCGATCTCGATCTTCCGGCTGCGCGCGCTACGCGCGGCGAACCTGATCGTGGTGCTGATGTATGCGGCGCTGTTCTCGATGTGGTTCTTCCTCACGCTCTACATGCAGCAGGTCCTGCACTACGACGCGCTCGAGGCCGGCGTCGCGTTCGTGCCCCTGACCCTCGGCGTGGTCGCCGGCTCGACGCTCGCGCCGAGGGCGATCGCTCGCTCGAGCGTCCGGGTCGTCCTGACCGGCGGGATGCTCTCCGCAAGTACCGGGCTGGTGCTGCTGACCGGCGTCCGGCCCGGCGGCGCCTATCTGCTCGAGGTCCTTCCCGGCGGTCTGTTTGCCACGGTCGGGATGGGGACGGCCCTGGTGGCGGCGACGATCGCCGCGGTCCAGGGCGTACCCGCGGCTCAGAGCGGCCTCGCCTCGGGCCTGCTCAACACCTCGCGGCTGATGGGCGGAGCCCTGGGGCTCGCGGTCCTCGGCACCCTCGCCGACTCCTACACCAGGCACCAGCTCCACCGGGCGGTACCGGCGCTCGCCGCGCTCAGCGACGGCTACCAGCTCGCGTTCGGGATCGGGGCGACGTTCTGCCTCGTGGGCGCCGCCGCGGCCGTGGCCCTGCTGCGATCCCCGCGCGAGACGCTGGACGCGGCCATCGACGCCGCGGAGGATGCCGAGCCCGTCGACGTGCTCGCCGTTTGACCGAAAGGGATTTACGAAGCATTGTCCCGGACCTTATCTAGGGGCCACAGACCTCGGGCATAACCGTCTCGAGCAGGCGCGGCGCGCCGCCTGGCGCGGGGACGCGACAGCGATCCGTGGTGGTCGCGCCCCGGGCTGATCGGCGTCAGCGTGATCGCGGGCGTGCTCGTCATGTGGGCGTTGACGATCAGCGGCGACGCCAACGGCTCTTACGCCGACGCGGCGCTCGCGGCGAGCAAGAGCTGGACGGCGTTCTTCACCAACGCCGCCGACCTGAGCGGATTCGTCAGCCTCGACAAGGGGCCGCTGTCGGACTGGATGATGGGTCTCTCCGGCCGCATCTTCGGCTTCAGCTCGCTGAGCATGCTCCTCCCCGAGGCCCTGTGCGGGGTGGCCGCGGTGGTGTTGCTGCACAACTTGGTACGCCGGACGCTCGGGTCGCGGGCGGGGTGGCGATGGTTCTCGTCAGCTTCGCCTGGTACGGGACGATGATGCTCATTCCCGCCGCCAACCGTCCTTACGTGGGCGACTCGACGAACAACTCCTGGTTCCAGTTGATCTTCGGCGCCAACGGGCTATCGCGGGTCTTTGGTGGCGGCGGGCGCGCCGCGCACCGATCGCCGCCGGGCCGCGCTCGTCCTCTTTGGGCTGTGGATGGTCGCCGGTTACGTGGTGTTCAGCTTCTCCCAGGGAACCTTCCACGCGTACGGCGCGGCCGCTTGCCGCGCCGCGCGGTGCTGGCATTGGCGCTCGCGGGTAGCGGGCTCGCGCTCCTCGCCGGCCCGGCGGCGTACTCGATCGCCACCGTGGGACATGGCCAAACGGGCAGCAACCCGACCGCGGGTCCCGCGAGCGTGGCGGGTCCGGCTTCGGCGGAGGCTTCGCCGGCGGGGGCCACGGCGGCTCCGGCCGCTTCGCAGGTACGCCTGGCACGAGCGCCGGCGGCGGCGCCGCGGGCTTCGGCGCCGAGCTCGGGCGAGGGTTTGCCGGCGGAGCGGGGGCCGGATCCCGCTCGCAGAGCGATCAGGCGAATGCGGCGCTCGCGGGCTTCATGGGCGCCGACCCGGCCCCGACCGTCGCGCAGCTCGAGTCACTCGTACGCTCGGGTCAGCTCCGCTACGTGCTCGTGGGCGGCCGCGGCGGCGGTGGGTTCGCTGCTGGTGGCGGTGGCGGCTTCGGTGGTGGCGGTGGCCGCGACTCGGGCGTGAGCGCCGAGCGCACCCAATGGGTCGAGTCCCACTGCCAGACGGTCACCGTCCCCGGCGCGAGCACCAGCGACTCTTGGCCTCTACGTGTGCACGCGAGCCGACGCCTCGTGACCGCCCCTTCGAGTTATGGTTGGCGCCGCGATGAAGCGAGCGACCGGATTACTCGTCGGTGTCTTGGCTGCCCTGGCCTGGCTTGTGCCCGGCGCGGGGGCGTCGGCGAGCGGCGCCGGGATCGCCTATGTCACGGGTAACGCGACGGGCGAGCCCGTGGTCTGGGTCGCGGACGCGAGCGGGAAACATGCGCGCAGGCTCGGACAGGGCACGGGACCGCTGCTCTCGCCCAACGGCCTCACGGTCGCGGTTACCGACTTCGGCGCGAGCGGGCACGCGCTGACCCTGTATCCGGCGGATGGGGGGGCGGCGACGGCGTACTTCAACATCGCCCAAGCGAATGCGGATGCGCTGGCCTGGTCGCCCGACTCGCGCTACCTCGCCGTCTCGCTCACCGGCGATAACCTCCCGAGCCTGTCCGGCTACGGGCTCGCGATCATCGACACCGAGACCGGCACCGAGCAGATGGTGGCCAGCGGCGTGATCTACGGCGCGAGCTTCGCGCCCGGATACTCGGACACCCTCGTTTACGCGCGCGCCTCGTCGCTGAGCGCAAAGGCCGGGACGAACGTCTTCACAGTCGCCGCCAACGGCACGGGGCGCAGGCAGATCACCCGCGACGGCCGCAGCGCCGACCCGGTGTGGGGCACGCGCGGGATCGCCTTCGACCGCGAGAAGCTCCGCAAGGATGCGCCGCTCGATCAGATCTGGCTGATGGCCGCCAACGGGACGCACCGCAGGCAGATCACGCACGTCGCGGTCGGTCCGCTCGTCGAGGGTCTCGTGCCGCTCGCCTTCTCGGCCGACGGGACCCGGCTCGCGGCCGAGTTCGAGGGTGAGGACACCTCCGTCGGTTACAGCGTCTCCATCCTCACCCGGCGCGCGACGCAGCTGAAGGTGGGCCACGAGGCGGTCAGCGCGTGGGGCGTTGCGAGCAACGGGCGCTCGGTCCTGATCTCGGTGGGTGGATTCGAAGCGCCGCCGAGCACGGCCAAGATCGAGCGGATCCCCTTCTCGGGCGGCCACCCGACGCGGCTGATCGCCCACGGCAACTACCCGAGCTGGAACCTGTAGCGAAGCGCGCCGCTCAGCGCCTGATCCACGGCGACGCCGCGAGCTCGCGCGCCGTCGCCTCGGCCACGACGAGCGCGTGGCGGACCGTGGTGTAGTCGAGGTTCTCGGGGGTGTCGGTGAGCTGGTGGTAGTTCGACAGCGCCTTGTAGCGGTCCATCGACGCGAGCGTCGCGGTCGGGTAGCCGGCGCGGCTGGGGATCACGGCGTCGGTGGAACTGCGTGCGCGCATGCCCCGGCGTAGCGGTGCGCCGGCACCGTCCGCGGCGCGTGCCACGAGGTCGCGGAAGTCGCGGTCGTGGTAGTCCTCCATCACCACGGGTCCCTCGCCCTCGACGAGCACCAGCTTCGGCGAGCCGACGGTCTCGAGGCTCAGGAACCAGGTGTGCTCGCGGTCGAGCTCGGGAAAGTGTCGCTTGGCGAACCCGTAGATACCGCCCTGGATCACCTCCTCGGCACCGCAGGAGACGAGCAGCACCCGCAGTCCCTCGACGGGGCTCGCCCGCAGGCGCTCGGCGAGGGCCACGAGCACGGCGACGGAGCTGAGGTTGTCGTTCGCACCCGGAACGATCGGGCTGCGGGCGATGTCGGCGAATACGGCGCTCGCGAGCAGGCACCCGGCGATGCCCGCACGCAGCAGACCCCGCTCATTGCGTGCGGCGCCGAACGCCACCGCCGCCGGCGCGCCGAGCACCGGCCACCAGATCGGGAACGAGGTGTCGATCCGCTCGAGGATCCCCGGAAAGCGCTCGCCCAGCCACACCTGCGCGCGCTCGTCGAAGACGCGCCCGGTACGTGCGGCGTCGTGATGGGCGAGCACGACCAGCGTGCGCGGCGCCTCGTCCTCGCCACAGCGGCCGACCACGTTCCAGGTGGTCTTCGGCCGCGTCGTCGCTCGGCGTGCGAGACGCGGCCCGTTCGAGATGTCGTCGGCGATCGCGGTTGCGACCACGGCCGCCGCGGCCGCCGCGGGTTTGCGCAGCCCGCGCGCCAGTCCGGCGACGCCGGTCAGCGCGCCGGCGACGAGGAGGCCGGCGATCAGTCGCGCGTAGCCATCGAGGAATTGCTCCTCCTCGACCGCCACCACGCAACCGGCGTCAGAGAGCCGTTCCGCGATCCAGCGCGCCGCCTGCTCCTCGGCCGGTGAGCCAGCCCGGCGCTGCAGCGGCGCGAGCGCCTCGACGACCTCGCGCAGCGTGGCTGTGGCTTCGGGGCTCACGGCGGCCAGTCTAGGTCGGGTGCGATAGTCCTGGTGAGCACCAAGTGAGAATGTAAGCTCCCGCTCGAGATGCCACCGCCCCCGGGGTGGCACGCCCAGGACGGCAAGCAAGGAGAGAGAAAAATGGTGAGGGCGCACGCGCGAGGGCTGCTCGCGATCCTGGTTGTGGGCACAGCGCTGGTGATGCTGCCCGCCACCGCCGCAGCCGAGTCCTACAGCAAGCAGACGCTGCACTTCCTCGTCCACGTCGGCCCGAACGACGCGACGACGTGCAACATCGTCGGCGACCTCTATCGCCCCGCCGATGCGACCGCGGCCCATCCCGATCCGGCGATCCTGACCACGAACGGATTCGGGGGCTCGAAGAACGACCAGGCGCCGATGGCCGAGGAGTTCGCCTCCCAGGGCTATGTGGTCCTCTCCTACTCGGGTCTCGGATTCGGAGGCTCGGGGTGCCCGATCGAGCTCGACGATCCCGCCTGGGACGGCAACGCGGCGAGCCAACTCGTGACCTTCCTCGGCGGCGGGCTGGCAGCGACGGACGGGACCACCGTCAACTACGTGATTCACGACCAGACGGCCCACGACGGCAAGCATTACGCCTACGACCCGCGCGTCGGGATGATCGGCGGTTCCTACGGCGGTGAGGTCCAGTTCGCCGCCGCCGAGCAGGACCCACGGATCGACACCATCGTCCCGATCATCACCTGGAACGACCTGTCCTACTCGCTGGCGCCGAACGACGCCAACCTGCCGGCCGACAGCGTGACCAATCCGGTGCCCGGGGTGGCGAAGATCATCTGGACGCTGTTCTTCTTCGGCGAGGGCTCCGCCGTCGACGGCCTCCAGCAGCTCGCCAACGATCCGACGGCCACGCTCTCGACGTGCCCGAACTTCAACACCGAGGTGTGCCCGCAGGCGATTCAGCTAGCGGCGACGGGCGCGCCGAGCGCCCAAGCGCTGGCGATCTTCCGCCACGCCTCGGTCGAGTCGTACATGTCGCAGATCCGCATCCCCACCCTGCTCGCGCAGGGGGAGGACGACACTCTTTTCCAGCTCCACGAGGCGGTGGCGACCTACGACGCGCTGCGCGCCCAGCACACGCCGGTGAAGATGATCTGGCAATCGTGGGGGCATTCGCACGAGACGCCGGCGACGGGTGAGCTCGGCGACATCGGCGGCGACTACGCGCTGACCAGTTCCGCCGGAGCTCCCACCTACGAGGGCACCACCGTCCTGCAGTGGTTCAACCACTACCTGAAGGACGATCCGGCCGCTCCGTCGCTCGACTTCACGTTCTTCCGGCCCTGGGTGAGCTACTCGGGGAACGCCGATCAGGCGTACGGCCGCGCGCTGTCCTACCCGGTGGGGAGCACCGAGGCCCTCGACCTCTCGGGCACCGGCTCCCTCGTCTCTCCCGGCGCGCCGGTCAGCAGTGGGACGAGCGCGTTCGCCACCACCGCGGCCGGAGCGCCGACCAGCTACAGCGAGATCTCCGCGGTGGAGACCAACGAGGAGCCGGGCCAGGAGCCCTTCGACGTGGCGGGGTCCTACGCCGAGTACGAGACCGCGCCGCTCACGCAGAACACCGATGTGATCGGGATCCCGACCGTCAACGTGCGCGTGTCGGCGCCGGTGCAGTCGGCGGCGCAGTCCCTCGGGGCGGTCGGTGACCTGGTGCTGTTCTTCAAGCTCTACGACCTCTCGCCGAGCGGCTACATCACCCTGCCGGACAAGCTGATCGCGCCGGTGCGGATCCCCGTCACCGGCAGCGCCCAGTCGGTCAGCGTCGACCTGCCGGGGATCGTGCACCGGTTCCCGGCCGGCGACAGAATCGCGCTGGTGATCGCGGGCGGCGACATGGCCTACCGCGGCAACGACGTTCCTGGCCCGGTTACCGTCACCACCTCGGCCGCGGATCCCGGGGTCCTGCAGCTCCCGGTCGCGTCGCCGAGCTCGTACGGTCCCGTGGTCTACGCCGAGGTTCCGCCGACCACCCGGGTGAGCGCGCCGGCGGTTGACTCGACTGTGGGCACGGGCCCGCGGTTCACGGTTCGCTGGCACGCCAAGCCCGACGTCGTGTCCTACACGGTTCAGGAGCGGGAGACGAGCTATGGTGGCGGCGTCCGCAGGCTTGCGTACCGGTGGCGGACGCTCCGCGGCCTGGGCGCCACCACCAGGCGCTCGCTTCGGTTCGCGGCCCACGACGGCCAGACCTACGAGTTCCGGGTCCGCGCGACCAACCGCGCCGGCGGCGTCGGCGCATGGGCGACGGCGACCACGATCACGTTGACCGGCGTGCACGTCGCCGGCGGCCACTACCGCGGACCCTGGCGGATCCGCCGGGCCCGGGGCGCCTACGACGGTCGCACGATCGGCTGCTCGTCCCCGGCGTGCACGTTCAGGCTCGCCTACTACGGCAGCTCGGTGAAGATCGTCGGCGACGTCTCGCGTCGGGGCGGGCGCGCCCGGATCACGCTCGACGGGCGCTCGCGCACGATCAGCCTGCACGCTGCGAGGGTGCGCCGGCGGGTCACGCTGTACAGCGCAAAGCTTCGTTTCCGGCGCCATCGGCTGACGATCCACGTGCTCTCGGGGACGGTCACCCTCGAGGGGCTCGCGATCGCCTCGAGGTTCTGATGAGGCGCTACGGTTCGCGGTGATGCGTGTCCGATTAGCAACCATCCTCGCCGGCCTGGTGGCGGTCGCGGGGCTGGCCGGCGCCGGGTTGATCGCGGTGGCGGCGAGCGGCTCGGCGGCGGCGAGCGGCGCGGCGGCGAGTGCAGGGGCATCGGGCCGGTACTCGTCCTGCCCGAGCAGCGATCGCAAGGTGCCGGGGACTGAGGTCAGCGCCCGGACCAGCGAGCTCGTGCCGCCCGGGGCGGATGGGCTCTTGCTGTGCCGCTACCGCGGACTCAATCCGAGCTCGAAGCGCTTCCGGCTGATCACCTCGGACAAGATCAAGCAGTCCTCGACGGTGTTGCACATCTCCAAGCAGCTGAATGCGCTGCCGCCGATGGTCGGGGTCTACTCCTGTCCGGCCGACTTCGACTCGCTGATCGTCGCCTTCTTCCATTACCGCGGCGCGCCCGACCAGGTCGTGACGCTCGACACCGGCGGCTGCGAGGCGGTCGCCAACGGACAGCTTCGCCGTACCGCCGCGCGCGCTTCCGGCCTCGTGCACGAGCTCGAGTCGCTGACCCGCTGATCGCGCCGCGCGCCGCGGTAGCCAGTCGGGTGGGCGCCGGCGGGGGTGGGCGTCGCTTAGTCGCTCAGTCGGGGGGCGCGTGCTCGAAGACCGCGGCGAGGCCCTGCCCGCCGCCGATGCACATCGTCTCGAGCGCATAGCGGCCGTCGCGACGGTGGAGCTCGCGCAGCATGGTGGCGAGGATCCGTGCGCCGGTCGCGCCGAGGGGATGGCCGAGCGAGATGCCCGAGCCGTTCACATTGACGCGATCGAGGCCGTCCGGGAGGTCCCACTCGCGCAGCACTGCGAGCGCCTGAGCCGCGAACGCCTCGTTGAGCTCGATCAGGTCGAGGTCCGCGAGCGTGAGCTCGGCCCGGGCGATGGCTCGTTTCGTGGCCGGGATCGGGCCGATCCCCATCGTGCGCGGCGGAACCCCGGCGACGGCCCAGCTCACCAGTCGCGCGAGCGGTGTGAGCCCGAGCTCGCGGGCCCGGTCGGGATGGGTGACGATGCAGGCGGCGGCGCCGTCGTTCTGGCCGCTTGAGTTACCGGCGGTGACCGTCGCCTCCGGGTCGCTCGCCGCCATCAGGGGACGAAGCGCGCCGAGCTGCTCGAGGCTGGCGTCGGGCCGGGGATGCTCGTCGCGGTCGACGACGCGCTCGCCGGCGCGGCGGTCGGACACGGAGATGGGGACGATCTCCTCGGTGAAGGCACCACGACCGTGTGCGGCGACGGCGCGCTGGTGCGATCGCAGCGAAAGCTCGTCCTGCTCCAAGCGCGGGATCCCGTACTCGCGGCGGAGGTTCTCCGCGGTTTCGAGCATCCCGCCCGGCACCGGGTGGTTGACCCCGCCGGCCGTCGAGCGCGAGCGCACCAGGCGGTCCTCGAGCATCGCGCCGCCGCTCCGGGCGCCCCACCGCAGCGCGATCGAGTAGAGCTCGGTCTGGCTCATGCTCTCCGCCCCACCCGCGATCACCAGCTCGGCGGCCCCGGTCTGGACCTGCATGCTCGCCTCGATCACGGCCTGCAGCCCGGAGCCACAGCGACGGTCGATCTGCAGCCCGGGCACCTCGACCGGCAGACCAGCGTCGAGCGCAGCGACCCGTCCGATTGCGGGCGCTTCGGCGTTGGGATAGCACTGCCCGAGCAGCACGTCGTCGACCGCCTCCGGCGGCAACCCGGTGCGCCGGACCAGCTCGGCAATCACCGTCGCCGCAAGGGTGGCCGCGGGGACGTCGCGGAAGACGCCACCGAACCGGCCGACCGGCGTCCGCACCGGCTCGCAGATCACCGCGTCGCGCATCGGTGCGGCACTGTAGCGGCCGGGGTCAGGCGGTTATCGGGATGTGGCCGGGCTGGCCGGCGACGCGTGCCAGCCACGCGAGGACCGACGGGAAGCGCCCAAGGTCGAACCCCGCCTCGTCCGCGACGTGGGTGTACGCGTAGAGCGCGATGTCGGCGATCGTGTACCGATCGGCGACGAGGAAGCTCCGGTCCTCGAGGTGGCGCTCGAGCGCCGCGAGCGCTGCCTCTCCGCCGCTGCGCTTGGCCTCGAGCTCACGCGGCGTCGCTGTGATGTCTGCGTGGACCCAGAAGCGCAGGACGGCAATGTAGGGCTCGTGGCTGTACTGCTCGAAGAACTGCCACTGCAGCACCTGCGCGCGTTCGAATCTGTCCTCGGGCAAGTACGGCGTTCCTTGCGCGAGATAGAAGGTAATCGCATTCGACTCGGCGAGCACGCGTCCGTCGTCGAACGCCAGGGTCGGTACGCGCAGCCCGGGGTTCAGGCCGCCGAGGATCTCGGCGCGGTGCGAGCGATCGATGACGTCAACCTCGCGGCGCTCGTAGTCGAGGCCGAGGTGGGCGAGCAGCAGCCTGACCTTGTAGCAGTTGCCTGAGATCCGGGAGTCGTAGAGAAGCATCCTTGAGCACGTATAGCGCGCGGCGTGTTTTGCCGGGCGGGGCGAGGCGGATTTTCGGGGTCGTGATGAAAAACCGTTGACCCTCATTGGTTTTTCAGCACGCGCCCGAAGCCTGGCCTGCTGACACGCCGCAGAGAGGGCGCCGCCGGACCGTCACGGCCTCGACGGCCGCGGCGCCCATCCTCCGCGACCGGAGCAAGCCCTTGACAAAAGAGCGATCACGATATATCTTGATAGCACTACAAGAACACAAGAGGAGAACTGTATGACAGCCCTTAATCCCACCTACGACATGCCCTGGGGCGCCGGCAAGTCCGCGCCGCGGGGAGAGCGCAAGCGGCGACGCCGATCCGGCGGACCGCGCGCAATTCAGGCCGTGCTCACGTCGCATCACCGCGGCGGACGGCACGGATCCGGCGGCCGATCGGAATTCGGTCGCTTTGGCGGACCCGGTCCCGAGTTCGGCGGACCAGGTCCCGACTTCGGCGGTCCGTTCGGCCGCGGTCCCCGCGGACCGTTCGGTCGCGGCAGCGGCCGAGGCGGCGGACGCCGCGCCCGTCGCGGCGACATCCGCCTCGCGTCGCTCCTGCTCCTCGCCGAGGAGCCGCGAAACGGCTACGCGATCATGCAGGAGCTCGAGCAGCGCTCGGGCGGCCTGTGGCGGCCGAGCCCCGGGTCGGTCTACCCGGCGCTCTCGCAGCTCGAGGACGAAGGCCTGATCCGTTCGCGCGAGGGGGACGGCGGCCGGGTGTTCGAGCTCACCGATGCCGGCCACGCGCAGCTCGCCGAGCGTCCCGAGGACGCCCCGGCGCCCTGGGACACGGTCGGCCAAGACGTCCCTGACGGGACGCGTCTCCTGTTCGGCCAGATGCGCCAGCTCGGCGCGGCCGTGATCCAGGTTGCGCACTCCGGCAGCGCGGAGCAGGCCAAGCAGGCCGTTGCGGTGCTCGACGAGGCGCGGCGCGGGATCTACCGGATCCTCGCCGACGGCGACACGGAGCAGCAGCCCGAGGCCTAGTTCGGTCCCGGCGCCGGACGTCTCGAAAGGGGCGTCCGGCGCTTCGTGCGTCCGGGGTCCTCGACACTCGGCGACCAGCGCCCGGCGCTGCGTGCGTCCCGGGGTCCTCGAGAGTCCCCAATCGGACCGTAATCCGCCCCCACGACCACGAACAAACCAATTTCGATTGATATAGTGGGATTTATCAGGTACGCTCGCTAACGCGAGATCGCACAGGCGAATCAACTGTCACGCGGAGGCGGAGGGGGCACCGAATATGCAAGTCGACGTTCACCAGCACCTTTGGACCCAGCCACTGCTCGACGCCCTCGCCGCCCGCGATGCAGTCCCGTTCGTCCGCCGTGAGCGCGGCCTGACCATCGTCCACTGCGCGGGCGAGAGTCCCTACCTCGTCGATACCGCGACCGAGACTCCCGTTCACCGCGCGAGACTCGTCCACGACGACGGCCTCGACCTGGCGGCGATCGCGCTTTCGAGTCCTATCGGCGTCGAGGCGCTCCCTCGCGGAGAGGCGGCGGAGCTGATCAGCGCGTACCTCGTCGGCGTGTCCGACCTGCCCAAGGAGTTCGTCGCCTGGGGCCCCGTCGCGCTGGACGGGCTCGACCCCTACGACGTCGATCGCCTGCTCGCCCGTGGCTGCGTGGGGATCTCCATCCCCGCGCCGGCGCTGTCGGGACAGGAGGCGCTCCGGGCAACCTCCGAAGTTCTCACGCGCGCGGCCGAGCGCGGGGTGCCGGTGTTCATTCATCCGGGCTCTGTCGGCGCCGATCGATACGGCTGCCCTGGCCTGACTCAACCGTTGTGGTGGACCGCGCTGACCGACTACGTGGCCCAGATGCAGGCAGCGTGGCTGACCTTCGCGGCTTTCGGGCGCGCGGAGCATCCCGATCTCGTGGTGATCTTCGCGATGCTGGCCGGCGGTGCGCCGCTGCTCAGCGAGCGCCTCGCCGCGCGGGGCGGGCCCCCGATCGACCTCGGCGACCCGCTCGTCTTCTACGACACCTCGAGCTACGGTCCGGTGGCGGTGGAGGCGATGGCGCGGCGGGTTGGGCCGGATCAGCTGGTGTATGGCTCCGACCGGCCGGTGGCGGAACCGGTCCTGACCGGACGGGAAGCGCTGCTGGCGGAGAACGCGGGACGACTGATCGAGCTTTCGGGAGCGCGCGCGTGAGCCTCAGCCACGAACAGCTCGAGCGGTTCGCCGCCGAGCTTGCGGAGTCGCCGGAGCGATGGCAGCACCTGGTGGGCGAGTCCACGGGCACGCGCACCTACGAGCTGGTCTGGTCTGACGAGGAGGTCAACGCCTGGGCGATCTGCTGGCACCAGGACAACGACACCGGCTGGCACGACCACGACGAGTCCGCGGGTGGAATCGCCGTCATCGCGGGACACGTGCGCGAGGAGCGTCTGGTGATCGGCGCCGCGCCGCGCGTGCGGCGCTTCGGCCCGGGCGAGACCGTCCTCGTCCCCTCGACCGCGATCCACCGCGTGCTGCACGACGGCGGCGAGCCGGCGGTGACGATCCACGCCTATTCGCCGCCGCTGCGCCGCATGGGCGCGTACCGGGTGGGCCCGGACGGCGAGCTCGAACGGGAATCGCTGCCCTCCGAGATGGAGCTCGTGGCGGCGGTCTGACTCCGCCGCCGCTCGCGTCCCACTAGCATCCGGTCCCGTGTGACCGGGGAAGGCTTCGATTTCGACTGGATTGTGATCGGATCCGGCTTCGGCGGCAGCGTCGCGGCGCTGCGGCTCGCCGAGCGCGGATATCGAGTGGCCGTGCTCGAGTGCGGCCGGCGGTTCGAGGACCACGACTTCGCCGACACGACCTGGCAGGCCCGGCGCTACTACTGGATGCCGAAGCTCGGGATGAAGGGGATCCTGCGGATGACGATGTTCAAGGACCTGTTCATCGTCTCGGGATGCGGCGTCGGCGGCGGCTCGCTCGGGTATGCGAACACGCTGTACCGCGGACGCCCGGCGTTTTACGCCGACCCGCAGTGGGCGGACCTCGCCGATTGGGAGGCCGAGCTGAGGCCGGCCTACGACGAGGCCGAGCGGATGCTCGGCGTCACCACCTACGACGAGGACACGCCGGCGGACCTCCTGCTCAAGCGCTACGCGGAGGAGAGCGGTTTCGGAGACACCTACTCGAAAACGCGCGTGGGCGTCTATCTCGGCGAGCCGGGGAAGCGCGTCCCCGACCCGTTCTTCGACGGCGAGGGGCCCGAGCGTGCGGGCTGCGTGCGGTGCGGGTCGTGCATGGTTGGCTGCCGCTTCGGAGCCAAGAACACGTTGGTCAAGAACTACCTCTGGTTCGCCGAGCGTCTCGGGGTCCGGATCTTCCCGGAGCGGACCGTGATCGATGTCCGGCCGATCGGTGCGAGCGACGGCTCGGGCGGCTACACGGTGACGCACGAGCGCTCGGGAGCCTGGGCGCGACGCGATGAGCAGCAGCTGACGGCCCGCGGAGTGGTCCTGGCGGCGGGAGCCCTGGGGACGAACCGGCTGCTGTTCCGGTGCAAGCTCGCGGGCTCGCTGGCGAATATCTCTGACCGCCTCGGCCACCTGGTTCGCACCAACAGCGAGTCGATCCTCGCCGTGACCGCGCCCGACGACGCCAACGACTTCACCCGCGGCGTGGCCATCACCTCGAGCATCTATCCCGACCCTAACACGCACATCGAGCCCGTCACCTACGGTGGCGCGGGCGACTCACAGGGACTGTTGTTCACCCTGATGACCGAGGCGGGCCGGCGAGGCACGCAGCCCTTTCACTTCCTGGTCAACGTCGCACGCCACCCCGGTGCGGTGTGGCGGGCCTCGCGCGTACGCAATTGGTCCCGTCGCACGATCATCCTGCTCGTCATGCAGACGCTCGACAATTCGATCAGGCTCCGCGTCAAGCGCCGCCTGCCCAACGGCAACGTCACGCTCACGACGGAGGTCGACGCCGAGAACCCCAGCCCGGACAAGATCCCGCTCGCCTACCGTGTCGCCGAGTGGATGCAGGT